>Ga0207426_1000235_pt1 | contig 126601 bp, 101 predicted proteins | sample AraplaMF_Cvi_mMS_FD_184265 | JGI IMG/M metagenome (GOLD analysis project Ga0207426, IMG submission 184265) | Arabidopsis root microbial communities from the University of North Carolina, USA - plate scrape MF_Cvi_mMS (SPAdes) (version 2) | ecosystem: Host-associated > Plants > Roots >... | reverse complement strand
CCGCCGCATGGGCCATGCCGGCGCCGTGATCTCCGGCGGCCATGACACCGCCGACCACAAGATCGAGGCGCTGAAGGCCGCCGGCATCGCCGTCGCCGACTCCCCGGCCTCGCTCGGCAAGACCATGGTCCGGGCGCTGCGCGAAGGCAGCCGGGCCGCCGCGGAATAGCGGCCACGAGATGCTGCGCTGCAGCCACGATTCCGGCTTGTCAGCGCAGCGGAAACGGTCTTTGGTATCTCAGGTTCTGCATTTGGTATGCCAGAGGGCCGGCCATAACGGCCCCTGTTAACAACGACATAACCGAGGGGAGGGGCAGCCGATTCACACATCGGCGCGAGGGGTACTGTTGACCAGCGAATCCGGTCGAAACCGGCTGCGACAGCATTCCGCGCACCCCTCCTCGAGGACGATGGCGTCCGTCACGGGCCGTCACCTCCGATGCCATGGGGTTGCCTCAACCGACATGCGAAGGATTGGGACGGAAATGCTGACAGAAAACTCAACTCAGGGACCGGCGATCAAGGGACCGCCAGGGGGACGCTGGCTCCAGCTGCTCGTCGGCATCGTCTGCATGGCGATGGTGGCCAATATGCAATATGGCTGGACCCTGTTTGTCGGGCCGATCAACGACACCCATCAATGGGGGAAGGCGGCGATCCAGGTCGCCTTCACCATCTTCGTGCTGACCGAGACCTGGCTGGTGCCGGTCGAAGGCTGGTTCGTCGACAGGTTCGGGCCGCAGATCGTGGTCCTGATCGGCGGCATTCTCTGCGCCATCGCCTGGGCGCTGAACTCGGTGGCGGATTCGCTGACCCTGCTCTATGTCGCCGCCGCGATCGGCGGTGTCGGCGCCGGCGCCGTCTACGGCACCTGCGTCGGTGCGGCGCTGAAATGGTTCCCGGACCGGCGCGGCCTGGCGGCGGGGCTGACCGCGGCCGGCTTCGGCGCCGGCTCGGCCATCACCATCGTGCCGATCGCCAACATGATCCACTCCTCGGGCTACCAATCGACCTTCATGACCTTCGGCCTGATCCAGGGCGGGGTGGTGGTGCTGATGTCCTTCCTGCTGGCGACGCCGGCCAAGGGGCAGCTGCCGGCGGTCAAGCCGAAGATCGCGCAGACCCGTCGCGACTACGCGCCATCGGAGATGCTGCGCAGCCCGGTGTTCTGGGTGATGTATGCGATGTTCGTCATGGTCGCCTCCGGCGGCCTGCTGGCAACCGCGCAGCTGGCCCCGATCGCGGCCGACTTCAAGATCGGCGACACCCCGGTCAGCCTGCTGGGCCTGACCATGCCGGCCCTGATCTTCGCCCTGTCGCTCGACCGCGTGCTGAACGGCATCACCCGGCCGTTCTTCGGCTGGGTCTCGGACCATATCGGCCGCGAGAACACGATGTTCATCGCTTTCTTTCTCGAGGCGGTCGGTATCGTCATGCTGATGGAGTTCGGCCAGGACCCTGTGGCCTTCGTGATCCTGACCGCGATGGTGTTCTTCGCCTGGGGCGAGATCTACTCGCTGTTCCCGGCGACCTGCGGCGACACCTTCGGGGCGCGCTACGCCACCACCAATGCCGGGCTGCTCTACACCGCCAAGGGGACGGCCTCGCTGGTCGTGCCCCTCGCCAGCATCGCGGTCGCCCAGCTCGGCAGCTGGGACATGGTGTTCATCTTCGCCGCGCTGGTGAATGTGATCGCGGCGGTGATGGCGATGTTCGTGCTCAAGCCGATGCGGGCCAGGGCGCTGGAACAGGCACGGGCCGGCATGACCCCGGAAGGGGAACCACGCCTCGCCAACTGAGACCCGGGCCGGGACACGCCCGGCAGCCGAGACAATCCCCAGGGAGGCGGTTTCGCCTCCCTTTTCTTTTACAGCGCCCGCATGAAGCTGGCCCAGGTCGGGTCGGCGGTCTCGGACTCATCGGCCTCGCCACCGGTCTGGGCCAGGCGCAGCCGGCCGTTGCCCGACAGCGAGCCGCCTTGAGCCACCGCCAGGCGGGGGGCGGTGACGAGGCCCAGCAGGGCGACGACAGCCAGTGCGGTTCCGATCAGCAGGCCGGTCATGATCAAGTCCTTTCGAATGGGTTCGGGTTCCTGTTGCGACGCAATATACGCCCGTCCGGCGAGCGGGCAAGGCCAACTGGTATACAGAATACGAAAAACGGGTATGCGTCTGGTCCCGATCGCATCCCATCGAACCGAGCTGGTATTTTTTCAAAAACATGAACAAATCCAATGTGGTAAGGCAAATCACTTGATCCTTCCCGGAATCCGCAGGTCAGCTATGGCTGACTGGCATACAAAATCCATAATGCATGAGCTTGATGAAGGTCAGTTCCTCTGCCATATGATGCGGCGCAAGAGAGCCAACCTCATGGAGCCTGTCATGACCCTCGGATTGATCGCCCTCATCATCGCCGGCGCCGGCTTGGCCGCCGTGGTCTCCGAGATCGCCATGAAGGCGCCCGACCTGTTCGGTTCCATCGCCACCGATGTCCGCCGGATGGCGACGCCGCAGCGCCGCGTGACCGAGGCCCGGGAGCCCGCCAACAGCAACATCTGGCGCAAGGCGGCCTGACCGCTCTCCCGCTTTCGACCCTTTCGCATCTCTGAACAGGCGGCCCTCGGGCCGCCTGTCGTCGTTTCCGGCCGTTGTGCACGGGCGAAGCGATGGCGCCGTTCATAACGATCTGGAAAGGGGCGGGTTTTCGCTCGTTGTAATTTCGTTTTATTGCACTGCGAAATGGTGATCGAAACAGATCGCCCCTAATTCAAAAAGATCCGTTGCGTTACATTCCAGATACAATATATTGGATACCAGCCAGTCTCGGTCACCGACCTGGCCATCCACCAACAAGACAGTCGGGCCGCGCTTGACGCGAAGCCGCGGCGCTGGGGAGGCACCAATGACCGGGAAGTTGCGCAATGCGCTGCTGCATGGATTCGCCTGTGCCGCGGCTGCTGTGACCCTGCTGGGGGCGGGCATCGCCCAGGCGGACTGGAAACCGACCCGCAACGTCGAATTCGTCGTGCCCGCGGGCACCGGCGGCGGCGCCGACCAGATGGCGCGGATGATCCAGGGCATCATCCAGAAGCACGGGCTGATGGAGCAGTCGATCGTCGTGGTCAACCGCTCCGGCGGCGCCGGGGCGGAAGGCTTCCTCGACGTCAAGGGGTCGGGCGGCGACCCGCACAAGATCATCATCACCCTGTCGAACCTGTTCACCACCCCGCTGGCGACCGGCGTGCCCTTCAACTGGAAGGACCTGACGCCGGTGACCATGCTGGCGCTGGACGAGTTCATCCTGTGGGTGAACTCCTCCGAGCCGTACCAGTCGGCGCAGGACTACGTCACCGCGATCAAGGCCGGTGGCGACAACGCCTTCAAGATGGGCGGCACCGGCTCGAAGCAGGAAGACCAGATCATCACCGCCGGGCTCGAGCAGATCATCGGCAAGCGGCTGACCTACATCCCCTACAAGGGCGGCGGCGACGTTGCGGCCCAGCTGGTCGGCAACCACGTCAACTCCAGCGTCAACAACCCGATCGAGGCGGTGTCGCAGTGGCGCGCCGGCGCGCTGCGCCCGCTCTGCGTTTTCGATGACAAGCGCATCGCCGTGACCGCGCCGCAGGCCGAGGGCAAGGCCTGGAGCGACGTGCCGACCTGCAAGGAGGCCGGCCTGGACATGAAGTACCTGATGCTGCGCGGCATCTTCATGCCGCCCGACGCGTCGCCGGAGCAGGTCGCCTACTATGTCGGCCTGTTCGAGAAGGTGCGCGAGACGCCCGAGTGGAAGGAGTTCATGGCGGCCGGTGCCTTCAACACCACCACCATGACCGGTGACGCCTTCAAGACCTGGCTGACCGAGACCGAGCAGACCCACAAGACCCTGATGGAAGTGGCCGGCTTCATCGCGAAGTAAGGCCCGGTCCCGGGGGCCTTCCGCCCCCGGGTCTCCGCTTCCCGGCGGCGCCCCCGGACTCCATGGTCCCTGCGCCGCCCCGTCCCCGAGGAGGATCAGGCATGGCGAACCACGAGCAGGGGTCCGAGAGCACCGTCAGCGTGCGGACTATGGAGATCGTCGTCGCGGCCGTCCTGATGATCATCGCCGTGGTGGTGATGGTCGACAGCCTGCGGGTCGGCATCGGCTGGGCCTATGACGGCCCGGAATCGGGCTATTTCCCGTTCTATGTCGGCGTCGCCCTGTTCCTGGCCAGCGCCGGCACGCTGCTGGTCAACCTGTTCGGCCGGTCGGCCGACCTCGGCGCCTTCGTCGGCCGCTCGCAGCTCAAGCTCGTGCTCAAGGTGCTGGTGCCGACCATCGTGTTCGTGGCGCTGATCGGCTTCACCGGCCTCTACGTCGCCGCGGCGCTGTTCATCGGCTTCTTCATGCGCTGGCTCGGCAAATACCCGGTCGCGAAGATCGTGCCGGTCGCGATCCTGGTGCCGGTCGCGCTCTTCCTGATGTTCGAGATCTGGTTCCTGGTGCCGCTGCCCAAGGGGCCGCTCGAGACCATGCTCGGCTACTAGCCGGACCAAGACAGACCCGCGCGCAGCGGGCGAGGCGAAACGCTGGGAGGGACCGTTGGACGCTCTCTATTCTCTGATTCACGGCTTCGGCGTGCTCGCCGACCCGATGAACATCGTCTACATGTTCGTCGGCATCACGCTCGGCGTGCTGATCGGCGTCCTGCCCGGGCTCGGCGGCGCCAACGGCGTGGCCATCCTCCTGCCGCTGACCTTCGCGATGTCGCCGACCTCGGCGATCATCATGCTGTCCTGCATCTACTGGGGGGCGCTGTTCGGCGGCGCCATCACCTCGATCCTGTTCAACATCCCCGGGGAGCCGTGGTCGGTCGCCACCACCTTCGACGGCTACCCCATGGCCCAGCAGGGCAAGGCGGGCGAGGCGCTGACCGCGGCCTTCACCTCCTCCTTCTTCGGCGCCTTCGTCGCCGTGGTGCTGCTGACCTTCCTGGCGCCCCTGATCGCCAGCTTCGCCCTGCGCTTCGGACCGGCGGAGTTCTTCGCGGTCCAGCTGCTGACCTTCTGTAGTTTCATCGGCATGGGGCGCGAGGCGCCGATGAAGGTGATCGCCTCGATGATGCTGGGCTTCGCCCTGGCCGCGGTCGGCCTCGACACCGTCACCGGCCAGCTGCGCATGACCTTCGGGTCGACCGAGTTGCTGCGCGGCTTCGACTTCCTGATCGCGGTGATCGGCCTGTTCGGCATCGGCGAGATCCTGCTGACCATGGAGGAAGGCCTGGCCTTCAAGGGCAAGAGCGCGAAGATCAACGCCACCGTGGTGCTGCAGGCCTGGAAGCAGCTGCCGAAATACTGGGTCACGGCGATCCGCAGCTCGATCGTCGGCTGCTGGATGGGCATCACCCCGGGCGGCGCCACCCCGGCGTCCTTCATGAGCTACGGCCTGGCCAAGCGCTTCTCGCGCAACGGCAAGCGCTTCGGCCGCGGCGAGATGGAGGGCGTGGTGGCGCCGGAGACCGCGGCCCATGCCGCCGGCACCAGCGCGCTGCTGCCGATGCTGACCCTCGGCATCCCGGGGTCGCCGACCGCGGCGGTGCTGCTGGGCGGCCTGCTGATCTGGGGCCTGCAGCCCGGGCCGCTGCTGTTCGTCGAGCATCCCGACTTCGTCTGGGGCCTGATCGCCAGCATGTATCTCGGCAACATCGCCGGGCTGATCGTGGTGCTGACCACGGTGCCGCTGTTCGCCTCGATCCTGCGCATCCCGTTCAGCATCGTCGCCCCGGTGATCATCACCATCTGCGCGGTCGGCGCCTACACGGTCAACAACGCCCTGGCCGATATCAGCGTCATGCTGGTCTTCGGCGTCGTCGGCTACCTGTTCAAGAAGCTGCACTATCCGCTGGCGCCGCTGGTGCTGGCCCTGGTGCTGGGCGACATGGCGGAAGGCTCGTTCCGGCAGGCGATGCTGCTGTCCCAGGGCAGCCTGTCGATCTTCTGGTCGAACGGCCTGGTCGGCGGCATCTGCGCCCTGGCCCTGGTGATGCTGCTCTGGCCGCTGATCTCGATGGTGATCGCGCGGCTGCGCGGCGGCGACAAGCCGGGCGACATCGTCGCCGCGGACTGAGGGACGGGGAGGGGGCCGTGCTCGAGGCGCGGATCAGCACCCGGCTGGCGCTCTCTCGCCTCGACGCCAATGACAGCTTCCGCGCCCAGGCCTATCTGGCGCTGAAGCAGGCGATCTCGGCGATGGACCTGTACGACCATCCCGGCGAGATCCGGCTGGACGAGCGGCAGCTGTGCCGGGACCTCGGGGTCAGCCGCACCCCGATCCGCGAGGCCCTGACGGTGCTGGAGCAGGAGGGCTTCGTCCTGACCCTGCCGCGCCGCGGCATCTTCGTCCGGCGCCGCACCAGGCGCCAGATCGTCGAGATGGTGCAGGTCTGGGCGGCGCTGGAGAGCATGTCGGCGCGGCTGGCGGCAGCGCGGGCGACGGACGCGGAGATCGCGGCGCTGCGCGGCCTGTTCGAGGGCTTTGAGGGGCGGCCGGCGGCGGAGATCGAGGGCTATTCCGACGCCAACATCGCCTTCCACCGGGCGATCGTCCGGCTGGGCGGCAACGGGCTGATCATCGCCCGCACGGCCGACCTGTTCCTGCAGATCGACGCCATCCGCCGCCGCACCATCCGCGAGGACGACCGCGCCGACCGGTCGATCCAGGACCATCTGCGGATCATCGAGGCGCTGGAGCGTCGCGACGCCGACCTCGCCGCCCGGCTCGACCGCGACCACACGCTGGGCCTGGCCGAGCACATCGAGCGGAACTGCCACTTCCTGACCTAACCGAGGGCCGGAGCGTCCTCGGGTGTGAAAGCGCATTGCCTCTCCCGCCTGGCGGGAGAGGTCGACAGCGCGCAGCGCTGGCGGGTGAGGGCTGGCCCCGGCCTCAAAAACTCCCCTCACCCGGAGCCGCTTCGCGTCTCCGACCTCTCCCGCAAGCGGGAGAGGCAATCGGTGAGCACCTGAGGCAACCGCGGCACAGCCTTGCCCCCCGGCAGGACCGCAATCGCGAAGCCGAGCAGGATCAGGCCGATGCCGACGAGGTGGAAGCCGTGCACCGGCTCGCCGAGCAGCAGGAAGGCCAGCGCCGAGGAATAGACCGCCATGAGGTGGAAGGACGCCCCGGTCAGCGCCGGGCCCAGCGTCGCCACGCAGCGGTTCCAGAACGCGTTCCCCAGCAGCGAGGAGAAGACGCCGATGAACAGCAGCGAGGCGATGGCCCAGGGCGCGAACGGAACGGACCGCCCCGCCGCCTCCTCGAAGATCCAGAACGGCGCCATCAGGACGCAGGCGGCCAGCGTCGTCGCCGCCAGGAACGCCATCGGCGGGACGCCCTTGGGACGCCAGCGCAGCAGCACCGAGTAGAGCGCGAAGCCGGCGACGGCCAGCAGCACCAGGATCTCGCCGCCGCCGATCGACAGCGTGGCGAGCGCGGCGGGATCGCCGCGCCCGACGATCCAGCCGACGCCGAGGAAGGACAGGACGATGCCGGCGACGACGCGCGGGCGCGGCGCCTCCCGGGTGATCGCCCAGGCGAAGATCGGCACCATCAGCGGCAGGGTGGAGTTGAGCATCGCCGCCGTCGCCGCCGGCGTGCTGTGCAGCCCGAGATAGTTCAGCACGGGATAGCCGGCGAAGCCGCTGGCGGCGCAGGCGATGATGACGGGCCAATGCGCCAGCAGCGCGCGCCGATGCGCGACCAGGTCGCGCCAGACGAAGGGCAGCAGCACCGCGGAGGCCACCACCCAGCGCCAGAAGGTCAGGCCGAAGGGCGGCAGCTCCTGGGCGAAGGCGCGGCCGATCACCAGGTTGCCGGCCCAGAACAGCGGCGGCAGGGGCAGCAGCGCATAGGGCCGGCGCCACACCAGGTCCAGCAGGCCGGAGCCCGGTAGGCTGCCGCGTGCGGCGGTCACGGTGCCGCCCCGGCCAGGCCGATGCGGATGCGCCGGTTGTGGCGGCCCTTGTTGTCGACCTTGAGGATGCGGATCGGCGCGGAGCGGCCGGTCGAGGCCAGGTGGGTGCCGCCGCAAGCCTGGCGGTCCAGCCCGGCGATGTCGACGATGCGGATCAGCCCGTCCGATGTCGGCGGCGGCGTCACCGATTTCGAGCGGATCAGCCCCGGCGTGGCATGGGCTTCGGCGACGGTGACGTAGTCGTCCCGCACCGCCAGGTCCTGGCGGACGACCTCGTTGATCGGGGCTTCCAGCGCGCGCAGCCGGTCGTTGTCGGCGTCCGGCAGGTCGAAGTCGAGCCGGGCGGTGCCGTCGGCGCCGAACTGCACGCCGGTGACCAGCGCCCCGTCGAAATGCTGGAACACCAGCGCGTTCAGGATGTGGGTGCCGGTGTGCAGCTCGCGCATCATCCGGCGGAACTCGGGGTCGACCGCGGCCTCGACCGGGCCGGCGACCTCGACCGCCGGGTCTTCGAGCAGGTGCCACAGCCGGCCGCCCGCGGGCTCCAGGCCGGCGACGGCGTGCTCGCCGCCCTGCCAGCGCAGCGTGCCGCGGTCAGCCAGCTGCCCGCCGCCGCCGGGATAGAAGGGGGACTGCGCCAGCAGCACCCGGCCCGGCCGGGCGTCGATCACCTCGGTCTCGAGGACGAGGCATTCCGGATTCTCGTGATAGAAGGAGCGTGCCATGATGAAAGACCCGGTGGAGTGAACCGGGGCAGTCTCGCGCCGGCCGCGCCGGCGCTATTGGCGAAAATCGAGGTTCTGATGGAGTTGAGAGACCGTTTGGAAATGCGCTGGCGAGAGTCGGCTGGCGGTGGTTTCGAGAACCGGCGAGCAGCGGACGTTAAAGTCCGTGAGCACCGGAAGCTTCGAGTCCGCCGTCAGACGGCCGCGCCAGTAGCATTTACAGGCGGTCTCTGAGGTTTTGCGGCATGGCCCGGGTTGATCGGCTCAACATCGCCCATTACTGGCAGGACCGGACCGTCCCCGGCCTCAGCCTGATGCAGGCCGATTTCCGCACCCAGGAATACCCGCCGCACCGGCACGAGGCGCTGGTCGTCGCCGTGACCGAGGGCGGCGGCTCGATCATCCAGACCCGCGGCGTGACCGAGCCGGCGAGCGAGGACCAGGCGCTGTTCGTGTTCAACCCGGTCGAGCCGCATGCCGGCTGGATGGGCAACAGCCGGCGCTGGCTGTACCGCGCGCTCTATCTCGAGGAGGCGGCGCTGCAGGAGGTGGCGCGGTCGCTCGGGGTCGAGGACCTGACCTACTTCACCCGCAACGCCTTCGCCGACCGCGACCTGATCGCCGGCTTCCTGGCGCTGCACCGCGCCCTGCAGGCGGGGCGCGACCCGCTGCTGGAGCGCGAGCTACTGGTGTCGTCCTTCGGCACCCTGTTCCGCCGTCACGGCGGCGGCGAGGGGCGGATCCTGCCCGGGCCGCGCGACGGCACCCGGCTGCGCGCCGCCACCGAGTTCATCCAGGCGCGCTTGAGCGAGACGATCTCGCTGGCGGAGCTGAGCGCGGCGGTCGGGCTGACCCAATACCAGCTGATCAGCCTGTTCAAGCGCACCACGGGCCTGACCCCGCACGCCTATGTCACCCAGCTGCGCGTCGACCGCGCCGGCCGCTACCTGGCGCAGGGCCTGCCGATCGCCGAGGTCGCCGTCGCCGCCGGCTTCTATGACCAGAGCGCGCTGACCCGGCACTTCAAACGCTGCCACGGGATCACCCCGCTGCAATACGCCGAGGCGACGTGCGGCGCCTAAGGAGAGAGCTGTTGCCGCTTGCGGCTCGGTGCGGACCGTTCCCTGCGATGCCGCTGGAGTCCGCTGTGTCCCCATTGCCGACGTTCGGACGCCACCCAGGCTGCTCCGAAGCGGACATTACCTGTCTCCTCGATGAGCCCCGAAAGCGGACTTCGGCCGTTTGACCGACGTCCCGCATCGGGTTGCCGGTCAGGGCAGCGTCCCTAGACGGGCCGATAGTGATAGTCGCGTGGCAACTTGGGCTATTTGTCTTCGTTGAGCCAGTCTTTCAGCACCTTGATGTGAATGGCGAAATCGCGCCCTTCGTTGGGCCCACCCTTGTGAATGACGCCTGCTACTGCGCCATTGGCATCAAGTAGTGGTCCGCCGGACATCCCTTGGGTCAGCTTCTGCGTGACTTCGATGAGCTCGACCAATCTCTTAACCGTCAGCGTGCTGACAAACCCGGGTCTGATGTTCAGAAGGTCTCCTGGCGCCCAGCCGGGATACCCGACCGCGATCATAGGATCGCCGGTCGCGAGCACGTGTGATACGGGATCAAGCTCGAAATATTCGGTTGCAGGAATTTGGTGATCGAGGATGGCTAGGTCTCGATGCTCGTGGCGCTTGCGAACTGTTGCCTTGAACGTGTTTGCATGCTTCGAAGGATGAAAAACCTCGACCTCATCGACGCCTGAGACACAGTGCGCAGCAGTTACGAGGCCTACCCCCTTGAGGAAGAAGGCGGTACCTTGATCGTTGGGATTCTCGACGAGCCACACCGCCCGATCGCGAATCTCGGCTGGCGTCGGAGTCACCTTGATCGGTCGCGTCGGGAAGCACTTATTGAAGCGAACCGTAATGCTGCGTACGACCGGATCCGATTGCCCCTTGATGTGTGTTAGGAAAGAGATTTTGCCCAGGAGATGCGCGGCGAGGCTGGAGTGTCCGCCATGATGATCGTGGAACTTCTTCTCGGCGTCCTTGAGCCCGAGCGCTTCGATTGAGTGCAAGGCGGCGCGGATATTGCGAACGTAGCGGCGGTCAACGTTGAGCAGTTCGTTGATCTTGAGCCCGGTGACGATGCGCCGCGAGTGCCGGTCAGCATAGTGCGCCTTGTTCGCGTTGATGGCGAAACCGTTTTGTTGGAAAACCTCGCGCAGCTTAGGCGCGAGTAGGTCAGGCGAGATGCGTCCCGCACGCGGGAGAGCCGTCTCAAATAGCGCGGTCGGTGGCTGGTGGCTCGAGAAGGTGACATCGTCGGCGTAGCGCGTGTAGATGCACCGTGCCTCCTTTGCGATCTCCATAAGGTTCTTGTCGAGGCGAAAGCAGATCATGTTTGAGATCACCGGACTGCTCGGCGCACCCTGGGGGAGCCGTCCGTTGTTGCAGCAAATCTGCCCAATGATCTCGGAAACGCGATTGTCGATACCTAATGATGAAAGCATACCCTCGACGCGATTCTGCGAGATTGTGGAGAAGAAATCCTTGATATCGATGTTGACGACGAAACGACGGTGCAGGTGGGCGAGGGCATTGGTCTTAACCGAACGGTCAGCGACAAAACCGTGCACCGGATTGCGCGGTCGGTAGAGTTCGTTCAGCTTTTCGGCCAGCCGGCGCTGTAGAAATTTGAGCCGGTCGTCGGGAGCGCTGATAATACGAACTTTGTTCGGACTTTTTGCGACCGAGAAATGCTGATACATCCGCCCCCGATAGTACCAGATCTTCTTGAGTTCGGCCGTCCCTAGATCAAGATAGATGAGGAGTGCCGCTTCATTCGCCAGTTCGGCCGGAATGGTGATGCGAAGAGGCCGGCCGAACAATGCTCGATGCGGCACGAGATCTCCCTTCCAATCACGCCCGGCACGCAAAGGTCAACCGGCGCGCACGATTTGCTACAGACATTAGCTCTTACGCCGCAGTTACGACAGCGCGTATGCGAAGGGAGACCTCGCGATCTTTGATCTATCAGGTCCGCCACGGATGGTCCAGCCGGACCGCTGATCCCGAAAACCTTCAGTCGATTTGACGCTCCAGAGCGCGAGCGGTGGCGAGCGCTCGTTCACCGTGCCCTGGATGGTCCAGCCACGCGCTCACCAGTGTGAGGTCGGTCCGACGCCCGACCTTCGCCATCATCGCCAGCGCAAAGTCATAGTGATCGTCGGCCAGTGTTCGACTGAAATAGAGACGCTCAAATATCGATGTCGCCGTATAGCCTGGCGACAGCACCGCGCGACACAAGTTAAGGATCATATCGGGCCAGAGGTTTTCGAACGCCACATTGGCTGGATGGCGCAAGTTGCTCACCTCTCTCGTGAGTTGTTGAACGACATCAAACGCGTTGGCCGCTCCACAAGCGAGAAATTGAGCAACTTGGCTTGCCATGTCCCCGGACAAAGCGGGTGAGCCAGCGTTGAGCACATAGATCAGTGGTGCTGCACAAGCCCAAGCACGATAGCCGGCGGTGTCGGGCGCCGGCTGCGGCGGCGTCAATGGGATGCTGAGACTAGCCAGGAGCTCTATCGCACTTGCGTAGACGAGGATAGCATGCTGGCTCGAATGGCCATCGACCCTCGGTACCTGGGCAAGGCGCTGCAACTCGGGCGCGGCTTCTGGAGTGGGCTCGCGGCGAAGGGCGCGCAGAATATCATCGATGGACCAAGGATCGCTGGTCTCATCCCTCAGGCCGCGCAGCAAAAGTGCCTGACGTTTCTCGACCGCGAGAACTTCGTAGAATGCCTCCCAGTAGATGTCGCGAAACGGGTGATCGTAGGTCTGCGTCACGGCGCCAATCGCGAGACGGCGGCTTTCTGGGGTTTCAGGAATGTCAAGCATAGACTCGTATTCCCGCACCGCCTCTTCGACGGTCAGCGCAGCCTCTATACCTTCAACGCCTTCGAGAGCATCGATGATAATGCTGTTCACAAAAATATCAGTGTTGGACAGCCATTCATTGAGGGCATCTCGGACCAGCTGTCGCTGCTCGGGTGGCAGCTCTGATCCGCGAAATCTGACAATGTCGCAAATGTAGAGCCTCAGATGGTAGACCCGTAGTCCCCAAATGTGGCGCAGTAGCTCTGGAAAGCGGAAGGGCAGCGGTTCGTTGCGTGCGCTGCGCATGGCAGCGGTTAGCAAGAAGAGTTGGCCCACACTCAGGCTCTCGAATGCGTCCAGCCGATGCCGGAGGCCCAAGTCAGGCACCCGCTCCGCTTCCCGAAACCAAGCATTCTGAATCGCTGAGAGGAGCTCCTGGAGCTCGTGGCCGCCGGGATAATAGTGCACGCCATAAACTGCCCCGTAAGCTGCAGCACGCCACGCGACCCGCACATTCGGGTGCAGCGACCGGAGACGCTCCGCTTCGGTCGCAAGCCGAGCGTCGACCGAGGCGAACAACGCGAGCAATTCCTCGATCAGGCCCTCATGGCTAAGGGCCGACGGGATCAGTTGGAGATAGGTCCTGTCGACCAGTTCCTCACCAAGATCCTCCGGAAAACTCGGGATAAGGGAACGGAGCTCACGGGCGCTTGTAACTCCTTCTGGCAGGGACAGTGTGATCCGACAAAAGCACTGCTTGAGCTGACCGATCAAATCGCGCAGTCGATCGACAACATAGTTGAGGGCCTTGTTTCCAGCGCGGCCCGACAGGGCCCCGCGCAGCAGACGGGGATCAGGCTCTTTGCCAATCAGGGCGTCGATCTGAATTGTCGTCGCGCAGCCGCCCAGCAGGAATTCGCGAAGTTCGGCGTTGATCGGCTGACGTGCAAGGAGGCCGAGCTCGGTAGGAGTCACCGCTCGCCGGAGGATGTCGTCGGCCGCGAAAAAATCCGCGATCAGATCGTGCCGAAAGGTAAGTCGGTTGCCCTCCACTCGGATGAGCCCTGCACCCCGGGCAGTTGCCGCTGCCGCAGGGTCGTGCGCGTTGAGAATATGCTCGGCCGCGGCTCGCGTCATAGACGCCACGAAGGTCGCTCGCATTGCGCTGGCCAGAACCGACAGCGACCGATCCGTCTGCGACCGGCCGAACGCCTCGAGCCGTGCCTGAATGAAGCTGTAGTAAAGAGCGAAGCGGCCATCGATCGTCCCGGGTCTGTCCATAATAGCTGCGAGTACCGCAGCGTCTTGTGCAGTCGCGACCACCTCAACAGCACCGACCTCGTCAGGGGTAAGAGGCCGGCCTAGATGGGCAGCGACCAGACGCTCCGATTGCAGGCTATCCGGCTGCACGAGCCGGATTTCCGTGCCAGCGAGGATCGCGGGAAGGGAAGTCGGCTCCTGGCTGGCGAGGACAATCCGCGCGTCGTACTTGATTCGCGCTGCTTGCAGGGCCGCGATGAGGTCGCTGCGGCGCACGGGTGGGCATTCATTGATGCCATCGACGAAAAGTATGATCTCGGCGCCGGCTTGCCTGGCCGCTTCTAAGAAGGCCGCCGTTCGAATGGGGGAACAACGGGCAATTGACGTTTGCAGCAGTGGTGCCAGCTGCTTCTCAAAGTCGCCGGCCCGCACCGGGATCGGCAGGCTGCCGGCCTCCGCGACTGCTTGCGCGAGGGCAGATAGCAATTCGGTCTTGCCGCTGCCCGATGGGCCGACAATTTGGATCTGCGCTCCGTCTCCTATTTGAGCCGCGAGGGCCGCAGTGGAGTAATCGCCATCGAATTTCGGCTCGATATAGGGCCCCGCGGTGGCTCGCGCGAGGTTAGTGAAAGCGGTGAGATATTCACCGATTATGGTCTCGGAGAAGGTGGCAGGTGCGGCGGCAGCATCCTCAAGCCCCAATTCCTGTGCGAGCCGCCGCCAATCGCTTAGCGGCAGTGCCGAGGAGCTTGGCTTGGTAAGCAGGTCGATCAAATCCGGGTAGCCACCGATAGCCACCTTGAAATCGGATGCTGGAATTTGCGTGCCGGGAACCGGCAGCGGGAACAGGCACAGCATTCCACTGACGGCATTTTTGATCGCATTACCGTCTACACGCGCTCGCGCAGCGAGAGCGTCCGCGACCGCGTAGCGGTTGTTGAGAGTTTGCTGATAGGGATTGGTCGCCCCGAGTGACTTACGGCTATTCCCGAGATCGAGCGTCCAAGGGCCATTCAGCCCTCCGCGGACAGCATGCACATAGCCTTTGATCTCAACGACCACCGCGGCGGTGGCGGTTGCAACGATGAGGTCAATCTGCCGGCGTTTGGGACCGAGGGTGATATTGGCGATCAGTACCGCGTCGAGCTGAAAAGCTTCCAGGTCCTTACGGAGTCGCCTTAAGCATGCCGTCTCTGCCGCATTCTCAATCGGCCCGCCGAGATATAGAGTAGTATGATTCTTATTGTCGCTCATATCGATAGACTAAGGCTCGGAACTGTCGGCGGAAAGCGAAGCGTACGGCGGTTGGCAGCTACGACTCCGATCCCGACAGTGCCGGCTCCATTGACGGCGTTGCCGATGCCGGCATCATTCCCAGATGAAGCCCTCTCGCCGCAATCCGGATACCCCTTCCTACGCGCCAGCAACCGCTGCGGGCGAGTTCAAATTTCGCCCCGCCGAGAGCTATCTGGAGGAACTCCTTGCCCAGTGGCCCACTCATTGGCCACCCAAAGAGCATCGCGTCTCCCAGCATGACGTGACGACAGCGCAATGCGAAGGCTTGGCCAGACTCCTCCAACGTCGAGTCGGCGAACGCGAGATCGAGCGTTTCCTCGCCGAGAATCGCGAGGTCCTATCCATGGCGGTGTGGCTATTTTCAACCGGCCATCATATGAGCTGGCTCTTCCCAAAAGCCGTAATCCGAGCAAGTTCTGGAACACCAAGTGGATTGATCCCCGATTACCTGGTCGCAGGGGCGGATAGCGAGGGGGTTAAATGGTTCGTTCTTGAACTAAAGGGCGCCGACAAGGCCGCTTTCGTAAAAGAAGGCAAGCGAGTTTATCTATCGTCAGACGCCAATAAGGGTGTTTGCCAGCTTATGAACTATTTGGATTTCGCAGCGAGAGACCAAGCGCATCTTCGCGACGGTCTAGGTTTTGTGCAGATGCGAGAACCTCGTGGGATGCTTCTGATAGGGACGGAGGACGAATCACGGGATCCGCAAATCCAGGCATTCAAGGCGGCATGGAATCGGTTCAATCCGCAACTGACGATTCGCTCCTACCACGCTCTCCTCCGGCTACTCCAGACAAAGCTTCAGAATCTGAACAGGCTATGACCGCGTCGAGGAGGATAGGATACTCGCGCCAACGTCCGGTTCCAGCTCGTCGACGCGATGGCCGGTATTGGCGCGCCTCGGCCGGACTAACCCGGCTGGCGAGGGCAGTAAGGGGCCCTCACTGAAGCGCCTGAGCCGGCTCATGCCCGCCGGGAACGATCATTACCGCGTCCTGATCGCGCTGGAGATGATCGAGACATCAGAAAATTCCTCTCGCTCCCGATCAAACAACGTCACTCCCCTGAAGTAGCCGCGCTGAGCTAGAGCCATGCTCGTAATTCCACCTTCTTCGGTCTCATTGAAGAAATATTTTTGAAAATCTTCGATATTCTGCTTATACGCGTCACTAGATACTGTAATATTCCAAATTAGCGTCTGGATTTGGAAGAAATATTCGACCCTGAGTTGATCATCATCCAAGATCTCTGTTGATATGAGTTCCAGGTCCTCGACACCTTCGAGATCCTCCACCGAGAAGCTCTCGATGGCGTTCAAGCAATGCTCGGGAATGTCCGAGGCGCTAATAAAGTCCCGCATCCGGACCAATGACAGTCGGCCTAGCGCCGCAATGGTGGCCTCGCTTCCCATCGACTCCAGGTCTTCGCCCCACGTTTCGAGGAGCACCTCGCACTGCTCCTTGGTCAACCCGGGCTTTCTTTCGCTGAACACCGAAGAGGGTACTGAATCTACTAGGAGTTTACTCTCCTCGTCGGACAATCCGAGAGTGATGTCACCCCACGGATTGCGCCGGACATCGCCTTTGAGCTTCACCTGTCCAAGTGCCTTGGCGCCGAGGAGGCTCACGGTGTCGTTGGTTTGCAATTTTGGAGTCGCGCCTTTGACACGCAGGCGAATCGCCTCCCAGATCAGGGTGACATACGAAGGGCCGCCCTCAAACGAGGAAGAGAGGATTCCCACTAGGTTGCCGTCGGCATTAACGACCGCGCCGCCGCTCATTCCGCCCACCGTGTCCATGTTTACTTCAAAGCAGGGTGACGCCATTCGCTCTCCGCGACCGTTGGGATAGGCTGCCGTCACTACGCCGGATGAAATCAAGGGCGTGACGAGCGCCGCGCTGTCCTCGATCGCCTGATGCCGAAATCCGATTGCCCAGAGCCGCTCGCCGATGAGCGGAAGCGCGATTTGCATGGGCGCGAGCATGAGAGGGAGATCGGCGTGGGCATCGGAATTCAGGGTGCAACTTACAAGCGACATGTCGGAAGAGATTGTCCGGCGTTCATCAAATTCGCTTGGCTTCGACAATGTGGCAAGGTCGAGCGGGAGCCACGCCCGCGCCGCATTGGGCAGAAATGTTAGAAAAACCGGGCTGCCTCCCCCATGCCGAATTTCGTCGAGCACATGGGTTGCCGTCAGCAGCAGTCCCGGACCGACCATAACGCCACTGCCCAGGACGGTAAGGCCCTCCTCGCCCAAGTGAGCGACCGCAACGAGAGCATCGCCGGCCTCATGCAAAGAGCGCAGCGGACCGGTGCCGTTCTCAGCCGTGAAGACAGCCGTTCTCCAGGAGAGCGCTAAATCAGATAAGGCCGGATTCTCCGGCGTAATGAGGACAGAATGTATCAACGATAACGCTCCTACTGGTATCTAGCGCAGAGTCGATGGTTAGCGATACCGCTTGGTGTCCTGTGGTAATCAGGGATGGTCCTCGCCTCTACCGGCCGCGGGCGCTGCGAACACCTCCTCGAACAGCGCGAGCATCATCGTCCAGGACCGCCTGTCCGCAGCGGAATTGTAGCCGTAGCCGGGCCGGTTCAATCGGTCGATGTCGGGATTGGTGTAGGCATGGCCGACCCCGCCGAAGAGATGCAGCTGCCAGTCCGCCTGCTTGCTCTGCATCTCCGCTGCGAACGCGGCCCTGTCCTCCGGCGGCACGTCGGGGTCCTGGTCGCCGATCATCATCAGAACCTTCGCCCGGATCGGCTGGTCCGGGCTTCCCGCGGGCCGCATCAGGCCCGGATGAAAGCCGACGGCGCATCGCACGGGCGCCCCGCCGCGCGCCAGCTCGAGGGCGGTGATCCCGCCCTGGCAGAAGCCGATCGCGGCCGTCCGCTCCGGGTCCACCCCGGGCAGCGCCGTCAGGACGCCGAGCGCGGCGCTCGCCCGGGCGAGCATCAACCCCGGCGCGGACATCAGCGCGACATGGCGGCTCACCGCTTCCGGCAGCGACAATCCCTCGGCGCCATACATGTCGAGGGCGAAGGCGGCATAGCCGAGCTCGGCCAGCCGTCTCGTCCGCGCCCGGATATGGTCATTCATCCCGAAGGCCTCATGCGCGACCAGGATCGCCGGCTTCTTCCGGTGCGGCGCGCCGTCGGCGGCATAGCCGGTCAGCCTGGTTCCGTCGCAGTCATAGGCGATCGCTCGTGTGTCCAACGTCCCGTCTCCTCGTCGAAGGCTGTCCCTCCGGCCCGTCGCGGCACGGCTCCGGCCCGGGCCATGCGAAATCTCCGCGCCTGCGCGCGCCGCCAGTCTAGCCGCTGAATCGGAGACGGCGAGCGCCGGTTCCGCTTGACTTTATGTTCGTGATTTGTTCTAATGCAGGGATGGTCGATGATGCGATCAATCCCGGGAATCCCTCCGCCGCCTCGCCGGCCACGGACGAGGCTGCGATGCTGTTCCGCATGGCGCATCTCGCCGAAGCGCTGGCAACGGGCTTCCAGGCCCGGGGCATGGCCGCCCTCGAAGCCGACGATCTCGACCGCGCCGGGGAGGCCGAGACCCGCTTCAGCAGCCTCTTCCTCGGCATCCGCCGCGCCATCGCCCTCAAGATGAAGTTGCGGAAGCGGCACGAGAAGGCAGGGCGCGAGGCCGAGGCCGACCGCGACCGTCGGCAGGACGAGAAGGACGACCGGCGCGAGGCCGTCGTCGAGGGCGTCTCCCGCGGCATCGCCGCCGCGAAGCCCGAGGCCAGGGAAAAGCTGACGGCCGACCTCTGGGAACGGCTCACCGAGGACGAGCGCATCGACGCCGACCTCGCCGACACCGCCTTGCCGATCGAGGCCCTGATCCGCCGCCTCTGCCGCGAGATCGGCCTGTCCCGCCATGCCCTCGCCGCCGCGCTCGACCCCGACGGGACGACGGCGGCCGGCCCGGCCGTCAGACCGGCGAAGGCAGGCCAAGGTCCCGCCGCGGCCCCGCCGGACAGCCAGGGTCGCCGCACCGCCTTCGGGCGTTTCGAACCCATCCCGGCGGCCGCTGTCGGCCTGCCGGCAGGCCACATCTACCTGCTCAACACCGACACCGGCGAGGTCCTCCGGGCCGGATCCGACGAGGTCGTCGCACGGGTGCCTGTCGGCAACCGGCCGCCCGGCCCCGCCGGAACCGGGCCGCCATCCGCCACCGCGCCGCCCGCGCCCGGCGGCGGATTCGAAAGCCGCAGCGCGGCGGACAAGACGCCGTGAGCACCAGACGCCCCGAGGCCGCCATCAGGCGGCCTCGCCGGGCGCATATCCGATTCGGCCGCCATCGAGGCGTCGGGGGCCGCAGCCCGCGCGTCTCAGGAGAGCGGTGGGGCCGCTTCGATTTCGTCGGCCGTCTCGTCGCCGGCCGCGGCCTCGCGATCGCCCGGGACCCGGATCTCCTCCGGCGCATTCGGATCTCCCGGAGCGGTCTCCAGGCCCAGGTCCGGCAGCGCCACGATGCGGTGGCCGCCGCGGCCGGCGGTGCGGCAGATGATGAAGCTGCGCTGCTCCATATAGGACAGCAGGCGCCGGGTGCGGCCGACCGACTGGGTGCCGTAGGCGCGGGCGATGGTGGCGTCGGACGGGCAGGGGGCGCCGGCCATCGCCGCCTTGACCAGCAGCAGGAAGATGCCCTGCATGTCCTCCGGCAGCTCGCGCGACAGCCCGGTCGCGTGCTGCCAGGCCGGGCTCTCCGCCGTGTCGGTGTCGACCCCGGCCCGGGCCACGGCCAGCCGGCCGCGGAAGCCGGCGAGGTCGAGCGCCGGGGCGCTGCGGCTGCCGACCCGCTGGATCCGGCAGCGCACCAGGAAGTCCTGGTACAGCACCGCGATCGGGCGGAACGCGGAATCCTCCGCCGCCACCAGGTCGCGCAGCACCGCGTCGATTGCGGCGTCGCGCTCGGCCTGGGTCATCGCGTCCGGCTCTTCCTCCGCCGCCGGCGCGGTGTCGGGGCGGCTGCGGATCAGCTGGGCCAGCAGCTCGGCGGTCGACTGCTGCGGCTGCGGCGGCGGCCGCGTCGGGCGCGGCATCGGCGGCTCGGACTCGGCCGCCTTGAAGATCAGCTCGTGCACATCCTCGGGCGGCGTCTCGGGCATCGGCAGCAGCTTCGGGCTGGTCGAGCGCGCGCCGGTCTCGACCGCGCCGATGCGGATCTCGATCGGCCGGCGCGACAGGGCCGGGCCGAGGGCGACGAAGCGGCCGCGGCCGAGGTCGCGGAACATCTCGGCCTGGCGCCGCTCCAGCCCCAAGAGGTCGGCGGCGCGGGCCATGTCGATGTCGAGGAAGGTGCGGCCCATCAGGAAGTTCGAAGCCTCGGCCGCCACGTTCTTGGCCAGCTTGGCCAGGCGCTGGGTGGCGATCACCCCGGCCAGGCCGCGCTTGCGGCCGCGGCTCATCAGGTTGGCCATGGCGCCCAGCGTCGCCTTGCGCGCCTCCTCCGACACGTCGCCGGCCGCGGCCGGGGCGAACAGCTGGGCCTCGTCCACCACCACCAGGATCGGGTACCAGAGGTCGCGTTCGGCGTCGAACAGCCCGTTCAGGAAGGCGGCGGCGGCGCGCATCTGCGAATCGATGTCGCAGCGCTCGAGGTTCAGCACGGCGGAGGTGCGGTGCTGCCGCACCCGGCCGGCGATGCGGTACAAATCCTCGTCCGACCGGTCGCCATCGACGACGATGTGGCCGAAGCGGTCGGCCAGGCTGACGAAGTCGCCCTCGGGGTCGACCACCACCTGCTGCACCCAGGCCGCGCTCTGCTCCAGCAGGCGGCGCAGCAGATGCGACTTGCCGGAGCCGGAATTGCCCTGCACCAGCAGCCGCGTCGCCAGCAGTTCCTCGAGATCGATCATGGCCGATGTCCCGTCGGACAGCGTTCCGATGTCGATTTGGACCGTCATCACCCCTCCGCGCACTCCCCCCGGGGACGGCGGGGCGGGGCATGGTCTATCACGACCGGGCGGGCCAGGGGCAACCCGATGGGGCAGGGCAGGGTCGCGGCGCGCCCCGACATGGACCTGCCCACCGACCGCGCCGGCCGGAACCATATCAATAGTGGATAGCATGATGCGGGAACCTGATCCCGAGGTGCGTAGCAGGCCGGCGGCCAGGCGGCGATCCTGTCGCCGGGTTTGGCCGGCCCGCTGGGGTTGCGGTCCACGGCAGCCCCGCAGACACCCCGCAACCGCTTGAGAATTATCGGACATATCCGGATGGGCTGGCGACGCGAAGGCTCACCTCCGCGCTTGACTCCCGCCCGATCTCGACTGAGCTTCTGTTCACAAAATGAGCATAAGATCATGTTCGCGCTGCCGAATGAGAGGTCCGATTCCGCGGCCCCGCCTCATCCGGAAGTCCTGGTGATTTCCGGCGTTTCCCGCCGAGCGAGAGAGAAGCCGCCCGGGTCCTTCGCCTGCTGCCTGCCTGGAAGAGGGAAAAATGCATGCTTGAACGCGCTTTCACGCCGGCGCCTGCAACGCCACAGGCATCGCAGGCCCTGGTCGCCGGCGGCCGTCATTCGGCGCCGCAGCGGCCGGTGATGAATCTCGCCTCGGTCGACCTCAATCTGCTGGTGGCGCTCGCCGCGTTGCTGGAACACCGCAACGTCACCCATGCCGCCCAGCATGTCGGCCAGAGCCAGCCGGCCATGAGCCGGGCGCTGGCCAGGCTGCGCGGCATGTTCAACGACGACATCCTGGTCCGCACCTCGACCGGCCTGGCCCCGACGCCGCGGGGCGAGCGCCTGGCCGCGATGCTGCCGTCGGTGCTGGGCGCGATCCGCGAGATCGTGTCGAGCCGCAGCTTCGCGCCGGAGGAGTGGCGGTCGAAGGTGACGATGGCGATGCCCGACCACCAGGCGCTGGTGCTGCTGCCGCGCCTGCTGCCGCGGCTGCGCGAGCGCGCGCCCCAGCTCGACGTCGTCACCGACCCGCTGCTGGCCGGCGCGCTGCGGCGGCTCGAGCTGGGCGAGATCGACCTCGCCGTCGGGCAGATCGGCGAGACCCCGCCCGGCTATCTGCGGCGCAGCCTCTATTCCGACCGCTTCGCCTGCCTGCTGCGGCAGGACCACCCGGCCCTGGCGCAGGACTGGACGATCGAGCGCTTCTCGACCCTGCGCCATGCCGTGATCGCCTCGGGCTCCGAGGACGGCTTCGGCCAGGTCTATGACGGGCTGGCCAAGCTGGACCTGCCGGACCGCGACCCGATGCTGGTCCCGAACATGCTGACGGCGCCGGCGATGATCGCCGAGACCGACCTGGTGCTGACCGTGCCGCACCGCGTCGCCACCCGGGTCGCCGCCATGCTGCCGCTGGCGGTGGTCGAGCCGCCCTTGGAGCTGCCGCCCTATGAGGTGGCGCTGATCTGGCACGAGCGGCGCCATCGCGACCCGGACCACAGCTGGCTGCGCACCGAGATCGCCGCGGCGGCGCTGGCGGCGGTCGACAGCGGTCGCCGGTCCGCCGACGCGATGGAGCCGCGCCGCAGGGCGGCCTCCTGATGGTGCCGCGGGGTCAGCGGCCGAGCCGGTGATCGACCCGGCGAATCAGCCCCTTGGCGTCGGCCGGCGCGCGCACCTTGGCGTCGTTGTCGAAATAGACATAGACGTCGCGCCTGGCCCGCTTCGGCCCGGCCTTGTCGACCACCCGCTCGGCATCCTTCGGCTCGCGCCCGGCGGCCCAGGCGGCGACGCGGTCGGCCCAGGCGTCGAGCGCCGTGTCGCCATAGCCGCTGACATACAGCTGCTCCGACCCGTGCAGGCGGCCATAGACGAAGTCGGCGGTCAGGTCCATGCGCCGCGGCCAGTCCACCGTGTCGGCGCAGACCAGCGCCACCTTGTATCGGCGCAGCAGCCGGATGAAGGCGGGATCGAGGAAGCTGTCGTGGCGGATCTCCAGGGCGTGCCGCAGCGGGCGCTTGCGGTCGATCCTGGTCCAGGCCCGGCCGGCGAAGCGCTCGTCATGGCGGCGGGCCAGTCCGGCGGCGGCCTCGGTGTCCTTCGGCAGCAGCGCCAGGAAGGCCTCGATCCGCTCCGGGTCGAAACGGAAGCTGGGCGGGAACTGCCACAGGATCGGCCCCAGCTTCGATCCGAGGCGCAGGACGCCCGAGGCGAGGAAATTGGCCAGCGGCGTCTCCACCTCGCGCAGCCGGCGCAGATGGGTGATGAAGCGCGGCCCCTTGACCGCGAAGACGAAGTCCTCCGGGGTCTCATCGGCCCAGCGGGCATAGCTCTCCGGCCGCTGGCTGCCGTAGAAGGTGCCGTTGATCTCGATGGTCGGGAAGGTTTCGGCGGCAAAGGCCAGCTCGCGCTTCTGCGGCAGGCCCTTCGGATAGAACACGCCGCGCCAGGGCCGGTAGGTCCAGCCCGAGATCCCGATCCGCACCTGTCCGGCCTTGCCGCCCATCGCCCTCCTCCGGTGAGGGAACGCCATGGCACGCGATGCCGTGCCCCGAACAGCAGAGAGGGCGGCCCCTGGCGCCGCCCTCTCCTTCGCTCGCTCGGTTAGGAAGTCGGTCTTCGATCAGAAGGCGAGCACCACGCCCGTGGTCAGCGCGGTCGCCTCGTAGTCCTGGCCGGTGCGGAACTCGTTCAGCTCATAGGACAGCTCGGTGAAGCTGCTGAGGCCCGGCGCGAAGTTGTAGAGGAACGAGCCGATGACGCTGTGATTGGTCTTCAGGTCGTCGCCATTGGTGAAGGACGAGTTCAGGCCGTTGTTCTTCTCCGCCGTGGTGTAGGCATAGCCGACCGACACGACATACGGACCGCCATAGTAGGACAGGTCGCCGGTGATCGAGTCGATCGCCCTGTCGGCGCGGAAGGTGCTGGCGAAATGCACCCAGTTGACGCTGCCGGCGAAGCCGCTGGAATGGATGACCTGGCCGCCGAGGCTGTAGGCCTCGTAATCCTCGTTGCCGCTGACGCCGTTGCCGGTGCCGGCCGATCCCCGCACCGTCACCGTCGTGCCGTCGAAGGTGTTGGCATACTGGACGCCGGCGGTGACGATGTTCTCGTAGCGGGCGGTGCTGTCGTTGAACAGGTCGTTGCGGCCGCCATTGCCGGCATGGCCGTTGCCGCCGGCCAGCGGCGTGAAGTCGACGCCGAAGGAGAAGCCGGAGAAGCTCGGCGAGGTGTACTTGACCTTGGTGTCCTTGCCGTTCAGCCCGCCGATGCCGTAGCTCGGATCCACGGCGTAGAAGGTGTCGGAGCCGCCGAACAGGTTGAACTTGCCGTCCAGCCCGTCGCCCCAGCCGGCGCCGAGGCCCAGCTTGCCGTTCAGCGTGTCATGGGCATAGACGTAGCCGAAATCGGCGATGGCATAGGGCGCGTCGCCCAGCGTGACGGTGCCGAAGGCGCCCTTCAGGTAGACATAGGTCCGGTCGATGGTGACGTCGTTGCGGCGATCGACATTGTTCATGCGGATGCGGGCGCCGTATTCCAGGCCGGAATCGGTGACGTTCTTGATGTCGAACTGCAGCCGCGCATTGGACACGAAGTCATAGTCGCGGTCGAAGGTGTCGTCGGCGGTGTTGCTGAGCGACAGGCCGGCCATGAAGCCGATCCAGCCGTTGATCTTCAGCGACAGGCCCGACGTGACCGGGGCGTCCGCCGCCTGGGCAATACTCGTCCCTCCCGAGGCGGCCGCAAGGCACACCCCGAGCAACAAAAACTTCCGCATTTTACTTCCCCTCGTGTGTCGGACGCGCGGTTTCGCTGTCGAAACGCCGTCCCCCTCTGTCACGGCGAGGCTTATACAAAACGGTAAATTTTAAAATCAATCGTCGCCGACAGCAAAACGGTGGATTGTCGGCAAATTTCATAAAATGGACATGCAGGAATTCTGTCCGAGGACGGGCCTCGGCAGTTGGGCGGAGTCGGTGGAGCAGGCGAGGGCCGCCAGGTGCGGTTGCCAACGGCCCGCATGGCCGATATCAACCAGGGATCGAACCGAAAGGACACGGGGCATGCAGCGGGATTTCGGCCAGCCGGGGCGCTCGGCGCTGATCGCGGGCGAGGCGGCGATCGCCACCTCCCACCCGCTGGCCTCGGCCGCCGGGCTCGAGGTGCTGATGGATGGCGGCAACGCGGTCGATGCCGCGCTGGCCGCGGTCGCGGCGCAATGCGTGGTCGAGGCGCATATGACCGGCATCGGCGGCGACTGCTTCGTGCTCTACGCCCCGGCCGGGCAGGACGCGCTGGCGCTGAACGGCAGCGGCCGCGCCCCGCGCGCGGCCTCGGCCGAGGCGCTGGCCGCCCAGGGCCTCGCGGCGATCCCGCAGCGCAGCCCGCATGCGGTGACTGTGCCGGGCGCGATCTCGGCCTGGTGCCGGCTGCATGCCGAGCACGGGTCGCTGCCGCTCGACCGGCTGTTCGCCCGCGCCATCCTCTATGCGGAGGAGGGCTACCCGGTGGCGCCGCGCGTCGCCTGGGACTGGGCCGAGGATGCCGGCTTCCTGGCGGGCGACCCCGGCTGCCGCGCCGTGTTCCTGCCCGGCGGCCGGATCCCGGCGGTCGGCGACCGCCACGCCCAGCCGCTGCTCGGCGCCCGGTTGCGCGACATCGCCGCCCGCGGCGCCGCTGCCTTCTACGAGGGCGCAGTGGCGGAATCGCTGGTCCGGTTGCTCCAGGCCCAGGGCGGGCTGCACACGCCGGACGATTTCGCCGCCGGCCGCGAGGTCGCCAACTGGGTCGACCCGATCCGCCTCGACTATCACGGCACCGAGGTGGTTGAATGCCCGCCGAACGGCCAGGGCCTGGCGGCGCTGATGATCCTCGGCGTGCTCTCCGGCCACGACCTGGCGGCGGAGATGCCGGAGGCCGACCGTATCCACTTGCTCGCCGAGGCGACCAAGATCGCCTACCACCACCGCGACGCATTGATCTGCGACCCCGACCACCTGCCGCACGACCCGCGCACCCTGCTGTCGGAGGAGGTGCTGGGCACGCTGCGCCGGCGGATCGACCTGAAGCGGGCCGGCCGTCCGGCGCTGTGGACCGAGCCGGAGCATCGCGACACCATCTATCTCTGCGTCGTCGACCGCGACGGCAACGCCATCTCCTTCATCAACTCGATCTTCGACAGCTTCGGCAGCGGCCTGCTCGATCCCGAGACCGGCGTGCTGCTGCACAGCCGCGGCCGGTCGTTCCGGGTCGAGCCGGGCCATCCGAACGCGATCGGTCCGGGCAAGCGGCCGATGCACACCATCATCCCCGGCCTGCTGCGCCGCGGCGGCCGCACCGCCGGCGTGTTCGGGGTGATGGGCGGGCACTACCAGGCGGCCGGCCAGGCGCAGTTCGTGTCCTCGATCATCGATCGCGGCTTCGACCCGCAAGCGGCGCTGGACCTGCCGCGCAGCTTCGCCTTCGACGGCGAACTGCAGCTCGAGCCGCGGATCGGCGAGGCGGTGGCGGCGGATCTCGCCGGCCGCGGCCACGCCGTCGCGGTCCGGGACGAGCCGCTGGGCGGCGGCCAGGCGATCCTGATCGACCATGACCGCGGCGTGCTGGTCGCCGGCTCCGACCCTCGCAAGGACGGCTGCGCGCTGGGGATCTGAGACGGGGCGTTTCTCTTGCCGTCATTGCCGGGTCTGGTGAAACGGATCGGGCGGCCGCCCATATTTCAAGGAACTCCTGACGCGCTCCCGGATTGGACAAGGCGAGCCCAGGAAACGGAGGACCCAACGTGCAGCTTCAGCTCAGCTCCTGGCCGGAGATCGAGGCCTATCTCGAGACCTCGCGCGGCGCCATCATGCCGATCGGGTCGACCGAGCAGCACGGCCCGAACGGGCTGATCGGCACCGATGCGCTGTGCGCCGAGGGCATCGCCCGCGGCGTCGGCGACAAGACCGGGGCGGTGGTCGGCCCGACCATCGGCGTCGGCATGGCGCATCACCACATGACCTTCCCGGGCAGCATGACGCTGAAGCCGTCGACCCTGGTGCTGGTGATCCGCGACTACGTCATGGCGCTGGCCGAGCACGGCTTCGACCACTTCCTGTTCGTCAACGGCCATGGCGGCAACATCGCCACCATCCAGGCCGCCTTCTACGAGATCTATTCCGAGCGGCGGGCGCTCGGCAGCCCGTCGATCCGCTGCCGCCTGGTCAACTGGTGGGACAATGCCGGGGTGCAGCGCCTGTCGAAGGAGCTGTACGGCGTGGCCGAGGGCAGCCATGCCACGGCCAGCGAGGTGGCGGTCACCCAGTTTCTTTTCCCCGACCACATCAAATCGGCCGAGCTGGACCCGCCGATCGCGCCCTCGGGCCGGTTCTACGATGCCGCCGACTATCGCCGCCGCTTCCCGGACGGCCGCATCGGCTCCAACCCCGGCCTGGCGACGCCGGAGCATGGCGAGCAGTTCTACGACGCGGCGGTCGAGGCGATCGCCGGCACCTATGCGGAGTTCCTGGCGGAGCTCTGAAGCCGCTGGGGCGCGTCGCCCAGCGCCTGCAGCAGCGCCTCGCGCAGGGCCGCGGCATCGTCCTCCGGCACCAGGGTGATGCCCGGCCCCGGGTCGATGCCGCAGGCGGCCGTGGCGATCACCGGGAGGCCCAGCGCCACGGCGCGCAGCAGGGCCCGCGGCTGGTGCTCGACGATCGCCGGCAGCACCACGGCCGCGACCGGGTCGGGCCAGGGGCCGGCGGGCAGGGACCGCGCAGCGACATTGCGCCAGAACAGGTCGGCGTGCTCGCGCGCCCGGCCGGTGACGACGAGATCGATGTCCAGTCCCTCGACCGCGTCGCGCAGGGCATAGGCGCCCTTGCGGCCGAGCGCCGAGGCCGGGAACAGGATGGTGCGGCCGCCGACCGCGGGCCGCGGCGCCGCGGCGACTTCCGGCAGCGCCCAGTCCAGATGCATCGCCCGGTCCGGGAAGCGCGCGGCGATGCCGCCATGCGGGGTGTACAGGCGGGACGCCGCGGCCAACGCCTCGGCCTCGGCCGCGACGATCTCGTCCGGCGCCCGGAAATCGCCCAGGGTCGGGCTCTCCGGATGGCGGGCCAGGGCCCGGTCCAGCCGGGCCTGCAGCGCCGCCAGCGGCCAGCGCTCCATCAGCACGTCGAAGCTGCGGCCCTGCAGGCAGCCGAGGCGCCAGAGATGCGGCAGCAGCCCCTGGCCGACCACCAGATGAGTGTGGCGATAGGACAGGCGGCGGGCATAGGCCTCGGCCAGACGCCGGTCGAAGTCCAGCATCGCCCGCGGCAGCGCGCCGCCTGCCGCCGGCAGGCGGCGCAGCACCCGGGCGCGGGCCAGCGCGACCAGGGTGGCGCGGCTCTCGCCGCCCTGCAGCTCCGGCCAGGCATAGCGGGCGCGGGCCGGCCATCGCATCGGCAGGAACAGCCGATCCTCCGGCCCGGCCTGGCCGCGCGCCAGCGCCGCGAATTCCGGCCAGCAGGCATCGACCAGCCAGGCAGTCGGCCGTCGCGTCATCTCGGCCCCCTTCGGCAGATGATGGCTGCAGTCCTCTTGGGCGCAGCCGACGCAGTCATTGGCGACCTCGCGCAGGGCCGGGAAGGCGACCACGACGCCGGACGCCGCGGCGGCGGCGCTGCGGAAGCGGATCTCCAGCTCCGCGCCGGTCAGCCGCGCCTCGATGCGGAAGGCCGCCGGGCTGCGGAACCGAAGGTCGACATAGTTCCAGAACACGGTGGCGTCGCGCCCGGCGGCGGCGCGCGATCCCGGCACCAGCCGGCTATGGGCGTGGCGCTCGACGATCTCGAAGCCGGCGGCAAGCGCCGCCTCGTACAGGCCGTTCGACAGCTGGCACAAGCCCCCGCCGGCGCTGGCGACCAGGCAGCCCTCGCGCAGCTCGCGCCCGGCGACGAAGCCGCGCCGGCGCGAGGCGCGGCCGATCTGGCGCCAGAAGCTGAACACGGCGCCGGCCGGCACCTCGACGCCGTCGAGGGCGCGCAGGGCCAGGCGCAGATTGTGGATCTTGCCGGCGGTCAGGTCGTGCTCGGCGGCTCCGCCCGGCCCGGACCACAGCGGCGAGCGGATCTCGGCCACCACGGCAGCATCGCGCAGCCCGTCCGCGCGCGCGTGGCGCGGCGGCCGGCCATTGATCTCGCGCAGGGCGCGGCGGCCGCGCAGCAGCGCCGCCTTGGCGCCGAAAACCAGCGTATCCCACCGCGACGGGATCCTGTGCTCCGCATCTATCGTCATGACCGTCCCGCGCCCCATACCGGCCGAACGGAGAGTGGGCTCTCGGAAGATGGCGGGACGATGTCGCGCCGGTGGCGGTGCGGTGCGCCGAGCGTGATCGGACTTGACGCTCAGCCCCGCCGGCTTGATGAAAGGCGACGCTTCCGATCGGGCCCGCCATGACCGACGCCCCCCGCCGCATCGGCTTCCTGCTGCTGCCGCAATTCTCGATGATGGCCTTCGCTTCGGCGCTGGAGCCGCTGCGCGTCGCCAACCGGCTGTCGCGGCGCGAGGTCTATCGCTGGACCATCTTCTCTGCCGACGGCCTGCCGGTGCCGGCGTCCAATCAGCTGGCGCTGCCGGCCGACGCCGTGGCCGGCAGCGCCGACGACCTGCCGATGCTGATCGTCTGCGCCGCCTTCGAGCCCCTGGCCGCGGTGACCCCGGCGCTGATCCGCTGGTTCCGCCGGCTCGACCGCGCCGGCGCCGTGCTCGGCGGCATCGATACGGGCTGCTTCGCGCTCGCCGCCGCCGGGCTGCTCGACGGCTACCGCGCCACCGCGCATTGGGAGGCGCTGGACGGCTTCGCCGAGCAGTTCCCGCGGGTCGAGGCGCGCGCCTGCCTGTTCGAGGCCGACCGCCGCCGCCTGACCTGCGCCGGCGGCACCGCGGCCCTCGACCTGATGCTGCAGATCATCCGCACCGATCACGGCGCCAAGCTGGCGGCGGCGGTGTCGGAGCAGTTCATCTACAACACGCTGCGCCATGCCGAGGACCGGCAGCGCCTGTCGGTGCCGCGCCAGCTCGACATCCGCGACAGCCGCCTGGCGCGGATGGTCGAGATCATGGAGCGCAACGTCGCCAACCCGATCGCCGTCACCGCGCTGGCCCGCACCGTCGACATGTCGCCGCGCCAGGTCGAGCGGCTGTTCGCGCAGCATCTCGGCAAGGGGCCGCAGGGCTTCTACCAGTCGCTGCGGCTGCAGCGGGCGCGGTCGATGGTGCAGTATTCCGACGACCCGCTGCTGGAGGTCGCGGTGGCCTGCGGCTTCGGCAGCTACGAGCATTTCTGCCGCTGCTACCGCCGCGAATTCGGCGTGCCGCCCAGCCGCGACCGCCGCGCCTCCGCAGCCTAGCGGAAAGCGTCAAGCCGCTGTCGCTCGCGATCAAGAGCTGGCCAGTGGCCCAGGCGTAGCCTCGTCCTCAGCGGCCGGTGCGCCGGCAATACGGGGAGGCGGTAAGCAATGGCCCTGCAGACTGACATCAACCGGCGCGTGATCGTGACCTGCGCCGTCACCGGCGCCGGCGACACGGTGGGCAAGCATCCGGCGATCCCGGTGACGCCGCAGCAGATCGCTGACGCGGCGCTGGAGGCGGCGAAGGCCGGCGCCACCGTTGCCCATGTCCATGTCCGCAACCCCGAGACCGGCAAGGCCAGCCGCGACCCGGCGCTGTACCGCGAGGTGGTGGACCGCATCCGCTCCTCCGGCGTCGACATCATCATCAACCTGACCGCCGGCATGGGCGGCGACCTGGTGATCGGGCCGCAGGACGACCCGACGAAGTTCGGCGCCGACACCGACCTGGTCGGCGGCATCGACCGCCTGCCGCATGTCGAGCAGCTGCTGCCGGAGATCTGCACCCTCGACTGCGGCTCGCTGAATTTCGGCGACGGCTCGCTGGTCTATGTCTCCACCCCGGACATCCTGCGCAAGCAGGCCAAGCGGATCCAGGAGCTCGGGGTGAAGCCGGAGCTCGAGATCTTCGACACCGGCAACCTGTGGTTCGCCCGGAAGATGGTGGAGGAGGGGCTGCTCGACGCGCCGCCCCTGTTCCAGCTCTGCCTCGGCATTCCCTGGGGCACGCCGCCGGACCCGCGGATGATGCTGGCGATGCGCGACATGCTGCCGGACGGTGCGGTCTGGGCCGGCTTTGCCATCGGCCGGCTGCAACTGCCCTTCGTCGCCCAGGCGGTGCTGCTGGGCGGCCATGTCCGGGTCGGGCTCGAGGACAACCTGTATCTCGACAAGGGCGTCTACGCCTCCAACGGCAGCCTGGTCGAGCGGGCGCGGACCATCATCGAGGCGATGGGATCCAAGGTGATGACTCCGGCCGAGGCGCGCAGCCATCTCGGCCTCAAGGTGAAGGGGCAGGCCCATGCCGCGTGAGATCCGCACTCTCGGCATCGTCGGCGGCGGCGTCATCGGCAGCGGCTGGGCCGCCCGGGCGCTGGCCCACGGCCTCGACGTCGTCGCCTGGGACCCGTCGCCGACCGGCGAGCAGGCGCTGCGCGACGCCGTCGCCAATGCCTGGCCGGCGCTGACCCGCATCGGCCTGGCCGAGGGCGCGAGCCCTGACCGGCTGCGCGTGGTCGGCTCGGCCGAGGCGGTGGCCGCCGAAGCCGACTTCGTGCAGGAGAGCGCGCCGGAGCGGATCGAGCTGAAGCGCAAGCTGCACCACGCCATGGCAGGTGCGGCACCGGCCGACGTGATCCTCGGCTCCTCCTCCTCCGGCCTGCTGCCCAGCGAGATCCAGGAGGGCGCGCGGCATCCGGAGCGGATCGTCATCGGCCACCCGTTCAACCCGGTCTACCTGCTGCCGCTGGTCGAGGTGGTGGGCGGGAAGCTGACGGCTCCGGAGACCATCAAGAACGCCTCGGCCTTCTACGCCTCGCTCGGCATGAAGCCGCTGCATGTCCGCAACGAGATCGACGGCTATATCGCCGACCGTCTGCTCGAGGCGCTGTGGCGCGAGGCGCTGCATCTGGTGGCCGACGGCATCGCCACGACCAAGGAGATCGACGAGGCGATCTGCTTCGGCGCCGGCATCCGCTGGGCCTTCATGGGCACGAACCTGACCTATCACCTGGCCGGCGGCGAGGGCGGCATGCGCCATATGCTGGAGCAGTTCGGCCCGGCGCTGGAGCTGCCCTGGACCAAGCTGGTGGCGCCGAAGCTGACCGACACCCTGATCGACCGCATGGTCGACGGCACGCAGGAGCAGGCCGGCGGCTGGCCGATCAAGAAGATCGAGCGCTGGCGCGACGAGCGCATCATCCGGATCCTCCAGGCGCTGGAAGGCGCCGACCGCGACACCGGCCACCCGACCTACGATCCGCGGCCGGGCCAGGCCTGAGCCGCAACCCGATCCCCGCGCGCCAGCGGGGATGGCGCGGCCGGGATGGTTGCGAGACCCCGGCCGTTGTTTGCCTGCCTCCGCCCGGCCGGTGCTCTCCCCCGGCCGGGCGTTCTTTGTCGTCAGCGCGCGCCGCCGGCCTGCCGCGCGGCCACAAACGCCTTCAGCCGCGCGGTGTATTGCGGATCGCTCGATGCCGAGCGTGCGGGCAGCGGCCGCCGGGTCGTCGCCGCCAGCCTGCCCTGCATCATCGCCACCTCGCCCTTCGTCACCGAGGCGCCACCCAGCAGGGCCATGTAGGTCGTGGTGTGGTGCTGCTGCAGCGCCTCGTCGGCCCAGGGGCCGAGCGGGTCCTTGTCGTCGGGTGTCAGCCAGGTGCCGGGCAGTTCGGCGCTGTCGGGAATGTCGGCATAGTAGACCTCATACCAGTCCAGCACGGCATCGTAGCCGACGATCAGGCCGGTGATGGTGTCGGGCGGCAGGATGTCCGGGCCGACATTGAGGTAGATCACCAGGATCTCCAGCAGATCCGCCATCGCCTTGGGCACGACATCCAGCGTGTTGCGATAGCAGGCCGCCGTCGGGAAGGCGCTGCGGAAGGCGTCGGCGAAGGCCTGGTTGCCGGCGGTCGGCCCCGCGTAGGTGGTCGGCACGATGGTGGGGCCCTGCTGCCCGAGCTGCGCCTGCAGCCAGGGCGCCAGCACCGTGGTGATGCAGGCGCCCAGGCTGTGCCCGGTCACCTGCAGCGGCACCTGCCGGTTGGCGCCGCCGCCGTAGAAGCCCGCCAGGAAATCGACCAGGGACTTCCCGCCTGAGGTCATCCCGATGACCCGGGTCAGCGCCGCGGCCGTGCCGGAGGAGATCAAGACGTCGCTCGGGGCGGGCCAGGGCGGCGCCTGCTGGCTGTCGGCGCCGAGATCCTCGACGATCTCGTTCCACAGCCCCAGGAACGACCCGTCCCAGTCCGTGCCCCGCACGACGACGGCCACGGACAGGGTCTGGCCACCGCCGGTTCGGACCGCGACATAGGCCAGGTTGGCCTGGGACGGGTCCTGCGCCGGCCCCCAGGCCAGCGACCAGCTGCCGCCGCCCGGCACCGGCCAGCCCAGCGGGAAGGCGGCAGGGATGGCGGTAGGGTCGAGATAGGAGATCTGGCACAGCTGCAGCAGGCTGATGCTCGCGGGATCAGCCGCAGCCATCGGATTGGGCATGATCAATTCCTCGAATTAATAATAAAATTAGGGAATCGGACAAATATTATTTTAGCATCTAGACAATATTCCGAAAGCTATTTCACATGCGCCCGCAGGGTGCGGCCGCGGATGCGCTCGCGGTGCATGATGTAGAGGCTGGAGGCGATGACGATGCCGGCGCCGAGCACGACGAAGGGCTCGACGGCATTGCCGAAGAACAGGCTGCCATAGGCCAGGGCCCAGACGATCATGGTGTACTGCATCGGCGCGATGGTGCTGGCCGGCGCCAGCGACAGCGCCCGCACCACCAGAAACTGGGCGGAGCCCATCAGCAGGCCGGCGGCGCCGACCCGCAGCAGGTCGAACCAGCCCGGCAGCTTGAACACGAACAGCGCGACCGGCAGGCTGGTGACCAGCAGCCCCAGCATCACCGCCGTCACCATCACCGCGCGCTGCTCGTCGCGGCTGATCTTGCGCATGATCAGCACCACCCCGGCGCCGGTGAAGACCGAACCGAGCGCCGACAAATGGCCCAGCGTCAGCGACTCGAAGCCCGGCCGCACCATCACCAGGATGCCCAGGAATCCGACCACCACCGCGGCCCAGCGATGGGCGCGCACCTGCTCGCCCAGGATCGGGATCGACAGGATCGTCACCACCATCGGGGTGCAGAAGGCGATGGCGTAGACATCGGCCAGCGGCAGGGCGGAGAAGGCGTAGAAGCCGAAGATCGTGCCGATCCCGGCCAGAAAGCCGCGCAGCACGATCAGCCGCGGATGCGCCGCCCGCATCCGGCCGAGCCCGCCGTCGCGGCGCAGCATGATCAGGATCGGGATGCAGGCGAAGGCGACCTGCATCGGGATGATCTGGAAGATCGAATAGCTCGCGGTCAACCCCTTCACCAGCGCGTCGCTGGACGCGAACATCAGGTTGGCGAGCAGCGAGCACAGCACGCCGAGCAGCGGCGTCTCGACGCCGGAGGCGGTCGCAGGGGCAGGGGACGCCGCGGGCGCGTCTGCAGGGGCCATCGGGACACTCTCGTCACCGCGCCGCCAGAATCGCATGGTCGTTCCATCCCCTCCGGGGCGGAAGCCGCCCACCCCGTATGTCAGACATACGCCTGCCGGCGGAAAACGGGTGGCGAAAGCCGGAAGGGCTGGCATGCGCCCCGGGCGGCCGTCGCCGAGCGGGGCGGGAGCGCGACGAGGCTGTAGGCGGAATGGGAAATACGGGTTAAGAGGCTATGGCATCATTCGGGTGAGAGCGATGATCGAGTTCGGCGTCGATACGGTGCAGGTCGTGTTCAACCCGGCGGGCGGGCATCTGCACGATGTCGTGATGCGCTGGAACGGGCGGGAGATCCGGCCGCTGCACCGCGCCCCCTGGATCGACAGCGGCGAGGTGCTGCCGGAGGAGATCCCGCTCGGCCTGCGCAACCTGGCCGGCGACTTCTTCTGCGCCCCCTTCGCCGACAGCGACCTGGACGGCGCGCCCGGCCATGGCTGGACCGCCAACGGCCACTGGGACTTCGACGGCCTCGACGAGGAGGCCGGCGGCATCACCGCGCGCTTCACCCTGCAGGAACAGGTGTTCGGCGCCACCGTGCGCAAGGCGGTGACGCTGCGCCATGGCCAGCCGATCGTCTATCAGCGCCATGTCTTCGAGGGCGGGGCCGGGGCACTGCCGATGGCGCATCACGCCATGATCCGGGCGCCGGGCGGGGCGGCGCTGAGCTTCTCGCCCAAGGCCTTCGGCACCACCCCGCCGACCCCGGTCGAGCCCGATGCCGCGCGCGGGCGCTCCGTGCTGGCCTACCCGCAACGCATCGCCGGGCTCGAATCTGTGCGCCTGGCCGACGGCCGCACGATCGACGCCTCGCGCTACCCCTTCGCCGACAGTCATGAGGACATCGTGCTGCTGGCCGAGGCGCCGGGCTCGCCGCTCGGCTGGTCGGCGGCACTGGCGGCGCGCGAGGGCTTTCTCTTCTTTGGCCTGAAGGACCCACGGCGGCTGCCCTTCACCATGCTGTGGATGAGCAATGGCGGCCGCGACTACCCGCCCTTCTCCGGCCGGCACCGCCATGTGCTGGGGATCGAGGAGGGCTGCATGTACCTGCATCTCGGCCACCGCGCCTCGATGCAGCCGAACCCGCTGACCGCCGAGGGCTATCCGACCGCGATCGTGCTGGACCCGGCGGGCCGGGTCGAGATCGCCTACGCCTTCGGGGCGGTGCCGGTCGAGCCGGGCTGGGACCGGGTCGAGGCGATCGCTCATGGCCCCGCCGGCCTCGACCTCCGCATCGCCGGCGCCCCGGCCGTAACGGCGCTGACGCTGCCCTTCGAGGCGGAGCGGATCGGGCTGTAGTTTTCTCGCAGGGTGGAACGCCCCCGGCGCTCCGCCTGTGATTCGCGCTTGAACCGCGGCCGGTCCTCGCCTTCGATGGCCGGGCCGATGTCGTAGGGAAGCTGCATCCATGTCCGAGTCCGATCGCGCCGTCCTCGAGGCCCTGTTCCAGGCCGCGCTCAGCGCCGCCTATCCGGAGACGCGGATGCAGCATCTGCTGCCGGAGCCGCCCGAGGGCCGCACCATCGTGCTCGGCGCCGGCAAGGGCGCGGCGCGGATGGCGCGTGCCTTCGAGACGCTGTGGCCGCATCGGTGCGAAGGCCTGGTGGTCACCCGCTACGGCCACGGCACGCCGACCGAGCGGATCGAGGTGGTGGAGGCCGCACATCCGGTGCCGGACGCGGCCGGCCGCGCCGCCGCCCAGCGCATCCTCGACCTCGCCCATGCCGCCGGGCCGGACGACCTGGTGGTCTGCCTGGTCTCGGGCGGCGCCTCGGCCCTGCTGTCGCTGCCGGCGGAGGGGCTGACCCTCGAGGACAAGCAGACCGTGAACAAGGCGCTGCTGCGCTCCGGCGCGCCGATCCAGGAGATGAACGCGGTGCGCAAGGCGATGTCCGCGATCAAGGGCGGGCGCCTGGCCGCGGCCGCGGCGCCGGCGCGGGTGGTCACCTACCTGATCTCCGACGTGCCGGGCGACGAGCCGGGCGTGATCGGCTCCGGCCCCACCGTCGCCGGCGGCGCCGACCCTGAGACGGCGCTGGCGATCCTGCGGCGCTACGAGATCGCGGTGCCGGAGGCGGTTGAGCGGGCGATCCGCGCCAACACCGCCCCGGCCGCGCTGCCGGAGGCCGATCTGCACATGCTGGCGACGCCGCAGATGGCGCTGGAGGCGGCGGCGGCGAAGGCGCGGGAGCTGGGCCTGGCGCCGGTGATCCTGGGCGACGCGCTGGAGGGCGAGGCGCGCGAGGTCGGCCGCGTCCTGGCCGGCATCGCCGAACAGGCACTGCGGCACGGCCAGCCGGCGGCGCGGCCCTGCGTGCTGCTGTCCGGCGGCGAGACCACGGTGACGGTGAAGGGGCAGGGGCGGGGCGGCCGCAACGTCGAGTTCCTGCTGGCGCTGACGCTCCAGCTGCAGGGCCGGCCCGGCATCGCCGCCATCGCCTGCGACACCGACGGCATCGACGGGTCGGAAGACAATGCCGGCGCCTGGACCGATGCGGCGACCCTGGCCCAGGGCAAGGCGCAGGGGCTGGTGGCGGCCGACTTCCTGGCCGACAACGACGCCTACAGCTATTTCGCGGCGCTGGACCGGCTGGTGGTGACCGGGCCGACCCTGACCAACGTCAACGACTTCCGCGCCATCCTGGTGCGGTAGCGCCGGACGCGGCCGGGGCCGCGCGGCTGAAACGAAACTGCAATTGATTGTCCAGGCGCGGGGCCGCGTGTACAAAGCACGAGGCTCGGGGGAGTAGTATTGACTTGTATTTTTATTTCAACGACTGAAGAAGATTCGGAAAGCCGGGCCGTCTTCTTCGGCGATTTCACGGGGGGTTCAGGTCATGACGCGAGTTTCGGTCGGAACCGGCAATATCCAGGGCAACGGCAGGACCCAAAGCATCGCGGTCTCAGGGGATGGCCGCTATGTCGTGTTCGACAGCTATGCGAGCAACCTGGTCGCCGGCGACGGCAACGGTCAGCCGGACGTCTTCCTGCACGATACGCTGACCGGCACGACGACGCGGGTCTCGGTGGATACCACAGGCGGCGACGTCAACGGCCTCTCATCGTCGTCGGTGATCTCGGATGACGGGCGCACCGTCATCTTCCACACCATCGCGGGCGACCTCGTCGACGGCGACAGCAACGGCGCCACGGACGTCTTCATGCGGGATATCCAGACCGGCACCACCACCCGCGTCTCGGTCGCCACCGGGGGGCAGGAGGGCAATTCGCATTCCGGCAATTCCGATCTGTCGGCCGACGGGCGCTACGTCGTGTTCAACAGCAGCGCGACCAACTTCGACGGCAACGACAGCAACGGTGTGACGGACGTCTATATCCGCGACGTGCAGACCGGGACCACGACCCGTGTCTCCGTCGGCGACGATGAAGCCCAGGGCAACGCCATGTCGCTCGACGCCAAGGTCTCCGATGACGGCCAGCGCGTCGCCTTCATCAGCGGCGCCAGCAATCTCGTCACCGGCGACAGCAACGGCGACGACGACATCTTCGTCCGCGACCTGGCGGCCGGGACCACCGAGCGCGTCTCGGTCGCCACCGACGGGACCCAGGCGAACGACTCTTCGGACCAGGCTTCAATCTCCGGCAACGGCCGCTACGTCGTGTTCCAGAGCGCCGCCACCAACCTGGTTGCGAACGACACCAACGGGGTCGTCGACGTCTTCCTGCGCGACCTGCAGACCGACACCACGGTCCGCGTCTCCACCTCCGGCGCCGGCGCCGAGGCCACCGGGGCGTCGAACGGCGGCGACATATCGGCCGACGGCCGCTACGTCGTGTTCACGAGCCAGGCGTCGAACCTGGTGGCGGGCGACGTCGCCGGGACGTACGACATCTTCGTCAAGGACATGCTGACCGGCACGGTGACGCGCCTGTCCGTGGCGCCCGACGGCTCGGCGGCCAATGGCGACTCCGCCCAGGCGAGGGTCTCGTCCGACGGCAGCACCGTCGTGTTCCGCTCCTTCGCGACCAATCTGGACCTCGGCCCCGACACGAACAATGCCATCGACGGGTTCCGCGTCTCGCTCCGCGCCACGGCCGGGGCCGACCACAGGATCGGTTCCGACGGCAACGACACGCTCGACGGTCTGGCGGGCAGCGATATCCTCACCGGGGCCGCCGGTGATGACGCGCTGGCCGGCGGCGCCGGGGCGGACCGGCTGTATGGCGGCGAAGGTTCCGACACGGCGGATTACTCTGGCTCGGCCGCGGGTGTGCTGGTGAGCCTGAAGAGCGGCGCCGCCACCGGGGGCGACGCCCAGGGCGACATGCTGATCTCGATCGAGAACGTGACCGGTTCGGCCTTCGCGGACCAGCTGTATGGCGACGCCGGCGCCAATCGGCTGACCGGCGGGGCAGGCAACGATACGCTCTGGGGCGGGGCCGGTGCCGATAGCCTGGATGGCGGCGCCGGTTCGGACAATGCCGGCTACCAGTACTCCGCAAAGGCGGTGACGGTCGACCTGCTGGCCGGCACCGGCACGGGCGGCGACGCCGAGGGCGACACGCTGATCGGCATCGAGCACTTGTACGGGTCGGCCTTCGACGACCACCTGACCGGCAACAGTGTCGGCAATACCCTCCGCGGCGATTTCGGCAACGACACGCTCATCGGCAATGGCGGCTTCGATACGCTGATCGGTGAGGCCGGCAACGACACCCTCGACGGCGGCGACGGCAACGACTCGCTCGTCGGTCTCGACGGGGCCGACACCATCCATGGCGGCAACGACAATGACGGTGTCGACGGCGGCGACGGGAACGATATCGTCTTCGGTGAGGCCGGCGTCGACAGCCTCGGCGGCAACACCGGCGACGACCAGCTCGACGGCGGCGACGGCAACGATTTCCTCGACGGCGGCGCCGGGGCCGACATGCTGGCCGGCGGGGCCGGCGACGACATGGTGAGCTATACCGGCTCAGCTGCCGCAGTGACGGTGAACCTCGCCACGAGCCTGGCCTCGGGCGGCGACGCCCAGGGCGACACCTTCAGCAGCATCGAGCAGCTGTCGGGCTCGGCCTTTGCCGACAAGCTGACCGGGGACGCCGGCGCCAACAGCCTCTCGGGACAGGATGGCGACGACATTCTCGTCGGCGGCGCCGGCGGCGACGCGCTGAAGGGTGGCAACGGCATCGACACGGCGAGCTATGCGGGCTCGGCCGCCGGGGTGACGATCAACCTGGCCACCGGCGCGGTCTCGGGCGGCGACGCCGCGGGCGATACGTTCAACAGCATCGAGCAGGTGCTGGGCTCGAACCAGGGCGACCGGCTGACCGGCGATGCCGGGGCCAACACTCTGTGGGGCGGCAACGGCGACGACATGGTCACCGGCGGCGCCGGCGCCGATACCCTGAAGGGCGGAGCGGGCAATGACAGCTTCGTCTATGGCAGCACGGCCGACAGCACCGTGGCGGCGGCCGGCCGGGACACGATCAACGACTTCACGACCGGCGACAGGATCGACCTGTCGGCGATCGACGCCAACGGCGCCGGGGCGGGCGACACCGTCTTCAGCTTCGGCACCGGCGGCTTCACCGGCGCGGCCGGAGAGCTGCGGGTTGTGGATTTCGGCACCGGCTACCAGGGCGTCTATCTCGACACCGATGGCGACAAGAACCCCGACTCGATCATCGTCGTCCTCTCCGACCACGCCCTGATCGAGGCGGATTTCGTGCTTTGATCCCGCCCGGCCCGACGGGGTGAAAATCCGCGGGAGGCGCGGCCCGGCTGCGCCTTCTCGCCGGACGTCACCGCCGGATATGTCGGCTTTGAGATAAGTGCTGCGCGATTGCCGAAGCAGGTCAGGGCGTGTAGAACCCCTGGGGTCCCGCGTGTGAACCCACGTCCATTACTCGTATAACTGTCGTTCGTATAACTCTGTTTTCCTTCTGAATTTCCCGGTGGCGTTTTTCCCGGCAAGGGCCGTCATCGCCAGCAGAATCGATGGGAGGCTTTTCGTATGACCGTCAATGCCAGCTCTCTTACCCGGATCTCGGTCGACACCAGCGAAACCAGCGCCAACAACATCGCCACCGGCGGCGTGATGTCGGCCGATGGCCGCTATGTCGTGTTCCAGAGCACCGCGACCAACCTGGTCGGCGGCGACGCCAACGGCTTCTTCGACGTCTTCCTGCGCGACACGGTGACCGGCACCACCACGCTGCTCTCGACCGCGACCGGCGGGACGCAGGGCAACAACGTCTCCAGCGTGGCCGCGATCACCGATGACGGCCGCTTCGTGTTCTTCAACAGCACCGCGACCAACCTGGTCGGCGGTGACACCAACGCCGTTCTCGACGTCTTCATGCGGGACACGCAGACGGGCGTCACCACCCGGGTCTCGACCCTGTCCGACAGCAGCCAGGCCAACGGCGCCAGCCAGAATGTCGACGTCACCGGCAACGGCGCCTTCATCGGCTTCCAGAGCACCGCGACCAACCTGGTCGCCGGCGACAGCAACGGCTTCAGCGACGCCTTCGTCAAGAACCTGTCGACCGGTGCCGTCACCCGCGTCTCGGTGGCGGATGACGAGTCGCAGGCCAACGGCAACTCCCTGGTGGCCCGCCTGTCCGACGATGGCAACCGCGCCTCCTTCGTCAGCACCGCCAGCAACCTGACCGCGAATGACACCAACGGCGCCGTCACCGACATCTTCGTCCGCGACATCGCCGCCGGCACCACCACCCTGGTCTCCGTCTCCACTGGCGGTGGCTCGGGGGACGGCCAGTCCTCCGGCGCCTCGATCTCCGGCAACGGCCGCTACGTCGTGTTCCAGAGCGACGCGACCAACCTGGTGGCCGGCGACACCAACGGCGCCACCGACATCTTTGTCCGCGACCTGCAGACCAACACCACCACCCGGGTCTCCACCGCCACCGACGGCGCCCAGAGCAACGACCTCTCGGGCCAGGCGGCGATCTCGGCCGACGGGCGCTACGTCGTCTTCTTCAGCCTCGCCAGCAACCTGGTACAGGGCGACACCAACGGTCTCCGCGACATCTTCCTGAAGGACCTGGTGACCGGGAATGTGACGCGCCTGTCCGTCGCCGCCGACGGAACCGAGCTGAACGACCTCTCGAACACGCCCTCGATCTCGGCCGACGGTCACTACGTCACCTTCCAGACGCAGGCCACCGACACCGGCGTGGGCGCCGAGGGCAACGGCACCGGCTTCGACGTGTTCCGGGTCTCGCTGGTGGCCGGGGCCGGGGCGGACCGGATGATCGGCTCCGACGGCAACGACAGCATCGACGGGCTGGCCGGCGACGACATCCTCCTCGGCGGCTTCGGCAACGACGTGCTCACCGGTGGCGCGGGGGCGGACCAGATCTCCGGCGCCGCCGGCACCGACACGGCGGACTACTCGGCGTCCGTCGCCGGGGTGACGGTCGATCTGGTGCTCGGCACCGGCACCGGCGGCGACGCCCAGGGCGACACGCTCAGCGGCATCGAGAACCTTACCGGCTCGGCCCAGGCCGACCACCTGTATGGCGACGCCGGCGTCAACGTGCTGACCGGCGGCGACGGCGACGACACCCTCCGCGGCGGGGCGGGGGCCGATGTCATCGCCGGCGGCAACGGCTCGGACTACGCCAACTATCAGGGCTCGACGGCGGGGGTTTCGGTCAACCTGCTGACCGGCGCCGTCTCCGGCGGCGACGCGGCGGGCGACACCCTGGCCAGCATCGAGAACCTGTACGGGTCGAGCCAGGACGACCAACTGACCGGCAACAACGCCCGCAACATCATCGGCGGCGAGCTCGGCAATGACACGCTCGTTGGCAATGGCGGCGACGACGCGCTCTCCGGCGAGGCCGGCAACGACAATCTCAGCGGCGGCGACGGCAACGACCGGCTCGTCGGCGGCGCCGGGATCGACACCATCCATGGCAACAACAACGATGATTCGGTCGACGCCGGCAGCGAGAACGACCAGGTCTTCGGCGACGCCGGGAACGACGTGCTCTATGGCGGCACCGGCAACGACCAGCTCGACGGCGGCGACGGCAACGACCAGCTCGAGGGCGCGGCCGGGGCCGACGTACTGACCGGCGGGAACGGCATCGACACAGCCAGCTATGCCAACTCGGCTGCCGGGGTGACGGTCAATCTGGGTACCGGCGCGGCCTCCGGCGGCGATGCCGCGGGCGACACGTTCAGCAGCATCGAGCAGGTTCTGGGCTCGGCCCAGGCCGACACGCTGACCGGCGATGCCAATGCCAACACGCTGTGGGGCATGGGCGGCGACGACGTGCTCACCGGCGGCGGCGGCGGCGACCTGCTGAAGGGCGGCGCCGGCAACGACAGCTTCGTCTACACCGCCCTGTCCGACAGCACGGTCTCGGGCGCCGGCAAGGACGTCATCGCCGACTTCACCACCGGCGACAAGATCGACCTGTCGCTGATCGACGCCGACGGCAATTCAGGCAATGGCGACACCGCCTTCACCTTCGGCACCGGCGCGTTCACCGGCACGGCCGGGGAGCTGCGGGTGGTGACGTCCGGGGCGATCCAGGTGGTCTATGTCGACGCGACCGGCGACAAGCAGCCGGATTTCGCCATCAACGTGATCTCCGACCACGCCCTCACCGCGTCGGATTTCGTTCTCTGAACTCCTCGGGAGGCGCCGCCGGCTGAGCGGCGCCTCCCTCCCCATCATGGCCTGATGCCCGCCCGGTCGCGGTCCGCGGCGAAACGGATACGCCCCGGCGGGCGAACCGTACTCAGGCAACCATGGGAAGGGGAGATTCGCCATGACCACCACCCTTACCGCCATCCTCAACTCCAGCCAGGAGATCGGGACGGGCAGCACCGAGACCGCGACCGGCGTCGCGACGCTCAGCCTCAACACGGCCGGAACGGCCCTGACCTATTCGGTCACGATCTCCGCCGGCATCGATTTCGGCGAGCTGATCGACGGCACCCCGCGAACCGCGGATCCGCTCGACGACGCCGTGCTGATGCACATCCACGGCGCGGCTCGCGGCGTCAATGGCGGGATCGTGTTCGACATCCTGCCACTGGCCATGACCGACGATGCCGACGACCTGCAGATCGTCGAGAACCCCAACGGCTCCGTCACCATCAGCGGCGTCTGGGAAACCACCGACAGCGATCCGCTGTCCGCCGACGTCATCGCCGGGCTGCAGGCCGGGACCGGCCCGAACGACGTCTCGTTCTACTTCAACGTCCACACCGCCCAGTTCGGCGGCGGCGCGATCCGCGGGCAGCTGGTCACCCGCGCCAGCGAGAATGCCGACAGCTTCACCGGCACCAATGCGGCCGACGTCATCGACGCCTTTGGCGGCGACGACAAGCTGCGCGGGGCCGGCGGGGCCGACAGCCTGACCGGCGGGGCCGGCAATGATATCCTGGTCGGTGGCAGCGGCGGCGACACCCTCGCCGGCGGCACCGGCATCGACACGGCGTACTACACCGGCAGCGTCGCCGGGGTGACGGTCAATCTCGGCGCCGGCACGGCCTCCGGCGGCGATGCGGCCGGCGACATTCTGACCGGCGTCGAGCAGCTCTTCGGCTCGGGCCTCGCCGACCAGCTGACTGGTAATGCCGGCGCCAACGGGCTCTGGGGCGACGGTGGCAACGACGTGCTCGCGGGAGGTGCGGGGGCCGACACCCTGAAGGGCGGCGCCGGCGCCGACCGCTTCGCTTACACCAGCACGGCCGACAGCACGGTGGCGCCCGCCGGGCGGGACACGATCAACGACTTCACGACCGGCGACAGGATCGACCTGTCGGCGATCGACGCCAACGGCGCCGGGGCGGGCAACACCGCCTTCGTCTTCGGTACCGGCAATTTCACCGGCGTGGCCGGCCAGCTGCGGGTGGTGGCCATCCCCGACGGCTACCAGGCGGTCTATGGCGACACCAACGGCGACAAGACGCCCGACATCGCCATCGTCGTCCTGTCCGACCACGCTTTGGCGGCGGTCGACTTCGTGCTGTAGCTGGCGGGGCCCCGGTGCGGCGAGGCGCAAGGGTCAGTCGAGCCCGATGCGCTTCGCCGCCTCCCGGAACAGGCGCTGGTCCCCGGGGGCGAACTGCATGGCGGTCAGGAAGTCGTCGACGCGGTAATGCGGCAGCGCCCGGCGGATCGCGGCGGCGTGCCCGCGCGCCTCGTCCAGGCGGCCGGCCAGCGCCAGGGAGAAGGCCGCGATCGCCCGGATATGCGCATGCGCGTTTGGGCGTCCGGCGGCCTTCATCCCCCAGTCGGCCGCCTCGTCGAACCGGCCGAGGCGCACCAGCGCCATGGCGCGGGCGCCGAGGAAGCCGAACAGCAGGGGGTCGAACGGGCTGAGCCGCCGCGATCGTTCGGAGGCGGCGATCGCGGTGCCGGGATCGCCGCTCTGGGAGTGGACGAAGGCGAGGGTGTAGTGGCCCTGGGCGAAGTTCGGGCTCAGCTCGACCGCCTGCTCCAGCTCGGCGATGGATTGGTCGTGGTCGCCGCGCAGCCACAGTGCCCGGCCCATCGCCCAATGCGCGGTAGGGTCGCGGTCGTCGGCGATCAGGCTCTGCCCGGCGGCCTCGAAGGCCCGGTCGACCTCCGGTCCGCGCGGGGCCCAGCCCTGGAACGCGCTCTGGAAATGGGTGAAGGACAGGCCGGCATGGGCCCGGGCGAAGCTCGGGTCCTGGCGCAACGCGGCCTCGAAGAAATGCCGGGCCTGCTGGTTGTCGGCCTGGGTGAAGCGATACATGTGCCACAGGCCGCGGTGATGCGCCTCCCAGGCATCCAGGGAGTTTGGCGGCCGCAGGATGGCGCGGTTGCGCTCGATCGTCTCGATCTCGCTGTCGATCGCCGCGACGATCCGGTTGCCGATCTCGTCCAGCACCAGGAAGGCATCGTCCAGCGTCTGGTTGAACATCTCCGCCCAGACGATCCGGGCGCTGCGGGCCTCGGTCAGCTCGACCGTCACGGTGAGGCGGCGGTCCTGCCGTTGGGCGAAGCCGCTGACGACATAGTCGACATTCAGCATCCGCCCGGCGTCCTCGGCCCCGATGCGCCGGTCGCGCAGGGCGAACACGGTGCCCTGGGCGATGACGAACAGGCTGCGCAGCTTGGCCAAGCGGGTGGTGACGTCGTGCGCGAGAGCGTCGGCCACGCCGTTGTGAGAGCCCGCGGCCGCGGGATCGGCAAAGGGCATGACCGCGATCGAGGCGCGGCGCGGGACGGCAACGTCGCCAGGGCCGGAGGTGGCAGCGGCGGGCGGTGAGCGGACGGTGGCGTCGCCCTGCGACCGTGCGGCCTGCCAGGCCTGGCGAAGGACGGCGCCGTCCAGGCCCTCGGCCTCGAACTGCCGGATCGCGGCGGCCAGATGGGCTTCGCCCTCGCGGATCCGGCCGCGGCGGGCGAGTTCCTCCAGCACCAGCCCGTGCACGCGCGGATCGAAGGGCACCAGCTCCAGCCAGGCCTCCAGAGGACCGAGCCGCAGCGCGTCTGGGGCGCTGGTGGCAAGATGCTCCAGGAGGGCGATGCGGCAGCCGCGGAAGCGGCGGCGCTGCGCTGTCAGCCAGCCGGTGAAGGCCGGGCTGCGTTCCATCTCCATCCCGTCGAGGAATTCCCCGCCGAACAGGGCGGACAGCGCCTGCAGCCGCTCCGCTGCGATCGCCGCGATGCCCTGCTGTGTCGCCAGGGCGACCTCGGCGGCGTCGACGAAACCGTCCGCCAGGTCGAGCCGGACGGTGTCCCCCAAGGTCTCGAGCCGGGGCCGGCCGGGTTCGTCGACCAGGCCCCGGATCTTGCTCAGGCACCAGCGCAGCTCGCCACGCGGGTCGCTGGGGCCGTCCCACAGCAGTTCGCACAGCTGGCTACGCCCGACCGGATGGGGCGCCAGGGCCAGATAGGCCAGGAGGGCGCGGACCTTGCGCGAGGCCGGCAGCCCCACGGCCGTGCCGTGCCGGCGCACCGCCAGCGGCCCCAGCAGCCGCAACTCGACCGGCGGGCCGTCTCGGGCCGCTTCTGCAGATTCCTCGGGAATTTCCACGCCACCACCCACGCTTGCCTCCACGGGCGGCGGCTACGCTCCTCGGCATGGCAGAGGCCCGCGTGACATCAGGGCCGACTGCCGTCACCAACGGAGAACGATCATGGCCACGCCCGGCGAAAGCATGACTCAGAACCCGCCTGCCGCTCAACCTGACCTCTCGGCTGTGAAGGCACGCCAGCAGGGGGCCTGGTCCTCCGGCGACTACGCCGTCGTCGGCACCACCCTGCAGATCGTCGGCGAGGAGCTGTGCGAGGCGCTCGACCTCCGCGCCGGCCAGACGGTGCTCGACGTCGCCGCCGGCAACGGCAATGTCGCCCTGGCCGCCGCCCGGCGCTGGTGCGACGTGACCGCCACGGACTACGTGCCGGCACTGCTGGACCGCGCCCGCGAGCGCGTCGGGGCCGAGCGGCTGGCGATGCAGTTTCGCGAGGCCGACGCCGAAGCCCTGCCGTTCGACGACGACAGCTTCGACGTCGTCGTGTCGACCTTCGGCGTGATGTTCACCCCGGACCAGGATCGCGCCGCGGCCGAGCTGCTTCGGGTGTGCCGGCGCGGCGGCAAGATCGGCCTCGCCAACTGGACGCCGGACGGCTTCATCGGCCAGCTGTTCAAGACCATCGGCCGGCACCTGCCGCCGCCGGCAGGAATCCGGTCCCCGGCGCTATGGGGCACGCGGGAGCGGCTGGCGGAGCTGTTCGCGCCCGAGGCCGCGTCGATCGCCTCGGCGCAGCGGCACTTCGTCTTCCGCTACCGCTCACCGGCGCATTGGCTGGAGGTCTTCAAGGGCTATTACGGCCCGCTGTTGAAGGCCTTCGCGGCGCTGCCGCCGGCGGGGCAGGCGGCGCTGGAGGCCGATGTCAGAGCCCTGATCGCCCGGTTCAACCGCAGCGGCGATGGCACCGTGGTCGTGCCCAGCGAATACCTCGAGATCGTCGTCACCAAGGCTTGAGGTCAGCTCCGCGGCGCATTCCCCAGGAAGTCGGCGATGGCGAGGCCGAGCTCAGGCTTCGCCACCGCGCTCATATGGTTGCCGGGGATCTCGACGTGGCGGCCCTGCGGCAGGGCGGCGGCGAGATCCGCGGCCGAGCCATTGTCGTCATCCTCGGCGCCCGCCGTCACCAGGGTCGGCACCGCGATCCCCGCCAGCGCCGCACGCGGCGTATCGACCGAGGTGCCGAGCACCTGCAGCAGCGCCTCCGGGTCGCCGCCGACGGTCTTCAGGAAGGCCTCGGCCATCCATTCCGGCGTGCCGCGCTGGAAGCTGCCGAGATTGCTGAGGATATGGCGGAAATAGGCATTGCGCCCGCCGGCGCTGACGATGCCGTCAAGGCCCATCCCGGCGACGATCGCCCGCCCCGGCGCGGCGCCGCGCACCAGCATCCGCACCACCGTCCGCCCGCCCAGCGAATAGCCGCCGAGATCGTAATCGGCGAGGCCGAGCTGCTCGACCAGCGCCAGCCCGTCATCGGCCAGGACGTCGGGCGGATAGGCGGCGGGGTCGTGCGGCCTGGCGCTGTCGCCATGGCCGCGCAGGTCCGGCATGATCACGCGATAACCCCGTGCGGCGATCGCCGCGGCATGGCCGTAGCGCAGCCAGTTGACCGTGGCGGTCGAGAAGAAGCCGTGGATCAGCACCAGCGGCCGGCCCTCGCCGAGCTCTCGATAGGCGAGTTGGACGCCGTCGCGGCCGTGGAACGGACGGGCTGGAAGGTCGGTCATGTTGTCAGCGCTCGCGCTTGTACGAGAAGGCATCGGCAATCCGCGTCATCCCTGCCCGCTCGTAGAAGCCGACCGCATCCGGCACCGAGGCCAGGTACAGGCTCACCTGCGGCCCGAGCTGCCGGCGCGCCTCGTCCAGCAGCCCCTTGCCGACGCCGAGGCCCTGGGCCGAGGGCGAGACGGCAAGGTCGGACAGGTAGCAGCACCAGACGGAGTCGGTGACGCCGCGCCCGACCCCCACCAGCGGCCGGCCCGGCTGGTCCAGCCGGGCGGTCACGATCAGGGTGGCGCCGTCGATCATCGCCTGCAGCCGCGGTTCGTCGTCGACCGGGCGGATGCGGCCGAGACCGGACTCGACCAGCACGCGCCGGAACTCGGCGACGTCGAGGTCCAGCTCGCGACCGTAGAGGATGCGTTCGCTCATGGCCGGGAGACTGCACCATCCCCGCCGGAATCCGAAAGTGGTTTCCGGAGCCGGACCGGCCGCCCGGGCGTTGATCGGGACAGGGAGGACCGGCATGAACTTCGCCATCCATCCGCTCACGCCGGCGCTGTGGCCGGCTTTGGAGGACCTGTTCGGGCCGGCCGGCGCGGTCAATGGCTGCTGGTGCATGCATGGCCGCATCGGCGCCGCTTATCGCCGCCGCCCACGGGCGCGGAACAAGGCCGATTTCCGCGCGATGGTGCGGCAGGGGCCACCGCCCGGGCTGCTCGCCTTCTCGGGCGATATCGCAGTCGGCTGGTGCCAGCTCACCCCGCGCGCTGCGCTGCCGGAGCTCGACCGCAACTGGCGCCTCAAACCGGTCGACGATATGGCGGTCTGGGCGCTGTCCTGCTTCTATATCCGCAAGGGCTGGCGCCGGCGCGGGGTCAGTGCGGCGCTGATCGAGGCGGCGTTGCGGGCGGCGAAGCGGGCCGGTGCGCCGGCGCTGGAGGCCTATCCCTTCGACGCCGCGGTCTCGCCCAGTGCTTCCGGCTCCGGCTATGCCTCGACCTTCGCCCGCCTCGGCTTCCAGACCATCGCCCGCCGCATCCCGGCCCGGCCGATCATGCGGCACGACCTGGCCGGAATTGTCGGCTGAGCCGAATGATTCCGTGCTGCGCCCCGGCAGCGATCAGCCCGGTCGTCGCCAGCATTGCCGCGGTGTGCAGGACGACGGCGGCCAAAGCCAGCGTGAGCGAGCCTGACGCGCTCAGGGCCGGGCCGCCCGACAGGCAGATCGGCACCAGCGCCGGCACCAGCATCAGCCCGGCGCCATGCGCCGTCGCCATCAGGAACGACCACAAGGTCAGCCCGGCGAAGCCCATGGCGAGGCCGGGCGGCGGCCGGTGCCGGCGCACGGCATGGGCCGCGCTCCAGAGGAGCAGGACCACACCGGCGCCGGCGAGCGGCCAGGCGGGGTCGATCACCAGCCCGGCGGTCGCCGCCGCCGCGGCCACCAGCGCGACCGACAGCAGATGGCCGGCCGCGATCGGGGCCAGCGAGCGCAGCGCCACCCGCCGACTGCGGTGGCGCAGGCCGAGGGCTGCGGCGAAGGCCCAGCCGGTCGCCGGGTTCAGCCCGTGCCAGGCCCCAAGCCCGGCGACCGCCAGCCAGGGCCACAGCGCCTCCACGACGCCGCCTCAGGCGAAGGTCTGGGCGTCGACCTTGGCCTCGGCCGGGCCGCAGCATGACTCGACCTGCCTCGGCGGCTGGTAGGTCGCGGCCGGGTCCAGCGCTGGGCCGGTGTCGTAGCGGTCGTGATGGCGCACCCAGGACATGGTGAAGGCCAGCCCGTCCTCGTCGCGGCCCTTGGGCACCAGGTCGAGATAATTGTAGGTGGTCAGCTGCAGGTCGCCGCCGCGGCCGTAGGAGGAGTAGGTGTGATACACGGCGCCGGCATCGTCGCGGGCGAAGACGCTGGTGCCCGGCAACTCCTCGGCGGGAAAGGGGAATTCGCCATAATTGTACGGCGTGGTGCCGCCGGCGATCTGCTCCGGCGTGAAGGAGACGCCGAAATCGTGGTTGAAGTCGGTGCCATGCGACGACACCCATTTGAAGCGCCAGCCCATGCGCTGCTGGAACCGCCGGATCTCGGCCAAGGGTGCGCGCGACACCGCCGTGAAGGTGACGTCGCGAGCGGCCAGATGCACCAGCGTGCCGTCGATGGTGTCGGCCAGGAAGGAGCAGCTAGGGCAGCCATGCTCCCAGCCCGGCGCCAGCATGAAATGGTAGATGATCAGCTGGCTGCGCCCGGCGAACAGCTCCGCCAGCGTCTCCCGGCCCTGCGGCCCTTCGAAGACATAGGGGGTGTCGATCCGGACCCAGGGCAGGGCGCGGCGCTTGCTGCTGATCTCGTCGCGGGCGCGGGTCAGGGCCTTCTCCTCGGCCAGCAGCGCCTTGCGCTCGGACAGCCAGTCCTCGCGGGACGCGATCCGGGTGGGTTGCATGGGGTCCTCCAGGGGTTCGGGTGGTCGGGCGAATTGCCTCTCGAGATGGTCGAGCGGGCCGGTTCGATCTCGACGGCGGCCGTCACGAATTTTCGGCAGTCCGCCTTGCCGGCAACGGCAAGGCATAAACTTAACCAATAAGTTAACTTTAAGAACAGCAGGCCTCTGCGTCAAGCCTGGCTGGCGGCCGGCCCGGAATTCCCCTTGTCCGGCGGAGGGCCGCACGGCAGCATGCGCGCCTGATCAAAAGTGGGGGTAAGCGGGTGAGCAACTCAGTCATAGGCCGCGTGGTCCGGCGCGCCGAAGGCATGATCGCGTCGGCACGACTGTCGTCGCTGACCCGGGAGGTGGTGAAGCAGAAGCTGACCTATCTCACGCCGCAGAAGCTGGCGCGGCTGGAGGCGTCGGGTGCCGCCGTGGTCGACAAGCGGATCCCCGGCGACATCCTCGAATTCGGCGTCGCCCTCGGCGGCAGCGCGATCCTCCTCGCAGATTTCGCGAAGAAGGGCGGCCGGCAATTCCACGGCTTCGACGTGTTCGGCATGATCCCGCCGCCGACCTCCGACAAGGACGAGTCCGACGCCAAGTCCCGCTACGAAACGATCGTCAGCGGCAAGTCGGTCGGCATCGAAGGGGATGACTATTACGGCTACCGGCAGGATCTCTTCGGCGATGTCAGCAGGGCCATGGCGGGCCACGGCGTTCCCGTCGACGGGAAGACCGTGACCCTGCACAAGGGGCTGTTCGAGGACACGCTGCCCCATGTGCAGGTGCAGCAGGTCGCCCTGGCCCATGTCGACTGCGACTGGTACGACCCGGTCAAGCTCTGCCTCGACTTTCTCGGGGCGCGGCTGTCGCCGGGCGGCATGGTCATCATCGACGACTATCACGACTATGCCGGCTGCCGCACGGCCACGGACGAGTTCCTGCGCAGCCGCCCCGACTTCGCGCTGGAGGACGGTCCGAACGCGATCCTGCGCCGGCGGGCCTGATCCAGGTCAGAGCGTGCCGGGGAAGGCGCCGCCGTCGATCAGGATGTTCTGGCCGGTGATGTAGCCGGCATGGACGCTGCACAGGAAGGCGCAGGCCGCACCGAATTCGTCCGGCTGGCCGAAGCGGCCGGCCGGGATCGCGGCGCGGCGCCGGTCCGCGATGGCCTCGGAATCCTGGCCCGAGCGCTGCGCCGCCGCATTGATGCCGCCGCGCAGTCGGTCGGTGTCGAAGGCACCGGGCAACAGGCCGTTGATGGTGACGCCCTTGCCGGCCATCTGCCGGGCGACCCCGGCGATGAAGCCGGTCAGGCCTGAGCGGGCGCCGTTCGACAGGCCCAGCTCGGCGATCGGCGCCTTCACCGCGCTCGAGGTGATGTTGACGATGCGGCCGAAGCCGCGCGCCGCCATGCCGTCGACCACCGCCGTGGTCAGGAAGATCGGGGTCAGCATGTTGGCGTCGATCGCCTTGATCCAGGCGTCGCGGTCCCAGTCGCGGAAATCGCCGGGCGGCGGGCCGCCGGCATTGTTGACCAGGATATCCGGCTCCGGGCAGGCGGCCAGGGCGGCCTCGCGGCCTGCCTCCGTGGTGATGTCGCCGGCGACGGTCGTGACCTTGGCGCCGGTGGCGCGGCGGATCGCCTCGGCCGTCGCCTCCAGCGTCTCGGCACCGCGGGCGGTGATGGTCAGCTCGACGCCTTCGCGCGCCAGCGCGAGGGCGCAGCCCTTGCCGAGGCCCTTGCTCGCGGCGCACACCAGGGCCTTGCGGCCTGCCAGTCCCAGATCCATCGTTCGTCTCCTCCCGCCCGGGCGGGTGCTTCGTGCGGAGCGGGCAGGGTGCGACGTCCGGCGGCGGATGTCACCCCATGGATGCTGACGCCGGTCAGTGTCCCAGCAGGCCGAGGGCGATGGCAGTGGCCACGGCCTCAGACCGGCTGGAGGCCTGCAGCTTGCGCATCGCCGAGGCGATGTATTCGTTGACGGTGTGGACCGACAGCGCCAGCTGACGGGCGATGCTCTTGCTCGACGCGCCCTGGGCGATCCGCGCCAGGCAGTCGCGCTCGCGTCCTGTCAGCTCAGGCCCGGCCTGCACCAACTGGGCGGCCCTGCGCCGGTCCGCGGCGGCGGCGATGCGTCCCTCGATCTGCACCGCCCGGTCGAGATGCGGCGTCACGGCCTGCAGCAGCCGCAGCTCCTCGGCCGTGTAGGTCGGTCGCTCGCGGGGCCGGTAGATCGCCAGGCAGACCGGCTGCGCGGCGATATCCATCGCGTACCAGGACAGGCAGAACCAGAGATGGTTGTGGCGGTAGAGGTCGTTGTAGATCTCGGTCCGTTCCAGCGCCGGCTCCGGCACCAGGGCGCAATCGTCGACGGCCGTGCCCGGCGGCAGCTCGAACAGCTTCGGCCAGACCGGGTCGATGGTGTGGTAGTAGGCGTCGTAGGCCTGATGGGCGGCGAGGTCGAGATTGGCCGTGACCGCCGTCTCCGCCGGCCGGGCGAGCCAGCGCAGCACGGCGGAGGTGCCGCCGACGGCCTGCGCCATCCCCGCGACCAGCGTGGTCCAGTCCTCGTCCCCGACGGCGGCGTCATAGGCCCGCCCGATCAGGTCGCTGAGGGTGCGTTCGTCCGGCATGATGGCTGAGAAAATCGTCCTGCCCCCGGAAAAGATCGTTCCAGAAACGAAACAAGGCCGGGATTGTTCCGCAGGCCCTGTCGGGGCAGCGAGACTACCAGCGGAACGAGGGCAGCAGGATGTCCGGGGCGCAGCCGACGACGGCGAATTCCCGCGCCATCTCTTCCTCCGCCATGCCGGCATGGATGCCGGTGCGCACCAGCGCGGCGGCGGCGCCGAAGCCGCGGGCGCCGGCGACGTCGTGCTCGACGCTGTCGCCGACGCAGACCACGTCGCCGGGCCGCTCCACCCCGGCGGTGGCGGCGGCGTGGCGATACATCAGCGGATGCGGCTTGCCGACCCAGGTGACGGTGCCGCCCAGGCTTTCATACATCTCGGCGATGCGCCCGGCGCCGAAGGCGGGGCCCAGCGGGGTCAGCATGATCTTGTCCGGATTGGTGCACAGCGCCGGCACGCCCCGCGCCGCCGCCGGGGCCAGCAGGTCGCGATAGCGCTCCAGGGGGACAAGGTGCCCCTGGCTGCCGGCGATCACCACCAGGTCGACGGCGTCGCCGGTCTCGGCCTCGGCGAAGCCCAGCGTCTCGGCGAAACCGCGGTCCTCGCCGCTGGAGATCACCAGGCAGCGGGCGCCGCTGCCGGGCGACACCGGCAGCGTGCCGCTCTGCAGCAAGGCCAGGGCGACGTCGCCGGAGGTGACGAAATGGTCGTAGCTGTCGCGGGCGAAGCCCAGCGTCTCCATCCGCCGCGCATTGTATGCGGCGGAGCGGCCGGAATTGGACAACAGCACGATGTGCCGGCCGGCATCCTTCAGCCGGCGCAGCGCCTCGATCGCGCCGGGATAGGGATGGCGGCCGTCATGCAGCACGCCGTACTGGTCGACGAAGAAGGTGCCGAAGCGGTCGACGAGGCCGCCGATCCCGTCCACCTGCTCGATCATCGGCATCAAGACGCTCCAAGTCCGGCCAGGGCCAGCCGGGCTGTACCCTCTGCCGCGTCCTCGGACAAGGCCGGCAGGAACGGCACACCCAGCTGCCGGCGGCGGATCTCGGTCCAGCCGGCATTGGCGGCGCCGCCGCCGACGCTGCGCAGCGAGGTCACCGCCGGGGCGCCGAGATCCGCCAGCAGGCGGTAGGCACGGCCCTCGATCCCGGCGATACCCTCCAGCACGCCCTGGAAGAACACGGCCTCGTCCTCCGGCCGCGGTTCCAGCTCCGGCGCCAGCGCGGGATCGGCCACCGGAAAGCGCTCGCCCGGGCGGGGCAGGGGGTAATAGGACAGGCCGGTCGGCCGGTCCGGCTTCAATGCCGCGGTCAGCGCCGGCAGCCGGTCGCGGCCGAACAGCTGGGCGATCACCGCCCCGCCGCTGTTCGAGGCGCCGCCGACCAGCCAGCGGTCGCCCATGCGGTGGCTGTAGACGCCGTGCTGCGGAGAATCGACCGGGCGATCGGACAATAATTTGATCACCAGCGTCGACCCCAGCGCCGTGACCGCGTCGCCCACCGCATCCGCCCCGGTGGCGAGGAAGGAGGCGCAGCCGTCGGTGGTGCCGGCGACCACCAGCGCGCCGGCAGGCAGGCCGAGCGCGACGGCCGCCGCGTCCACCAAGCCAGTCGGCGTGCCCGGCGCCACCGCCTTCGGCAGGGCGGCGGGATCGATGCCGAGCCCAAAAATCCAATCCGGCCAGCGCCGGGCAACCGGGTCGTACCCGGTCTTCAGCGCGTTGTTCTCGTCGGTGACGTCGAAGCGGCCGGACAGGCGGCCGGCGATCCAGTCGGCCTGGTGCAGAACCCTGACCGCCCCCGGCCGGCGCAGCAGCACCAAAGCGCGGGCGAGGGCCGAGCTGCGGCCGCGGGCGGCGGTGCCGGCCGGCGCCACGGCGTCGATCCGCGCGACCACCGCCTCGTCCGGGCAGGGATCGTTGTACATCAGCGCGGTCCCGACCGGCCGGCCTGCCGCATCGGTCACCAATACGGTGCCGGAGGTGCCATCGACCGACAGGGCGCCGACCCCGGACAGGTCGGCCTCCGCCGCCAGTCGGCGCAGCGCCGCGACGGTGGCCAGCCACCACATCTCCGGGTCGCGCGGGTCCAGCCCCGGGCCGTCGGTCGCCATGGTGCCGCGGCCGACCAAGCGGCCGGCGGCGTCCACCGCCACCGCCCGGACGCCGGAGGTGCCGACATCGATGCCGATCGCGCGCGCGGTCATGGTCACGCCTCCCGCCGGCTCAGCGACTGCCGGTACTGCTCCGCGTCCCACTGGGTCAGTTCGTCGATCCGGGCCTTGGTGAAGGCCCGGACCGCGGTGCCCGCCGGCACCCGACCGGCGACATCGGCCAGGCAGCGCGCCATCTCGTCCGCGCCGCGCAACACGCCCTGATGCAGCACCACGCCATGGCCCGGCACCCCGACGATCGCCGGCGCGCGCGGCCCTTCGCCCAGAGCCGCCAGCTCGGCCGGCGTACGGGCGGTGGCCAGGGCTGCGCCCAGGAAGATCACATGATCGGGATAGAAGGCGCCGGCGGTAGCCAGCGCCAGGCTGGCCGGATCGGTCGCCGCGTCATGCGCCACCGGGTCCTGCGGCAGCCGGTAGGGCGTGCCGCGGACCAACTCGGCCAGCGCCTCCGACTGCGCCACGGGAGAGGGGCGGCGGGGCATGGCCAGGGCGGCGCAGACCCAGTCCAGCAATTCGCCCGCCTCAGCAACGCCGTCCGCCGCCACCACCAGGCCGTGATTGCCCAGCACCACGACATTGGTCGCGGGCTTGAGCCGTGCCGCGATCGCCTGCGACAGGGTCAGGCCGGGCTTGCAATAGGGCACGAAGGCCCAGTCGACGCCGGCCAGCCCGTCCAGGCGCTCGGCCAGCCGCGCCTCGGCGTCGCTGCGGATGGCCAGCGCGATGGTCGAGACGCAATGGACATGCAGCACCACGGTGAAGGGAAAGACGGCATGCACCGTGGTCTCGATCGACGGCCGCAGCCCGCGCGGATTGTGCTCCGCCACCACGAAGTCGCGGGCGGTCTCGGCGGCGGGGTCGCCGTCGCGCATCGCCCGCAGCAGCGGGTCGAGCCGCACCGGCACCAGGATGTCTTCGTCCTCGGCCCGGGCCAGCCAGGTGCCGGAGGCCTTGATCCACATCGTGCCGTCGCGCTTCAGCGAGGTGTTGCCGCCCGCCGCCTGCACCCGCTCCGGGTCGCGGCCGAGCCTGGCGGAGAGGGTGCGCAGGGCGTGGAGATCGGGATCGGTCGACGGGTTGAGGGTCATGGACAGGTATCCCGAACCGGCAGATAGAGTTTTGCGTTGCCTCTCACGCTTGCGGGAGAGGTCGGGCTCGCGGAGCGAGACCGGGTGAGGGGATTTTGTCGAGGCGGGTGCCAGCCCACCCGGAGCCGCTGGCGCGGCTCCGGCCTCTCCCGCAAGCGGGAGAGGCAAAGCGATGGCTCTTGCGTCAACCAGCCCATCACCGTCCCGCCGCCTGTGCAGCCGGAGCCGGGGCGGCCTCGAGCCATTCGCTGAACGCTTCGGTCTCGGCGGGCGAAAGGTGCAGCCCGTGCTTGGTGCGGCGCCACAGGATGTCCTCGGAGTCCTCGGCCCATTCCTGCGCCCGAAGCCACGTCACCTCGCGCTCGTACAGCAGAGCACCGAAATGCCGGCCGAGATCCTCGAGCGACCGCACACCATCCAGCAGGGCATCGGCGCGAGTGCCATAGAGCCGGCCGTAATGCAGGGCCAACTCCTCCGGCAGCCAGGGATGGCGCCGGCGGAACTCCGCCAGCCAGCGCTCGAAATCGGCGCCCGGCATGTCGCCTCCCGGCAGCGCCGCGGCCGCGGTCCAGGCCGGGCCCATCGCCGGGAAGAAGGGCTTCAGCCGGTCCAGCGCATGCTCGGCCAGCTTGCGGAAGGTGGTGATCTTGCCGCCGAACACCGACAGGATCGGCGCCCGGCCGCCCTCGTCGTCGACGTCAAAGACATAGTCGCGGGTCACGGCCGAGGGGTTGGCGGCGTCGTCGTCGAACAGCGGCCGCACGCCGGCGAAGGAATGCACCACGTCCTGCGGCCCGATCTGGCGCTGGAACGCCCGGTTCAGCACGCCGCAGAGATACTCGATCTCCGCCGGGTCGACCGCCACCGTGTCCGGGTCGCCGGTCTGCGGGATGTCGGTGGTGCCGATCAGCAGATAGCCGTGCTCATAGGGGTTGATGAAGATCACCCGCTTGTCGGTGTTCTGCACCAGATAGGCCTGCGGCCCGTCATAGAACTTCCGGACCACGATATGGCTGCCGCGCACCAGCCGGATCTTCTTGCTCGACTTCAGGCGGGCTGCGCCGGTCAGGACCTTGTCGACCCAGGGCCCGGCGGCATTGGCCACGGCGCGGGCGACGACCTGCCGCTCGGTCCCGCCGCCGGCCGGGCGCAGCACCGCGTGCCACAGCCCGTCGCGCCGCCGCAGCGACACGCATTCGGTGCGGGTCAGGATCCCGGCGCCGCGCTCGGCCGCGCCGATCGCGTTCAGCACCACCAGCCGGGCGTCGTCGACCCAGCAGTCGGAATATTCGAAGCCGCGGCGGAAGCGGTCCTGCAGCGGCTTCCCCTCGGGGGCGCGGTGCAGATCCAGGCCACGGCTGGCCGGCAGCCTCTTGCGGCCGCCGAGATGGTCGTACAGGAACAGCCCCGTCCGCAGCAGCCAGGCGGGGCGCAGGAAGCTGTCATGCGGCAGCACGAAGCGCATCGGCCAGATGATGTGCGGCGCCGCCGCCAGCAGCACCTCGCGCTCGATCAGCGCCTCGCGCACCAGCCGGAACTCGTAATATTCGAGATAGCGCAGGCCGCCATGCACCAGCTTGCCGCTGCGGCTCGACGTGCCCTCGGCCAGGTCGCCCTTCTCGCACAGCAGCACCGACAGGCCGCGCCCGGCCGCGTCGCGGGCGATGCCGGCGCCATTGACGCCGCCGCCGACCACCAGCAGGTCGACGACGGCCCCGTTCCCTTGCTCCGCTCCAGCCGCCATCTGTCCTCAGGCCGCCTGCTTCTTCGGGCGCGGGCCGTAATCCTTGAACTTCTCGATCACCCGGTCGATCTCGTCATCCGGCAGGCATTTCGGGCCGCCCAGCATCAGCGTGTAGACATATTGCTTGGCCAGGGTCTCGACCTCGACCGCCAGCCACATCGCCTTGCCCAGCGCCGAGCCGGTGGCGATCAGGCCATGGTTGGCCAGCAGGCAGGCGGTGCGGCCCTGCAGCGCCGCGATCGCATGCTCCGACAGCTCGGGCGTGCCATAGGTGGCGTAGGGCGCGCAGGGGATCGAATTGCCGCCGCCGCAGGCGATCATGTAGTGCAGCGCCGGGATCTCCTGGTGCCGGATCGCCAGGATGGTCGAATACATCGGGTGGCAATGGACGATGGCATTCACCTCCGGCTTGCGGCGGTGGATGTCGAGGTGGAAGCGCCACTCGGAAGACGGGCGGTGGTCGCCATGCTCCCAACTGCCGTCCATATTCATGGCGACGATGTCGTCCGGCGTCATCTCGTCATAGGGCACGCCGGTCGGGGTCACCAGGATGCCATCGCCCCAGCGGGCGCTGATATTGCCGGAGGTGCCCTGGTTCAGCCCGTTGGCGTTCATCTGCCGGCAGGCTTCGACGATCCTGGTGCGGAGTTCGATCTCGGTGGTCATGGCGGGTTCCTAAGGGTCAGCAAAGGCGGAGCAGGGGCTCGCCGGCGAGATAGCGCCGGACGTCCTCGGCGATCTGGCCGGCGGCATAGGTGACGGTCTTCACCGAGGCGCCGGCGATGTGCGGCGTCAGGGTGACGTTGGGCAGCTTGAGCAGCGGCCAGTCCTCCGGCGGAGGCTCGACCGCGAAGGTCTCCAGCATGGCGCCGCGCAGCTTTCCCGAGACCAGCGCGTCGTACAGCGCGTCGTAATCGACCAGCGGGCCGCGCGCAGTGTTGACGAACACCGCCCCGTCCTTCATCGCGGCGAAGGCCTCGGTGCCGATCATGCCGGTGGTCTCGGCGGTCACGCGCGGATGCAGCGTCACCACGTCGCTTTCGGCCAGCAGCGTCTCCAGCGCCACCTGCTGCACGCCGTCGGCGCTGTCGGTGGGGTCGAGCTGGACATAGGGGTCGGTCACCAGGATGCGGCAGCCGAAGGCCTTCAGCAGGCGCACCACCTTGGTGCCGACATGGCCGTAGCCGATCACGCCGACCGTCATCTCGGACAGCTCGCGGCCGGTGAGGTCGGCGCGGTACAGGTCGCCGCGCCAGTTGCCCTGGGACAGTGCGGTGTGGCCGCGGGTGATCAGCCGGGTCTCGGCCAGGATGGCGCCGATGGTGAACTCGGCCACCGCGCTGGCGTTGCGGCCGGGGGCGTTGACCACCTTCACGCCGTGCGCCTTGGCCGCCTTCATGTCGATGTTCACCGGCCCGCCGCGGCTGACCCCGATCAGCTTGAGGGCCGGCAGCCGCTTCAGCATCCCGGCGGATATGGGGGCCAGATGGGTGACCAGGATCTCGCCATCGCCGATGAACTCGACGATCTCGTCCGGATCGCCCATGAACTCCTTCAGCCCGTCCAGCCCGGTGCCGGCATAGCCATGCACCATCGGCTCGTCCGGCCAGGGCTGCTCCAGCGTCCGGATGTCGAGCTTGGCCGGAATCTTCTCCAGCGCTTCCACGAACAGGCTGGGCAGCATGAAGCGGTCGCCGATCACGGCAACGCGACGTCCGGTCATCCTTCGGTCCTCAGGTCTTCCAGGGCATGCCAGATGGGGCGCAACGCCCGATAGCTGGCGCGGTACTGCGGGAATACGCGGTCGTACTGTGCGACGAGATCCGGGTCGGGCGCCTCGGCCTCGGCCAAGAGCGGCGTTACCCAGCGGGCGCAGGCGGCGTCGATGTCGGGCAGGATGCCCAAACTCAGCGCCGCCACCATCGCCGCGCCGGCGGCGCCGACCTCCTCGCGCTTCACCAGCCGGACCGGCGCGTTGGTGGCGGCGGCCAGGATGCCGCGGACCGTGGCGCTGCGGGCGGCGCCGCCGGCCAGGCGGATCTCCGCCGGCGTGCCGCCGACCGCCTCGTAGCAGTCGCGGCTGGCGAAGCCTAGGCTCTCATAGATCGCGCGCAGCAGGTCGCCGGCGCCGGCGGTGCCGGACAGGCCGATGACCGAGGCGCGGGCGGCGCTGTCGACGAAGGGCCCGCGCTCCCCGGCCTCGGCGATGAAGGGGTGGTACAGCAGCCGTCCCGGCTTCGCCGCCGCGGCCTTGGCGTCGAGCAGGCGGATCAGGTCGGACCGCTTCGGCAGCGTCGCCCCGGCGGCCTCCGCCACCTCCTCGACCACGCCGCACAGCCAGTCGATGTTCAGCGTCGCCGCCATGTTCGAGACCATGGAGACGTAGCTGCCCGGGACGATGAACGGCATGGTGTAGCCGACCTCGTCGCCCAGGGTCACCCGGTCGGCGCCGAACACCAGCCGCATATGGGCGCCGGTCGAGCCGAGCACGGTGAAGCCGGCGCGACCCTCCGGGTCGTAGAGGCCGGAGCCGAGGGCGCCGCACAGCAGGTCGACCGGGGCCAGCACCACCGGCGTGCCGGAGGGCAGGCCGGTCGCGATCGCGGCCTGGGGCGTCAGCGCCGAATTCTGGCGGGCGCCGTCGACCATCGGCGGCAGGAGCCGGGCCTCGTCCTGCAGATCGAACAGCTCCAGCACCTCCGGCGCGTATTCGCGCGTGCGGTAGTCGCCGAAGGTGAAGGTGCCTTCCGAGACGTCGGTCGCCCGCTCGCCGGTCATCCGGAAATACAGCCAGTCCTTGCAGTGGAAGGCGGTGGCGGCCCGGGCCAGCGCCTCCGGCCGGTGCCGCTTCAGCCACAGCAGTTGGCCGGACTGGTTCGACATGTTCAGCATGGTGCCGGTGAAGCGCTGCACCGCCTTGGCCGTGCCGCCGCGATGCAGCCCGGCCACGATCGGCCCCGACCGGCCGTCATGCCACAGCATGGCGCGGCCGACCGGCTCGCCGTCGCGGTCGATGAGCCAAGTGCCGTCGCCCTGGCCGGTGACGGCGATGCCGGCGACGCGCAGATGGCGTGCTTCCAGCTTGGCGGCCAGCTCGCGCAGCACCAGCGCGGCGTCGTCCCAGGTTCGGCCGAATTCCTGCTCCATGCCGCTGCCGTCGACCGGGAGGGTCGCGTTCGGCCGCGCCGCATGCTCGACCGGCGCGCCCTCCAGGTCGAAGGCCACGGCCTTGACCACCGAGGTGCCGGAATCGAGGCCGATCAGGACGTCCCTGGTCATGCCGCCGCCGCCACCGCCGGGCGGCCGCCATGGGCGATCGCCATCTCGCTGTCGCTGTCGAACAGGTGCAGCGCCGATTCCGGCAGGGCCAGCGCCAGCCTGGTGTCCGCCGCGGCCTCCAGCGCCCGGTCGGTGACGATGGTCAGCCGCACGCCGTTGACGTCCAGCGCGATATGGCTCTGGTCGCCCAGCCACTGGTTGGCGATCACCGTGCCCTGCAGCGCCGTCTCGCCGGCGCGGGCCGCACCGACCCGGATCTCATGGCCGCGGATGCCGAGATGGACCTTTCCGCCCTCGGCCAGGCCGGGGCCGGCATGGGGCAGGCGGAAGGCGGCCGCGCCGGCCTCGCCTTGCACCTCGACCGCCAGCCCACCATTCTCCCGCACCACCCGGGCCGGGAACAGGTTCATCGGCGGCTCGCCGATGAAGCCGGCGACGAACAGGTTGGCCGGGCGCTTCTTCAGCTCGGTGGGCGAGGCGAATTGCTGCAGCCGCCCGCCCTCCATCACCGCGATGCGGTCGGCCAGGGCCAGCGCCTCGGTCTGGTCATGGGTCACGAAGACCGTCGTCATCCTGTGCTCGATCAGATAGTCCTTGATGCGCGCCCGTAGCACGGCGCGCAGCTGCGGTTCCAGTTGGGACATCGGCTCGTCGAGCAGGGACAGCTGCGCCCGCCGCACCAGGGCCCGGGCCAGGCTGACCCGCTGCTGCTGGCCGCCGGAGATCGCCTGCGGATAGCGATCCAGGATGTCGCCGATCTCCAGCAGCGCCGCGACATGGGCCACGCGCTGCTGCACCTCCGCCTTCGGGATCCGGTCGCGCAGCAGGCTGAAGCCGATGTTGTCGCGCACCGTCAGCGGCGGGTACAGGGCATAGCCCTCGAACGCCATGGCGACGTTGCGCTCCGCCGGGCGCAGGTCGTTGATCACGCGATCGCCGATCCGGATGGTGCCTTCCGACACGCTCTCGAAGCCGGCGATCATGCGCAGGGTCGAGGTCTTGCCGCAGCCGGAGGAGCCGAGCAGGCCGACCAGCTCGCCATCGCGCAGCGCCAGCGACACGGCATCGACCGCGCGGACCGGGTGGGCCAGGCGCGGCCCGTAGATCTTGGAGACGGCGTCGAGCGTCAGGGTTGCCATGTATCGTCCTCAGGCCGTCGCGGCCGGCAGGCGGGCGCCGGTCTCGCGGTCGAAGCACAGCGCGCGGGCGAGGTCCGGCCGGGCCCAGGCGCGGCGCCGGCCGCGGCCGAGGTCGTCGCCCTGGTCCTCCGGCCGGCTGGCCAGGATCTCGGTGCCGTCGGCGGCGCGCAGCAGCATCACGGTGCGGACATTCAGCGGCGTCACCGCCTCCAGGTCCACCGGCACGGCATCCTCGGTCGCCTCGAACCGTACCTCGACATCCTCCGGCCGCAGCCCGACCAGGCAGGGCTTGCCGGCGGGCACCGCGGCCGGCGCCGGGAATTCGGTGCCGGCGATGCTGATGCGGCCGTCCTGCGCCGCGGTCTCGATCAGGTTGATCGGCGGGTCGCCGAACAGCCGGGCGATGCGCGTGTCCTGCGGCTTGCCGTAGATGCCGGCGGGGGTGTCGACCTGGCGGAAGCGCCCGTCAAGCAGCACGCCGACCCGGTCGCCCAGCGCCATCGCCTCCTTGTAGTCCTGGGTGACATAGAGGACGGTGGCGCCGACGGCGCGCAAGAGGCGCGGCAGTTCCTGCCGCATCTCGTAGCGGATCTTGGCGTCGACATTGCGCAGCGGGTCGTCGAGCAGCAGGACGGAGGGCGAGCACACCAGGCTGCGGGCCAAAGCGGTGCGCTGCTTCTGCCCGTTCGACAGCTGCTTCGGCAGGTGGTCCAGCACATGGCCGATGCGCAGCAGCTCCGCCACCTCCTGCACCCGCTTGCGGATCTCAGCCTCGCCGGTCCGCCGGGCCCGCAGCGGGCTGGCGATGTTCTCGAAGGCCGGCAGATGCGGGTACAGGGCGAAGTTCTGGAACGCCATGCCGACATCCCGCGCCTCCGGCCCCTGGCCGAGGATCGAGGATCCGCCGATGCGGATGTCGCCCGCCTCCGGCTGCAGGATGCCGGCGATCAGGCGCAGCAGCACCGTCTTGCCGGCGCCGGACGGGCCGAACACCACCACGAACTCGCCCTTCTCGACCTGCAGGTCGAGGCCGTCGAGGATCTGCGCCTTGCCGAAACTCTTGCCGAGGCCGGCGATGTCGAGGAAGGCCATGGTCGTCACCCCTTCACGGCGCCGAGGCTGAGCCCCTCGACCAGATAGCGCTGGGCGTAGAGGGCGAGGGCCAGGGTCGGCAGGATCGACAGGACCAGGGCCGCGGCGATCTGGCCGTAATTGATGCCGGAGGCGGTGATGAAGGCCAAGGCCCCGACCGTGACCGGCTGGATCGAGCTGGAGCCCAGGATCAGCGCGAAGATGAAGTTGTTCCAGGCGAAGATGAAGGCCAGCAGCGCGGCGGCGGCGATGCCGGGCCGGGCCAGCGGAACCGCGATCTTCAGGAAAGTGCGCAGCCAGGAATGGCCGTCCAGCCGGTAGGCGTTCTCGATGTCCTCGCTGATGTCCTCGAAATAGCCGCGAACGATCCACAGGATCAGCGGCAGGGTGATCAGCTGGTACACCCAGATCAGCCCGACATAGGTGTCGCTGAGACCGAGGTCCTGGAAGTACAGCTGCAGCGGCAGCAGCACCAGGAGCGGCGGGGCGAAGCGGAAGGACAGCATGGTGAAGGCCATGTTCTCGCCCAGCCGGAACTTGAACCGGGCGAAGGCATAGGCGGCAGGCACGCCGAGCAGCAGCGACAGCAGCACCGAGCAGGAGCTGAGGATCAGGCTGTTCAGCAGGTTCTGCATGTAGTCGATCTTCAGCGCGCCGACATTGGTCGACAGCTCGCCGGCGATCAGCGCGGCGTAGTTCTCTAGCGTCGGAGTGAAGATGACGCTGGGCGGGCTGCGCAGGATGTCGGCGTTGGTCATGAACGACATCAGCGCCACCCAGACCAGCGGGAACAGGAAGAACAGCGCCACCAGGGTCAGCAGCACGCCGTGGAGGATCCGGCCGAAGCTCATGGTCGTCGCCTCCCGTCAGGTCCGGCCGTGCGCGCGGGCGCGCAGGCGGAGCCATTGCTTGATGAAGACGTTGCTGAGCGCGAAGGTGATCGCCCACAGCACCATCAGGATCGCGGCCGACCGGCCGATATTGGTGAAGGTGAAGGCTTCGAGATAGGCGCGGATCTGGAACAGCATCAGCCGGTCGCCCGGGCCGCCCTGGGTCATGGCGTAGACGATGTCGAATTGCTGGATGCTGTCCAGCATCCGGAACAGGCTGGCGGTCAGGATGTAGGGCAGCAGCATCGGCAGGGTGATGCGGAAGAACACGAAGCTGCGCGGCACGCCGTCCAGCTCCGCCGCCTCGAAGGGCTGGCGGGGAAGGGCGCGCAGCCCGGCCAGCAGCAGGATGGCGATGAAGGGCGTGTAGACCCAGGTGTCGACCAGCACCACGGTGAACATCGCCGAGGCCGGGTCCGACGCCCAGCGGAAATCGGTGAAGCCCAGGCTGCTGACGAAATAGCTGAGGATCCCGAAATTCGGGTTGGTCATCAGCTTCCACATCAGGCTGGCGATCGCCGGCGCCACCATCAGCGGCAGGATCAGCAGCACGCTCATCAGGTTGTTGATCAGGCTGCGCCGCACCAGCAGCAGCGCGATGCCGAGGCCGAGCAGCAGCTGCACCCCGACGGTCAGCACGGTGTAGGTCAGCGACGCCTGGATCGTGCCCCAGAACCGCCCGTCGCCGAACAGGGCGACGAAATTGTCCAGCCAGATCAACTTGCGCCCGGCCGGGAAGGCCAGGTTGTAGCGCTGCAGCGAGTAATACACCGCGGTGGCGAAGGGGATCAGGATCCCGATCGTCACCAGCAGTGCCGGCAGGCTCAGCAGATAGGGCAGCAGGCCGTGGCCGGTGCTGCGGCGCGTTCGGGGCGCGGTATCGGCGGCGATGGTTGCCACGGGGCAAGGTCCTCTCGGAGACGGTCGCTGAGCCCCGCCCCCGCCGGGGGAGAGAAACGGCGGGGGCGGGGCTGCCGCTCGGACCGACGGGGCGAAGGCCGGTCCGCGCGGGACGGCGTCAGTCGGCCAGGCCGGCATCCTTCAGCTGCTGGTCGATGAACTCGGCCAGCTGGTCCAGCCCCTCATCGACCGGGATCTCCTTGGCATACATCTTCTGCAGGCTGGCCGCCCATTCCGTGGTCAGGTTGAAGAACAGCGGCTGCGGCGTGAAGTAGATCTTCGACCCGGCGGCCGAGGCCTTGTACTGGTCGAGATAGCCCGGATAGCTTTCCAGCCGCTTGTGGAAGTCGGCATTGTCCCAGACCGACTGGCGCACCGGGTTGACCAGGTCGGCCTTGGTGGCGCCGAAGGTGGTGTGCTCGGTGCCGCTGGCCCATTGCACGAAGTACCAGCCGGCCTCGGGCTGCTGCGAGAAGGCGCTCATCGCCAGCGACCAGATCCAGACATTGGGCGTCGGCGCCGCGGCGCCGGGCTTGGCGCTGAACGGGTGGTAGGCCAGGTTGCCGGCCTCCTTGGTGCCCTTGTTCTGGAAATAGCCCAGGATGTCGGCGTCGAAGATCATCGCCGAGGCGCCGGCGCCCAGGTCGTTGCCGACCTCGTACCAGGTGTAGGTGGTCCAGTTCTTCGGGCCGCCCTTCTGGATCATCTCGATCCAGAGCTTGGTGAACTCCTTGGACTCGGCGCTGTTCATCGCCGCCTTCAGCTTGCCGTCGGTGACCGCGAAATCCTTGCCGCCGTAATTGGTCAAGCCCGACAGGTAGCCGGGGTGGATCGTCGCCCAGCTGCGGCTGCCGCGCACGCCGACGCCATAGAAGCCCTGGTTCAGCGCGCTCAGCTTGCCGGCCTGGTCGACCATCTCCGGCAGGTCCTTCGGCGGCTTCATGCCGGCAGCGTCGAAGATCCGCTTGTTGTAGGCGACGCTGTTCAGCTCGAAACCCCAGGGCACGGCCCACTGCTTGGCGCCATCGCCGCCCAGCGGCTGGCCCGGGACGCCCGACCAGGCGGTGGAGGAGCGCAGGCCCGGCAGCACGTCGTCCCAGTTATAGGCGGCGGCCGTCAGCTCCGGGTTCTTGATGTATTCGTTGATGTCGGCCAGCCAGCCAGCGGGGCCGTACTGCCAGGTCTGGTAGGCGCCGGTCATGAACACGTCGTATTGCGGCGACTTGCTCGACAGGGTGGCGGTGACCTTGTCGAAATACACGTCCTCCGGGAACACGTCGTAGCTGACGTCCAGGCCGGTCAGGGCCTTGAAGTTGTCGAGATTGGCGATCATCGCATCCGTATAGGGATGCTTGTTCAAGAGCAGGCTGATCTTCTTGCCGGAGAACTTCTTGAAGTCGGGGCCGTCGGCGGCCAGCGCCCTTGTGCCGGCCTGGTTCAGGAGGAAGCCGGCCGCGGCACCGCCGAGGCCCAGCTTGGCGGCGCCGGTCATCAGCTCCCGGCGCGACAGCCCTCCGGCGAGATGGCGGTCGAAGATGTCGGTGGTGCGCTTCATCGGTGGTCCTCCCAGAGTTTGTAATTGTCAGCTGGTCTCGCGCAGGCCCTGCCGCCGCGGCGGCGGCCGGGCACCCCGGCGCGCGGCCATGGCCACCGCCGCGGATTCGTCGATGATCAGGTCGGTCACCATGCCGCTCATCAGGGCTGCGGTGATGGCGTCGGCCTTGACCGCGCCGCCGGCGATGGCGACGACGCGGCGGCCCTTCAGGTCGTCCAGCCCGACGCTCAGCGCCCGGTCGTTGACCTCGGAGGCGACGCGGCGGCCCTCGGCGTCGAGGAACTGGGCGACCAGGTCGCCGACCGCACCCTTGGCCCGCAGGTCGTCATATTCCTCGCGGGTCAGCACGCCGGTCTGCAGCATATGCGCCTGCGGCCCCAGCTCGCCGACGCCGACCAGGCACAGCGTCGCCCGGTGGGCCAGGGCCAGCACCGCCTGGACGCTCTTCTGCGACAGCATCACCGCCTTGTCGCCCAGGCTGTCGGCGGCCATCGGCACGGGCATGAAGTAGCCCTCGCCGCCGGTCTTGTCGGCCAGGCGCTGCACCACGTCGAACGGGTTGGCGGAGGATTTCCGGGTCAGGCTGCCCATCAACGACACGAACTTCGCCTCGGGCGCGGCGACCCGTGGCAGCCGGTTGACCAGCGCCGCCAGGGTGCGGCCATGGCTGACGCCGATCACCTTGTCGCCGGCCGTCTCGAGATAGCGGGACAGATAGGCGGCCCCTTCGGCGCCGAGCGCCTCGAAGGGCTGGTCCTCGTCGTCGATCGCCGGGACGACGCGGCAGAAGCCGAGGCCGTACCGGTCGATCAGCCCGTCCTCCAGCTTCAGGCATTCGGCCGGGCGGCCGGCGATGTGGACGCTGACCAGGCCCAGCTCCTCGGCCAGCGAGATCAGCCGGTGCACCTTGACCCGCGACACGCCGAGACGGTCGGCGATCTCGCCCTGGGTCAGGCGGCGCACATAGGACAGCCACGCGGCGCGCGTGGCCAGGCTGACCTGCTCATCCATCCCGTCGATCCAGCCCATTGCCCTGGTCTGTAATTTTTTACACTGACTGAACAGAATTTCATGGTGGCGCGGATCGGCGGCCCCGTCAACCCTCGGAGGGGCGAGGGGGCCGGTCTCGAGGCGGCCCTTAACATTCGCCGGCAACCGGGATAGCTTGCCGGCGGTCAGGCTGGGCCCAGGCAGAATTCCGGAGCGAGCGGTGGTTGCGAACATTCTCCATGAACTTCCCGTCGGCAAGCGCGTCGGCATTGCGTTCTCGGGTGGTCTGGACACCAGCGCCGCCGTGCACTGGATGCGGGAAAAGGGCGCGCTTCCCTGCGCCTACACCGCCAATCTCGGCCAGCCCGACGAGTCCGATTACGACGACATTCCGCGCAAGGCCCTCGCTTACGGTGCCGAGACGGCGCGGCTGATCGACTGCCGGGCGCAGCTGGTCGCCGAGGGCATCGCCGCCATCCAGTGCGGCGCCTTCCACATCAGCACGGCCGGGGCGACCTATTTCAACACGACGCCGCTCGGCCGCGCGGTCACCGGCACGTCGCTGGTCGAGGCGATGCGCGAGGACGGCGTCGACATCTGGGGCGACGGCAGCACCTACAAGGGCAACGATATCGAGCGCTTCTACCGCTACGGGCTGCTCGTCAATCCGAACCTGCAGGTCTACAAGCCGTGGCTCGACCAGCGCTTCATCGACGAGCTCGGCGGCCGCAAGGAGATGAGCGAATACATGGCGGCGGCCGGGTTCGAGTACAAAGCCTCCGTCGAAAAGGCCTACTCGACCGACAGCAACATCCTGGGCGCCACCCATGAGGCGAAGGATCTGGAGTTCCTGAACACCGGGATCAACATCGTCAAGCCGATCATGGGCGTGGCGTTCTGGCGCGACGACGTGGCGGTGAAGGCCGAGACGGTGTCGGTGCGGTTCGAGGAGGGCCGACCGGTCGCCCTGAACGGGCAGAGCTTCGCCGATGCGCTGGCCCTGTTCAGCGAAGCCAATGTGATCGGTGGCCGACATGGCCTCGGCATGTGCGACCAGATCGAGAACCGCATCATCGAGGCGAAGAGCCGCGGCATCTATGAGGCGCCGGGCATGGCGCTGCTGCACATCGCCTATGAGCGGCTGGTCACCGGCATCCACAACGAGGACACGATCGAGCAGTACCGCAGCAATGGCCGCCGCCTCGGCCGCCTGCTGTATCAGGGCCGCTGGTTCGACCCGCAGAGCCTGATGCTGCGGGAATCGGCCCATCGCTGGATCGCGCGGGCGGTGACCGGCGAGGTGACGCTCGAGTTGCGCCGCGGCAACGACTATTCCCTGCTCGACACCACCAGTCCCAACCTGACCTACGACCCGGAGCGGCTGACGATGGAGAGCGGCGCCGGCGCCTTCACCCCGGCCGACCGGATCGGGCAGCTGACCATGCGCAACATGGACATCGCCGACACGCGCGAGAAGCTGGCGGTCTACTTCAAGACCGGGCTGCTGGGCGGCTCGGACGCGACCCTGTTCCTGCCGCGTCCCGAGGGTGCCAAGAAGCCGTAGCCGGTCTTCCGGCGTCGCGATCCGGTCCAAAGCCCCGCCCGGCAAAGGCGGGGCTTTGGTGTTCCGAGTTGACTCACTGCCCCCGCAGCACCGTGGTGGAGAGCGGCGGCAGGGAAATCACCAGCCGGTCGCGGCCGTCCGCCTCGGGGATCGTCACGGGCGGCCGCTCGGCGGCGATCCCGCCGCCGCCATAGACCCGCGCATCGGTGCTCAGGATCTCCCGCCACCGCCCCAGCTGCGGCACCGGGATGCCGTAGTCCGGCCGCGCCACCGGGGTGAAGTTGCACACCACCAGGATCGGCGGGTCGCCCTCTGCGCCCTGCCGCAGATAGGCGAAGACGCTGGCCTCGGCGTCGCCGGCCACGGTCCAGGCGAAGCCGGCGGGCTCGGCGTCGCGCCGGTGCAGCGCCGGCTCGGCCCGGTAGATCCGGTTCAGGTCGCGGACCAGCCGCTGCAGGCCGCGATGCAGCGGGTCGTCGAGCAGGTGCCAGTCCAGTTGGGCGTCATGGTTCCACTCGCGCTCCTGGCCGAACTCGCCGCCCATGAACAGCAGCTTCTTGCCCGGCGAGCTCCACATGAAGCCGAAATAGGCGCGCAGATTGGCGAAGCGCTGCCAGGTGTCGCCCAGCATGCGGCCCAGCAGCGAGCCTTTGCCGTAGACCACCTCGTCATGCGACAGCGGCAGCACGAAGCGCTCGCTGAAGGCGTAAAGCAGCCCGAAGGTCATCGCGTTGTGGTGGTATTTGCGATGAATCGGGTCCTGCGCCATGTAGCCGAGCGTGTCGTGCATCCACCCCATGTTCCATTTGAAGGAGAAGCCGAGGCCTCCCTCCGATTCCGGCGCGGTCACCCCGGGCCAGGCGGTCGATTCCTCGGCGATCACCACGGCGCCGGGGTGGCGCTCGGCCACCAGCGCGTTCAGCCGGCGCAGGAAGGCGATCGCCTCCAGGTTCTCGCGCCCGCCATGGGCGTTGGGGATCCACTCGCCGGGCTTGCGGCTGTAGTCGCGATACAGCAGCGAGGCCACGGCATCCACCCGCAGCCCGTCGAGATGGTAGCGGTCCAGCCATTCCAGCGCGCTGGCCAGCAGGAACCCGGCCACCTCGGCCCGGCCGAGATTGTAGATCCAGGTGTTCCAGTCGCGGTGGAAGCCCTCGCGCTCATCCTCGTGCTCATAGAGCGCGGTGCCGTCGAAGCGGTGCAGCCCATGCGCGTCGCCAGGGAAATGCGCCGGCACCCAGTCCAGCAGCACGCCGATGCCGGCCCGGTGGCAGGCATCGACGAAGCGGGCAAAGGCCTCCGGCGGCCCGAAGCGCGCGGTCGGCGCGAACAGCCCGAGCGGCTGGTAGCCCCAGCTGCCGGTGAACGGATGCTCGGTGATCGGCATCAGCTCGAGATGGGTGAAGCCCATCCCGGCGACATAGGGCACCAGACGTTCCGCCAGCCCGTCCCAGCTGAGCGGCTTTCCATCCTCGCCGTGCAGCCAGGACCCGGCATGCAGCTCGTAGATCGAGATCGGGGCCGAGGACGCCTGCCGCTCGGCCCGGCCCTGCATCCAGTCGCCATCGGTCCAGCGGAAGGGCAGGGGCAGCGGCACCACCGAGGCGGTGCGCGGCGGCGTCTCGGTCTCGCGCGCCAGCGGGTCGGCGCGCTGCGGCAGCGCATGGCCGTGCCGGTCCACCAGCTCGAACTTGTAGAGGTCGCCGTCAGCGACACGGGGGATGAACATCTCCCACACCCCGCCGTGATGGCGCAGCCGCATCGGGTGGCGCCGCCCGTCCCAGCTGTTGAACGCGCCGACCACCGAGGCGCGCTGGGCATTCGGTGCCCAGACGGCGAAGCGGGTGCCCTCGACCCCGTCGATCGTCACCACCCGGCTGCCCAGGCAGCGCCGCACCGCCTCCGGGTCGCCGGCGGCCAAAGCGTGCAGGTCCGGGTCGCCCAGCAGCACGCCGAAGCCGTAGGGGTCTTCGGTCTCCTGCACCGCGCCGCCCGGCCAGGTGATGCGCAGCAGATAGGGCTCGTCCTCGTCCAGGACGCCGGCGAAGACCCCGGCCTGATGGACCTGTTTCAGCCTCGCCAGGCGGCGGCCGCCCGTCCGCGCCACCGCCTCGACCCTGTCGGCGTCGGGCAGGCAGGCGCGGACCACAGTACCGTCTCCGGTTGGATGGGGGCCGAGCACCGCGAAGGGGTCGCCGTGGCGTCCCGCCGCGATCGCGTCCAGGGCGGCGGAGTCGAGGCCGGTCGGCAGGGCGACATCAGGCATGGGTCAGAACCTTCGCTTCGACGGCGGGCTGGTCGAGGAGGGCGGCCAGACCGCGGACAGGCAGGCCGATCCAGCTCGGGCGGTTCGCCGCCTCGTAACGGATCTCGTAGGCAGCCTTCTGCAGCGAGAACAAGGCGATCAGCGCCTCCTCCGCCTCCGGCGCCGCCCAGGGATGCGGCGCGGCCCGGGCGACGTCGCGATAGGCGTCGAGGAAAGCCTTGGAGGCCTCGTCCCGGTACCGTTGCAGCAGGGCGGTGCGCTGCTGCCGCATCGCCTCGGGGATGGAATCGCGGGTGGCGTCATCGGCCGTGGCGGCGGCGTAGTCGATCGACCGCAGCAGGCCGGCGACGTCGCGCAGCGGGCTCGATTTGTGCCGGCGCTCGGCGATCGGCCGGGTCGGCTCGCCCTCGAAATCGATCAGATAGGCGTCGCCCTGGGCCACCAGCACCTGGCCGAGATGGAAATCGCCATGGACCCGGGTCTGCAGCGACCCGCGGCCGGCGGCGGCCAGGCGCTCGACCAGCCGGGCCAGCCTGTCCTGGCCGGCCAGCAGCCGCTTCGCGGCCTCTTCGGTCGCGGCATCCGGCCAGTCGCGCATCGCGGCGACCGTGGCGATCGCGCCGTCGATCTCGACCTGGGCCTCCTTGATCCACGCCGACGCTGTCGCCTGATCCACCGGCTCGGGCGCAAAGGCAGGGTCGTCGGAAGGCTGGGCCAGCACGGTGTGGATCTCGGCCAGCCGCCGGCCGATCGCCGCGGCGAAGCCGGCCTCGTCGGCGAAGCCTTCCTCGCCGCCGGGACCCTCGGCCAGGGTCATCTCGTCCACCGTCCGGCGCAGAGTGTCCAGGCTCCAGCTCCACCCGTCGCCCTGGTTGCGGACGAAGCCCTGCACGATCGCCAGGGTCCGCGGCTCGCCATCGGCGCCGATCCGCACCACCTCGCCGAACAGCGGGGCGATGTTGGCGGCGCCGTGCTCGGTCAGATAGCGGCCCATCTCGGCCTCGGGATGGATGCCGGGGCGGATCCGCCGGATCACCTTCAGCACCAGCTTGTCGCCGAGGACCAGCGAGCTGTTCGACTGCTCGGCTGCCAGCCACTGGATCTCGATATCCGGCGGCAGCTCGAACCCCTCCATCCGCGTTGTCGGGCGGAACCGGATCTCGCCGTCCTCCGTCGGAATGGTGCGGCCGGTCCGCAGCCCGTCGATCAGGGCCAGCGGCAGATCGCGCAGCGAGAAGGCGTCGGTCAGGAAGCCGACGCGGCGGCCGCGCCGCACCCGGGCGACCGCCAGCTGCTGCTGCAGCGCCGGCAGGCCGTTATCCTCCCAGGCGATGCCGAGCGGCACCTGGTAGCAATCCGTGGTTTCGCCGGCCGTCGCCTCCACCTGGGCCAGCATCAGATCGGTCCCGGGCAGCGGCGTCGCCTTGGCGATGCGGACCTCGTCGATGCGCCGATCCTTGGCCGCGAACCAGCGGCGCTTCGGCAGATAGGCCGGCAGGCTCTCGCCCTCCAGGATCTGCCGCGACGCCGGGGACAGCACATCGGCCAGGCCGTCGCGAAGCACCAGGGTGACGAACTCCGGCATCTGCTCCGGCGGCTCCTGGTGCCAGCGCGGCGCCGTGGCGTCGGCGTGCAGATGGAACCAGTAGAAGCCGTAGGGCGGCAGCGTCAGCAGATAGGTCAGCTGGCCGATCGGCGGGAACACGGTGTCGCCGGTCATCTCGACCGGCGACCGGCCCTCGAAATCGGCGAGGTCCAGCTCCACCGCCTGCGGCGCCCGCGACAGGTTGGCGACGCACAGGATGGTCTCGTCCTCGAAGCTGCGCAGATAGGCCAGGATCTTGCGGTTGCCGGGATACAGGAAGCGCAGCGTGCCGCGGCCGAAGGCGCGGTGCCGGCGGCGCAGCGCCAGCATCCGGCGGGTCCAGTTCAGCAGCGAATGCGGGTCGCGCCCCTGGGATTCGACATTCACCGCCGGAAAGCCGTAGAGGGCGTCCATGATCGCCGGCAGCACCAGCTTCTCCGGATCGGCCCGGGAAAAGCCGCCGTTGCGGTCGGGCGACCATTGCATCGGCGTGCGCACGCCGTCGCGGTCGCCGAGATGGATGTTGTCGCCCATGCCGATCTCGTCGCCGTAATACAGCACCGGCGTCCCCGGCATCGACAGCAGCAGGCTGTTCATCAGCTCCATGCGCCGGCGGTCGCGCTCGAGCAGCGGCGCCAGGCGGCGGCGGATGCCGAGATTGATCCGGGCGCGCCGGTCGGCGGCGTAGGTCTCCCACAGATAGTCGCGCTCGCTGTCGGTCACCATCTCGAGCGTCAGCTCGTCATGGTTGCGCAGGAAGATCGCCCATTGGCAATTCTCCGGGATTTCCGGCGTCTGGCGCATGATGTCGCTGATCGGAAACCGGTCCTCGCGCGCGATCGCCATGTACATCCGCGGCATCAGCGGGAAGTGGAACGCCATGTGGCATTCGTCGCCGCGGCCGAAATACTCCTGCGTGTCCTCCGGCCACTGATTGGCCTCGGCCAGCAGCATGCGGCCCGGGTAACGCGTGTCGAGATAGGCGCGGATCTGTTTCAGCACCGCATGGGTCTCGGGCAGGTTCTCGTTCGAGGTGCCCTCGCGCTCGACCAGATAGGGGATGGCGTCCAGGCGGAGCCCGTCGACGCCGAGGTCGAGCCAGAACCGCATCACCCGCAGCACCGACGCCAGCACCCGCGGATTGTCGAAGTTCAAATCCGGCTGGTGCGAGTAGAAGCGGTGCCAGAAATAGGCGCCGGCCACCGGGTCCCAGGTCCAGTTCGACGTCTCGGTGTCGCAGAAGATCACCCTTGTGCCGGTATAGGCCTGGTCGGTGTCGGACCAGACGTAGAAGTTCCGCGCCGCGGAGCCCGGCTTGGCCCGCCGCGCCCGCTGGAACCAGGGGTGCTGGTCGGAGGTGTGGTTGATCACCACCTCGGTGATCACGCGCAGGCCGCGGCGGTGCGCCTCGGCGATGAAGCGGCGCGCATCGGCCATCGTGCCGTAATCCGGATGGACCTCGGTATAGGCGGCGATGTCGTAGCCGTCGTCGCGCCGCGGCGACGGGTAGAAGGGCAGCAGCCACAGCGTGTCGACGCCCAGGCTGGCGATGTAGTCCAGCTTCGAGATCAGTCCCTTGAAGTCGCCGATGCCGTCGTCGTTGGAGTCGAAGAACGACTTCACATGCAGCTGGTAGATGACCGCGTCCTTGTACCAGGTCGGGTCTTCGAAGCCGGGGGCGGGGGAACGGTTGAGCATGTCACACCTCCTGCGCCGGACGGACGCGCCAGATGGCGAAGGGAAGGGCGGGGTCGAGGCGGATGTGCTGGATCTTGCCGTGCCAGGTGAACGCCTCGCCGGTCATCAGGTTCTCGGCCGCCAGGGCGCCGTGGTCCGGCAGGCCCCATTCCCACAAGGGGATCTCGAGATCGGCCTCCTGCGGCCGGTGCGGGTCGAGATTGACGGCGACCAGCAGGACGTTGCCGCGGTCGGGCGTCGCCTTGCCGTAGTAGAGGATGCTGTCGTTGAAGGCGTTGTAGAAGGTCAAGCCGAGATGGCTGTGCAGCGCCGGGTTGGCGTGGCGGATCCGGTTCAGCCGGGTGATCTCGGCGACGATGTTGCCGGGCCGGTCCAAGTCCCAGACGCGTAGCTGATACTTCTCGCTGTCGAGATACTCTTCCTTGCCCGGAACCGCCTGAGCCTCGCACAGCTCGAAGCCGTTATACATGCCCCACAGCCCCGACAGCGTCGTCGCCAGCGCGGCGCGAATGAGGAAACCCGGGCGGCCGCTGGTCTGCAGGAATTGCGGGTTGATGTCCGGCGTGTTGACGAAGAAGTGCGGCCGGAAGAAGTCCTTCGGCGCGGTGGTGGTCAGCTCGGTCAGGTAGCTGGTCAGGTCCGCCTTGCTGTTGCGCCAGGTGAAGTAGGTGTAGGACTGCGAGAAGCCGATCTTGGCCAGCCGGTACATCACCTTCGGCCGGGTGAAGGCCTCGGCCAGGAACACGACGCCCGGGTCGCGGCTGCGGATATCGGCGATCAGCCACTCCCAGAACGGGAAGGGCTTGGTGTGCGGGTTGTCGACCCGGAACAGCCGCACGCCCTCGCCGACCCAGAAGGCGACGATGTCGCGCAGCGCCCGCCACATGTCTGGCAGCGCCGCCTCGGCGTAGAACTCGACATTGACGATGTCCTCGTACTTCTTCGGCGGGTTCTCGGCGTAGCGGATGGTTCCGTCCGGCCGCCAGCCGAACCAGCCGGGATGCTCGCGCAGCCAGGGATGGTCGGGGGAGCATTGGATGGCGAAGTCCAGCGCCAGCTCCAGCCCGTGCTCCGCCGCCGCGTCGCGCAGCCGGCGGAAATCCTCGATGGTGCCGAGCTCTGGGTGGATCGCGTCATGCCCCCCGTCCTCCGAGCCGATGGCATAGGGGCTGCCGGGATCGTCCGGCCCCGGGGTCAGGCTGTTGTTGCGGCCCTTGCGGTTCTTCCGGCCGATCGGATGGATCGGCAGCAGGTACAGCACGTCGAAGCCCATGGCGCGGATCGCCGGCAGCCGGGGGATCACGTCGTCGAAGGTGCCGTGCCGGTGCGGGTCGCCGCTCTGCGACCGCGGGAACAGTTCGTACCAGCTGGCGAAGCCGGCGGCGCGGCGCTCGGCATCCACCGCCTGCGGCGGGTCCTGGCGGATCGCGAAGGGACGACGGTCGGCCCTGGCCATCAGCGCCGCCGTCTCCGGCGCCTGCAGCCGCGCCAGCCGCTCTGCCGGCGTGGCCTCGGCGAAGCCGGCCAGCAGCGCGTCCAGCCCGGCCCGGATCTTGCCGCGGGCGGGGGGCTTGGCCTGCTCGACCAGCAGCCGGCCTTCCTCGATCTCGACGGTCAGGTCCAGCCCGGCGAGCTGCTTCTTGCGCAGGTCGGACAGGAAGGTGCCGAACACGTCGCGCCAGGCCTCGACGGCAAAGAGATAACGGCCCACGCGCTCCAGCGGGAATTCCCCCGCCCAGCGGTCGTTGCCGGCCGGCGCCATGCGCAGCTCGCGCCAGGCCCGCTCATCCTCCGGCCGCCACAGCAGGGCGACGGCGGTGATCTCGTGCCCGTCGGTGATGACGTCGGCCTCGACCCGGACGCTCTCGCCGGCGGTGCGCCGGACCGGGAAGCGGGCGTGGCCGGGGGAGGGGGAGACCGCCTCGATCGCGACCCGCGGAGCCCGGACCGCGCGCGCCAGGTCCAGCTCGGCGATGCGCGACGGGGCGGCGGCGACCGACGCGGCGCGCGGCGCCTCCAGCACCCGGGTCTCGCCGGCATCGAGCGTGACCGGGCCGTCCAGCCCGGTCGGCGCGCCACCCAGCTTGTCCATGAACGGACCGAAATCCCCGCCGATGCCGCGCAGCACCGGCCCGGGCTGCAGTGTCGCCGGCCGGTGCAGGTCGGTGTTGGCCAGGATCAGCTCGGCCCGCTGGGGAGCCGTGCCGGCCTCGGTGCGCAGCAGGGCGACCACTGTGGCCTCCGGGCCGGTCAGGCCGCGCAGCGCGGCGGCCTTGCCGTCGGCAGGTCCCAGCGCGGCGACCGTGGTCGCGATCTCCTCGCTGAGGTCGAAGGGCGCCGTCTCGCGCGCCCAGCGCAACTCGGCATCGGCCGGGCCGATCGGGGTCTCGCGGGCGGCGAGCTCGAAGCCCATCGGCAGCAGCAGGCCGTCGCCCACGGCGGCCGCCAGCCGCAGCGATCGCCGGTAGGCCCGGCGCAGCAGGGTCGGATGCCGGACGATGGCGGCCAGGCGCGGCCCGGCGATCGGCTCTGGCGTGGTGATGGCCGGCAGGACGGGCGCGGCCATCTCGGGCGGTGACCGCCTCCAGCTGTCGAGCAATCCGGCAGTGGAGAGGGTGGCGTCAAAGCCGCCGTCGCGCAGCAGGACCTGGTCCACCGTGGGATTGGTCCAGGCGCCGAACCAGAGATCGGCGGCCTCCCGGCGGGTCCCGGCGACAACGCCCGCCCATTGCCGGGCCTCGGCCGCATCGGCGACGCCGCAGACGAAGCCGCCGATGCCTGCCTTCGCCAGGGCCGCTAGCGCGCGCGACAGCCCGGCATCCTTGCGCAACACAATGTCGCCCCGGACCCGCACCCGGCGTGGGTCCGGCGGCTCATCACCCGGCGTTGCCTCCCCCGCGTCCGCAGGCACGATCCGGCCCGCCAGATCGAGGACGACTCCCAGCCCATGGCCGCGGCAGGCGGCGACCACGCCATCCAGCCCGGCCGACCCCCAGGAGTCCGGCGGGGCCGCGATCATGACGTGGCCGAACCCCATCCGCGCGACATGCGGCAGGATGACGCTCAGGACATCCGTGGTGATCGTCTCGGGCCCGGCCGGGATCGAGTAGAGATGGCGGGGCCGGCCTCGCGGCCCGGGCGGGCTGTCATGGATTTGCCGCCGCGTTCGAAGTGCCTGTGCGGGCATTGCCCACCCTCCCGACAGTGGCTTCTGTCGTGGTGAACGGGAGGGCCGTTGCGGCAGTTCCTGTTTTTTCCGGGATGGCTGGGCCTGTCGCCGAGGGCCGCCGATCAGGAGCGGACGGCAACTCGCCACGACAGCGACTGAAGCAAAGTGAGTCCCCCTCCCCTTGCGGGAGGGGGACTATAACAGGTTGAGCTTCAGCCTTTTTGAGAACGCCCCACAAGCGGGAGAGGCAACCGCCCGCCTGGCGGTCAGTGCGTCCCGTACTGTTCGTCGGTCACATGCTCCAGCCAGTCGACGCTGCGGCCGTCGAGCGACTCCGAGACGGCGACATGGGTCATGGCCGTGGTCGCGGTGGCGCCGTGCCAGTGCTTCTCGCCTGGCGGGATCCAGACCACGTCGCCGGGGCGGATCTCCTCGACCGGGCCGCCCTCGCGCTGGATCCAGCCCTGGCCGGTGGTGACGATCAGGGTCTGGCCCAGCGGATGGGTGTGCCAGGCGGTGCGGGCGCCGGGCTCGAAGCTGACGATGGCGCCGCCGACCCGCGCCGGATCGGTGCGCTGGAAGCGCGAGGCGATCCGGACCGTGCCGGTGAAATACTCCGCCAGTCCGGGCTGGGCGGGCGTAGCGCCGTGGCGAACGATGTCCAATGTCGTGCTCCCTTGCGTCTCGGAACCGGCGGCCTCGCTCTGTGATAGCCCGCGCGCCTCGAACACCGATTTGGCGACCGGGATCGCGGACATCGCCCTGGGCCAGCCGGCATAGAAGGCGAGATGGGTGATGACCTCAGACAACTGCGCCCGGGTCAAGCCGTTGTCGAGCCCCCGGTTCAGATGGCCCGTCAGCTGCGCGGTCTGGCCCGTCGCGATCAGGGCCGTGATCGTCACCAGGCTGCGGTCCCGCGGCGCCAGGTCGGGCCTGGCCCAGACATCCGCGAACAGGACTTCGTCGGTATAGTCGGCCAGCGCCGGCGCCACCGCCCGGACATCAGGCGGGGCCACCCGCGGGGCAGCGGGTTTCCGCTCATCCGCCTGGGCCGATGCGGCCAGGGAGGCCATGGCGAGCAGGGTGGCGGGCAGCTTCATCGATCACTCTCCGTCGTTCGTCGTCGGGGAGTGCGGGAGATGGGCCGGGCGGCAGCGGTCGATTAGAGGTCCGGTGGTGCATGGAGCTATCGATCGGGCTCATCAATGCCGATGCAGTTCTCCGCGGTAGCGCAGCGTGTCGATCAGCAGCGACAGGGCCGGCGAGCACTGCCGGCGGCTGGTGTAGTACAGATGATAGCCGGGGAAGGGGGCGCACCAATCCTCCAGCACGCGCACCAGTCGCCCCGCCGCGATGTGGTCCTGCACCTGGTCCTCCGGCATATAGGCCAGGCCGAGCCCGTCCAGGGCCGCGCTCAGCCGCAGGGCGATGGTGTTGAACACCAGCTGCCCTTCGACCCGCACCTTCAACTCGTGCCCGTCGCGCTCGAACTCCCAGGCATACAGCCCGCCATAGGTCGGCAGGCGGATGGTGATGCAGTTGTGGCCCGTCAGCTCCTGCGGCGTCCGCGGCGGCGGCCGGCGCGCGAAATAAGCCGGCGACCCCACCACCGCCATGCGCATGTCGGGGCCGATGCGCACCGCGATCATGTCCTTCGCCACCTGCTCGCCGAGGCGGACGCCGGCGTCGTAGCGCTCGGCGACGATGTCGGTCAGGCCATAGTCGACGATGATCTCGACCCGGATGTCCGGATACTCCGGCAGCAGCTTCGCCACCGCCGGCCACAGGATCGCATCGGCCGAATGCTCGCCCGCAGTGATGCGCACGGTGCCGGCCGGCTTGTCGCGCAGCGCGCTCACCGCCGCCAGCTCGGCCTCGATCTCCTCGAAGCGCGGCCCCAGGCTAAGGACCAGGCGCTGACCGGCCTCCGTCGGGGCGACGCTGCGCGTGCTGCGGGTCAGGAGCCGCAGGCCCAGCCGCTCCTCCAGCCCGCGGATGGTGTGGCTCAGCGCCGACTGGGACACCCCGAGCTGCGCCGCCGCCCGGGTGAAGCTGCGCTCGCGCGCGACCGCCAGGAAGGCGAGGAGGTCATTCAGGTTCTCGCGCGGCATTCATGAAGCGCCTTCATAGGTTCATGCGAATTATACCATCTAATCGCATGCCGTTGCGCTGCCCAGATTTGCGGTCGAACGCAATCCGCGGGATGGGAGGGCAATCAGCCTATGACATCGAAGCCTCAGATCTGGGTCGCCGCGCTCCTATCCGTCTCCATCGGCATCATTCCGCCGCTGAGTGCCGAGGTTCGCGCGGCCGAGAAGCCCGCGCCCATCGTCCTCCAGGAGCAGGGCAGCTTCGCCGTCGGCGGCACGACGATCAGCGCTCCCGGCACCTATGATCCGTACAAGCCGTCGCCTGCCGGGCAGACGTTTCACGGCGACCACGCCTATGTGTTCTACCAAGTCCCGGTCGGCGCGCGAAAGCTGCCCCTCGTGCTCTGGCACGGCGCCGGCCAGTTCTCGAAGACTTGGGAGACCACGCCGGACGGTCGCGAGGGCTACCAGACCATCTTCCTGCGCCGCGGCTTCGGCGTCTATGTGATCGATCAGCCCCGCCGTGGCGATGCCGGGCGCAGCACCCAGCCGGTCACGATCACGCCGACGCCCGACGAGCAGAGATGGTTCGACATCTTTCGCGTCGGCGTCTGGCCGAACCACTTCCCCGGCGTCCAGTTTCCGCGCGACCCGGAATCGCTGAACCAGTATTTCCGCCAGATGACCCCGAACACGGGTCCGTTCGACGTCGAGGTGGTCTCGGACGCGACCGCGGCCCTGTTCGACAGGATCGGACCCGGCATCCTCGTCACCCACTCGCAGGCCGGCGGGCCGGGCTGGCGCACCGCGATCAAGAGCAGGAACGTGCGCGCGATCGTGGCTTACGAACCGGGCAGCGGCTTCGTCTTCCCGGATGGCGAAGCGCCGCCACCGATGCAAAGCGCCAACGGCCCGCTGCAGGCGGAGAGCATCCCCCTGCCGGAGTTCCAGCGGCTGACGGAGATCCCGATCATCGTCTTCTACGGCGACAACATCCCCGACATGCCCGTGGCCGAGCCGGGGCAGGACCAGTGGCGCGTGCGCCTGGAGATGGCGCGGCTGTGGCGGGATGCCGTCAATCGCCACGGCGGCGACGTGACCGTGGTGCACCTGCCCGAGATCGGCATCCGCGGCAACACGCATTTCCCGTTCTCGGACCTGAACAATCTCGAGATCGCAGACCAGATGTCGACGTTCCTCGACCAGAAGAACCTCGACTGATCTGCCTCTCGAAGCACTGGAGAGAGACCGATGACAGAAGGCATCGCAGGCAAGGTGGTCGTCATCACCGGGGCCAGCAGCGGGCTGGGGGAGGCGACGGCCCGCCGCCTCGCCCGTGACGGCGCCAGGCTGGTGCTGGGCGCGCGGCGGCTCGAGCGGCTGCAGGCGCTCGCGGAGGAGCTTGCACTGGGCCGCGACGCCGCCGTGCAGACCGACGTCACCAGGTTCGAGCAGGTCCAGCATCTCGTCGATCGGGCGGTGCAGCTGCACGGGCGGATCGACGTCATCGTCAACAACGCCGGGCTGATGCCGCACTCGCCGCTCGAACGCGGCAAGGTGCAGGACTGGGAGCGCATGATCGATGTGAACCTCAAGGGGGTGCTCTACGGCATCGCCGCCGCGCTGCCGCACATGAAGGCGCAGCGCAGCGGCCACATCATCAATGTCTCGTCGGTCGCCGGCCACAAGGTGCGCCCCGGCAGCGCCGTCTACGCCGCGACCAAGACGGCGGTGCGGGTGATCTCCGAAGGGCTGCGCCAGGAGGTCAAGCCCTACGACATCCGGACCACCGTGATTTCGCCAGGCGCGGTCGCCTCCGAGCTGACCGACAGCATCACCGAGCCGGACGTGGCCGAGGGCATACGCTCGTTCTACGAGAGTGTCGCCATCTCCGCCGACTCCTTCGCCAGCATGGTGGCCTTCGCCATGAGCCAGCCGGACGACGTCGACATCAACGAGATCCTGTTCCGGCCGACCCGGCAGGAGATCTGACCGGCAGCAGGCCGATCCAATGGAGAAAGACATGCAGAAGCGCAAACTGGGCCGCAGCGGCCTCGAAGTCTCGGCCCTCGGCCTTGGTTGCATGGGGTTGAGCTTCGGCTACGGCCCGGCGGTCGAGACGGGGGCGGGGATCGCGTTGATCCGCAAGGCCGTCGACCTCGGCGTCGCCTTCTTCGACACCGCCGAGGTCTACGGCCCCTTCACCAATGAGACGCTGGTCGGCGAGGCCCTGGCCCCGGTCCGCGACCAGGTGGTGATCGCCACCAAATTCGGCTTCGACATCGATCCGGAAACGGGCAAGCAGAGCGGCCTGAGCAGCCGGCCGGAGCATATCCGCGAGGTCGCCGATGCCTCGCTGAAGCGGCTCCGCACCGATGTCATCGACCTGTTCTATCAGCACCGCGTCGACCCGAATGTGCCGATCGAGGACGTCGCCGGCGCAGTCAAGGATCTGATCCGCGAGGGCAAGGTCCGGCATTTCGGCCTGTCCGAGGCCGGCGCCCAGACCATCCGGCGTGCCCATGTGGTGCAGCCGGTCGCGGCGCTGCAGAGCGAGTATTCGCTGTGGTGGCGGGAGCCGGAGGCGGAGGTGTTGCCGGTGCTGGAGGAACTCGGCATCGGCCTGGTTCCGTTCAGCCCGCTGGGCAAGGGCTTCCTGACCGGCGCGATCAGCGACAGCACGACCTTCGACAGCGGCGACTTCCGCAACATCGTGCCGCGCTTCTCGGCCGAGGCGCGCAAGGCGAACCAGGCGCTGGTCGACCTGCTCGGCGCCATCGCCGCCCGCAAGCGAGTGACGTCGGCCCAGATCGCGCTCGCCTGGCTGCTGGCGCAGAAGCCGTGGATCGTGCCGATCCCCGGCACCACCAAGCTGCACCGGCTGGAGGAGAATGTCGGCGCGGCGGCGGTCGAACTGACCGCCGAGGAACTGCGCGACATCGACGACGCCCTCTCCGGCATCGCCGTGCAGGGCGCCCGCTATCCGGAGCACCTGCAGCGGCTGGTGGGGCGCTGACTCGCGGCTAGCGCGTTCGCCTTACTTCCCCCAATCCGTCATCCCCGCGAAAGCGGGGATCTCGCAACGCTTTCACCGGATAGATTCCCGCTTTCGGACGGCAAAGGGATGGCTCGCTACCGCATCCCCTGGGCGATGCGGTCGGCGAGCTCGCCCAGCGCGTCGCTCATCGCCCGGACCTCGGTGGCGGCTGTGTCGTCGGCCGGGCGGCGGGTGATGCGGGCGGTCTCGGTCTTGGCCCGGCCGCCGGATTTGCGCCGCACCCGCCACTGCGCCTCCAGCACCACGGTGCCGTCGGCGTCCGGGTCGAAGCGGCTGAGCGCCAGTTCGACCGTCAGGGCCTCGTCGCCGGACAGGGTGCGGCTGGTGGTGACGACCGAGCCGGACGGCAGCCGCGCCGTCAGGTCGTCGGCCAGCACCCGCTGCACCATGTTGGCCAGCGGCTCGCCCCAGCGCTCGAACTCGTCGACGCCGAGCTCGTTCGCGCCCGAGCGGCGGACGATCTGCGGCCGGTCGAGATATTTCGGGATGTCGACCAGCGCCACCGAGGCGGTGACCGGCCGGCCGCCGACCGACGCGCCCGGCACCACCGTCAGGGTGTAGACCTTGGGCGGTGGCGAGGAGCATGCGGCGAGCCCCGTCCCTGCCAGCAGGGCGGCGAGGATGGCGCGGCGGGACAGCATCATCAGTTCAGCCCTTGTGTCTTGCCCCGGATCAGCGCCTCGGGGTGCTGCTCGAGATAGTCGGTGAGAACGCGGACCGAGCGCAATGTGTCGTCGACCTGGCTCATCAGCCGGGTGAGGTCGCGCTTGAAGGTCGAATCCGCACCGTAGCCCTGGTTGATCGAGCCGAGCGTGCCGCTCAGCCGCTGCACCGCCTGCTGCGCCGTGGTGAGCAGCGGCGGCAGCTTCTCGATCACCGGGCCGAGATCGCTGTTGGCCTGGCCCAGCAGCTGCTGGGTCGAGGCCAGGGCGCCGGACAGCGAGCGCAGCGAGTCCGTGATCTCCGGCGCGGCCGCGAGGGTCTCGAAGGATTTCAATGTGGCGTTGAGCTGCTGGATCATCTGGTCGAGCGGCAGCGACGACACCTTGTCGAGGATACCGTTGATCGAGCGCATGGCGCTGTCGAGCTGGCCCGGCACGCTCGGGAGCACCGGATAGCGGTCGCCCGTGCCCAGCTCCGCCGGCGGCGCGTCGGGATCCATCTCGAAGGACACCACCATCGCGCCGGTCAGCAGGTTGCCGGTCTTCAGCTGCGCCCGCAGCCCGCGCCGGACCAGCGCCGCCACATTGGCGCCGGTGGCGAAGGTCGGGTCGGTGCCGACCACCTCGATCCGCTGCGGCTCCACCTCGATCGTGACCGGGATCCGGGCCCGGCCCGCGGCGACATCGTATTGCAGCCGGACATCGGTGACCTGGCCGATCTTGATGCCTTGCCATTCGACCGGGGCGCCCGCCGTCAGGCCGCCGACCGAGCCGTCGAAATAGACCAGATAGGGCAGGCGGATCGTGTACTCCGACTCCTGCATGCTGGTCTGGTCCTTGTAGAGGGCGAAGCTGGTGCCGGTCTTCGCCGGCTCCCCGGTCCGGGCGGTGGACGGGGTGTCGAAGGCGATGCCGCCGGCCAGCACCGCCTGCAGCGATTCGATCTGCAGCCGGAAGCCCTGCGGCCCGGTGGTCAGCGAGATGCCGGCCGCGTTCCAGAACCGGGTGCCGGGATAGACCTGCCGGTCATACGGCGCGCGGATGAAGGCGTGGATCTTCACCCCGGCCTCCAGGTTCGAGGAGTCGAAGCCCATCACCTGGCCGACCTGGACGTCGCGGAAATAGATCGGCGACCCGGCGCCGATCGAGCCGATGCGCTCGGCGGTCAGCAGGAATTCGGTGCCGGGCATGTCGGCCCGCACCACCGGCGGGTCCTCCAGCCCGGTGTAGCTGCTTTCGCTGGCGCCCTGGCCGGGGTCGAGCTCGATATAGGCGCCGGAGACGATGGTGGAGAAGCCGGTCAGCCCGCCGCTGGCCGACAGGCGCGGCCGCACCACCCAGAACCGGGTGCCTTCGCGCAGATGCGGCGCCGCCTCCTTGGTCATCTCGGCCGTCACCTCGACATGGCTCAGATCCTCGGACAAGGCGAGGCTCTTGACCGTGCCGAACACCACCTCCTTGTGCTTGATCAGGGTCTTGCCGGCCTCCAGCCCGTCGGCGGTCTGGAAGGTGATGGTGATGGTCGGCCCCTTCTCGGACAGGGTGATCCAGGCGAGGTAGACGCCGACCAGCGCCGCCACGATCGGCACCAGCCAGATCGGCGAGAACCGGCGCCTGCGGTCGATGCGTGGCGCGGCGGGCGCAGTGGTTTCGCGCAGGGCTTCAACCATGGTTCTCTCCCGCTGCGTCCCACATCAGGCGCGGATCGAAGCCCATCGCCGCGATCATGGTGATGATCACCACCGCGGCAAAGCACACGGCGCCGGCCCCGGGCTCGATCGTCGCCAGCTCGCCGAGCTGGACCAGCGCCACCAGGATCGAGATCATGAAGATGTCGATCATCGACCAGCGGCCGACCGCCTCGACGATGCGGTAGATCACGGTGCGGTTGCGCAGCTGCCCGGTCTTGCCGCGCCGGGTGGTGACCAGCAGGTAGATCAGCCCGGCCAGCTTCAGCACCGGCACGGTGATCGAGGCGAAGAACACCAGCGCGGCCAGCGGCCACATGCCGGAATCGGCCAGCTCGATCACCCCGCTCATGATCGTGTCCGGCGCGCCGCTGCCCAGCGAGATCACCGTCATCACCGGCAGCAGGTTGGCCGGGATGTAGAGGATGATCGCGGTCACCACCAGCGCCCAGGTCCGGGTCAGGCTCTCCGGCCGGCGGCGGTGCAGCGCGGCGCCGCAGCGCGGGCACTCGCCATGGCCGCCGGGCGGCAGGTTGGAGACCAGGCCGCAGCCATGGCACAGGCAGGTTGGCCGGCGGGGATCAACAGGCGCCGGGATCGGCACCAGGCCGCGGCGCTCGAACTGCCGCCACACCGTCTCGGTGTCCAGGCTGGTGCCGGCGGCGATGATCGCCAGCATCAGCCCGCCGACTGAATACAGGCCCGGCCCGACGACGATGGTGGCGAGGTCGATCAGCTTCACATAGGCGACGAAGACGCCGAGCATGTAGACCTCGATCATCGCCCAGGGGCCCAGCAGGTCGGCCCAGCGGTACAGAAGCGGCAGCCAGCGCGGCGGGCGCCTGAGGCGCAGGCCCCCCAGCACCAGGAACAGCGTGCCCAGCCGCAGGGCAGGGGCGACGAACATGGTCAGCGCCACCACCGCCGCCAGCTCCCACAGCCCCTGCTGGTAGAGGGCGAAGATGCCGGTCACGAGGCTGGCGGTCTGCGTCCGGCCCGAGATCTCCAGCGAGATGAAGGGCAGGAAGTTCGCCATCAGCATCAGCACCAGCCCGGCGCAGGCATAGGCGAAGGCATGATCCAGCGAGGTGGAGCGGAACTTGTGCAGGGTGGCGCCGCAGCGGACGCAGCGGGCCGCGGTGCCGTCCGGCAGCACCGGCACGGCATGGCCCAGGCCGCATTCATGGCATTCCATCAGGCGCGGCGCGCCCGGATGATCGACCGGCCCGCGTGCCGGCACGGAACCGGATCGGCCAGCGGTGTTCAGCTCAGATCCACTCGGCGCCAAGACCTTGTCCCGGAAGTATCCCCCGAGCATCATGGCCGTCCATTCCCCCAATGTCATCAACGCGTTGCCAGGGGGGGCTATGATGACGACTGCATTCTGCCAGAATGGATTCGATACCGCTCCGGAATAATTCCGGTCCCATCATATTGTATGAATGGGGTGCGGAGGTCATCGTCTCAATGTCATTGAACATTCTGTATTTTTCTGCCCAGAATACCGGCAGATCGCAAGAAGTTTTCGGCTGGTCAGGCCGCAAGCGGCGCCGCGCCGAGAATTCAAAGTTCGGTATAAAAAGAGGGGGAGAATATGGCACTCGGTTTGTTCAGGGCTCGTCGCGGGATCGTTCTCGCCGCGGCGCTGCTGGCGCTGGCCGCATGCTCGAACCAGGGCGGCAGCGGCACCACCACCGAAACGGTCAAGAACCAGACCCCGTCCGGCACGGTGCAGATGAGCCAGGTCCAGGCCGCCTTCATCGGCAGCGGCGCCACCGGCGACGGCACCCTTCGGTTCCGCGGCAGGACCTATCCGTTCTCGGTCTCGGGGCTGGGTGTCGGCGGCATCGGCGTGTCGACGGTCGAGGCCACCGGCGAGGTCTACGACCTGGCCAAGGCGGACGATTTCGAGGGCGCCTACGTCCAGGGCCGCTACGGCTTCGCTCTCGGAGAGGAGAGCGGCGGCGCCCTGTGGCTGAAGAACGACAAGGGCGTGGTGATGCGCCTCCAGACCAAGCGCACCGGCCTGATGCTCAGCCTCGGCGGCGACGCGGTGGTGATCACCCTGAAGCGATAGGCTTCCGGCAGGGCTCCCGCCCACTGGACACGGCCTTTTCATCCTCCCTCTCCCCCGCGGGAGGGGGAGGATAAGAGGCATAGCCTCGTCGCCTCAAACCTCATCCGTCTCCGCGATATCCGCCAGGCGGTCGCGGTCCTGCAGCAGCAGGGCGTTGCCGTCGCGGCCCAGGATGCCTTCGCCGATCCAGCGGCCGATCTGGACATTGACCTTCGACCGGCTGGCCCCGATCAGCAGGCCGAGGTCGCGCTGCGACAGGGTGCGCGGCAGCCGCGCCGCACGCCCCGGCGCCGTCCGAGAGATCTCGGTCTCCCCCAGCGTCAGCAGCAGCCGGGCCAGGCGCGCCGGCAGGTTCAGCAGGGCCACGCCCTCGAGCTGGTCGCTGGTCCGGCGCAGCCGGGTGGTCAGCAGCTCCATCATCTGCAGGCAGGCCTCGGGCGACTGCTTCAGCATCCGCCGCAGGTCGCGCCCGTCGATGATCCGCAGCCGGCAATCGCCCAGCGCCACCGCATCGGCGCTGCGCCCGCGGCCGTCCAGCGCCGAGACCTCGCCGAACATCTCGCCGGCCTCGAGGATCCCCAGCAGGATCTCGCGCCCCTGGCGCGAGATCAGCCGCAGGGCCACCCGGCCGGACAGCACGACCATGATGCTGTCGCCCGGATCGCCGCGCAGGAAGATGGTGTCGCCGTCGTCGTAGCGCCGCTCGGTCAGCCGCATCGGAATGGCATCCAGGGTCGCAGGCCCGCCGCTGGCCGAAGGGCGGGGCTCGTTGGTCGGGCGGGCCGAGGCCCAGGACATCATGTAATTCACGGGACAGCTCCAGAGATGGACCCGGCGCGGTCCGGGACGCGAGGCCCCGCAAGGCCCGCGTCCCGGCGCTCCCGGCCGGGTGATCCATTGGGTTGCGCGAAGACGTTGCTCCGTCTCCGCCCTCCGGAGGGCTCGGCGGCATTCGGTCCGTCGCCCCGGCGCTCCGTGATGTCTGGATTGTCCGCAAACGGGCCGGTCGGCTCAATACACTAGAAATGAGGTATCGCGGCCCGGCCGGTCACCCCCGCCGGTCACGCTTGGCCGGCCTCCGCCTTCAGCCAGCCGACGAACTGCCGCACCGGCTCCCAGTCGGCGAGGGCGGGCAGGGTCACCGCATAGTGGTTCCAGTTGGTCGGGATCTCGGCGTCCAGCAGGCGCAGCAGGCGGCCGGTCCGCAGGTCCTCCTCGACCAGGGTCCGGCGGGCGATGGCGACGCCCAGCCCGTTCACCGCGGCCTCCAGCGCCAGCAGCGAACCGGTCAGGTTCATGCCGTCATTGACCGCGTCGAGCGGCAGCCCGTTGGTCTCGAACCAGTGCTGCCAATGCGCGCCGCTCTGGTCGTCCCGGGCGGTGGTGTCGATCAGCCGGTCCAGGCGCAGGATGTCGGCCGGCCCGGGCCACCGGCCCCTGCCGCGCGACGTAGTCCGGGCTGGCGACCGGGAAGATCGCATCGGCCATCAGCCGCTCGACCCGCAGGTTCGGATAGCCGCCGCCGCCGAAGCGCAGGGCGATGTCGACCGCCCGCTGCGGCAGGTCGGCCAGGGCCAGGTCGGCGATGATGTCGATATCGACGCCCGGATGCAGAGCGCGGAACCGCTGCAGCCGCGGCGCCAGCCACCGCACGGCGTGCGACGGGATCGCGCTGACCCGCAAGCGCGGCCGGCCACGCCGGTCGACGCTGGCCACGGTGCGGCGGATCTCTTGCAGCGCCCGGCCCATCCCGGCGGCCAGGCCCTCGCCCTCGGAGGTCAGCTCGACCCGACGGACATGCCGCACCAGCAGCGCCACGCCGAGATCGGCCTCCAGGTCGGCGACGCGGTGGCTGACGGCGCTGGCGGTGACCGCCAGCTCCTCGGCCGCGCGCTTGAAGCTGCCCAGCCGGGCCACGGCCTCGAAGGCGCGCAGGGAGTCGAGCGGCGGCAGCCGCCTCATCGCCGGCCTCGGGAGAGCGTAATCGGCCCCATGGATGAGCCCGCCTCAGTCATTGACCCAGAAATGATCGCTTGTCCGGCACCCCCATGCCAAGTCATAGCGATGGGTGGGAGGGCCTGACCGCACTGTGTCGTGGGCCGACCCTGCGGGACCTCGGCAGTCCCGGCTGTGACCGGCGGAACATTGAGGCCGCGTCTCAGGCGCAATCATTGGCGTATCGGGGAGGCCGATCCCCATCCCAGGCGCAGGCAGCAGGCGCCGCAACCCGACGGGGCCGATGCTCGATCGTCCTGACCCATCCGCCATGGCCGCACCGGCCGCCGCTGCGGTGCCGCGGCGCGGCCGCAGCCGGGTCGATCGGCGCATCCCGGCCTCGTCCCCGCCCGGCGACGACGACATCCTCCGGCTGGTCGGCCAGGTCTACGACGCCAGCATCGGCGGCGAGGCGTGGGAGGCGGTGCTGACCCGTCTGCTGGAGCTGCTGGGCGGCGACTCCGGGGCGCTGTTCCCGGCCGGCTATGCGGCGCCGGCGGACGGCGCGATCCATGTCCGCTGCGATCCGGCCTTCATCGCGCCCTACAACGACCACTACCACCGGATGTCGCCGTCCCTGCCGGCCACGGCCCGACTGCCCGCCGGATCGGTCTTGACCAACCACATGCTGGTGCCGGAGGCGGTGTACACCAGGACCGAGTTCTACAACGACCATATCCGGCCGCAGGGCAAGTACAGCAACGTCTCCTGGTTCGGGACCGGCGAGGGCGTCGACCGCAGGCTCCTCTGCCTGTGGCGGCAGCGCTGGCAGCCGGCATGGGAGCCGGCGGCGCTGCGCGTGCTCGGCGCGGTCGGGCCGCATCTGGGCCGGGCGCTGGAGATCGAGCGGCGCCTTGCCGCCACGCGCTCCACGGTCCGGTCCGCCGCCGGCCCGGTCGATCTGCTGGCGCCGCAGGAGCGCGCCTGCCTGGCCGGTGTCGCCCGCGGCGCCTCCAGCAAGCTGATCGCCCGCCAGCTCGGCCTGTCGATGCACACGGTCAACGCCTATCTCGCCTCGGCCCGGCGCAAGCTGAAGGCCGCCAGCCGCAGCGAGGCCGTCGCCATGGCGCTGGCCGCCGGGGCGCTCAATGGCTGACCGGATGCCGGGCGAGGACGGGGTCTCGGCCTTGATCGCGCAGGCTTATGACGCCGCCCTCGGCCGCGAGAGCTGGCCGGCGCTGCTCACCGGCCTGGCGGATCTGCTCGGTGGCGATGCCGCCGCGACGCTGCACCCGACCGGCGCGCCGCTGCCGCGGGACGGGGCGGTCCGCATCCGCGTCGATCCCGGCTACGTGCCGCTCTACAACGCCCATTACCACGCCACCTGGCCGGTGCTGCCGGCCCTGCCGCGGCTGCCGCCAGTCTTCGTCGACCGCGCGGTGGTGCCGGACTCCGCCTTCCTGCAGAGCGAGTTCTACAACGACTATGCGCGGCCGCAGGGCCGGCACAGCGGCCTGTACTGGATCGATGTCGACCGGCAGGGCCTGGCCGCCCATCTCTCGGTGTGGCGGACGCGGCGCCGGCCGGATTGGAGCGAAGCGGAGGTCCGGCTGCTGCGCCAGATCGGCCCGCATCTCGGCCGGGCGCTGAAGATCGCGGAGCGGCTGGCCGCGGCGATGCAGCCCCGGCCGCCGGCCGCCATCGACCCCGACATCGTCGCGCCGCAGGAACGCGCCTGCCTCACCGGTGTCGCCCGCGGCGGCTCCAGCAAGCAGATCGCCCGCCAGCTCGGCCTGTCGATGCACACGGTCAACGCCTATCTCGCCTCGGCCCGCCGCAAGCTCAAGGCCGGCAGCCGCAGCGAAGCCGTCGCCACGGCGCTGCAGCTCGGCCTGATCGAAGCCTGACCCGCCTGTTCCCCCCGTTACACACCCGGCCCCGACCCTCCCGCTAAAGATCGTCCGAACCATCGCATGATGAGGAGGACGCCCGTGATCTGGATCGAGGCTTTCGGCTACGCCGGGACCGGCTTCACCATCCTGGCCTATTCGATGCGGCGGCTGCTGCCGCTGCGCATCGTCGCCATCCTCAGCAGCGCCAGCTTCCTGGTCTATGCCGGGCTGATCGGCAGCGCGCCGCTGATGCTGATGGAGGCGGCGCTGCTGCCGATCAACGCCTGGCGCCTGATCGAGCTGCTGCGCCCGGCGTCCGGCTGGCGGCTTTTCCCGCAACGGCCTGTTCCCGCGGGGACATCCGGCCGGCAGGGAAGCTGATAGGACGGTCGCGATACCCCGATTTGACCCACGGAGAGATCCGCCATGCCCCCCGTCAACGGAACCGCGAGCAACGACGTCATTCATGTCGCCGGCGACGGACTTCCGGTGCCCGTCGGTTTCACCGGCATCGCGCTCGTCGCCGGCGACTTCGTGCTGTGACATGACCGCTATGGATTGGCACAGGGTCCATCACTTCTGGTTTCCGGACGGCCTCGACGCGGCCGATGTGGAGACGCATCTGCGGCTGCACGGCTGGTGGTTCGGCGGCGGCGCCAATGCGGCGCTGATGCCGCTGGCCCCGGTGCTGGCCGCCGCCCGCGCCGGCGGCCTCGGCCCCTGGCTCGAAACGCCGCTCGGGCGGCTGTCGCTGATCCTGGTGCTGGATCAGTTCCCGCGCGGCCTGTTCGCCGGCCGTCCCGACGCCTATGCCGGCGATGCCGAGGCCCTGCGGATCGCCCGGGACGGGCTCGCCAACGGCCATTACGACGCGCTGATCCGGCCGTGGGAGCAGATCTTCTTCCTGATGCCGCTGGCCCATGCCGAAGGCCCGGACCACCAGGCCCGGCTGAAGCAGGTGGTGGCGATGGCCGAGCTGGTGGCGGCCGAGGCGCCGGAGCGGCTGCGGCCGCTGTACCGGTTCCATGTCAGCCAGGCGCGGTCGCATCTCGAGGTGGTCACCCGCTTCGGCCGCTTTCCCCATCGCAACCCGATCCTCGGCCGCGCCTCGACGACGGCGGAGGCGGCCTGGCTGGCGCAGGGCGACTTCGTCCATCTGCGCCGCCCGCCCGGTCTCAAGCCGTCCTGAACCGCGCTGTTCCCCGGGTGACAGACGCCCCAGAGCGGATGCCGTAGACCGGATCTGACACCCAATCCGACACAGGGAACCGATCATGGCCAGCATCATCGCGACCGATGGCCCGGACTTCATCCATGTCGCCACCGCCGGCGTGTCGGATTTCCACGTCACCCTGGTCGGCCTGCAGGCCGCGGATTTCGTCCTCTGACCCAGGCCTGAGGGGAGACAGCATGGTGGACCATCCCTGCGACAACGGCCTGATCGAGGAGGCGGAGGACGACCCCTCCGCCTTGCCGGTCCTCCGCCGCTTCTATCCGCTGGAACCCGGCCGCGCCGCCATGGCCGGGATCGGGCAGGCGGTGCTGCGGCGGGCCATCGCCTTTGTCGAAGGCCTGCCGGACCGGCCGGCGGCCAGCGGCGACGACACGCCGCCGGAGCTGATCTGGGCGATGCTGGCGCCGCCGCCGGAAGGGCCGGGCCAGCTCGAAGCAATCCTCGACCGGCTCGAGCAGGCCGCAGCCTATGCCTACGAGACCGGAGGCCCCGGCTTCTTCGCCTATGTCCCGGGCGGCGGCATCTTCACCGCGGCGGTGGCCGACCTCTATGCCGGCGTCGTCAACCGCTATGTCGGCCATGCCTTCGCTGCCCCGGCGCTGGCAGCGCTGGAGCAGGGCGTGGTGCGCTGGCTGGCCGGCCTCTGCGGCCTGCCGCCGGGCAGCGGCGGGCTGCTGCTGACCGGCGGGTCGATGGCTACGCTCTGCGCCGTCATCGCCGCCCGCCATGGCGCGCTGGGCGAGGATCTCGCCGGCGGCACGCTCTATGTCGGCGCCGAGACCCATCACTCGGCGGCCAAGGCGGCGCGGCTGGCCGGCCTTCCGGCCGCCGGCATCCGCACCGTCCCCTGCGGCCCGGACCTGGCGATGGATGCCGCGGCGCTGGCTGGGATGATCGCCGCCGACCGTGCCGCCGGGAAGCGGCCGTTCCTGGTGGTCGGCACCGCCGGCACCACCAACACCGGCGCCATCGACCCGCTGCCGGAGCTGGCGGCGATCGCCCGGCGCGAGGGGCTGTGGTTCCACGTCGACGGCGCCTATGGCGGCATGTTCCGCCTGACCCGGCGCGGCCAGGCCCGGCTGCGCGGCATGGAGCTGGCCGATTCCGTCGCCCTCGACCAGCACAAGACGATGTTCCTGCCGTTCGGCGCCAGCGCCCTGGTGGTGCGCGACCCGCACCGGCTAGCGGCGGCCTACCGGGCCGACGCCGCCTATCTCGCCGGCATGGACGGCGACCAGGGCCTGCCGGACTTCGCCGATCTGGGGCCGGAGCTGACCCGCGGCATGCGCGGGCTGCGGGTGTGGCTGCCGCTGCAGCTGCACGGCGTCGCCGCCTTCCGCGAGGCGCTCGACGAGAAGCTCGACCTGGCGCAGTTCGCGTATCGCCAGTTGCTTGGCGACCCGGCGCTGGAGCTGCCCTGGCAGCCGGCGCTCAGCATCGTCGCCTTCCGCATGCGCCCGGTCGGCCCCGGCCCCGAGGCCGCCCGCCGGGCCGACCGGGCCAGCGAGGCGCTGCTCGACCGGATCAATGCCGGCGGCCGGGTCCGCCTCTCCGCCACCACCATCGGCGGCCGCGTCACGCTCCGGCTCTGCATCGTGGTGCACCGCGCCCATGCCGACCGGGTGGCCGAGGCGATCGAGATCATCCGCGGTGCGGTGCGGCAAGCCATCGCGACCACGCGTCATTGAGGAAGCGGATCATGCCCAAGCAACACCTCTTCACCGTGCTCAGCCCGGCCCAGCTGGAGGTCTCCGCGCTGTGGGGCCCGGCCGAGATGTCGCCGGGCCGGGGCGACTGCACCCTGCGGCGGACCGTCGATCTGTGGCTGCGGCGCGCGCGCACCCGGCGCCGTCTGGCCGAGCTGACCGATCGCGACCTGCACGATATCGGCCTCGACCGCGCCGCCGCGCTCCGCGAGGCCGGCAAGCCGTTCTGGATGGCCTGACGCCCGTCCTAGGCAACCATAAGGAAACCGGATCATGCGCAAGCGACTGTTCTTCGCCCTGCTGTGCCTCGCCTTGCCGATCGTGCCTTCGGCCCGCGGCCAGGAGGAAACCGCCCTGTGCCGCAGCATCGGCGGCGACGGCGTGCTGCAGGCCCAGCTGATGTTCGGCCGCGACATCGAAGGCCGGGCCGCCGTGTCCGACGCTCAATGGTCGGACTTCCTGGGCGGCGAGGTGACGCCGCGCTTCCCGGACGGGCTGACCGTGTTCGAGGCCGCCGGCCAGTGGCGCGACAGCGAGACCCAGCAGGTGGTGCGCGAGCCGTCCTGGATCGTCATGATCCTGGCGCCGAGCACGCCGGACACGCTGGCCCGCCTGTCCGAGATCCGGGCCGCCTATGTCGGCCGGTTCCGCCAGCAATCGGTCGGGCTGACGCTGGCCCCGACCTGCGTCGACTTCTGAGGCCGGCCATGGCCAAAGGGAACCTGGCCGTTCGGGCTGAAACCGCCGCCGCGGGCTGGCGCGACGTCTACGACGCCTGGTTCCCGCCGGGGCTGCAGGACGCCGACCTCGAGGCCCAGCGCCGGGCGGTCAGCCGCTGGTTCCGCTGCCGGGCCGATGCGGCCGGCCTCGCCCCGCTGGCGGCGGCGGCCCGTGCCGGCCGGCTCGGGCACTGGGCGGTCACGCCGATTGGCCGGCTGCTGCTGATCCTGCTGGCCGGCCCGATCCCCCGCGTCCTGTTCGCCGGCCGGGCCAAGGCCTTCGCCGGCGAGGCCCTGACCCTGCGGCTGGCGGAGGAGAGGCTGCGCTCCGGCCAGCACGAGGCGCTCGCCAGGCCCTGGGAGAGGATCTTTCTGCTCATGCCCCTGGCCGAGGCCGAAGGCCCGCGCCACCCGGCGCGGCTGGAGCGGGCGGCGGCGCTGGCCGAGCGTGTGGTGCGGCGGTGCCGGGGCCGCAGCAGCCGCTCTACTGGTTCGCGCTCGGCCAGATCCGGACCCATCAGGACCAGATCGCCCGCTTCGGCTGCTTCCCGTACCGCAACGCCATCCTCGGCCGGCCCTCGACTCGGGCAGAGCTGGCCTATCTGCATCCGGCGGAGCCCGGCCGGAGGCTCAGCCGCCAGGCGCCGGCGGCCCGCTCCCGGCAGCGGTGCAGCGCCTCCTGACCGCAGAGGGTGATGAGCGGACCTCGGGGCGGCGCTTCAGATGTGTCTGGTCCGCGCCTTTCCGGCCATTGCTTGGGCGCCTCGAAACCGGTCATCAGCCGAAGTGGCCGAATTTGGCCCATCTCAACCAACGGAAAACCGACGAGGGAGTTCCGAAACCGGCCACTGCTGCCGGCAACTCAAAGCGGACATGACCACACACGGCCTCGATCGAAACCGACCGAAAGCGTCGAGTCATCAACGGATGGCAGCTATACCGCCGGCGCCTTTCCAAACCTGTCGGATAGAAGGATGGCAACGAGGGCGATTGAACGACCCGCTCGGAGGCCCTCGCCGCCGGCTCACGACTGGGCGGCGGCAGTACAACTGCCGATTGGCGTCGCTGTCGTCGGCCATTGCGACCAGCCGACGTGGTTGAGGTACTCCCAAACCTGCCAGGTGGTGGCGGAAGCCGAGCGCTGGACGTCGATGCTTGACACTCCCTTCAGGTTGAGCGACCGGCGGCGAGGGCACCGGTGGCCGCATCGGCATCGAGCACACTCGGCACAATGTCGATATCAGCGTTTATTCCGGCTTAGATTGCGAATGTCCCAACTAATTTCTTCGGCGCTTGTACGTTCCGCAGCTTCACATAGTCAGGTAGGCCCTGCCTAAATGGTGGATAGGCTTCGCCGGCGATGAGGGGAGCCAGATAGCGGCGGGCCGCCTCGGTGATCCCGAAACCGTCGGCGGTGATGAAGTGAGGGGGCAGCAGCTTCTCGCGATTGGCAACCTGAGACAGCGGGGCTTCGATGACATCCCAGCGATAAGGATCATCGCTGAGCCGGCGGATCGCTGGCATCACCGCGTTCTTTCCTGCAACCGCGAATTCCACCGCCGCCCGACCGACCGCGTAAGCTTGTTCAACATCCGTCTCGGAGGCAACGTGCCGAGCCGACCGCTGGAGGTAGCCGGGAGTTGCCCAACGGCACTTACAGCTTAGCTTCGCGTTGATCAGATTGGTGATCAGCGGCGCGACGCCTCCCAGCCGCGTATGGCCGAAGGCATCCTTTGTGCCAGCCGAGAGAAACTCCCCGTCCGGTCCCTTGATCCCCTCCGACACGGCGATGACACAGTAACCGTGTTCGGCCAAGGCCTGGTCGACCCTGACCAGAAACCTTTCCTCATCGAACACGACCTCCGGCAGAAGCAGAATGTGCGGGGCATCGCCTTCATGCTCAGCGGCGAGGGCACATGCAGCGGTGGTCCAGCCAGCGTGTCGGCCCATGACTTCGAGCGCAAACACATTGGTTGAGGTACGGCTCATCGCCGCCACGTCGAGCGCCGCCTCACGAAGCGAGATCGCCGCGTATTTCGCTGCTGAGCCAAAGCCCGGCGAACAGTCTGTTATCTCCAAGTCATTATCGACCGTTTTGGGAATACCGACGCAGACAATCGGATCGGCCAGACCAGCACTCATCTCGCTGACCTTCCATGCAGTGTCTTGCGAGTCACCACCGCCGTTGTAGAAAAAGAACCCGACATCGTGCGCCCGGAATACCTCGATCAAGCGTTCATATTGCGCGCGGTGCTCATGAACCGGCCCGAGTTTGTAGCGGCAAGACCCGAAAGCAGCTCCCGGGGTGTATTTGAGCGCAGCTATCGCGGCTTCCGACTCAAGGCTTGTATCGATTAAATCTTCCGTCAACGCGCCGATGATGCCATTCCGGCCAGCATAGACTTTAGCGATGTGGTCCGGATGCTGCCGCGCAGTCTGCAGCACCCCGCACGCGGAGGCGTTGATCACAGCGCTGACGCCGCCGGACTGGGCATAGAAAGCGTTCTTGCGAGCCATCGCAGTTCTCCCAGGCAAGTGTCGCGGCCTTCGGGTCATCACGATGAGTGGATCTAGGTTGCTTGAGTAATTGTCTTCATTGTCGCCACGAAGACCGCAAGTTTTTGCAAAAATATTTCTGATGACGCTATTCCAACTGCTGCAGACGCTAACATTAATAATATTGAGAGATTATTTTTGCGGTTGCGCATAAAATGTCTGCCCGGATGCCCGGAGATTTGCAAGTGTCTTTCCGGAACAACTTCCCGACCAATCTCCACCAACCGCCGCTGCTTTACCAGCTATAGTTATGGTGCCCGCCGGCCCGTCAGGAGCGATATAAACCGCCACTCCATCGGGGCCGAGTTTTGTAAAATAGAAAGCACGTTGAACACCATTAAGTTCGCAAATAACCAGATATGGGAAGTCGACAAGCGGCGACTCAGCCGCATTTGTCTCTGCTATGAAGATATCTGAAAGCTGCGGCATTGCCATGACAGCAAATACCGCCCTCATGATACCTCTGACAAGCTTCGCACGCTGGCGCTGACGTGAAGTAAGTCGTACCATTATCTGCCCTCCTATTCACAAATAGGCCGCAAACAAAAGTCCGTGACGACCCCCAACAGAATTCCTTGTCCTCAAGGTTCCGTCGATGGCGCGGCATCTTGTCGGCGCATCCTAGATGCAGCGGCCATTGCACACTCGGGCAGCACCAGCATCGCACGATCCGCTCCGGTTCGCTTTGATCTAGAGCAATTTCACAGCAAGTCCCGAAAGCTTGATCGGCTGCTGCCTGGTTTCATGTCACCGTAGCCGAGTTTCCCAAGCGGGAAGCCCAGCCCACCCGGCGAGCGAGGGGACGCAACTCTCCCTCGCTCGCCGATTTGAGCTCCTGCCTATCGCGTGACTTGCTCGTCTGGATAGGATCGCAGAGCAGACGATTGCTACCCTGTTCCCGGATGTCCCCAACGAGCCGACAGCGGTCCCGCCCTCCGGGTCGGAACGGCTCCTCGGCCTTGTCGCTGCGATACAGCTCTACGCGGGGTTCCCGCCGACTGACCTGATCACGGGCGTCTCCCCCGGGCACCGGCTCAGCCGGGCCGGCCCATGTCGGTGCGGTCCAGCGGGGCGGGCCGGAAGACGGCAGCGGCGACCGCGACGACGGCGGCGGCGAGAGGGGCGAAGGACAGCCAGAGCACCGTGGTCCAGCCATAGGCGGTCAGCAGGCCGCCGGACAGGAAGGACCCGAAGGCCATGGTCCCGAACACGAGGAAATCGTTGAGCGACTGCACCCGCGCCCTTTCCTCCGGGGCGTGGCAGTCGAGCACCATGGCCGAGGCGCCGACGAAGCCGAAGTTCCAGCCCAGGCCGAGCAGGACCAGCGTCAGCCAGAAATGCGCGACGTCCACGCCCGCCAGCCCGACCGCGGCGGAGGCGGCGGTCAAGGCCAGCCCGGCCGCCACCACCCGCGGCGCGCCGAAGCGCGTGATCAGCCGCCCGGTGAAGAAGCTGGGCGCATACATCGCGATCACATGCCACTGCAGGCCCAGGTTGGACGCCTCCTGCGACAGGCCGCATATCTGCATGGCCAGGGGCGCCGCCGTCATCAGGAAGTTCATCAGCAGGTAGGAGACGACCCCGCAGACCACGGCGATGATGAAGCGCGGCTGGCGCGCGATGGTGCCGAGCGGCCGGCCGCCGGCTTGCCCTGTCGCCGCCGTCGGCATCGGCAGCCGGACGCCGAGCAGGATGAGGGCGGCCACCGCGGCCACGGCGGCCTGTGCCAGGTAGGTGGCGGCGAACAGATGCGGCGGCCACAGGCTCATGGTGTGGGTGACCAGCTGCGGGCCGATCACCCCGGCGGCCACCCCGCCCGCCATCACGGCGGACAGCGCCCGCGGGCGCCGCTGCGCCGGTGCGCAGTCGGCGGCCGCGAAGCGGAAGGACAGCACCACGGCCGCATAGGCCCCGCCGAAGAACGTCGCCAGGCAGAACAGCCAGAACGAGCCCAGCACCACCGCCAGGGCCGCCAGCAGGCCGACCAGCACGCCGCAGGCCGTCCCCGCCAGGAAAGCGGCACGCCGGCCGTGACGCTGGGCCACGATGCCGGCGGGCAGGGTGCAGGCGGCCATCCCCACGACGAAGATCGAGATCGGCAGGGTCGCCAGCGCCTTGCTGGGGGCCAGCATGTTGCCGATGACGGCGCCGGTCGCATAGACGACCGTCGAGTTCGCCCCGGCCAGCGCCTGCGCCACGGCCAGCCTGAGGACATTGCCGCGCTCGTGTTCGTAGGGCCTTGCGGGCGGCAGCCCGGCCGCTATGCCGGCATCGGCGTGTGACATGGGGTCCTCGGGCTTTGTGGGGATTGCAGCCGACCGGTGCCGTCCGGCGCCGAGACTATCCGGTCCCGCCATGGCCGTCTTTCGATGGGCCGACAATCTTTATAGACTATCGGACAAACTGCGAGAGGCCGGCCATGAGCTGGGAGACGATTGCGACGCCGCCGGACGCGGCGCCGCCGATGCCGATCACGGTCCGGGCGCAGTCCATCCCGGCGCGCCGCTACTTCCCGGAGCATGAGCACCGCTGGAATCAGGTGGTCTACGCCATCTCCGGAGTGCTGACGGTGGCCGTGACCGGCCGCTCCTTCGCGATCTCGCCGGAGCAGGCGGTGTGGCTGCCAACCGGCACGCCGCATCGGGTCGGATCCTTGCTGGGGGCGGAGTTCCGCAGCCTCTGGATCGCCGACGAGGCCGGGGCCGGCCTGCCGGAGACCCCCACGGTCTTCGGCGTCTCGTCCCTGCTGCAGGCCCTGATCGTCGAGGCCGCCGATATCGAGGGACAGGACGATCCGGACGGCTATGCGGGTCGCGTCGCCGGCCTGATCCTCGATCAGCTCCGGCGCGCCCGGCCCCTGCCGGGGGCGCTGCCCTGGCCGCGCGGCGGTGCCCTGGCGACGATCTGCGAGGCTCTCTATGCCGACCCGGCCGATCCCCGCGGTCCGGAGGAGTGGGGCCGGGACCTCGGAATGTCGGCGCGGACGCTGGCCCGGCGCTTCGAGGCGGGGTTGGGCATGAGCCTGCGCTCCTGGCGGCGGCGCCTGCGGCTGTTCAAGGCGATCGAGCTGCTGGGCGGCGGCTCGGGGGTGACGCAGACGGCGATGGAGCTCGGCTACGGCTCGGCCTCAGCCTTCGTCTACGCCTTCCGGACCGACATGGGGTGCAGCCCTCAGGCCTATGTGAGGCGGCGTCTGCCGCACCGGCGCGTCCTCGCGTCATCCCATGCCGGCAGCGATCTGTCCTGAACGCCGCGAGGACGCGTTGTTAACGCAATGTTCATTGCGAGCCGAAGCAGCCCGACACCGGATGACCAGGGCTGTCGCTCAGGCTCCGGTCAGCGCGGCCCCGGCCGCGGCCAGGCCGAGGACGACGGTCCAGGGCGGCGCCTTCCAGACGGTGAGGGCCAGGACTCCGGCCAGTGCCAGGGCGAAATCCCGTGGCGTCAGCACGGCGCTGGTCCAGACCGGGCTGTACAAGGCCGCGCCCAGGATGCCGACCACGGCCGCATTGGCGCCGCGCATGGCGCTCTGCGCGCCCGGGCGCCGGCGCAGCGCGTCCCAGTAGGGCAGGGTGCCGTACAGCAGCAGCAGCCCCGGCAGGAAGATGGCGGCCAGCGCGATCGCGGCGCCGGCGATGCCGTGCGGCGCCGGCCCCATCGCTGCGCCGAGCCAGGCGGCGAAGGTGAACAGCGGCCCGGGCACCGCCTGGGCCAGGCCGTAGCCTTCGAGGAAGGTCTCGTTCGTCACCCAGCCGGGCGGCACCACCTCGGCCTGCAGCAGCGGCAGCACCACATGGCCGCCGCCGAACACCAGCGCGCCGGAGCGGTAGAAGGCGTCGAACAGGGCCAGCCCCTGGCTTCCGGTCGCCGCCGTCAGCGCCGGCACGGCGAGGAAGATCGCGATGAACAGCGCCAGGGCCACGGCGCCGGCCCGGCGCGACACCGGCAGGCTCAGCCGGCCGGCGGGGGCGGGGCCGCCGTCGCGGCACAGCCACAGGCCGGCGACGGCGCCGAGCGCGATCGCGCCGATCTGGCCGAGCGATCCGGCGGCGAACACCGCGACCAGCACGGCGGCCAGCGCGATCGCCGCGCGCGGGCGGTCGGGCGTCAGGGTCCGCGCCATGCCCCAGACCGCCTGGGCGACAATGGCGACCGCGACCAGCTTCAGCCCGTGCAGCACGCCCTCGGCGACGGGGCCGGTGAGGGCGGCGGCGCCGAGCGCCAAGGCGCAAAGCAAAGCGGCGGAGGGCAGGGTGAAGCCGCACCAGGCGGCGAGCCCGCCCAGCAGCCCGCGGCCGCGCAGCAGGCCCAGGGCGAAGCCGACCTGGCTCGACGCCGGCCCGGGCAGGAATTGGCACAGCGCGACGAGGTCGGCATAGCCGGCCTCGTCGATCCATCTCCGCCTTTGCACCAGCTCGTCGCGGAAATAGCCGAGATGGGCGATCGGTCCGCCGAAGGAGGTCAGGCCCAGCTTCAGGAAGACCCGAAACACCTCGGCCGGCGAGCCCTGGCGCGGCTGCGCGCCCGTCTCGGCAGTGTCGATGGTCATCGCGGCGGCTCGCAGCTCCGGGCGGGCCTCACCGATAGGCGAGTCCCGCCGGAACCGTCAACCGCGACGCTGGCCCGCCTACTCCGCAGGGGCGCCGCTATACCCCGCCACCCGCTCGGCCGGCCGCCGGACCTGGCTCTGCGGCCTGGCCTTGCGGATTTCGGCCAGGGCGAGCTCCAGCTGCCGGCGCGCCCCGGCATGGGACGGCTCCAGCTCGACCGCCCGGCCCTGCGCCACGACCACCTCGTCCCAGCGCTTCTGGGCGGCGAGCAGGTTGCCGAGATGGCGGTGCAGCGTCGCGTCGTCGGGGGCCAGCTTGATCGCCTTGCGCGCCGTCGAGACCGCCTTGTCCGCCTGGTCGAGCGCGGCGAAGGCGGCGCTGAGCTGCCGGTGCGCGCCGGCATGGCCGGGGTCGAGGTCGATCGCGCGGCGCAGCTCGGCCACCGCATCCTTCCAGCGCTTCCAGCCGGCGAGAAGATTGGCGAGATGGCGATAGAGTGCGGCTTCGTCGGGCGAAAGCTCGATCGCGCGGCGTGCTGCCGCCTCGGCCTCCTCCGGCCGCTTGAGCGCGACCAGGGCGGTGCTGAGCTGGCGCTGGGCGCCGGCATGCGACGGCTCCAGCGCGATCGCGGTCTCCAGCGCCGCGACCGCCTCGCTCCAGCGCTTGTCGGAGATCAGCAGCGCGGCGAGGGCGCGGTGCAGATGCGGCCCGTCCGGGTCGTGCACCAGCGCGCGCCGGCAGGCGGGGATCGCCTGCGGCAGCCGGCCCAGCTGCGCCAGCACGGAGCTGTGCAGGTGATGCAGCCGGGAGTTGTTCTCGCCCCTGGCGACGGCCTCGGCGATCAGCCGCTCGGCCGCCTCGGCCTGGCCCGCCGAGATCAGGAAACCGGCCCGCGCGGCCGTGGCGTTGGCGCTGCCGGCGAAGTGGCGCCCGATCTCCTCGATCGTCGCCATCGCCTCGTCGGCCTGGCCGCAGCGCTGCAGGATGGTGGCGACCCAGGAATACAGCCCGACCATGTCGCGCTCGCGGTCGAAGGCGGTGCGGATGGTGTTGGGCGGATGGCCCAGCAGCTCCCGCGCCACCGCCGCCGCCTTGGCCTGCTCGGCCTTGGCCGCCTCGGGCCGGCGCAGGTCGGTCAGGATCTCGGCCAGCAGCAGGTGCAGGTCGGGGTCCAGGCGGCTGTTGCGGATGGCCTCGCCCACGGCCGTCAGGGCGTCGTCCAGCCGACCCCTGGCGCGCAGGATGCGCCCGAGCTGCTCCCACATCGACGATCGGGTCGATGCCCGCAGCAGCAGCTTGCGCTTCAGCTTCTGCACCAGCTCGGGCGGCACCGGATCCCGGTCGTGGTCCGGCTCCTCCTCGAACAGGCGGATTGCCGTCCGTTCCGCCTCCTCGGCCTCGGCCAGGCTGCGGTCCAGCAGCAGGCAGCGCGCCAGGCTGTGATGGAAGTCGGACCGCTGCGGGTCGAGCGCCAGCGCCCGCCGCCAATGCGGCACCGCCTCCGGCGCCTTGCCGATCGCCATCAGCATGGTGCCGGCCAGCGCCTGGGCCTCGGCCAGGTCCGCCGGCGCGCGCGCGATCCACTCCCGGGCCAGCGTCCGGCCCTCGCCGTAGCGGCCATGGCCCCAGAACAGCTTGAACAGCAGCTCGGCCGCGTCGATCGACTCCGGGTCGAGCGCCAGCGCGGTGCGCAGGCTGGCGACGGCCTCGTCGATCGCGCCGGTGTGCTGGGCCGACCGGCCCAGCTGGACATGATACAGCGGGTCGGCCTCGCGCAACTGCTGCGCCGCCCGCTCCAGGCGGGCGGCCTCGTCCTCGCCGCCCTGCAGGCGCAGCAGCTTGCCGAGATGCAGCAGCGTCGCCGGATGGCCGGGCAGTAGCTCCGCCGCCCTGCAGGCCTCTGCGACAGCCTCCTCGGTCCGGCCGCCGCGAACCAGGGCCTCGCTCCGCACCCGGTGCTGATAGGCGATAACCTCGTCCGGCCGGGCAGGGGCCTCGACCGGCCGCTCATCCTCGCCCTCGGGAAAGACCTGGGCCAGAGTCCGGCGCAGCTCCTCGTCGATCTCCAGCCCCGCGCCGTCGCCATGGAACAGCTCGGTCCGCTTGGCGTCGGTCAGGTTGGCATCGACGTCCCAGCTGGTGTTGATCGGCTTGAAGTGGCGCAGCCCGACCTTGAAGCTGGCTGCATCGGGGACCATGCCAATGACGTTGTGGATCGCCCATTGCACGTCTTCCGGCGACTTGGCCGGCACCACCGCCCATTTCTCGGTGCAGGCGTCCAGCCGGCCGGCCTTCTTGTGGAAGAAGTGCCTGTGCCGGCGCTGCTTCGGCACGCCCTCGGTCGTGTAATTGTGGATCCACCAGCCGTCGAAGCGGATGAAGCCGGTGTCCGACTGCTCGGCGATCTCGAACACACTCTGGCCGTCGCGGGTGACGGCCAGCTCGTCGATATCGGCGTTGACGACGCTGGCGGCCTTCGGGAAGTAGCGCAGCCGCGCATGTTCGAACGCTGCGGCCTGGCCGTAGAACGAATCCCAGATGCTGTAGGACAGCGGCCGGCGGCCGTCGAACACGCCCCATTTGTACGGCCAGGGGATGGTCAGGACCTCGATCGCCGGGTCGATCGCGCGCAGCGCGTCGTCGAGCTCGCGCACGTCATAGGCGGTGGAGTTGTTGTCGTACAGCACCACGCCGTTGCAGCCATGGCCGCGGGCGTAGTAGCGGACCCAGTCCTGGATCCAGGCGATGTCGTTGTCCTGGCTCATGGCATAGATGCAGCGCCGGCCGGCGAAGATCTCGCTCAGATTGGGCTGCGGCGCCAGGAAGGCGCGGCCCAGGCTGGTGTCCGCGATCAGCCCGGTGGTGCCGGGCGGGACCGGGACGGTGACCAAGTCGACCCAGCGCTTGTGCCGCACCTTGAAGGCGCAGGGCCGCATCGAGGGCAGGGCGGTGAACCGGAACTCCAGCTCCGTTTCCAGGTTCAAGAGCGGCGGGCCGACCAGGCGGATCGATTCGCCCGACGCATCCCAGAACACGTCGCAGAACACGGTGGTGAAGTCGAAGTCATCCTCGTAGCCGGCATGCCGCAGGGTCGGCGGCCGCGGCGGCATGCGGATCGGGTCGTGGCTGAAGTCCAGGATCCAGGGGGACAGCGCCGAGAGCCGCCGAGGCGAGCTCTCGCCGCGGCGGAGGACCGGGCGCTCCCGGCCCTCCGCATCCCCCGTCGCCGGCGCGATGGCCGGCTGCGGCATCTCTGCGACGACCTCAATCGGGCGAGCCGCTTGCTGCGCATCGGCGGCATAGGCCTCGATCAGCCGGCGCAGCCCGTCCTCGACCGGGATCTCGGCGCGCCAGCCCAGCAGCGCCTCGGCCCGCGCCGGGTCGCCCCGAAAATGCGCCACGTCGAAGTTGCGCGGTGGTGCGATGCGGATCTCGACCGGCGCCAGTGCGGCCGCCCGGGCCATCTCGGCCAGCTCGCCCAGCGACACGGCGCGGCCGCCGACATAATGGATCGGCGGCAGCGCCCGGTGGCCTTCCTTCAGGCACTCCACCAGCAGGGCCAGGCCGCGCCCGACATCCGCGACATGGGTGAAGTCGAAGGTGTTCTCCGCGCCCTCGATCGAGATCGTGCCGCCGGTCGCGGCGGCGCGGGCGAAGGCCGGCACCACCCGGTCGCGGTGGTCGGCGGTCGAGCCGAAGACGTTGGAGAAGCGGACGATCGCCGTCGCCAGCCCGGCCTCGCGGGCGCGGCCGACCGCGGCCTCGGCGGCGGCCTTGGACCGGCCGTAGATGTTAACGGGCTTGAGCGGCGCGTCCTCGGGCACCGGCAGCGTCGCAGGATCGCCATAGACCTCGCGGCTGCTGGCATAGACCACCCAGGGACGGCGGTCGGCCGGCTGCTCCATCGCGACACGCAGCACGGCCTCGATGCCGTTGACGTTGACGTCCCAGCACAGCTCCGGGTTGCGCTCGCCGTCGATGACACGGGAGACCGCGGCGAGAGACAGGACGCCGTCGCAGCCGGCGATGGCCTGCCGCAGCTGGTCGAGGTCCCGGATGTCGCCATGGCCGGGCGCCCCCGGCTCATGGGCGATGTCGAAGGCGACCGGCTGGTGCCCGGCCGCTGCCAGGCATCGCATCGTTTCCGTCCCGATCAGCCCGCGCGAGCCGGTGATGAGGATTCTCATGGATGTCGGCGTTCCCGTTCTCGAAGGCGGCGAGAGCGCGCCTGCGCCTTCAGGTTTCATGCCTCGGGACGGAAACTTGGCGATGAAATCTTAGTGTCATTTGGTAGACAGGCGTCGCGCCGATCGCCTTGTCATGAAACCTTGATGTCGCCAGAGTCTCGGCCGAAGCTCTTAAGGTTTCGTATTGAAACTTCGGAGGTTCGGGGTGTCAATCAACTTTTTGTAAGATTTTATGGGATAGGGTTCTCAGGAACAGATTTGGCAACGTTGTCGTATTCATCGATTGTCGTCGGAGGCAGAGTCCGAAGCTTCCGGTCGCTGGAAGATTCCGCAATCGAGCGTCCACCTGCACCCCTGCCGAAACGACTGCGCCCGGCTCGATGGAGAGCCGGGCGCCGCCTTGGAACCGGTGGTGAAGCGCCGAGGCTATCCGGCGGCAGTCTCCTCGACCGTCTGCTCGATGGCGCCGAAGATGGAATGGCCCTGGGCGTCCTTCATCTCGATCCGCACCGTGTCGCCGAAGCGGAGGAAGGATGTCCTGGGCGCGCCGGACAGGATGGTCTCGACCATGCGCTGCTCGGCCAGGCAGGAGTAGCCGAGGCCGCCCTGGGGGATCGGCTTGCCCGGCCCGCCATCCGAGTCGCGGTTCGACACCGTGCCGGAGCCGATGATGGTGCCGGCGCCCAGCGGCCGGGTCTTGGCGGCGTGGGCGACCAGGGTCGGGAAGTCGAAGGTCATGTCGACCCCGGCATCGGCCCGGCCGAAGGGCGCGCCGTTCAGCTCGACCGAGAGCGGCCGGTGCAGCCTGCCGCCATCCCAAGCGTCGCCAAGCTCGTCCGGTGTCACCGCCACCGGCGAGAAGGCGGAGGACGGCTTGGACTGGAAGAAGCCGAAGCCCTTGGCCAGCTCGGCCGGGATCAGGTTGCGCAGGGACACGTCGTTGACCAGCATCAGCAGCCGTATGGCCTGCCTCGCGGCCTCGGCCGTCGCGCCCATCGGCACGTCGCCGGTGACCACCGCGACCTCGCCCTCCAGGTCGATGCCCCAGGCCTCGCTCGCCATCCGGATCGGGTCGCGCGGGGCCAGGAAGGTGTCGGACCCGCCCTGGTACATCAGCGGGTCGGTCCAGAAGCTCTCCGGCATTTCGGCGCCGCGGGCCTGCCGCACCAGCGCGACATGATTCACATAGGCCGAGCCGTCGGCCCATTGATAGGCGCGGGGCAGGGGCGACAGGGCCTGGTGCTCGCGGAACCGGTCGCTCGGCACGGCGCCGAGCTCGAGGTCATGCGCCAGCGCCTCCAGCCGCGGCCGCAGCAGGTCCCAGTCGTCGAGCGCGCGCTGCAGCGTCGGGGCGATGCCCCCGGCCACGGTGTAGCGGGTCAGGTCGCGCGAGACGACGACGAGGCGCCCGTCGCGCGATCCGTCCCTCAGGCTGGCGAGCTTCATCGGCCGTTATCCTCCCGGTTATCGAAAGTTCTTCTCCAGCCCGCTCCAGCAGGCCGGATAGTCATCCTGCAACGTCGGCAGCTCCGCTGCATAGCGCGTCAGCTGCTGCGGGAACCGGGTTTCGAACATGAAGGCCATGGTGCCGGTCAGCTTCACCGGCTTCAGCTCTGCCGTGCTGGCCTTGGCGAAGGCGTCGGTGTCCGGTCCGTGCGGCAGCATGCAGTTGTGCAGGCTGATGCCGCCGGGCAGGAAGCCCTCCTCCTTGGCGTCGTAGCGGCCATAGATCAGGCCCATGAACTCCGACATGATGTTCATGTGGTACCAGGGCGGCCGGAACGAATGCTCGGCCACCAGCCACCGCTCCGGGAAGATCACGAAGTCGACATTGGCCGTGCCTGCCTCGCCGGACGGGGCGGTCAGCACGGTGAAGATCGACGGATCCGGATGGTCGAAGGCGATCGCGCCGACCGGCGAAAAGGTCCGCAGATCATACTTGTAGGGCGCGTAGTTGCCGTGCCAGGCGACGACGTCGAGCGGCGAGTGGCCGATGGTCGTCTCGTGGAAGCCGCCGCACCATTTGACCACGACGCGATGCGGCGTGTCCTTGTCCTCGAAGGCCGCGACGGGTGTCTTGAAGTCGCGCGGATTGGCCAGGCAGTTGGCGCCGATCGGGCCGCGGTCCGGCAGGGTGAACTTGGCGCCGTAATTCTCGCAAACATAGCCGCGCGACGGCCCGTCTACCAGCTCGGCCTTGAACTTCATACCGCGGGGAATGACGACGATCTCGGCCGGGCCGATCTCCATGATCCCCAGCTCGGTGACCAGGCGCAGCGACCCCTGCTGCGGCACGATCAGCAGCTCGCCATCGGCGTTGTAGAACACCTCGTCGACCATCGATTCGGTGACCAGGTAGACATGCGCGGCCATGCCGGCCTGGGTGAACACATCGCCGGCCGTGGTCATGGTCCGCATTCCGGTCAGGAAGGTCAGCGCCTCGTCCGGGATCGGCGTCGGGTCCCAGCGCAGCTGGCCCAGCGGCAGGCCGTGGCGGACGACATGCGGCGCCGTCTTCCAATGCGGCAGCTCGATCTCGCGGAAGCGGCCGACATGCTTCACCGATGGCCGCAACCGGTACAGCCAGGACCGCTCATTGGTGCCGCGCGGCGCGGTGAAGGGCGAGCCGGAGAGCTGCTCGGCATACAGCCCGTAGGCGCAGCGCTGCGGCGAGTTCTGGCCCTGGGGCAGGGCGCCGTCCAGGGCCTCGGTCTCGAAATCGTTGCCGAATCCCGGCATGTAGCGGAGCGTCATCGCATCCTCCCGGCCTCGTCAATCCGTCTTGCCCGGATATTCGTTTCATATGAAACGAATATCAATGCCAAAGTGTCAGCGCGGACGGTCCGGCGTCTCGATGCCCGGGATGCCGCCGATCCGCTCGGCCAGGAAGTCGACCAGCAGGCGGACCCGGGCGATGCCGGCGCGCTCCGGCACGATCAGCAGGCTCAGGGGGACGGGCGGCGGCTCCCAGCCGGGCAGGATCACCTCCAGCCGGCCATCCGCCAGCAGGTCGTCGACCAGCCAGGGATGGGCGGGCCCGATACCGCGGCCGGCGGCCAGGGCTTCGCGTGCGGCCAACCCGTGGTCGGCCCGGAATCGCCCGCCGAACGGCACCGCATGGCGCTGGCCGTCCGGCCCCTTCAGGATCAGCGTGTCGCTGCCCGCGATGTTGGTCAGCCGGATGCCCTCGTGCCCGGCCAGATCCTGCGGCACGGACGGGCGGCCCCGCGCCACCAGATAGGCCGGCGCCGCCACCATCAGCCGCCGCGACCGGCCGAGGGCGCGCAGCTTCATCGAGCTGTCGGTCAGCGGCCCCAGCCGCAGCGCGATGTCGACGCCCTCCCGCACCAGGTCGACGCGTTCGTCGGTCAGGCTGAGATCGATCCCGATCTCGGGATAGCGGTCCTGGAAGGCGAAGATCAGCCGGCTGACCTGCAGCACCCCGAAGGCCGCGGTGCAAGAGATCCGGATGGTGCCGGCCGCGGCACCACGCGTGGCCCGCGCCTCGTCGCCGGCCTGGTCGACCAGGCGCAGGATCTGGACGCAGTCGGCATAGTAGCGGCTGCCCTCGTCGGTCATGGTGACGCGCCGGGTGGTGCGGCTCAGCAGCGGCACGCCGATCGCCTCCTCCAGCTCGCGCAAATGCCGGGTGACGGTCGACTGGCCGACCCCCAGCTCGCGCGCCACCGCCGACAGGCTGCCGCGCTCGGCGACGCGAACGAAGCTGCGCATGCGCTCGAGCGTGACGTCCGATCTATCCATGATCCGGCACAATCTTATGCATTGCCAACATATACCGGATCAGTTCGGTGTTGGCTATTTGAGGGGTCGGTTTCCTTGAAAGGATCGCTGACCATGAAAGTGCTGCTTGTCTTCGCCCATCCCGAGCCGCGCTCGCTCAACGGCGCGCTGCGCGATGTCGCTCTGCGCGAGCTGGAGGCCCAGGGCCATGAGGTGCGGGTGTCGGATCTCTATGCCGATGGCTGGAAGTCCGAGGTCGACCGTGCCGATTTCCCGGCACTGGCGCCGGATGAGCGGCTCATCCCGGTCGCGGCCTCGAAGAACGCTTTCGAGGCGGATGCGCTGACCGAGGATGTCAAGGCCGAGATCGAGAAGCTGCTGTGGGCCGATGCCATGATCCTGCAGTTCCCGCTCTGGTGGTTCAGCATGCCGGCCATCCTCAAGGGCTGGGTCGACCGGGTGTTTGCCTACGGCTTCGCCTATGGCGTCGGCGAGCATAGCGACAGGCGGTGGGGCGACCGCTACGGCGAGGGGGCCTTGGCGGGCAAGCGCGCGATGCTGATCGTCACCGCCGGCGGCTGGGAGGAGCACTATGCCGCCCGCGGGGTCAACGGACCGATCGACGACCTGCTGTTCCCGATCAATCACGGGATCCTGTATTATCCGGGCTACGACGTGCTGCCGCCGTTCGTGGCCTACCGGGTCGATCGTCTCACCGGGGACGGCTTCGAGACCGTCGCCGAGAGCCTGCGCGAGCGGATGCGGACGCTTGCCACCACCCCGGCGATCCCCTACCGGCGGCAGAATGGCGGTGATTACCTGATCCCGAGCATGCAGCTCCGTCCCGGCCTGGGCGATCCGGGGGCGGCCGGCTTTGCGCTCCATGCGGACGGCGCGGAGGCGGCCGCCAGGGCAGCCTAGTCGTCGTTGACGGCGAGGCGGCGGAGCGGGGCGGGGGCGTGCAGGTCCGGCGGGGCGCCGCGCCGGCGCTTCGCCGCCAGCAGCGACTCCGCGATCTCCTGCGACCGCACCGCCAGCACCGACAGCAGCGTGTCGCTGAGCCCGTGCGAGGTCTCGGACTGGCCCTGGAGATGGATCTGCGGCCGGAACTCGGGCCGGGTGCGCAGCCGGTAGTCGCGGTCGACCGTGAAGTCCTCGATCCAGGGAGTCAGCGCCGACAGCAGGCGGCGCCCGCCGTCGCGCTCGTAGCCGGTCGCCAGCACCACGGCGTCGTAGCCGCGCCGTGCCGCGGTGCCGGCAAAGCCGTCGCGCACCGTCAGCTCGACCGTCTCCGGGCCCGCCTCGGCCTCGGTCACCTCGCAGCGCCCGCACAATGTCAGCCGCGGCGGCCCTTGCACCTTCTGCTGGTACAGGACGCCGTAGATCCGCTCGATCAGGTCGGCGTCGACCACCGCGTAGTTGGTGTTGCGGAACTCGCGGATGATCGCGTCGCGCTGCGCCTCGCCCTGGCCGAAGACGTAGTCGGTGAAGCCCGGGTTGAAGATCTCATTGACGAAAGGGGTGTCGTCGGCCGGTTTCAGCGCGTGGCCGCGATAGATCAGGTCGACGCCGAGCTGCGGGAAGCGGCCGTGCAGGTCGAGCGTGATCTCCGCCGCGCTCTGGCCGCCGCCAATCACCGCCACCCGGGCGGAGGGGCGGCGCGCCAGGCCCAGCCCGTGGATGCGGTCGAGATAGCCCGAGGAGTGGACGACCCGCGATTCGCTGCGGAGCCTGGCGAAGGCCGCCGGGATGCGCGGGCTGCCGCCGGTGGCGACGACCAGGTTGTGCGTCCGGCGCACGGTCTCGCCGCCCGATACGGTGCGCGACCGCACGCGCAGCCCGGTGACGATGCCCTGCGCCGTTTCCGGCTCGACCGCCGTCACCTCCTCGCCATAGCTGCAATGCTCGGCGAAGCGGGCCGCGACCCAGCCGAGATAGTCGTTGAACTCGACCCGGCTGGGGAAGAAGGTCTTGCGGTTGATGAAGGCCTCTAGCCGGCCCTTCTGGTGCAGGTAGTTGACGAAGGTCAGCGGGCTGGTCGGGTCCCGCAGCGACACCAGGTCCTTGAGGAAGGAGATCTGCATGTCGCTGTCCGGCAGCAGCATGCCGCCATGCCAGGTGAAGCCGCGCTGCTTCTCGACGAAGTGATGGCTCAGCGCCGCGCCGCGCTGCCGCAGCGCCTCGTCCAGCGCGATGGCCAGGGCCAGGTTCGACGGGCCGAAGCCGACGCCGACGACGTCGTGGATCGCGTCCTGGCTCATGCCTGCGGCACCGGCTGCTTGGTCGAGGCGGCCGGCAGCCACAGCTGGTCGAAGAAGAAGCGCTCGCGCAGCAGCATCACCAGCGCCGCCCGCTTGTGCGGGAAGTCGAAGGTCTTGATCCGGACGAAGCCGGAGGTCTCCAGGTTGCGGATCTGCTGGTGGTGCGCCGCCGCCGGCTCGCCGACGATGCGCTGGGTGCGGCAGTCGTCGAGTAGCATGAAATGCGTCAGCGAGGGCAGCCAGGCGCTGATGAAGCTGCGGCCGCGATAGGCGTTCTCGCCGACCACGACATGCCAGCCGCGATCGTAGTCCTGGACGTCGTAGAATGGCGCCAGCCGGTTCTCGCGGGCCCAGTAGATCTCGAAATAGGCGAAGGGCGTGCCGTCGAAGCTGGCGATCAGCGGCACCATATGCGGGTCGGCGATCAGCCCGGACAAATAGCGGCGATGCTTCTCCAGGTCGCCATCCTCGTTCCAGAAGGCGGCGACCCGCGGGTCGTTCATCCATTTGTGCAGATGGGCGAGATCGTCCTCAACCGTGGCGGCACGGAAGGCGATGGTCTGCTCCAGCCACGGGATCCAGCGGGCATAGACCGTGCCCTGCGGCTTCGGCGGGCGCTGCGGGTGGCGCTTGCCGTCGGTCATCACCTGGCGCTGCGGGAAGGCCGGCAGGTCGGGCCGGCCATGCCACAGCTCGGCCTGCTGCATGAACAGCTCCGGCAGCACGGTCAGCGGGGCGGCCGCCGTCTCGACGGCGATGCCACGGCGGCGCAGCGCGTCGGTCAGCTCCTCGGCACCGTCGCCGAGGTCGAGCGCCAGCCGCTCCAGCTCCGGATGCCAGCCGAACGCGGCCTCGATGGCGGCGTTGAGACCGCGCAGGGCGGTTTCGCCCGATCCGGCCGGGCCGGTCAGCAGCAGCCGTTCCTCGACCGCGACCAGGCGTAGCGTCAGCGGCGCGGCGCCGGTCTGCCGCACCGTCAGCGAATCGCCCTGGCGCGACGTCGTTACCGGGGCCTGGGAGGCAGCGTAGGACAGGAAGGTCGTGCCGGGCTGCGGAATGGGTATGGCGTCCATCGTCTTCTCCTTCCGCGGCCGCGGGGACTCTGCCGGTTCCGGCATGCCAGCGGCCGCCGGCAAGCGGCGGATTCGTCTCGTCTGGTCTGGTCGCCTCCTCCCGGACGAGGGGCAGGGAAGGGCGAAAACGGGCTTGACTTGCAATGCAACTGCAACTCATTATCATTCATAGCCAGAAGAGAACGGGAAGTCCAGGCACGTTGTCGGTGCCCCGGTTTTTCTCTTCAAGCCAACGGAAAGCGCTGAAGACCAAAACAAGATGCCAGGCCGTCACAATTCGGCAGGGCGTCGCATGGCTGCGTCTGCGTAATTCGTAAAATTTTCTCTATCTCTGCATGCGATATCGGCGAGGAGTGCCTGATGGCCTTCGATCGGGACGACACCGTGTTTCACGTCGTGGTCAATCACGAGGAGCAATACTCGATCTGGCCCGACTACAAGGAGATCCCCGAGGGCTGGACGGCCGTCGGCAAGACCGGCCCGAAGGCCGAGTGCCTGGCCTATATCGCCGAGGTCTGGACCGACATGCGGCCGCTGTCGCTGCGCCGCCACATGGACGGCGACGCCGCCACGCGGTGACCGCCCGGTGATCGGATGACCGGCGGCCACGCCGCCACCTTCTAGTCGAGTGCCCACGCCATGGATGCCGTGACCACCGCCACGCTGACGATCCGCCCGCTGCGCGACGACGGGCTCCTGCCGCTGCTGGTCGAGCCCGCCGAAGGGGCGCCGTCGCTGATCGAGGCCCTGCCGGAGATCCGGCCGCTCGTCGAGCGCCATCTGAGCGTCGAGGGCGGGCTGCTGTTCCGTGGCTTCGCGCTGGACGGCGCCGACGCCTTCCGCGGCTTCGCCGCCGGCTTCGGCCACCCGTTGCTGACCTACGAGTTCGGGTCGACCCCGCGCAGCAAGGTGACGCAGGGCGTCTACACCTCGACCGAATACCCGCCGCATCAGCACATCCCGCTGCACAACGAGCAGGCCTACACCCGGGACTGGCCGATGAAGATCTGGTTCTACTGCCAGCAGGCGGCGCCGGAGGGCGGAGAGACGCCGATCGCCGACAGCCGCGCCGTCTACCGCGCCATGCCGCCGGCCCTGCGCGACCGCTTCGCCGAGAAGGGCCTGATGTATGTCCGCAACACCGGCAACGGCCTCGACGTGTCCTGGCAGCAGGTGTTCGACACCGAGGATCGCGGCGAGGTCGAAGCTTATTGTCGCGGCCACAACATCGACTGCGAATGGAAGCCGGACGGCGAGCTGCGCACCCGGCAGCTTTGCCAGGGCACGATCGCCCATCCGGTGACCGGCGAGATGCTGTGGTTCAACCAGGCCCATCTGTTCCACGTCTCGAACCTCGAGCCTGAGGTGCGGTCGACCCTGATGGAGCTGGTCGACGAGCCGGACCTGCCGCGCAACGTCTATTACGGCGACGGCTCGCCGATCGAGGACGAGGTGCTGGCCACCGTCCGCGAGGTGCTGGAGGCGAACAAGATCAGCTTCCCCTGGCAGGCGGGAGACGTGCTGATGCTCGACAACATGCTCACCGCCCATGCGCGGGCGCCGTTCAAGGGGCCGCGCAAGGTCATCGTCGCCATGGCCGAAGCGCACGGTCTGCACTGACGCTCCGAGCCGGAGAAAGCCGTGTCGCTTCTTGGAATGCTGATCCGCGGGTCGCGGGTGCTGTTCGCGGCCGCCATCCTCGCCAGCCTGGCCTGCGGGGCCGGTGGCGCGCTGCTGGTGCTGCTGATCAACCGCGCCCTGAACGCGCCGGTCGAGACGCTGGGGCAGTGGCTGCTGCCCTTCGTCGCCGCAGCGCTGCTGGTGATGGTGGCGCAGGTCGCCTCGCGCGCCCTGTTCGCCCGGCTCGGCCAGCAGGCGCTCGGCGGGCTGCGGCGCCACATCGCCGAGGCGGTGGTGGCGGCTCCCTACCGGCGGCTCGAGGTGGTCGGCCGGGCGCGGATCCAGTCGCTGCTGACCGATGACGCCTCGGCCATCGCCACCTTCTGCATGGGCCTGCCGATCCTGGTGACCAACGGCATCGTCATCCTCGGCGTGCTGGCCTATCTCGCCGCCCTGTCCTGGACCTTTCTGCTGCTGACCGCCGTCGTGCTGCTGCTCGGCTCGATCGGCCATCAGCTCAGCTACAAGCGCGTGCTGTCGCATTTCCGCGCGGCGGGCCGCGGCCAGGACCGGCTGTTCGGCCATTTCGAGGCGCTGAACGGCGGCGCCAAGGAGCTGAAGCTGAACCGCGGCAAGGCGCGCCGCTTCCTTGACGCGGTGCTGGCCGAAGCGATCGACGCCGTCGGCCGCAGCCGGGTCCGCGGCCTGTCGCTGCTGGCCTTTGCCGATGGCTGGGGCCGGCTGCTGTTCATGGCGACGATCGGCACGGCGCTGTTCGCCCGGATCTGGATCGCCCCGGCCGATGCCGGCGTGGTCGCCGGCTATGTCATCGCCTTCCTCTACATCATGGGCCCGCTGGAAGGGCTGCTGGGCAACATCCCGCATATCGGCATGGCCCGGGTCGCGCTCGGCCGCATCGACGACACGGTGCGGCAGCTGGAAGCGGAGAGGGGTGACGAGACTCCGGCGCCGCTGCCGGCCAGGGCGGAGGTCACGCTGGCGCTGGAAGGCGTCACCCATGGTTACTATGACGAGCGTGAGGACGAGGTCTTCACCCTCGGCCCGATCGACCTGACGCTGCGGCCGGGCGAGATCACCTTCCTGGTCGGCGGCAATGGCAGCGGCAAGACCACGCTGGCGAAGCTGGTTACCGGCCTGTACGCGCCCGAGGCCGGCACCATCCGCGTCGACGGCCATGCCCTGGCCGCGCCGGGCGGCGAGGCGCACCGGCAGCTGTTCTCGGCCGTGTTCTCCGATTTCCACTTGTTCGAGACGCTGCTGGAGGCGGCGGATGGGGCGCTCGACGACCGCGCCAACACTTGGCTGCGCCAGCTCCATCTCGACCACAAGGTCGGGGTCCGTGGCGGCGCCTTCTCGACCCGCGACCTGTCGCAGGGGCAGCGCAAGCGCCTGGCCTTGGTGGCGGCCTGCCTCGAGGACCGGCCGGTGATGGTGTTCGACGAATGGGCGGCCGACCAGGACCCGCAGTTCAAGGACGTGTTCTACCGCGAGGTCCTGGCCGAGCTGAAGGCGCGGCGGAAGACGGTGCTGGTCATCACCCATGACGACCGCTGGTTCCCGCTGGCCGACCAGCTGGTCAAGCTCGAGCGCGGCCAGGTGGTCGAGCGCAGCATCCCTGCCTTGGTCGAGGTTGCGCCGGTCCGCGCCGCCAACGGCCACGACCTTTCCCTTTCGCCGGTGTCATGAGGTTCGCCGTGAGCGACGCTGCCTTCGATCTCCGCCCGCGCCGCGACGCCGCCGCCCCGCTGGCCCTGGACTATGCCGATGCCGAGACGCTGGTCGAGCTGCTGCGCCGCCGCGCCGCCACCGATGATGGCGGGCCGGCGCTGCGGTTCCTGACCGATGGCGAGACGGTCGGCGAAACCCTCGACTACCGCGCCCTGGACCGTCGGGCCCGGGCCATCGCGGCGCACCTCCAGGCGGTCGCGGCTCCGGGCGACCGGGCGCTGATCCTGCTGCACAGCGGGCCGGACTACATCGCCTCCTTCTTCGGCTGCCTCTATGCCGGTGTGATCGCCGTGCCGGCCTATCCGCCGGAGGGGATGAGCCTGCATCATGTCGAGCGGCTGCACGGCATGGTCGAGGATGCCGGTGCCCGCCACCTGCTGACCGACCGGTCGCATCGGGCCTCGGTCGAAGCTCTCTGCGCCGGGCAGGACGGCGTCGACGTGATCGCCGTCGACACCCTGTCCGCGGTCCTGGCTGAGGCCTGGCGGCCGCATCCGGCCAAGGGCGACGACATCGCCTTCCTGCAATACACCTCGGGCTCGACCGCGAACCCGAAGGGCATCGAGGTCACCCACGCCAACCTGATCGACAACCAGCGGATGATGGTGCATGGCTGCGGCGTCACCGCCGCCGACGTGCTGGTCTCCTGGCTGCCGCTCTATCACGACATGGGGCTGATCGCCGGGATGATCTTGCCCTTCTTCGCCGGTGTGCCGCTGGTGCTGATGGCGCCGCAGCATTTCCTGGCCCGGCCGGCACGCTGGCTGGAGGCGATGCAGCGCTTCGGCGCGACCCTCAGCGGCGGCCCCGATTTCGCCTACCGCCTGTGCTGCGAGCGGGTCAGCGAGAAGACGCTCGCCGGGCTCGACCTCCGCTCCTGGCAATTCGCCTTCTCCGGGTCCGAGCCGGTGCGGGCCGACACGCTGGCCGATTTCGCCGCCCGTTTCGCCCCGGCCGGCTTCCGCCGCGAGACGCTGGCCCCGGCCTACGGCCTGGCCGAGGCCACGCTGACCATGTCCTGCAGCCCGCGGCCGCATGCCTATGTCACGCTGCGCGTCCACCCCGAGGCGCTGGCCGCCCACCGGGTGGTGCCGAGCGGCGTGGGAGTTGAGCTGGTCAGCAGCGGCCGGCCGATCCGGCCGGAGCAGCTGCGCATCGTCGATCCCGTGACGCTGGAGCCGCTCGGCGAGGGCGCGGTCGGCGAGGTCTGGGTGAGCGGCGGCAGCATCACCCGCGGTTACTGGCGCAACGAAAGGGCGACGCGCGAAGCCTTCTTGAACCATGACGACGGCGTCTGGCTGCGCAGCGGCGATCTCGCCTTCCTGCATGAGGGCGAACTGTTCATCACCGGCCGGCGCAAGGATGTGATCATCATCCGCGGCCAGAACCGGTACCCGCAGGACATCGAGAAGGCGGTCGAGGCTGGTGTGCCTCAAATCCGCAAGGGCCGGGTCTCGGCCTTTGCGGTCGAGCATGACGGCCGCGAAAGCATCGGCGTCGCGGTCGAGATCAGCCGCACCACGCAGGGCAAGTCGGCGCCGGAGGCGCTGGTCGAGGCGATCGACCGCGTTGTCGCCGATGCCCAGCAGGAGCCGGCGGCGCTGGTCGCGCTGCTGAACCCCGGCACTCTGCCGAAGACCACCAGCGGCAAGCTGCAGCGCTCCGCCTGCCGCGAGCGGCTGGCCTCGGGCGAGCTGCAGGCGTGGCATCTCTACCGCCGCCCGTCGGTCGGCGCCGGGGCGCAGGATCGCGAGCCGCCGCGGGACGGCACCGAGCAGCGCCTGGCCGCGATCTGGAGCGATCTGCTGGAATGCGGCCCGATCGGCCGCGGCGACCAGTTCCTGGCCCTCGGCGGCCATTCGCTGCTGGCGTTGCAGGCAATCGATCGGATCCGGGCCGAATTCGGTGTCGAGCTGCCGTTGCGCGAGATCTTCGCGCCGCACAGCCTGGCCGAGCTCGCCGCCAAACTGGACGCGACGCCGCGCCAGGCGCCGGAGGCCGGCTTGCTGCCGGTCACGGCCGAGCCGCGGCAACCGGAGATGCCGCTGTCCCTGGCGCAGCAGCGCCTGTGGCTGGCGGAGCGGCTGGCGGGGGATGCGGCCCGCAGCGCCTACAACCTGACCGGCCAGCTGCGACTGGCCGGGCCGCTGTCCCGGCCGGCGTTGGAACGCGCGCTTCATGGTCTGCTGGCACGGCACGAGATCCTGCGCACCGCCTATCCCGAGGATGCCGACGGTGTGCCGGTGGCGCGGGTCGAAGCCGAAGCCGCCCTTTCGCTGCCGGAGATCGACCTGTCGGCGCTCGACCCGGCCCGGCGCGAGGCACGGCTGGCCGAGATCGAGGCGGAGGAGGCGCGGCGGCCCTTCGACCTGGCCACGGCGCCGCTGCTGCGCGCCACCCTGCTGCGGCTGGGGTCCGCGGAGCATAGCCTGCTGCTGGGCCTGCACCACATCGTCGCCGATGGCTGGTCGATCGGCGTGCTGATCGACGATCTGGGCGCGCTGTACCGCGCCGCACTGGACCACGGCCCGGCCGAGCTGGCGCCGCTGCCGGTGCAGTATCTCGACTACGCGCTGTGGCAGCGCCGGCTGCTGCAGGGCGACGGGCTGGACCGGCAGAAGGCGTTCTGGCGCGACCGGCTGGCCGGCGTCCCGCACCGGCTGGAGTTGCCGGCCGACCATCCGCGGCTGGCCGTGGCCTCCCAAGCCGGGGACAGCGTCCGGTTCAGCCTGCCGGGCCCGTTGGTGGCGCGGCTCGAGGCGCTGGGCCATGCCCGCGGCGGCACGCTGTTCATGGTGCTGCTGGCGGCGTTCGAGACCCTGCTGCACCGGGCGACCGGCGCCACCGACTTCGTCATCGGCACCGACGTCGCCGGCCGGCCGCGGCGCGAGCTCGACCGGCTGGTCGGCTTCTTCGTCAACGTCCTGCCGCTGCGCGCCCGGCCGGAAGCGGCGCTGCCCTTCGCCGAGCTGCTGGACCGGGTGCGCGAGGACTCGCTGCAGGCCTTCGAGCAGCCGCTGCTGCCCTTCGACCAGATCGTCGAGGCCGCCGGCACGCCGCGCGACCGTGCCCGCAACCCGCTGGTGCAGGTGCTGTTCGTGCTGCAGAGCGCGCCACGCGGCCGCTTCGGCGTAGACGGCCTGACGGCGGAGCTGCGGCCCGCCCAGGCCCATGGATCGAAATTCGACATGGCGCTGTTCCTCGACCCGCTCGGCCCCCGCGCCGCGCAGGGGCTGGAAGGCGAGTGGGTCTTCGCCACCGACCTGTTCGCCCGGCCGCGGGTCGGGCGGCTGGTGGCCGCCTGGACCGCTCTCCTGGAGCAGATCGCCGAAACCCCGGACCGCTCGCTGAGCGGCTTCACCCTTCCCTCACTGGAGGAACCCGCGATGTCGTCGTCCGCGTCGCCGTCCGAAGCCACCGCCCGCATGGGCGCCAAGCTGGACAAGCTGAAGAAGTTCGCCTCCCCCTCGGCCCGGCCGGCTGCGGCCGCGGCGCCGGCGCGCGAACTGGTGCGGACCTCGTCGCTGACCCCGGGCGCGGTCTTCCCGCTGGTGGTCGAGCCGGCCAGCGCCGATCTCGACGCCATGGCCTGGGCTGCCGCCCATCGCGACCAGGTCGAGGCTTGGCTGCGGCGCCATGCCGGCCTGCTGTTCCGCGGCTTCGGCCTGACCACGCCGCAGGAATTCGAGGCCTTCGCCGAGGCGCTGCAGCCGGGTCTCTACGGGTCCTATGGCGACCTGCCGAAGAAGGAAGGCGGCCGCAACACCTACCGCTCCACGCCGTATCCGGAGCGGAAGATGATCCTGTACCACAATGAGAGCTCGCACCTGCCGCGCTGGCCGCGAAAGCAGTGGTTCTTCTGCGAGCAGCCATCGCCGGTCGGCGGCGCCACCCCGATCGTCGACTGCCGGGAAATGTACCGCCGCCTGCCGGCGGAGCTGGCGGAACGCTTCGACCGCCTCGGCCTGACCTATGTCCGCACCTTCACCGAGAATCTCGACGTCGACTGGCGCGACTTCTTCAAGACCGACAGCCGCGAGGAGGTCGAGGCCCGCTGCCGCGCCGCCGGGGTCGACTTCGCCTGGATCGGCCAGGACGAGCTGCAGACCCGCACCCGCTGCCCGGCGGTGATCACCCATCCGCTGACCGGCGAGCGCTCCTTCTTCAACCAGGTCCAGTTGCACCACACCCGCTGCCTCGACGCCGATGTGCGCGAGGACCTGCTGGCCATGGTCGGCCCGGAGCGGATGCCGCGCCAGGTGTTCTACGGCGACGGCTCGCCGATCGAGGACGAGGTCATGGACCTGATCGGCGAGCTGTACGAGGCCTGCGCCGTGCGCTTCGACTGGCGCCGCGGCGATGTGGTGATGCTCGACAACATGCTCGCCGCCCATGCCCGCGACCCGTATGAGGGGCCGCGCCGCATCGTCGTGGCGATGGGCGACATGGTCGACCGCAGCAGCCTGGAGGGCGCGCGATGACCGACCTCGCCCTCTCCGCCGGGGCGGAGACCTGGCCGCTCGGCCCCGAGCAGCGCGTCGCCGCGGAGCATCCCGAGGCCGCCGCGACGCTCGTCGTCGGCATCGCCGGCGATCTAGACGAGGCACGGCTGCGCGCCGCCCTGCTGCGGGTCGCCGGCCGGCACGAGATCCTGCGCACCGCCTTCGTCGCCATCCCCGGCTTCCGCGGCTTGCGCGCCCGGCCGCTCGACGTGCCGGCGGAACCGGCCTGGGCCGGACTCGACCTGCGTGGCCGGGCCGACGCGGCCGACGCGATGGCGACGGACCTGGCGGCCCAGAAGGACGCAGGCTTCGATCTCGGCTCCGGCCGGACGCTGCGGGCCGCGCTGTATCGCCTGAGCGACGCGGAGTGGCGCCTGGCGCTGCTGGCCTCGCCGCTGGTGGCCGATCGCGGTGCGCTCGACCTGGTCCATCGCGCGCTGCGCGACGAATATACGGGTGCCGCCGTCCCGGCCAATGAGGATGGCGTCGCCTATGCGCAGTATGTCGAATGGCGTGCCGAGATGGCGGCCGACGAGGATGCCGCCGAGGGCCGCCGCTACTGGCAGGACCATCTCGGCCCCTCGATGCCGCCGGCCCTGCATCTGCCCTATCGCCATCGCGAGGCCGGGCCTGCCGTCCCGGCCCGTCGCGAAGCCGCGATCGACCCCGCCATTGCCCGGCGGCTGGCGGATCTCGCTGCCGCGCGCGGCAGCGGGCTCGACACTGTGCTGCAGGCGGCCTGGTGGGCGCTGCTGGCCCGCATCTCCGGCCGGGCCGAGTTGGTGGCCGGCTGGCAGCATGACTGCCGCCGCGACTACGACGCCTTCGCCGAAACCGTCGGCCCGTTCGACAAGGTGCTGCCGTTGCGGCTGGCGGCCGATCCGGCCGAGCCCTTCGCGACCTTCCTGGACCGGCTCGCGCCGGTGTTGGACAGCCATCGCGGCTGGCAGGAGCATTGGGCGGTCGAGGCGCCGGGACGCAGCGACCACCTCGTCGCCGGCTTCCGGGTCGCGAGCCACGCGGCCGAGCATGGCGCCTGGCGCCTGGTCTCGGCGGATGGGTCGCAGTCCTTCGAGCTGGCGCTGCAGGCCGACCTCACGGAGGACGGCAGCCTTCGTGCCGTCGCGCTCCACTGGGACGGCGGCCGGTACGATGACGTGGCGATGGCGACGCTGCTTGAGCAGGTCGTGACCTTGCTCGCCGAGCTGCCGGACCAGCTGGACACGCCTCTCGGTACTCTGTCGCCGGTGGGCGCGGCGGAGCGGGCGCAGCTCTCTGCCTTCGACGCCACCGCCCAGGCTCCGGCGTCCGGCCCGTCGCTGCCCGCGCTGATCTCCCGCTGGGGCCGCGAGACGCCGACGGCACCGGCCTTGGCCGGCAACGGCGTCACCCTCGACTACGCCGGTTTAAACGCGCGTATAGACGGGTTGGCGTCCTGGCTCGTCGCCCATGGTGTCGGCCGTGAGTCCGTGGTCGCACTCGACATGGCGCGCTCGGCCGACATGGTTGTCGCGCTCCTCGCTGTCTGGCGCGCCGGCGGCGCGTATCTGCCGCTCGACCCGCAATGGCCGCAGGCGCGGCGGCAGCTGCTGCTCGACCAGGCCCGGCCGGTGCTGGTGTTGACCGATGCGGCCGAACCGGTCGTCTCCGACACGATACCGGTCCACGCGCTGGCCGCGGCGATGGCGGAGCCCACTTCCGGAGTTCTGCCCGATCTTGGAGACGATGATCCGGCCCGCGCCGCCTATGTCCTGTTCACCTCCGGCTCGACCGGCACGCCGAAGGGCGTGGTGATCGAGCACGGCCAGCTCCGCGCCTATGTGGAGGCGGTCAGTGCGGCGCTCGGCCTTGCCGGCTGCCGGCGCTTCGCCCTGACCTCGACCGTCGCCGCCGATCTCGGCAACACCGTCCTGTTCGGCGGGCTGCGCCTCGGCGCCTGCCTGGCTGTGGCGGACGAGGCGGAGATGGCAGACGGCGCCGCCTTCGCCGCCTTCCTGCGGCGGCATGAGATCGACTGCGCCAAGCTGGTGCCGTCGCATCTGGTGGCGCTGCTCGACGCGCCGGAGCCGGCGCTGCCGGCCACGCTGATCCTCGGCGGCGAGGCCACGCCGAGGGTGCTGGTCGAGCGGATCCTCGCCATGGCGCCGCAATGCCGGGTGTTCAACCATTACGGCCCGACCGAGACCACGGTCGGCGTGCTGGTGCATGCCCATGACCCAGCGGCCCCGGCCTGGGCCGGCGACGCGCTGCCGCTGAGCCATCCCCTGGCCGGCAGCGAGGTGCTCGTGCTCGACGCCGCCGGCCGCCTGGCGCCGACCGGCGCTGTGGGCGAGCTCCACATCGGTGGCGCCCAGCTCTGCCGCGGCTATCTGCATGGCGACGCGGCCGGGGCCTTCGTCGAGCACGAGGGCCGGCGGCTGTACCGCAGCGGCGACCTGGCTCGGCACCTGCCGGACGGTCGCCTGCAGGTCGTCGGCCGGGCCGACCACCAGGTCAAGATCCGCGGCTATCGGGTCGAGCCGGGCGAGGTCGAGGCCGCCCTGCAGGCGCTGGATGGCGTGCAGCAGGCGGCGGTCGTGGTGCACCGGCCGGAGGGCGGGGAGGCGCGGCTGGTCGGCTTCGTCACCCTGGCCTCCGAGATCGATGCCGCGGCGCTGCGCCCGGCCCTGGCCGCGCGCCTGCCCGGCCCGATGGTGCCGGCGCAGATGGTGGCGCTGGACCGGATGCCGCGCCTGGCCAACGGCAAGATTGACCGCCGCGGTCTGCCCGATCCGGCGACACTGGCCGAAGCCGGCGCCAAGGTGGCGCCGCGCGACGCGGTCGAGACCCTGCTGCGCCAGGTGGCGGCGGAGCTGCTGGAGCGGCCGGCCGAGGCGATCGGCGTCACCGACGACTTCTTCGACATCGGCGGCAACTCGCTGCAGGTGATCAAGCTGGTCGCCCGCATCCGCAAGCTGTTCCAGCTCGAGGTGCCGCCCGGCATCGTCTTCGACCATCCCAGCATCGCCGCCCTGGCCCAAGCGCTGCGCGGCCATGCGGCGCCCGGACGGATCGACCAGATCGCCACCCTGCGCCTCAGCCTCGAAGGCATGAGCGAGGCCGAGCGGGCGGCGCTGCTGGAGAAGGCCCGTCAGGCCAAGGCTGTCTGAAGACCATGAACGATATCGACGCCGACGCGCTGCTCGCGCTGCTGCTGGACGACGACGCCGCGGATCCGGATGCGATCCAGCCGCGCGACGGCGGGGGCTCGGCCCCGCTGTCCTTCCAGCAGCAGCGCCTGTGGTTCCTGCAGCACTACGATCCGGAGAGCGCGGCCTACAACTCGGTCCGCGCGCTGCGGCTGCAGGGGCGGCTGGACGTGCCGGCGCTGGAGGCCGCGTTCCGCCGCCTCGTCGAGCGCCACGCCGTGCTGCGCACCCGTTTCGAGGGCGGCGACGGGGAGCCGCGGCAGGTGGTGCTGCCGCAGGTCGATGTCGCGATCGAGCAGGCCGTGCTGCCCCCGGCCGGAGCGCCGGGCACGGAGCAGGCGCTGTCCGCCTGGCTGCAGGCGCGGGTGCGCCGGCCGTTCGACTTGGCGCGACCGCCGCTGCTGCGCGTCGCCCTGGCCCGGCGCGGCGAGACGGCGGGTGGCGACGGCGACTGGGTGCTGCTGCTGGTGATGCACCACATCGTCGTCGACGCCTGGTCGACCGCGGTGCTGGTGCGCGATCTCGCCCAGGCCTATGGCGAGGCGCTGCGCGATCCGTCCCGCCGGGGCCGGCCGCTGCCCGCTCAGGCGCTCGACTACGCCGATTACTCTACCTGGCAGCGCCAGCGCTTCGCCGGCGACCGCCGCGAGGACGCCCTGGCGCGGTGGAAAGCGTATCTCGGCGGCGACGTGCCGGTGCTGGGGCTGCCGACCGACCGGCCGCGCGACACCGAGGGCAACCGCCCCGGCGGCCGCGTCGATTTCGCTCTGCCGCCGGATCTGGTCCGATCGGTCCAGGCGCTGTGCCGGGAGGAGGGCTGCACCCCCTTTGTTGTCATGCTGGCTGCCTGGCAACTGCTGCTCGGCCGCCTGTCCGGCCAGTCGGATTTCGCAGTCGGCGTGCCCAACGCCGCGCGCGGCCGGGCCGAGGTCCAGGACCTGCTCGGCTTCTTCGTCAACACCCAGGTCTACCGCGTCCGGCTCGATCCGCGCCTCAGCGTCCGGGCGCTGTGCCGCCGGCTGCGTAGCGAGGCGATGGCCGCGCTCGACCAGGCCGACGTGCCCTTCGAGCTGCTGCTGGACGGGCTCGGCATCACCCGCGATGCGTCGCATACGCCGCTATTCCAGTCGCTGTTCAACTTCCGCACCACGCGCGATGCGGCGGCACTGGCGCTGGAGGGGCTGACGGCCGAACTGATCGACCTCGACACTGGCAGCGCCCAGTTCGACCTGTCGCTGGATGTGGCCGCGGACGGGCACGGCATCGACTGCCGGGTCGAGTTCGATTCCGGTCTGCTCGACCAGTCGACGGTGGAGCGCTGGCGCGACGGCTTCGTCGCGGTGCTGCGCCGGATGGTGTCGGCTCCGGACCATGTGCTGGGCCGCATCGGCCTGCTGACGCCGGCTGACGAGGCGCGCCTGTCGAACTGGAACGCGACGGACATCGCTTACGAGCAGGTCCCGACCGTGCTGTCGCTGATCGAGCGGCAGGCACGGGCGACGCCGGAGGCGGAGGCGTTGGTGTTCGGCTCC
>Ga0207426_1000234_pt1 | contig 126926 bp, 104 predicted proteins | sample AraplaMF_Cvi_mMS_FD_184265 | JGI IMG/M metagenome (GOLD analysis project Ga0207426, IMG submission 184265) | Arabidopsis root microbial communities from the University of North Carolina, USA - plate scrape MF_Cvi_mMS (SPAdes) (version 2) | ecosystem: Host-associated > Plants > Roots >... | reverse complement strand
CAGATTTTGCGATGCCAGGTGTATGATCTGTGCTTTGATAACCTGTTCGGAGTGCTGACTGCCCAATACTTTCCGGATAAGGCCTGGTAAGGCATTGTCTGGCTTCTGCGTATTATCCATATGCTATTGTTTCAATAAATAAATCAGGTGGTTTGTATGGCCTCGATCCGGTCTATTGCAATCATGCAGCGGTGGCCGTTGTCGTCTCTCAGCTCCACGAAGTCAAGATCAACATTTGTTACAATGCCGCTGAGTATCGCGCTGCTGATGAAGATGCGGACATGGGTCTGTTCTGATTTGCTACCGGCGAGCATGGCAATAAATAAATTTGATGCTGACATATGGTTAACTTTTAAATGTTTAATATGGGTCAGCGATAAATATAAGCAATTCAATTAATTGGGGTGACAATGTTAAAAAAAGTTAATGGTGGGTTATGGATTAATGGAGAGCTGGCGCCGGCATTTACCGGTTAAAATATTGTTTTCACCGATACAATCCGGCAATAGGCCCATTAGTGTTAGGCATGCAGGAAACGCCTCTCTACTTTTGAATTCAAATGTAAAACTATCTGCTATGAACAAAATGCTCGAAATCAACGCCATCATGCAGGCCAATGAGGTCATTTATCAGTCGTTCGAAAGCCTGGATTTCAGAAAGGCATCCGAATATCTTACGGAAGACTGTGACTATATTACTTTTAACGGTACGCATGTAAAAGGAAGGGCTGCCTATATAAAAATGCATGAACAACTGATGAACAATTTCATGTTCAGGGGCGCCCGGTTGGATGGCTTGGTAGAGCAGGTGAATTTTCTGAATGAAAATACCGCGGTGGTAATCGCCAGTGGCGCCATCCGTTTCCGCTGGCAAAAAACAGCGCCCCAAAGCAGGCAATCTATTAACACCACCGTTTGGGTGCGTACAGATGGCAGACAATGGCAGATGGCGTCTTTTCACAATTGCCGGGTGAAGAAAATGAACTGGCTGGCCCGGTGGATCACCGGCATGGATAGTTGAAACAAGATAGGTTCACCTCGATTGAATATAGTGCCGGAATAGTTAGTTTTGGCACATGAGAAAGCAGCTCAGTAAGGCCGGATATCATCAGCAGTTTTTGTTGGGATATTGGCACGCCTTTGAATCTGATGTTAAAAGAAAGAATTGGAAGTATATTTTCCAGTTATGGTATGAAGCTGCTGTCAGCGGACATAAGCGGGCACAATTTTATATCGGTACCTGTTATGATTTTGGTAAGGGTGTTGAAAAGAATGTGGAGGAAGCATTTAAATGGTATCTCCGCGCTGCTTACCTGGGCCACCGGGATGCGCAATATAATGTTGGCTTCTTTTTCAGGGAGGGAGAACAAATGGAGCAGGATGAAAAGAAGGCCGTGAAATGGTTTATACTGGCTGCCCGACAGGGATTGATAGATGCGCAGCGCGACCTTGGTGTTTGCTATTTCTACGGAAAGGGTGTTCCGGTAGATCATGTTAAAGCCGTTTACTGGTATAAAAAAGCTGCAAAACATAATGATGCCGGCGCATTGTATAACTTAGGACTCTGTTATAAGTACGGTGATGGCGTGGGAGCTTCCCCCCGCTGGGCAAAACATTATTTTGAGAAAGCCGCCGGTATCGGGCATAAAGGCGCGAAAAGGCAATTAAAAGATTACATCATATAACATTGACCCGGAAAACCCTGCTACTTGCGCTCCGGGCCTATACGGGTGCAGTTTCTTTTTATATTTATGCTATGCACACACTACTCTTGAATCACATCGCCCGGTATGTTACGCTTGATGAAACCGCCCAGCAAACCTTCTGCGCCGCAATGAATTAAAGCAGCGGGAACATTTTAAAATAATCTGTGTTAACTTGATGTTCTCATCTCTGCAATTATGACAACCGTATCGCTCCGGAGTACTGAAGGCAAATGGGTGATGGTCACCACCATACTGGCATCTGCCATGGCTTTTATAGATGGTACCGCATTGAATGTGGTGTTGCCTGCCCTGCAAAGTAGTCTGAAGGCATCCGGAGCGGAAGTCTTCTGGGTATTAAACGCCTACCTGCTGATGCTGGCCGCCCTGATACTGATTGGTGGTACTTTGGGCGACAGGCTCGGGCGTAAGCGGGTATTCATGACCGGTATCTTTATTTTTATTGGGGGATCTGCAGCCTGTGGTGTTGCCGGCAACGCGCTGTGGCTGATCATTTTCAGGATGATACAGGGTGTTGGTGGAGCACTGATGATACCGGGGAGCTTATCACTGATTTCTTCTGCTATTAATGAAAATGAACGGGGAAAGGCCATTGGTACCTGGTCGGCTGTGACTACACTGGTTACCATGGGCGGCCCGGTATTAGGCGGAGCCCTGGCCGATGCAGGGTTATGGCGTTATATCTTTTTTATTAATGTTCCTATTGGTGTGGCGGCATTGGTATTTTTATCACTGAAAGTAACAGAAAGACGAGATGAAGACCAACAAAAGGGACTCGATTTCCCCGGTGCTATCCTCATTGCTGCCGGTTTGGCTTTACTCACTTTCGGTTTTTTAAGGATGCCATCAGTTGGTTTTGGAGATGGAAAAGTGTACGGCTCCATCATTGCCGGAACCCTGCTGCTCGTTGCCTTTGTACTGGTAGAACGGAAAAGCAGGTACCCGATGTTGCCGTTGCAACTGTTTGCTAATCCGACTTTCACCGGCGCCAACCTGTTAACGTTTTTCCTGTATGCGGGTCTCGGCGCAGGAATGCTATTCCAATCGCTGAATATGGTACAGGTGCAGGGTTATAGTCAATTGGACTCCGGTCTTACCTTTTTGCCTTTTACCGTTTTAATGATATCAATAGCACGATGGGCGGGCAGCCTGGCAGATAAACATGGTCCGCGGCTTTTCCTGATCATGGGTCCCAGCCTGGCAGGCGCGGGGTTGCTGCTGCTGTCTTTTGTAAAGCAAACAGCTGGTCCTTCCGAATACTGGACTACTTTTTTCCCCGGCATCGTAGTGCTGGGGTTGGGGATGTCTTTCACGGTGGCGCCACTCACCGCCACGGTGATGGGGGCGGTGAGTGATCATTTGTCGGGCACCGCATCGGGGATCAACAACGCCGTTACACGTATCTCCGGCGTTTTTGCCAATGCCATCTTCGGATCTTTGGCCGTATTGTTTTTTGCCGCCGCAGTACAAAAAGACCTGCCGCAAATACAGTTGAATGCCGGACAGCAGCAGGCGGTGGTTGCCCGGACTGCGGACCTGGGCAATGCGGCCCCGCCTGCGCAACTGAGCCATACACAGCAAGCGGAGGTCGTTAAAGTATATCATGCGGGATTTATAGACGCTTATGGAAAGATTATGCGGATGTCTGCTGCGCTTGGTTTTCTCGGAGGTATAATGGCGCTGCTGTTTATTAAAAATCCCCGGAAGGCATCATAACAACTGTCGCCGTTTGTATATCCCCCGTGACGGCACAAATATTGTTCAATTCCGTTCAAACACTAGTATATGAATGTAAAAAGACTTTTCGGGACAATTTTGACCATTTTGGGGATTGCGGGTCTTATTTATGCCGGATCAGGCTTTATCAGGCACAGCATACAGTGGCGGGAGCTACTGGTAGCTGCGGTGATTGGCCTTATCTTTTTTGTATCAGGCATCGGTTTGGTAAGGAATACAAAAGACGAAGCGTAGGCCGGTGTTTTAGCATATATTATATTTTATATCCTGTCAGTAAAATTGAGAGGAGCAGTAAATCATTTCAAAAAATTTCGATTCCCGGAATTTATTATTATCTTTAGCGGAGATAACGCATCCAACTGTTATCTATTCTTCAAATCCAGCTGTATCTATGCAGCTTCCTGCCTTTATCCATTCCATGGTTGTTTATGAATGTTCGTTTTATTGATCAGATTTATAAAGTAACCAACATTGAAATACTATGAAAAAAAAGGGATTTCTTATCGACATGGATGGCGTAATCTACAAAGGAAGCGAACCAATTCCCGGCGCTGTAGAGTTTATTAATGGCCTGAGAGACAGGGGGCTGCCTTTCCTGTTTCTGACAAACAACAGCCAGAGAACCAGCAGGGATGTTTGTTACAAACTGAACAAGATGGGCTTCCGGGTGAATGATGAAGATATTTTTACCTGCGCTATGGCAACCGCCAGGTACCTGGCATCAAAGAAAGAAAATGGAACCGCCTATGTAATTGGTGAAGGCGGTTTGCTGACAGAGCTGCACAATGCAGGTTATTCTATTGTAGATGATCAACCCGACTATGTAATTATAGGAGAGGGAAGAACCATTATGCTGGAATCTGTTGATAAGGCGATTAACATGATCATGAAAGGCGCTAAATTAATCGCTACCAACCTGGATCCTAACTGCCCCATCGGAGATGGAAAGTACAGGGCCGGATGTGGCGCGCTGGTAGCTATGTTGGAATCTGCCAGTGGTATCAAGGCATTCAGCGTTGGTAAGCCAAGCCCCGTAATGATGCGCATGGCCAGGAAAACATTGCAGCTCGCCACCGATGAAACAGTAATGATAGGCGATACCATGGGCACCGATATCCTCGGCGCCGGATCAATGGGCTTCACTACCATACTTACCCTAACGGGTGTTACTCATGAAAGTGATCTTGCCAATTTTGGTTATTCTCCCGACTTCATCATTAAATCCATCAAGGATTTGCTGAATGAAGAATTGTTTATGAGAGTAATGGGAGAACCAGTGATAATGGAAACAACTTACTAATATAAAATCCACCGGAAAAGCGAAAACCTCACGTTTATCGTGGGGTTTTTTATTGCATTAATGGGGAGTCGTTCCTTCAGGGGGATTCATGTTTAGGGAACAGGACATAGCAGAGCTGATGGAACAGGGCGCCGTGAACCGGCATGCACGCTAGGCGTTTAACATCTACAAAGAAAGAAGGGGCAACAGTAATCAGGTAAACGATGCTCCACGCACAATAGACGTTGGCAATACACTTCTTGCCTTCTGTCGATATGATTTTCTTTTTTATCAATATTTTTTTCGCAACTCCCTCTTTTTACAGCGGTGAATGCGGACTTTATCTTTATATTCAATCGGGAGAGAATAATACACCCGGCCATTGCCGCGGGAAAGTCAGTGAATGCCACGTGTCATGAATAATATTAGCAGTATGTCAAGGGGAGTACCTCCGCTCAGTGATGAGGAATTGATAGCGCTGATGGCGGACGATAATGAAGCCGCTTTCACGGCGTTATACAACCGTTATTGGGAGCTATTGCTGGGCATCGCTTTTAATCGCCTGAAGGACTTGCCTGCAGCAGAAGATATTGTTCACGACGTATTTGCCGGCATCTGGCGCAACCGCAAAAATCTCGCCGCCGAATCCCTGAAAAATTATCTGGCTGCCGCCGTAAAATACATGACCATCGCTCATTTCCGGAAAAAGGAATATGGTGAACAATACCGGGAATCCGTTACCCGTCTCGATCCACAGGAGGGCGGTATGGAAAATGCCTTGCATTACCGGCATATCCTGCAACTGGTGAATGAAGAAATAGATAAGCTTCCTGAAAAATGCAGGATCGTATTCCGCTACAGCCGGCAAAGCGGCATGAGCTCCCGCGAAATAGCACAACAACTGGGCATCAGCCATAAAACCGTGGATAATCAATTGCATAAAGCCATTACACACCTCCGGCATAAGATGAAACATCTCATTCATTCCTGCTTCACCTTTCTTTTTTGAACTTTTTTTTAACCTGCGTAGGTATTTTTTTCCGCCCGGCTCACTTATATAGTATAACAGGCATTATGCAGGATTTACAACGCGCCATAGAAAATTATCTCGCGGGCACAGCAAACCTGGAAGAACAGCAACTGGTCAACAACTGGTACTATTCTTTTGATGACGATAACATAGACATTCCGGCAGATGACCGCGCCCTGCGCGAAAAGATCCGCGAACGTATTCACGGTCGCCTTCAGCAAACATTGAACTTTAACACACCGCCCACGGGGAGAACAGCCTTTTTCTATATCAGCAGAATAGCCGCAGCTGTATTATTGCTCCTCGGTTTGGGAGGAGGCGCCTGGTTTCTTCTCCGGCCGGGAAAACAGGCCGGCACGCCTGTCATCTCCCAAAATAACGGTAAAAAAGGAAATATTATTCCCGGTGGTAATCGCGCCGTACTGGTGCTCGCCAATGGCGACAGCATCCTGCTCGATAACGCCGGTAATGGCGTGCTCAGTCAACAGGGAAACACCAGCGTCATAAAACTAAACAGCGGTATGCTGGCTTATAAAGCAGGACACGCTTCCGGTGGCGCCGTTACCTACAACACCATCCGCACACCACGCGGTGGTCAATACCAGGTGACCTTACCCGATGGCACCGAAGTATGGCTCAACGCGGCTTCTTCATTGAAATTTCCTACCGCCTTTACCGGTAACACCCGCGAAGTAAGTCTTAGCGGAGAAGGATATTTTGAAGTGAAACCATTTATCGACAGTAAAGGAAAAAAAATACCCTTCCTGGTACGGGTGCTTTCCCGTAAAGAAGAGATGACGGTACGCGTGCTCGGTACCAAATTTAATATCATGGCGTATGAGGATGAAGCCACCATCAACACGGCCCTGCTGGAAGGAGCAGTAGCCGCATCCGGGGGAGCCGACAGTGTGATGATCAAACCCGGAGAACGTGCCAGTCTCGCACACGGCCAGCAGCACTTTAAAACTGCACCCGCCGACTTTCGCGAGATCCTTGCCTGGAAAAACGGTGAGTTTCGCTTCCGCGAAGCAGGTATCAAAGATATTATGCGGCAACTATGCAGATGGTATGATGTGGAAGTGGAGTACCGAGATGCAGCAGATAATGTAAAACTCTCCGGCATTATTCCTAAAACAGAAGATATATCAGTACTCCTGGATGCACTGCAGGCAACAGGAAAGGTACATTTTGAAGTGAAGAACAGGAAGATTATTGTACAGCCATTATAGTAACATTTTTACACTGACCATTTAAACATCAACCAGACATGGAAAGATAACCTTGTACCTGGCCACCAAATAAAAACCGGAAGTGCTACCAACACCTCCGGCAAATATCAGGATGGCCAGTTTCGCAGCCACACATTGACTAACTGAAATTATGGACATCCAAACTATGCAAAAATATGGAACAACACTCCATTATCAAAATTCCGTTGTCCGCCAAAAGGCGACTAAGACAAATATTCCTGGTTATGAAATTGACTGCAAGTCTTCTTTTATTAACACTGTTACAGGTAAGCGCCAAAACGTTCTCCCAGTCGGTGACCCTGAAAGGGCAGCAGCTACCGGTGGAACAGATCTTTGACCGCATCAAAGACCAGACAGGATACGCTTTTGTATACGATGCCGCCCTCGTAAAAAAGGCACACCCCGTAGCGCTCGACATAAAAAATATGCCGCTGGCAGACGCGTTGAACCTCATCGTAAAAGGCCAGCCGTTTACCTGCGAAATCAGGAATAAAATCATCGTGGTAAAAGAAGCTATCACCCCGAAACCAGCCGTAGTTACAACCGGCGGGATAATAGCGTCATCCATCAGCGGCAAGGTGCTGGATGAGAAAGGCAACCCGGTGGAAAATGCAACCGTTACCCTACTTCCCGGCAACAAAGGCACCCTGTCGGATGCCCGTGGCGCCTTCACCATTACAGGCGTTACACCGGGCAGCTATACACTCCGGGTTACCTTTATCGGCTTTACCACCTATGAGCAGAAAATTGCGGTAGATAAAGATCTCGATAACCTGCAGATCACGCTGAAACCATCTTCCAGCTCCTTAAATGACATCGTTATCGTGGGTTATGGCGCCACCAAAAAGTCCGATCTCACCGGCGCCGTATCTTCTGTTACCTCCGATGAAATCACCCAGGTGAACGCGGTGTCAAACGTTTCACAGGCATTACAGGGCCATGTGGCCGGGGTACAGGTAAACCAGGCCTCCGGACAACCGGGTGAATTTATGCGCATCAAAATCCGTGGTACCACCTCCATCGGTGCCAGCAGCAACCCGCTCTATGTGGTGGACGGACTGCCATTGGATAATCTTACTGCCCAGCTGAACCCGGATGATATCGAAAGACTGGAAGTGCTCAAAGATGCCTCTGCTACCGCGATCTACGGTTCACGCGGCGCCAACGGCGTTATCCTTATCACCACCAAAAGAGGTAAATCAGGCAAGGCAAGAGTTGCCTACAGCGGCTATTACGGGGTACAACAACTGCGCAAAAAAATAGACCTCATCAACGCCCGGGAATTTGCTACCCTGCAAAATGAAGTAGCGAAAAATGACGGTACCGCCATTCCATGGACAGATGCACAGATCGACTCACTCAGCACTAAAGGCAACGACTGGCAGGACCTCGTATACCGCAAAGCCCCCGTACAGGATCATAATATTTCCATTTCCGGTGGCAGCGAAACCACTAAATATTTTACCTCCTTCGGTTACTTTAACCAGGATGGTATCATCGAAAATTCTTCTTTCAGGAGATTCTCTTTCAGAACAAACCTGGACCAAACCATCTCAGAACATTTTAATGTTACCTCCAGTCTTTCCCTGCAACAATCCAAATATCAGCAAGCACAATACCAGGGCGCAGAAGGAGGCGGAGGTGTTCCCTGGACTACCATGGTGATACCACCCACCCAACCGGTATACAACCCCGATGGTTCCTACACCCGCTTTACCGGCGTACCCTGGGGAGAATCTAACCCGGTGGGTATCTCCAGGGAATTATACCAGCCCTCCAATGCTACCCGTATTATCGGTAATGTGGCGCTCAACTATAAAATTATCCCCGGACTGTTGCTGAAACTCTCTGCCGGCATCGATAAAAACGACGATAAAAACGATTATTATGCACCCGGCAGTATCACCATCGGCCGCGGTACCGATAAAGATGGTAACCCCATTTCCGGTGTGGCCAGCAAGAGCTATTCCAACAGCCTTACTTTCATTAACGAAAATACCCTCAGCTATAACAAAACATTTGGTCACCATAACATCGATGCAGTAGGCGGTATCACTTACCAGCAAAGCAGTACCGATGGTCTGGAAAGCGGTACGGCCACCGGCTTTATCACCGATCTGTATAAAAATAATAATATAGGCGCTGCCGTAGTACCTGCCCAGCCCGGCACCGGTTACAGCGATTATAAACTGATTTCTTACCTGGGAAGAATCAACTATAATTATAAGGGTAAATACTATGCTACCGTTACCGGCAGGTATGACGGATCTTCAAAATTTGGTAACGATAATAAGTTCGCATTCTTTCCTTCCGCCGCACTGAGCTGGAATGTATCACAGGAAGAGTTCCTGAAAAACAGCCCGGATATTACCAACCTGAAACTGCGGCTCAGCTATGGCGCCGCAGGTAACCAGGCTATCAATCCATACCAGACCTTGCCAACTATGAGCGCCAATACAGTGGTTTTCAACAACGCACAGTATAACGGCTTCACGCCTTCTTCGCTCGATAACAGCGGGTTGAAGTGGGAAACCACGCGCCAGTTTGATGCAGGATTTGACCTCGGTTTGTTTAAAGACAGGGTGCTGATTTCGGCAGATTATTACGACAAACGTACCAACGATTTGTTGCTGTCCGTTAGCCTGCCTTCTTCCAGCGGCTACAGTTCCGTGATACAGAACGTAGGAAAAATTCAGAACAAAGGCTTTGAATTCCAGGTGAACACACAAAACCTGCAGGGCGCCCTCACGTGGGAGTCCACACTCACCTTTACCAGCAACCGCACCAAAGTGCTGGACCTCGGCAAAGACGCGCAGGGCAACCCCATTACCTATAAGGAAATAGGCGCCGGTGGTAACTGGTTCCCCACCATTGTGGGCCAGTCCATGATGCAGCTGTATGGCTATACCGTAACAGGCGTATATCAAACCGACCAGGAGGCGATCGACAATGGTGAACCATCCAAACATGCAGGCGATTACAAATTTAAAAACTGGGACGGCAAAGGAACAGTCAACGACCAGGATGATCGTACCACCATTTCTCACCTGGAGCCTAAGTTTACTTTTGGTTTCAATAACAATTTCTCTTACAAAAATTTCGATCTCTCCATCCTGCTGGTAGGCTCCTATGGCAATGATATCGTGAACGAATTCCGTAAATATAATATCACGATGAACGGAAAATGGACGCCTACGCAGGCAGCCTACGATAGCCGCTGGAAAGGAGCGGGGAGCAGCAACAGCATCGATAAACCATCTGCCACCAGCGGTAATTCTATCCGTGACTATGCCAACACGCTATGGGTGGAAGATGGCTCCTATCTGCGTTTGAGGGATATCACCCTGGGATACACTTTTTCTGCAAAACAATTATCCTTTGCCAAACTATCGGCTATCAGGGTATATGTAAGCGCGCAGAACTGGTTAACGCTCACCAGCTATTCGGGCTATGATCCCGAAGTTTCCTGGGCCATACCCACTGTAAACGGGTGGGACCGCGGTAACTATCCTTCTACCAAATCTATTACGGTAGGTGCTAAAGTAAATTTTTAACATTGTAAATGCTGAGAGATGAAATATTGTTTATTACTGCTTATCTGCATATGCCCGGCGATCCTGCTGCTGCCAGCCTGTAAAAAAGCGCTGCAGGAAAATCCGCGTTCTTCCATCAGCCCGGATACCTATTTTACTAATCCGGAAAGTTATGAGTCGGCCGTAATTGGCGTGTATGGGGGCTTACCGCTGAACGTGGTAGAACTGAATGAAATGTTTTCCGATATCTATGGTACGCCGCAACCAGCCGAACAGGTGCTGCCCATTTATCAGAACCAGCCTTCCGCCAATTTCTATACCTCCGGTACCGCCTGGAGTGTGCCTTACTCCATTATCAAAAATGCTAATTTTATATTGGAGAAACTCCCGGCAGCACCGCTGTCAGATGGAAAGAAAACACAGCTCACCGCTGAAGCAAGGTTCCTGAGAGGCTATGCTTTTTTCTACCTCGTGCAAATGTTCGGTGATGTGCCCATGCCCCTGAAAGCAGCCACCAGTTACCAGGATGTGCAATTGCCGCGCGCGCCGCAGGCCGGCGTGTACGACCAGGTAATCAGTGATCTCACTTTTGCAGAAACAAATTTACCGGATGCCGCAGCACAGCAGGGGCGCGTATACAAGCTGGTGGCCACCGCCATGCTGGCAAAAGTATACCTGACCATGGCCGGCAACCCGTTGAAAAAAACAGAGAACTATGCCAAAGCACGCGATAAGGCGCTGGCCGTCATTACTTCCAATAAGTTTACATTGAAAGATAATTATGCAGACGTGTTTCATAATGTTGCCTACACCACCGAGTCTATCTGGGAAAAACAGTACATCCCCGGCCGCCAGGGAAACCCTATGTTAGGCGCAGTATGCCCTTCGCCGGGTTATCAACCCATCCTGCTGCCGGCCCCCTGGTTTATCAACAGCTACGCCCCCGGTGATCAGCGTAAGGTATGGGGCATCAAAATAAATTATCCTTCACCGGGAGGAGGCACGCTTCCTGCTTTCTTTACTAAGTTTGTGGACCTGGCTGTAGTAGATCAGAACATAGGACCCAGCACCGCAAAAGTGCCCTATGCCTTCCCTATATTGCGTTTGGCAGACATGTACCTGGTGGCGGCAGAAGCAGAAAATGAAGTAAACGGCCCCGCACTGGCCTATCAATATGTGAACAAGATCCGCTGGCGGGCAAGGATCAACAAAAACAGCAACACCGATGTACCAGACCTTAAAAATTTAAGTAAGGACCAGTTCCGCGATGCAGTGATCCTGGAACGTAAATGGGAATTATCAAATGAAAGCAGCGCATGGTTTGACCTGAAACGTACCAATACCTTTCAGCGAATCCAAACAGTAAGAGGCAATTCGCTGAGTGTGCCTATCGGCGCCTACAACCAAACCTGGCTGATACCAACACAGGAAATTACCAACAATAATATTCAACAGAATCCGCAGTATCAATAGTATGAAACAGATCTTCTTCTTTTGTTGTGTTTTGTTTACCGTTCAACAGGTCAGCGCACAAACCATTATTCATGTGTCTACGAACGGAAACGACCGTTACACCGGCAGCTCAGCCAAACCCTTAAAAACTGTGGGCAGGGCAGAGGAACTGGCCACCAAACGAACAGGGGAACAGGTAACCATATTGCTGCATGGCGGCACTTATTACCTGGAAAAGGAGATCAATATTGCTGCTGCAGGCATGACCTGCAGCAGTCTTGCCATCAGCGCCTATCAACAGGAGAAAGTATTTATCAGCGCCGGCCGCCTTTTATCATTGCAATGGAAGCCCTGGAAAAACGGGATTTACACGGCCACAGTACCGGCAGGCATCACTTTCGAAAGATTGTTTATAAACGGTCACCTGCAGGTACTGGCGCGTTATCCCAACTATGACCCGAAAGCCAAAGTATTTCATGGTACTGCCGCCGATGCGTTGCAACAAGCCCGCAAATGGAAGCACCCGGAAAATAGTTATGTGCATGCCCTGCATGCATCCGACTGGGGCGGGTTTCACTATCGCATCACCGGTGTTAAAGACACCACGCTGCTGATGGAAGGTGGCTGGCAAAACAACCGCCCCAATGGTATGCATCCCCAATATCGTTTTGTGGAAAATAACCTCGAAGCATTGGATACGGCCGGCGAATGGTACTTCGACAGTAAAGCCCGCCAGTTATATTATTACCCTTCGGGAGATGTACAACTGCCACAGGCCCGCGTAGAAGTGGCGCATTTAAAAAACAGTATCGTATTGCGCGGATCTGCTGCCGCACCGGTAAAGAACGTAACGCTGCAGGGGCTGCATTTTATACATAATGAACGCACATTTATGGATACCAGGGAGCCGCTGCTACGCAGCGACTGGACCATTTATCGTGGTGGCACCGTATTGTTCGACGGTACCGAAAATTGCCGGATCAGTGATTGTGAATTCAGTGGCCTGGGCGGCAATGCCATTATGCTCAGCAATTACAACTACCACGATACCATCAGCGGTTGTTACCTGCACGACATGGGCGCCAGCGCCATTTGTTTTGTGGGAGATGTAAAGGCCGTACGCTCACCGGATTTCAGGTACGAGGATCATACACCTTATGCCCAGCTCGACAAAACCCCCGGACCTGCTACCAACAATTATCCGCGGGAATGCGTGGCCGTCAACAACCTTATTCATCATGCCGGCGAAATAGAGAAACAGGCCACCGGTGTGGAAATTTCTATCGCATCGGCCATCACCGCCAGTCACAACAGCATCTATAACACGCCCCGTGCCGGCATCAATATCGGCGACGGCTGTTTCGGCGGTCACATACTGGAATACAACGATGTATTTAATACGGTGATGGAAACCGGCGATCACGGCGCGTTTAATTCGTGGGGCCGTGACCGTTACTGGGCGCCCGACAGAGCTTATATGGATAGTCTGGCTGCGGCTCACCCGGAACTGATATTGCTGGATGCGCAAAAAACAACCTTGATCCGCAACAACCGTTTCCGTTGCGATCATGGCTGGGACATAGACCTGGACGACGGTTCCTCCAATTATCACATTTATAACAACGTATGTTTAAACGGCGGACTGAAACTACGCGAAGGCTTTGCCCGCGTGGTGGAAAACAATATCATGGTCAACAATTCTTTTCACCCGCATGTATGGTTTAAGAACAGCGGCGATGTTTTTAAACATAACATTGTTACCCGGAAATACTTCCCGATCCAGGTAAACGACTGGGGCAAAGAAGTGGACTATAACCTGTTTCCCGATGCTGCCTCACTGCAGGAAGCGCAGCACAACGGCACCGATGCACACAGTATAGCTGGCGATCCGCAGTTCATCAATGCAGCACAGGGCAACTACCAGGTGGCAACGGCCTCACCGGCTTTCAGTATCGGGTTTAAAAATATTCCCATGGATAGTTTCGGCGTGATGATACCGGCCCTGCGCAAAATTGCGCTGCAACCGGACATACCTGTGTTTGTTAACCAGCACAATAACGTCAGCAGCGAAGGCAACGGAGTGATTTTGCTGGGTGGCATTATAAAATCCATCAGCGGCCTTGGCGAGCGCTCTGCCTATGGCCTGGCAGATGAATCCGGGGTATTGGTAGTAGCATCAGGAGAAGAGGGGCTGTTAACATCTTCCGGGATAAAAACAAAAGACGTCATCATCATGGCCGACGGAAAAAAAGTAAAAACAGCCACCGACCTGCTGGATATTGTAAAAGGCGCCTCCTGGAAAAGCAGTATACCACTGGTGATTATGCGCAACCAGCAGCAACAGAAAATTACCTTGCAATTGAAATAGTTCGTTTAAAGCAAGGTTTTTTTTGTCCAGGATTAAACTGATTTTAATGATTTTACTGATTTTTGATTAGGATAATTTTAAAAAGATTATAGGAGATGTGAGCGAGATTCGCTTATATCTCCCAAAATCATTTTAAATCAAAAAAATCAGAAATAAAAAATCAGTAAAATCATTAAAATCAGTTTAATCCTGGACAAAAAAAAATCCTGTAGAGAAAAGCGAGTAGGACCGCAGCGCCAAAAATGTTATCTTTGTACACATTTTTTATAAAGGATATTATGAAGCTGAACGAACTATTACTTGAAAGAAGTGGCAATAAGTGTGAGCTATGCCAGGCAGCGGCAACATTGAATGTGTACGAAGTGCCTCCTCAGTCATACGCCGATCAGGATAACTGCATCATGATTTGTGAACAGTGCCGGCTGCAGATTGAGAAAAAAGCAGAACTGGATAGTAGCCACTGGCGTTGTTTAACGGAAAGTATGTGGAGCGAAATTCCTGGTGTGCAAATCGTGTCCTGGCGTATGCTGAACCGCTTAAAGCAGGAAAGTTGGGCCATGGATAACCTGGATATGATTTATCTGAACGATGAAGCGCTGGCCTGGGCTAAAGCCACCGGCGATCATGATAACGATGACGCCGTGGAGCTGCACCGCGACAGCAACGGCGCCGTTTTGCAGAACGGTGATACCGTTGTGCTCACAAAATCACTGGATGTAAAAGGCACTACCTTAAACGCAAAAATGGGTACCGTGGTGAAAAATATCCGGTTGGTGGAAGATAATACCGAACAAATAGAAGGTAAGATAGAAGGACAGCTGATTGTTATCCTGACGAAATATGTAAGGAAGCAGAACGCTTAAAATATAATTATAAATAAAAAAGGACGTCTTCAAATAGTTGAAGACGTCCTTTTTTATTTATAATTATGTTTTAAGCCGCTTTGTACAATTCTTCCGCTGTTGCCACTGTTCTGGGTTCGCGGGCTACAAAAAAGGGTTCCAGTACTATCTTAACCCATACAATAGAGCAGAATACGGCTTTTACCGCGTAGGGCTCCACGTAGGTTCTGGCAATCCAGTAGGGCGTAATCAGATCAGTAGAGGAGAAGGAGGTGAATATCAGTGTAAGCACTACCAGGATAGTATTTATCCGTGTAGGCGGTTGCGTGAAATACCAGATAGCCACGCCCGTTAGCGCAATGATATAGGTTGGCGATTCTCCCTTGTGATTGAAGATCACCACCCATATGAGGATAGAGGCCAGCATATTCAGGTTAAACTTCGTTTCCCTGCTGTATAATATTTTGATAAACGGGGCCACAAAAATGGCGGCTGCCGTGAGTATAAATGCCTGTTTGGAGATATCCATATTAAACCAGGTATGCCACCAGCCCATTACAGATACGCCATAGGACGCAGAGTAATCGTTGGCCAGCAGATGCGCCCAGCTTTTATAGAGGAAGTTAAGTTGCTCTGGTGAAATAACGAGCAAAGGCATCAGGGCAATGGCGATTGTCCAGAAAGCCGTATACAGTGCCGCTTTCCAGCGTTCGGGGTACAACAGGAACAACGACATCGCTACTACGCCAAAAATTTTGATATACACGGTGATGACGAGCAACAGCGTTGCCAGCCAGATTTTTTTATTCTCCATACAATGCCATGCCAGGATAAAAAATCCTGCAATCAGCACATTGATCTGGGAACTGGTAAGCGCGATCATCATTTCTATGGCGAGGAACAGGAGCAGCACGGTTTGCTGTTCCTTCTTTATTGGCAGCTTTCTGATGGCAATAATAAATACGATCACATTCATCAGGTTCCAGCAAATCAGCGCAGGCACATCCGGCATCCAGGCAAAAGCGCCCATCCACATGGCAAAAGTGGGACTGTATTTATACAGATCGTAGTATTCTGCCGGGTACAACACATACAGATCCTGGTTATGGATCAGGTGTGCAAACGCATCTTTGAAGATCAGGAAGTTGTTGTACCGCGTCCATTTCTCCATATCCTGCGATGAATACCAGGAATGAAAAGAAATACCCACCGCCATGAGTAAAAACAGGATATACAGATATTTCGGAGGGATCCTGCTTATAGTGCGACAGATAGCATCCCAGCGGCCTTTCATGGCTATGCTTTGCATGTTACTCTTTTAAGTTGTGACAGTTGTAGTATTAGTTCGCGCTTTCGGTTCAGAAGACAAAGCTATATAATTTTTTTTTTAATTATGAATTATGAAATTGTTTTAAGAATTTAATAGCAAATAGCGGCTGGGCACGCCATTCAGTCGCCATACCCTTTCATAGATAATATCGTGCCATTGGACCCGAAAATTCGTGTATTCATTGCTGTTATTGATCCTGTTTCTCTGATAACATCCTGTTTGACCGGATATTATCATGTTGTGAAAAATCTGAAAATGTAATGTATATTGTTGTTGCAGTGTATAAATGTATAATATGCTAAATGTTTACTGGAATATGCTTTTTGTTTTAAATATGTAGAGGGAAAAATAGAATTTAATGAGATGTTTTATTGGTAATTAATCTTTAGGCCTCAATTATTAATATTATATTATTACATAATATTAATGAATTTTGAAAATAAACAGATTAACATTTGCCATTAGCCCCCGCGGTGCGATCACCGGAGAATTATGTATATTTTGCTGCTTTTGTTTAACGCCCGGACCAGTTTTACCGACGAACTTAAAAGACACACGATCAGTTGATTAGTTTTATAACCTGCCGCTCAATTAACCAATAAAGAATAATCTTCAACATCCACTATGTTAAAACTAGGAAAACATTTGTTGCTGGTCATCGCCCTGTTCCTGAGATGTGCGTCATTACAGGCACAGGAAGCGTATAAGATGAAACCCGTAGCGATCCAGTCACGCTGGGCTAAAGAAGTGAGTCCACAAAATGCATTGCCGGAATATCCGCGGCCACAGCTGCAGCGCAAAGACTGGCAAAACCTTAACGGGCTATGGGAATATGCTATTACGCCCGCAGCGGCTAAAGCGCCAGCCACATTCGACGGACAGATACTGGTACCTTATCCGCTGGAATCGGCCCTGTCTGGCGTAAAGAAAAGTCTGCAGCCGGAACAGCGCTTATGGTACCGCCGGAACATGCATATCACCCCGAAGAGCGGCGAAAGAACCCTGCTGCACTTTGGTGCGGTCGACTGGCAAACCACCATATATCTGAATGGTACGGAAGTGGGCACTCATACCGGTGGATACACCGCTTTCACCCTCGATATTACCAACACAGTGAAGCCCGGAGAAAATACGCTGCTGCTAAAAGTATATGATCCATCCGATCGCGGTATTGGTCCTCACGGCAAACAGGTATTGAACCCTGCGGATATTTATTATACGCCCAGCTCCGGCATCTGGCAAACCGTTTGGCTGGAAAACGTGCCGGCAGATTATATCTCCGGGATTACGGTTACGCCAGATGTAGACAAAGGCATGGTGAACATTACCGCGAATGCACCTGCCGGTTACACGATAGAAGCTGTGGCATTTAAAGCAGGCACAGAAGCAGGCAAAGTAAAAGGCAACAGTGGCGCCACCCTGCAGCTGAAAGTGCCGGACGCCGCATTGTGGTCGCCCGCAAGCCCCTTCCTGTACGACCTCTCCGTTACCCTGCTGAAAGGAAACAAAGTCGTCGATAAAGTAACCAGCTATTTCGGTATGCGGAAAATTGCTATCTCAAAAGATGAAAAAGGAGTGGACCGCATTTTCCTGAATAACAAACCTTATTTTAATCTAGGTACCCTGGACCAGGGCTTCTGGCCCGATGGACTGTATACCGCGCCTACGGATGAGGCATTATCGTTCGATATTAAAGTGATCAAAGCGATGGGCTTTAATACCATTCGTAAGCATATCAAAGTGGAACCCGCCAGGTGGTATTTCTGGGCAGATAAACTGGGCATATTGGTATGGCAGGACATGGTAAGTCCCAACCACAGTTTGCCGGAAGGCGCGAAGGCAGCCTTCGAACAGCAGTGCAAAGAAACGCTGGCGCAACTGCAGAATCATCCCAGCATCACCACCTGGGTACTGTTCAACGAAAAATGGGGACAGTTTGATCAGCAACGCTTAACGGAATGGATTAAGCGCAGCGATCCCTCCCGGCTGGTCAACGGGCACTCCGGTGAATACCTGTATGTAAATGATAAGCTACGCAGTCCCAGTCCTAACGCATATGTAAGCGCCGATCTCACCGATGTACACAGCTACCCCAACCCCATGAACGCGATCCGTATGCCGGGCAAAGCCCAGGTGCTGGGCGAGTTTGGCGGAATCGGCGTATTTATTCCCGACCACCAATGGAACATGAGCAGCGCCTGGGGATACATCCTTGAGAAACCCGCCGCGCTGAAATCGAAATACGCGATCATGAACCAGCACCTGCAACTCCTGCAGCGGCAGGGACTATCGGCCAGCATTTACACCCAGCCCTTTGATGTGGAAGGAGAGCAGAACGGATTACTGACCTACGACAGACAGGTAGTGAAAATTCCATTTGCTGAAATCAGGAAAATACACGCACCGCTGAATCCTGATATGGGTACCCTGCTGGCCGTTGCCGTACAGGATGCAGATCTGACCGAACCTGCCGCCATCTACAGCGCCTTACTTCAGGAATATATTGACGGAAAAAGAGAACCTGACTTCCTGAGAAAGCTGGCTATGATGGCAGTACAGGCAGGTGATAAAGAAGGGGCCGCCATGGCTGGTGACGATTACTTCGCACTCATGAAACAACCTTATTCCGACGATGATCTGCGTTATGTGATGCAGGTAACCGGCAGCACGCACGACACCGGCTTCAGCATCATCCGCAACAATATGGAGGCTATCGATAAAGCCATGGGCGCCCGGCAGGCAACCGTAAAAATGATGAACCTGATCTACCAGGACTTCATCGCACCGGCCGTTACAGATGGTGGCGCGAATCCCGATTGGCCGGCGATCTACGCCAATGTACAAAGCTATGGCGCTCCGGGCGATGAGATATTTCTCCGCGCAAAAACTATTTACCTGTTGAATAAACAAGATAAAGCAGGATTTAAACCCGTGGCAAAAGAATACCTGGATAAGTATGGGCAGTTTGTAAAGCTGTCTGAAAAAAAGAAGATAGAGGCATTTATGAATTGAGGATTACTTCCCCGTTCCCAACCACTGCAGCGCATCCAGTATCAGCCTGTTCTGCGCTTCACTCGCAAAGGTAGACGACAGTTCCTTATTGGTGTGATGCTCATAATCAATATCATTATGCCCCATATTCAGGTAAATCATCCTGAATTTTTTATTCGTCCATACAACCGGGTAGTAGCCGCTATGCCATATTTCATAGGCCTTTGGGCCGGTGCCCAGCGGGAAGCTGCTGGAATCTATCGACACCAGGATATTGATGTCGGGGTTTTTGCGGAGGTCGTTGCTCCAGCGATACCATTCGTTGGGCGCTGCGGAAAATGTATCCGGTAATTGTTTGGTGGCGGCATGCTGATGGTCTTCTACTTTCAATACGGCAGACGTAGGCCGCCAGGTATTGCTGCCATAGGAACCGGAGCCAAGGAAAGTATTATGGTACCAGTCCCAGTTTTGCGGGAAGTCGGAAGGCGTAAGTGCAAATGCCGAGAAGTGGAAGCCCATCCAACCGCCTCCATGCTCCATATAGGCCTGGAAGGCTTTTCGCTGGGCCGGATCATCGGGCCGCGTATCCAGGAATATTACCACCTGGTATTTCGACAAAAAACCGGTGTTCAGATTTTGCCAATTGCTGGTACTGTCATAGCTGAAATGATGTAGTGCGCCCATTTTTGGAAACCATCTGTTGGCTTCGTGTACAAAACTGATATGCGCCTGGTCATTTTGGGCGGTATAAAAGGCAATTACCCTGAATTTGGGTGCTGTGTCCTGCGCCCGGGTGAAAACGCTGCTACACATGCTTAAAATAAGCAGGAGAATGCTTTCGTGGAATCTTAGCTTCATAAATAAGTAAATAAGGTATTCAGGTATACAAAATAATTCATTTAGGGAGAATATGCTCTTTTTCATATCACGTTAGTAGAGGTGTTATTTGTCGCAAGTACCCCTTTAGAATGTCGCTTATGCACCGTCGATAAGATCGGGGTGGCTGGTATCTTTGCATGGATAATCAACCTTATTCAAATAAAAAGCACTGTTATGCAAAAGATAACACCGTCATTATGGTTCGACAATAACGCAGAAGAAGCCATCAATTTTTATAGTGGTATTTTCAAACAGTCGAAAGTACTGGACAAATCTTATTATGGCAAAGGCAGCCCAATGCCTGAGGGCCTGTTGCTCGCAGCCACCTTTGAGCTGGCAGGTCAGCAATTTATGGTGCTGAACGGAGGGCCACAGTTTCCTTTTACAGAAGCAGTGTCCTTTATCGTAAATTGTGACAACCAGGAGGAAGTTGATTATTACTGGAGTAAGCTCACCGCCGACGGTGGAAAAGAAGTACAGTGCGGCTGGCTGAAAGATAAATATGGCTTATCCTGGCAAATTACGCCCACCAGCCTGCACAAAATGATCTCCGATAAGGATCACGAAAAATCTGGCAGGACAATGCAGGCAATGATGAAAATGGTAAAACTGGATATCGCCGCATTGGAAAAGGCTTATAACGGGGAATAATATTATTGTTTGGAATTGCCTTCAAAATTGATGAGCCAATGCGTACCGAATTTATCTGTAAGACCACCGAATAACGCGCCCCAGAAGGTGCTCTCCAGCGGATGTGTGGCGGTACCATTGGCAGAAAGACGGGAATAAAAGGTTCTGGCTTCTTCTTCACTATTGCAGTTTAACAGCAGCGAAACGGTATTGCCCACTGTAAGCCCCGCTTCAGGCACCATATCGGAACCGTTGAGCACCATGGCTCCTTTGGTGAGACTCGAATGCAGAATAAAAGGTTTCATGAAAGAAGGGATATCAACAGATATAGGCGATTCTCCGATAGTTTGAAGGGTTAACTCCCCACCCAGGCACTCTTTATAAAAAGTCATTGCCTCCCGGCAGTTGCCATTAAAAGTAAGGTAGGTATGGATCATCGTCATCATATGCCGGATTTGCTGGTGAAAAATATACCACAAAAGTCGTAAGGTGCCGGCACAATGATGGGGGGAGATAGCGACAATTCACAGGTAAAATGCGGCATTCATTATTTATTTTTAAAGATATGATACATATCTCCATATTGGTTCCACTCGGACACACCAGCCTGGTGAACATCGAAGGCAGCTACCAGATCCTCTCGGAACTGAATAATTTCCTGGCGGAAAAAGGCAGGGAGCCCATGTTCGAAGTACAACTCGTAGGCCTTGCCCGGGAGGTGAGCCAGCGTAACCGCTTATTCACCATCTCCCCGGAAGTATTAGCCGCAGATGTAAAAAAAACAGACCTGATCATCATTCCTTCGCTGCATGGCGACCAGCAAAAAGCCGCTGCACTGAACCAGGAATTTATTCCCTGGATTCAGCAGCAGTACCAGCAGGGCGCTGCTGTAGCCAGTTTATGCCTGGGTGCATTTTTCCTCGCAGCAACAGGATTACTCGAAGGAAAGCCCTGCGCCACCCACTGGAAAATGGCGCCGGCATTCAGGGAAATGTTCCCCGGTGTACACCTCATGGACGATAAGATCATCACCGAAGAAGGCCGCATCTTCACCAGCGGCGGCGCTTATTCCTATCTCAACCTGCTCATTTACCTGGTAGAGAAATATGCCGGTAGGGATATTGCTATCCTGACCGCTAAAAGCTATGCGATCGATATAGACCGGCAAAGCCAATCGCCCTTTATCATCTTCGAAGGACAAAAAGCCCATCTCGATGAACCCATCCGCAAAGCGCAGGAGTTCATCGAAGCCAGCTACCAGGATAAAATTACGGTAGATCAGCTGTCGGATATGACTGCCATAGGCAGAAGAACCTTTGAAAGGAGATTTAAAAAATCGACCGGCAATACGGTAGTGGAATATATACAACGTATCAAAATAGAAGCGGCCAAGAGGGATTTTGAAACCAGCACCAAAAATATCAACGAAGTAATTTATGATGTTGGCTATGTAGACACGAAAGCATTCAGAACTGTTTTCAAGAAAGTAACCGGGCTTACGCCGCTGGAATACCGGAATAAATACAATAAGCAAACCATTAACCTGTAAACTGGTAAGTCATGGAAAAATTAGTATTTAAAGCAACAATTAATGCTCCCCGTCATAAAGTATGGGAAGTGTTGTGGGGTAAGGATACTTATCCTGCCTGGACCACCGCATTCGCAGAAGGGTCTAACGTGGAAACCAACTGGGAGGAAGGCAGCCGTGTATTATTCCACGATGGAAGTAATAACGGAATGGTATCTACCATCGCAAAGAAAATACCGGATGAGTACATGTCGTTCAAACACCTGGGCGAACTCAAGAATGGGGTGGAAGACCTCACCAGTGATGCCGTAAAAGCCTGGGCCGGCTCCATGGAAAACTATACACTGAAAGACGATAACGGGAAAACCTCCCTGCTCGTGGAAATAGATTTAGATGAAACATTCAAGGAGTATTTCGAGAAAACATGGCCGGTAGCGCTTGACAAATTGAAAGAGTTGTCGGAGCAGTAACGAACAGCTTTTTGCTTTTTGTCTTGCTCAGGATTAGACTTATTTTGTGATTTTCAGGATTTTCTTTTTTTGATTTTAAAAGATTTGGGGAGATATAAGCAATTTTCGCTTATATCTCCCCAAATCTTTTAAAATCAAATTATAATCACCGGAAAAAATCCTGAAAATCATAAAATAAGTCTAATCCTGAGCAAGACAAAATTCGCTTCATTTTTCTAAAAGCTAAAAGCTGTTCAATCATCGTTAACTTAGCTGCCGCAGAAAATTATACATGATGTTTCGGAAATCAACGATCTCCTGCCTGTTGGTAATGGCTTTTTTGAAATTATCGGCACAGGAAAAATATGAGCTCAACAGCGGATGGCAATGCAGGAATATTGCCGGAGTACAGGCAACAGGACAACAGGTTTCGGATCCGGGTTACGGGTTGTCCGGCTGGATGCCGGCCACAGTACCGGGTACGGTATTAACCACCCTGCTGGATAATAAACAGGTGCCGGATCCGATGTTCGGCATGAACAACGAACGAATTCCGGATATCTATCACACAGGTCGCAACCACTACACTTATTGGTTTGTAAAGGATTTCTCTGAAAAGGCGCCTGCCGGCGATGCCCAGGTATGGCTGCATTTCAGAGGGGTAAACGATGGCTGCGACATTTTCCTCAATGGCCATAAAGTAACTCCCGGCACCCATTTCGGGGCTTACCTGCGCCAGTCTTATAACATTACGCCCTGGCTGGCGAAAAGCGGTAAAAACCGCCTGGCGGTGATCGTATATCCGCCGGAGTTTCCCGGCAATCCGAACGGTGGTCAGGGCGGCGATGGCACTATTGCCAGAAACGTGGGGCCACAGTACACCGCAGGGTGGGACTGGATACAGCCTATGCGCGACCGCAACACCGGTATCTGGGATAAGGTAACCATTGAAAAAACAGGCGCTGTAAGGATCAAAGATCCGCATATCATTACCCGGGTACCCGGTACCCGGAAACCCGAAGGTACCCAGGCGCCGGCTACGATCCTGGTATCCGCAACGCTGGAAAACGCCAGTGCGAAAAGTATTGCCGGTACCCTGCGTTATACGCTGGCCGGCAACACCATTCAACAGAAGGTAACCCTGGCGCCGCATGCGGTGACCAGGGTACAGCTGCCAGACCTGTTGCTGAAACAGCCCTCCCTGTGGTGGCCCGCCGGATATGGCCCGCAGCATTTATACCAGCTGCAGCTGCAGTTTCTCAGCAATGGAAAACAGGATGATACGGAAGACGTGGAATTTGGTGTCCGCGAAATTCAAACCTACTGGAATACACATACCCGCAGCCGCGAAATTGCGGTGAACGGACAAAAGATATTTGTCAAAGGTGGCAACTGGATCACTTCCGATGCGATGTTCCGCTTCAGCAAAGAACGATACGATGCAGAGGTACGCTTCCACCGCGATATGAACCTTAATCTGATCAGGATATGGGGCGGCAGTTTGACAGAGCGGCCGGAATTTTTCGAGGCCTGCGATAAATATGGCTTGCTGGTTTTCCAGGACTTCTGGATGTCGGGCGATTGTAACGGCAGATGGCAGGATCCGATGAAAAAAGATGACCAGTGGACCCGTCGTAAGTATCCCGATAACCACCGGCTGTTCCTGGAAAGTATGGCCGACCAGGTAAAAATGCTGCGTAACTATCCTTCCCTGGCCTTCTGGTGCGGTGGTAATGAAATTACGCCTCCGGCAGATATTTTTCATGCCATGAAAGACTCTATTCTCCCGGCATTGGATGGTACCCGCTATTTTTTCGATTACTCCAACTCCGACAGTATGTCGTATAATACTATTGGCGGAAATGGAGATGGACCTTATGGTATCCAGTCCGTTCCTTATTTCTGGAGCTACCGCACTTTCCCGTTTAACTCAGAAGTAGGCTCTGTAGGAGTCGGCGACTATGAATCGTTGGAAAGATTTTTACCGGTGGCTAACCGGGTGCCTCCTGATCTGAAGCCCGGTAAGGTAGACAGCGTATGGGATTATCATAAATATATTGCTTACAATAAGTCGATCGATCCCTATGGCAAAACCACCGATCTGAAAGCCTGGGCCGATAAAGCGCAGCTGGTCAACTACGACCAGTACCGCGGTTTGATGGAAGGCTTCAGTTCACATATGTGGGACTGGTATACCGGTGTGATCATCTGGAAAACGCAGAATCCGTGGACTGCACTCCGGGGCCAGATGTATGATTACTACCTCGATCCCAATGCCTGTTTGTATGGTACCCGAAAGGGAGCAGCTCCGCTGCATGTGATGTACGATCCTAATGACGGCATGGTGATGGCCGTAAATAATACCTTCAGCTATGCCCGTGACCTGATGCTGGAACTGAAAGTCTATGATATGCAGGGACACGATTCACTGTTGTCGCAGGGATTTGTGGAAGCCGGCCCCGCCACCGTACAGAAATTTATGTCGGTGAAAGCAGTGCTGGACAAATTAAGCGAAAAAGAAGGCGCCTTCTTTTCTCTCCGTCTCCTGGATACCCAACAACAAACGGTAGATGAAAATCTTTACTGGTTGCCGGATGCCACCGGTAATTATTCCGGGTTGCAACACCTGGCGCCGGCAGTAGTTAAAATAACGGCTCTCAAAGCGGGAGCCGATAGTATACGCGTTACCATCAATAACCCCGCTGGTGGCCCCGTCGCATTTTTTAACCGCATATCGCTGATCGATGCGCAAACTAAGAAAAGAGTATTGCCGGTGTTTTACAGCGATAACTATGTTTCCGTATTACCGGGAGAGCAGCGGACCATTACCGTGAGCGGTGCTGCTGTAGCAGCTAATGGCGGTGCATTGATTGAAGTGTATGGTAATAATGTGCAACGTCAGCTTTTAACTGTTAACCGTTAGTTGGTAGCAAATGCACGGAAAGAAGCACTTTGAGGGCAGGCAGGCCTGAGTTTTTTGCCTTCTGCCTTCAGCTTTCTACTTTTCTCTGCATTTGCTAACTGGTTTTTTGTATCTTCATTTTGTTAATCTGATCCCTAAGATCCTATTTGCGGCTGTTGTTCGGGACCTGGTTTTGAAACAACAATCAATTGTATTACCAGCAACAAATTATTAGCGATGACCTCTATCCAGGAAGACACTCTTATCCGGAAACTGGCGCCGGGCGAAAAGATTCCCTATGACCTGCTATTACTGGCCGATCCCTCCATTGTGCTTATCACTTCCTATTTATCGTCGTCTGAAGTATATGTGATGGAACAAAACGGGCAGGCAATTGCCTGTTATGTGTTATTGGCCCACAATGCCGAGATAACAGAGATAAAAAATATTTCCGTAAATCCTGCCTGGCAGGGGAAAGGACTGGGTAAAATATTATTGCAGGATGCTGCGCAACGGGCCAGGGCCAATGGCTACAGGCGTATCTGTATTGGCACCGGCAACTCCAGTATTGCGCAATTGTATTTGTATCAACGGCAGGGATTTGAAATCGTTGGCATAAAGAAGGATTATTTTATGCTGCATTACCAGGAGCCCATCTACGAAAACGGTATTCAATGCAAACACCTGGTAATGCTGGAAAAATGGCTAGGCTGATCCTGTTGCCGGGTTGTTTTCAATAACCGCCCTTGTTTTCGGCAAACTATCAGGATGATGCTCCCTTACATATTTGATGAGGTTTTCCCTGATATAGCAACGCAGGTCAAAAGCCGCGCCGGAAGTGGCTGCACTCATCAGCGTCCTTACTTCAATGGTACGTTCGCTGGTATTGGTGACCTGCAGCGCCTGGGCGCGTTTATCCCATAAGGGCGACAAGGAGAGGAGCCGTTCAAATTCTGTTCGCAGTAGATTTACGGGTACGGTATAATCCATGTAAAAAAACGCTGTACCCAATATTTCCGCACCGGTGCGGGTCCAGTTCTGGAAAGGCTTCTCTATAAAATAGTTAATCGGTAAAATCAGTTTACGCTGATCCCAGATGTTCAGCACCACATAGGTCAGCGTAATTTCTTCCACACGGCCCCATTCTCCTTCTACCACCAATACATCATCAATACGGATAGGCTGCGTAAAAGCAATCTGGAAACCGGCGAGCAGGTTCCCCAGCGACTTCTGCGCCGCAAAACCTATAATAATACCACCTACTCCCACGCCGGTAAGCAATCCTGCTCCCAGCTTGCGCATGCTGTCGAAGCTGAGCAATATGATACAGGCAGTTAGTATAAGTACCAGGGTGACGGATAACTTACGGATGAACTGCAGCTGCGTACGTATTTTCCGTTCCTTCAGGTTGTTGGTTTTGTTCAGATCATACGCATGATACACATAGTCCTCCAATACTTTGATAATGCCTATTACCAACGCAGCAAAAGAAAGGGTAAGGGCTATTTCCGCCAACTTACTCATCACAGGCGCCAGGGCCGGGTTCACGCGCATCATGGGCAATGCCATATTCAACAACAACAAAGGCAGGAAATAATTGAACGCTTTGCCTAAACGAAACAGGATACTGTGCACCAGCGAAAATTCATGATGCGGTTGTACAGACCTGCGCAGGAAGATCGATAATAAAAATTTGATCAGCCATCCAATGATGACTGCAATGCCCGCCAGCATCAGGTTCCATAGAAGATTGGGCAGGTGATCGGCATATACTGTAAGTTGATTCCACATGCGCGCCGATGCCCAAAGATAGTGCCGTTGTGTGCCAGTTACCGGTATTCACTTTCCGGCAACATGTTATCACCAGCTTGTGCCCTTTGCCCCGGTTAGGTTCCGGCAACTTATGTATTTGTTGCACCGCATAGTTACATTAAAGAGCCGTGTTATATGAACACGGACGGAGTGAGGATTTCTTTCTTCAGCATGGCCGTAATTTACCGCAGGCGCTGATAACATCATGTGGTATAATGACAAAAAAAAAACGGCGCACTAAAAAGTGCACCGCTCCTCTATCCTTATAAAAACTACTTACTGTCCTTGTTGCTTTTTCTTATGATCTACGATTGCCCCGGTTCCGGCGCCCACACCGGCACCAATCAGTGTACCAATCGCTGCACCCTTTACCCTGTCTTTATTTACGATGGCTCCGGTGATCGCACCTGCACCAGCACCTACTACGGCGCCTTTCGCGGTATGACTCCATGACTTCCATCCTTTCTTTTTAGGAGCAGGGGCAGGAGCTACTGTTTCTCCTCCACCGCCACCACCCTGTGGGGTATTGTTATCTACTACCACCGGTGCAGTTTCGCTGCTGTGACGATGTCTTTTCAGGTTGTTCATCGAATCTACCACCTGTTGTTTAATCGCGCTCACATTGTTCATGGAATCGATAGTGGCTTTTTTGGCACTTTCTATAGCAGCAGCGTTATCAGCATTGCTTTTGCAAGAAAATAAAACGACTGCTGTTGCTAAGGCTACAAGTATCTGTTTCATGGTTAAAATCCTTTTATACCTGCCCATTGTCGAAAATTGTGCCAAAGTGGGAAATTACAGTGGCAGCCGCATTTCTATGAGATTTTTGGCGAACCCTGCCTTTTCATATGCCTTAATAGCCGCCTCATTTCCGGCGTACACATCCAGCCGCAATTCAGCAATGCCCTGTTCAATTGCCCAGGCTTTTAAACCCGCCATCACCAGTTTGTTTACGCCCTTGCCGCGATAGGAGGGAACTACATACATAAATCCAAGGTAGGCATACCGGGAAATTTTAAGATAGGGCTTGGCATCCTGTATACGCGCGTATCCGGAGCCAATGATAACGCCATCACTTTCGGCTACCAGTACTTCTATATGTGTTGCGGCGATCATAGCGGCAATATCATAGTAATGGATGGTACCTTCTTTTAAACTGCTGTCATAAGGACGTTCTGCTGCGATAATACCCTGCTCAAATGTCAGCAGCACAGGCAGGTCTGCCGCCACGGCTTTGCGGATCTGAATATTTTCCATGATTGTTTTGATTAAACGGTTGCATGCAAATATCAGTTTTTTTATTACCCTGCAAAAGATGGGTATTGGCAACAATGCTTCCGGGAAGTAATCTGTAGAACACCGTTCTCCGGGAACGTTTGCGTAAATATCACCGCTACTCTGTATCCCATTTATTATTTTGAACCACGTAAATTTTACCACGCTATGAAACAAACTATCCTGACATTCGTTTGCCTGTTGCTGTGCACGTTGGTGTTTGCCCAACCGTTAACAAAAACAGTGGCAAAAGACGGCAGCGGCGACTACACCTCTGTGCAGGCGGCTTTGGATGCGGTGCCGCTGCATAATAAAGTACCGGTACGCATCTTCATAAAAAAAGGTATCTACAAGGAAAAATTGCACCTGGATTCTACGAAAGATTTTGTTACGCTGACAGGAGAAGATGAATACAATACCATTCTTACATACGATGATCACGCCGGGATGCGCAATGCTGCCGGCGATAGCATCACCACCTATTCTTCTCCTTCCTGTATGATCAATGCCAGCGATTTCCGGGCAGAACATCTCACCTTTGAAAATACGGCCGGTATGAATGCAGGCCAGGCAGTGGCATTGAGTGTTAAGGGGGACAGGGCTGTTTTTGAACATTGCCGTATGCTGGGCTTCCAGGATACGCTGCTGGCAGGTACCTTTTATTGTCGCCAGTACTATAAATTTTGTTACATCGCCGGAAGTACAGACTTCATTTTCGGCTATGCGGCTGCCCTGTTTTATAAGTGTCATATTAACAGTAATAGGAATTCTTATATTACGGCAGCGGCTACCCTGCAAACGCGCCCGGTGGGGTATGTATTTAAAGACTGCCTCCTTACAGCCGACAGCAGTGTTACGAAAGTATTTCTAGGCCGGCCATGGCGGCCCTATGCCAGCGTTACATGGCTCAATTGCAAAATGGGCGCACACATTTTACCGGAAGGCTGGGATAACTGGCGCAAGGAAGCCAACGAAAAAACTGCCCGCTATGCGGAGTATAACAGCAGCGGCCCCGGCGCAAAGCCCGGCAGCAGAGTGAAGTGGAGCCGGCAACTCAGCAGGAAAGAAGCCAGGCAATACACAAGGGAATATATATTCGGAGACTGGAAACTTAAATTGTAATGAAGATAATCGCTTTCCTGTGGTGCCTGTTGTTCGCCGCAGTTGCCATCGCACAAACAAAAAATGAACGCTCTAAAGTGTGGGTACCGGATAATGGCGATGGCACCTACACCTCGGATTGAAGTACTTTTTCCGACCCGGAAAATTACCTCGATCCTTTTTTCTTTACAGGTACTTCCGGCGCCACAATCAGTTCTGTTTGCAAGATCCTCGTGTCGAAATCTTTTACAGGACGTTTGCTTTCTATCAACTGTAACAACAACTCCGTAGCTACCCGCCCCATTTCAAATGCAGGCTGCCTTACTACGGTGATCGGCGCATGCAGCAGTTCTATTAACTCTGAATTGGAAAATCCCGTCAGCGCTATCTCTCCGGGAATGGCTACCCCCGCTTTTTTCAGCGCACGCATACAACCGGTGGTTAATTTGTCTGAAGTGGTAAAAATTGCATCAGGGCAAGGCTTTGCTTTTATCAGCTGGTTCACGGCATCCGTGACTTCCTCCAGCAGCATGCCGCCATGAAAACAATATTTGATGAGGGAAGGGTGAGATGGAATACCATGTTTTTCCAACGCCGCTACATATCCAGCCACCCGTTCCCGGGTAATGGATAAATGCGCCGAATTGGTGATACAGGCAATGCGTTTATATCCCTGTGCAAGCAGGTGCATGGTGGCATTGTATGCTCCCTTGAAATTATCTACCATCACTTTATGCGTCGCAATATCTTCCACGATCCTGTCAAAAAATACAATCGGAAAGCCATACTGATGTAAGGCCTTCAGCTGCGTCAGGTCTTTGGTAGCGCTGGATACGGAAATGAGTAAACCGTCAATAGAGCGGGAGGCCAGGTACTGCAGCGTTCTCACTTCCTTTTCGAATGATTCGTGACTCTGTGAAATAATCACCGTATAGCCTTTCTCGTTAGCAACAGATTCAATGCCGTTGATCGTCTGTGAAAAAAAACTGTTCGCGATTTCGGATACGATTACCCCGATGGACCCGCTCTTTTTTTCCTTCAAACTCAATGCAATCGGGTTGGGATGATAGTTCAGTTTCGCTGCATGATCCAACACCAGCTGCTTGGTAGCTGCGCTGATTTCATGACTGTCACGCAACGCACGGGATACTGTGGAGGTAGACAGGTGAAGCGCCTGTGCAATATCTTTTATAGTAGCTGCTTTATACTTCATAACCCTTCCGGTCTGTGTTTCACGGCTTTTTTCACAGACAATGAAAGTACTGATTTTTCCGGGAACGATTGCGTAAATAAACTTCACAATTAATAAATAGTTCTGTAGACTTGTGTTCATACGACACGAAAAAGCGATCCTGTTTTCAACCAACAAATTGCCACGTTTAACTATTGCTCATTATCGCACAACCTTTATTCGCCATTTAAATTCACCCGAACGTTATGAAAAAAATTTACCTTATTTGCTTGCTGCTGTTGGGTTTTAGTGGCTGGGCGATTGCACAGACCCATACCGTAAAAGGGAGGGTAACCGATGCATCTTCCGGCAGTGCGTTACCACTTGTGAGTGTACAGGTGAAAGGAACAACCAGTGGTACCCAAACAGACACACATGGAAATTTTACCCTCCAGGTGCCGGATGGGAAAAGAACAGAACTGCTATTCAGTTATGTGGGATACACGCCGCTGACGATGGTAGCTGATAATGTCAATCTGACAGTAAAAATGGAGTCGAATAATAAAAAGCTGGATGAAATAGTGGTGGTAGGTTACGGCATGGTAAAAAAACGAGACCTCACCGGCGCGGTCGTTTCTGTAAAAGGAGAGGAATTGAAAAAAGTGCCTTCTACCAACGTAATGGAAGCTGCCCAGGGCCGGCTTCCCGGGGTGGATATTACCCGCAGCAGCGGCGCTGCCGGCGCAAAAGTGAATGTAACGGTAAGAGGAAACAGGTCTATCAAGGCGAGCAACGGTCCGCTCTATATTGTGGATGGCGTACAGTATGAAAACATACAAGACATCAATCCCAACGATATCCAGTCCATGGAAGTGTTGAAGGATGCGTCTTCCACCGCCATATACGGCTCCCGGGGCGCCAACGGTGTTATTATGGTCACCACCAAAAGAGGCACCTCCGGCAAACCAAAAGTAAATGTAAGCTCCTATGTGGGCGTGTCTGAAGTAAATGGCTACCCGCGCATGAGTAACGGGGAAGAATATACGGCGCTGAAACGGGAAGCCAACCGCACCACCGGCAGATGGAACAGCGTGGCGGATGATCCGAAAATATTCAACGCCTTTGAACTGGATGAAATCAAAAATAACCTGTGGACGAACTATGCCGGTCTCCTGCTGCATAACGGCTTACAGCAGGACTACCAGGCAGGCATCTCCGGAGGATCAGAAAAAACAAAAGTTTACTTTTCCTTTGATTATTTCGATGAGAAAGGACTCCTGAAACTGGATCAGCTGAAACGCTATTCCACCCGTTTGAACATCGATCAAACCATCAACGACGCTATCAAAATAGGTGTACAAAGCCAGATCACCTATTATGATCAGAGCGCCCGCCGCGACCCGTTGAACCAGGCCAATAAATATATTCCGCTGGCAATGCCATATGACTCAGCAGGCAACCTGGTGCTGTTTCCTAACAGTGGCTCCGCCATCAACCCATTGGCAGATGAACAGCCCAATGCCTATCAGAATATTACCCGCACCACGCGCACCTTTATCAATGCCTACCTGGAACTTACGCCCTTTGCAGGTTTTATGTTCCGCTCCAATTTTGGCGTTACCCTGGAAAATGCAAAACAAGGCGTTTTTGCTTCCAAAACCTCCATCGACAGATCAACGGCTTCTACTTCGAGGTCGCAATCAAACGGTAGTACCCGCAGGTATCTCAGCTGGGAAAATGTGGCCACCTACAACAAAACCATCGGCGACCACACCTTCGGCGTTACCGGTGTAGCCAGCGTATTGTCCGATCAGCGCGACTCTTCCCTGATGCAGGGCGAGGGACAATTATTACCTTCCCAGCTCTACTATGCATTGCAAAATAATGTGAGCGGCATCGCGGTACGTACCATGTACCAGGCCAGCAAACTGATCTCCTTTACAGGCCGGCTCAACTATGCCTTTAAAGGAAAATACCTGCTGTCGCTCACCGGCCGCTCCGATGGCTCCTCTAAATTATCGCCCGGTAACAAATGGGCCTTTTTCCCCTCGGTGGCGGGCGCCTGGCGCATCAGCGACGAAACATTCATGAAGTCACAAACATTCCTGAACGATCTGAAGTTGAGGGTGAGCTATGGCGTGGCCGGTAACGATGCGGTAGATCCATATTCTACCGCCAGCTATCTTACAAAAATTCCCTTTTCCTACGACGATACAAACGCCGCTATGGCCTATGCCATCGGTGATCAAACCGGTAACAAGGAATTAAAATGGGAACTGTCGACTACCAAAAATATCGGGATCGACTTCGGCATCATCGCCGGAAAAGTAAGCGGCAGCATCGATTACTACGATACCAAAACAAAGGACCTGCTGCTGCAACGCAGTCTGCCTACCTCCTCCGGCGTTAGCTCCGTAGTACAGAACATCGGGAAAACCCGCAACCGTGGTATAGAAATAGGTATCAATACCACCAATATCACAACCGCCGATTTTCGCTGGACTTCCAATATCGTATACTCCCGCAATAAGGAAGAAATTGTGGAGCTGGCAGACGGTAATACCAATGATGTAGCCAACGGATGGTTTATCGGCTCCCCGGTGAGAGTATATTTTGATCAGCAGAAAATCGGTATCTGGCAAACCGCCGATGCTGCGGAAGCCCAGAAGTTTGGCTATAAACCCGGTGATATCCGGGTAAAAGACCAGGACGGAAATGGACAGATCAATTCCGCCGACCGTATCATACTCGGCGCTCAGGTACCCAAATGGAGCGGAGGTTTTAATAACGACATACGATACAAAAATTTTGACCTCAATATCTATGTATTTGCACGTATTGGTCAGTGGATCAACGCTGAATACGCCGCTAAATTCGATCCGCAGGGATTGGAAAACAGTGCGCCACTAAACTACTGGACACCGGAAAATGCTTCCAATGATTATCCAAGACCTAATGCGAGTCTTTCGAAAGACGGCACCCCGTTTATTAAAACGCTGGGTTATAAAGACGGCTCCTTTGTCAAGATCCGCAACCTGTCGTTAGGGTACACTTTCTCCGCCCAAACGTTGAAGCCGCTGCACCTCAGCAGTCTGCGTTTATACGTAACCGGTAAGAACCTCTTTACCTTCAGCAAGGTAAAGAATTATGACCCGGAAAGGGGAGGCGACCTCAGTAACCCGTTGACAAAAATGTATGTGGTAGGAATAAATGTTGAGTTCTAATTTTTAAAAAGCAGTTATGAAACCTAACATAAATAAGTACTTTATTATACTCAGCATAGCAGCGGTAAGCATGGCTGCCTGTAATAAACAACTGGAAGAATACAATCCCGGCGGCACTACTACAGATGCTGTTTACAGCACTCCTGAAGGGTTTGAAACCCTGGTGAATGCGGCGTATACCTATAACCGTTGGTGGTATGGAAAAGAGGAAGGATACAGCATCGCAGAAATGGGAACAGATATCTGGACCAGCGGTACCGGCGACAAATACCCGGACATCACCAACTATAATAACCTGCAGGCCAGCAACACTGTTATGAGCGGACTTTGGAAACAGCTATATGCGGCCGTTAACCTTTGTAATACAGGCATTACCCGCATCGATAAAGCAGGACTTACCACCGATAAACGAAAAATGCGCAATGCCGAGTTACATTTCCTTCGCGCTTTTTACTACTGGCATATCGTGGAAACCTGGGGGCCGGTACATTTCACGCTGGAAGAAACCTCCGGTGTTATCACTACCGCCAACCGCACGCCGGTAGATACATTCTATGCACAGATTTTTCGCGACCTGGAGGTAGCAGTGAACGACCTTCCCGTTACCACCGGTGATTATGGCAGGATCACAAAACCCGCCGCAGAAGCATTCCTGGCAAGAATGTATCTCACCCGTAGTAAAAACCAGCAGGCGGCAGACCTGGCAGATAAAGTGATTAACAGCTATGGCTATACGTTGTTAGCAAAGTATGCGGACCTGTGGCGCATGGATAACCTGCAGAACAAGGAAGTGATTTGGGCGGTAAATTATATGAAGAACCTGGTATTCGATGACCGCACAGACGCCACACTCTTCCCTAACGGGCATTCCCGGGGCGCCAATAACGGTCACCTGATGTTTGCCATGAAATACGATGACCTCCCCGGCATGCAACGCGATATTGTTAACCAGCGTCCGTTTAACCGCTATATGCCAACTTTGTTCCTGTTAAACCTGTTTGATGAAAAGGCAGATGCCCGCTACGGCGCCTCCTTTAAACAGGTATGGTACTGTAATAACCTGAAAACCGCCCCGGCAGGGATGAAGCTTGGCGATACCGCAGTGCTTTGCAGTAAGTATGTTTTACCGGCAACTACCAAATATCGTGTGTACGACAGAAATACGGTATACACAGCAGCTGGTGGCGGAAATGATCGTACGCACTATGTATCGTTGCAGAAGTTTGAAGATCCCACACGGGCATCCATGAACGAAGAACAAAGTGCCCGCGATGCGTTTATTATAAGACTCGCGGAGATGTACCTCATTGCCGGCGAAGCGCAGTTTAAGCTGGGCAATGCGGCTAAAGCAGCAGACTATATCAATGTGATCCGTAAACGTGCCGCTATTCCCGGCCAGGAAACAGCGATGGAGATAAAACCCGCCGACATCACCCTGGATTTTATCCTTGATGAAAGAGCCCGGGAGCTGGCAGGAGAACAGTTACGCTGGTTTGACCTGAAACGTACGGGTAAACTGGGAGAAAGGATCGCCCTCCATAACCCCGATGCCAGCCAGTATTTCCAGTCGTACCACAATGTGCGGCCTATTCCCCAGGACCAGATTGATGCCGTCAGCAACAAAGGAGAGTTTAAGCAGAACGATAAATATAACTAATGAGATATTTACAGCTATTACTGTTATCATTATTGGGACTGGCGCCAGCCGGTCCCAAACCCGCTATATTCCTGATCGGAGATTCCACAATGGCCGATAAACCGCTGGCCGATAACCCCGAAAGGGGCTGGGGCCAGCTGCTCCCGCAATTTTTCGAACCGGGTATCGTGATAAAAAACTATGCGGTCAACGGTCGCAGTACTAAAAGCTTTATAGCCGAGCATCGCTGGGATAGTGTATTGGCACAGTTGCATACCGGCGACTGGGTGATGATCCAGTTTGGTCATAACGATGCCAAAATAAGCGACAGCACCCGCTATGCCGCCCCACAGGGCGCTTACAAAACAAACCTGGAACGTTTTGTAAAAGAGGCCCGTGCTAAAGGCGCCCACCCGGTACTTATTACCCCGGTAGCGCGGCGTAAGTTTGTGAATGGTGTATTGGAAGATACCCACGGAGAATACCCTGCGGTGGTAAGAACCGTGGCGGCAGCCATGCAGGTACCTTTACTGGATTTGCAAAAAAGCAGCGCCGCGCTGCTTACACAGGAGGGAGATACCGCTTCTGTGAAAATGTTTAAGACCATACCACCCGGACATTATAGCTCGCTGCCGGAGGGTGTTACAGACAATACTCATTTTAACGGGTACGGCGCTACGAAGATGGCTGCATTGATTGCCCGCGACATCAGGGATCAACAATTAGTCCTCGCCACCTGGTTGAAGAAAACGCCTTTTGAAGGAAAGTATGCGTATGAGTTACCACAGGTCTATGAGCCGCATTTTAAAAAAGATACTTTCAATATTCTGCATTTTGGCGCTAAAGCGGATGGTATTACGCTGAACAGTAAAAGTATTAATGATGCGATTACCGCCTGCAGCAATAAGGGCGGCGGCGTGGTGCTGATCCCCCGCGGAATGTGGCTTACAGGGCCACTGGTATTAAAGAGCAATGTCAATCTTCATCTGGCCGCCAATGCGGTATTGCAGTTTACGACCGACTTTGATCAATACCCGCTGATCAATACTACCTACGAGGGACTGGCAGCGGTTCGTTGCCAGCCGCCGGTATCAGGCAACAACCTGGAAAATATAGCCATTACCGGTAGTGGCATCCTGGACGGTGGTGGCGACGCATGGCGCATTGTAAAAAAAGCAAAACTCACTGCTACGCAATGGGAAAAACTCCTGGCCTCCGGAGGGTTCCCGGGGGAAGACAGCGTTACCTGGTACCCGTCGAAACAATCATACCTGGGTGCTAAAACCCCACAGGCAGGTGTGATCACAGCTGGAAGCAAGCCGGCAGATTATACAGCTATCAAGGATTTTCTCCGCCCGAATATGATCAGTATTGCCTCCTGTAAAAATGTGTTGCTGGAAGGCGTTACATTCCAGAATTCTCCCGCCTGGTGTTTGCATCCACTGCTATGTGAAAACATTACACTGCGCGGCATTTATGCGAAAAATCCCTGGTATGCGCAAAATGGTGATGGCGTAGACCTTGAATCATGCAGCAATGCGCAGATCCTCGACTGCACGTTTGATGTAGGGGATGATGGCATCTGTATAAAATCGGGCAGGGACGAGCAGGGGAGAAAACGGGGCAGGCCCACAGAGAATGTGATCGTACACAACTGTACAGTATATCATGCACATGGTGGTTTTGTGATAGGCAGCGAAATGTCTGGCGGTGCCCGCAATATTTATGTGTCGGATTGTTCCTTCCTGGGCACCGATATTGGTTTGCGGTTTAAAACAGCCCGTGGCCGTGGCGGGGTGGTGGAAAATATTTATGCGGCAGATATCAACATGAAAGATATCCCGGGAGAAGCCATCCTATTCGATATGTATTATGCCGCTAAAGATCCTGTGCCGTTGTTAGGTGAAAAGAGGGCCGCGCCAAAAGTGGAGCTTTTGCCGGTAACGGAAGCTACACCACGGTTCCGTAACTTTTATATTAACAACATCGTATGTAATGGCGCAAAGAAAGCCGTTTTCATCCGCGGCCTGCCGGAGATGCCTGTCAGCAATATTTTCCTGCGCAACCTTGTCATAAAAGCAGAAGAAGGAATCAATTGTATGGAAGCAAGCAATGTGCATTTTGAAAAGGTGTATCTCGTTACTTCTTCCGGTTTACCGGTCATGCAAACACGCAATGCCAAAGATATTATACGCGATAGCTGCCGTTATCGTGATACCCGTAACCAATCAACGGAAGATTATGCATTTTAAAAAGACCTTGTTTATGATCGGGCTGTTTGCGATCAGCGCGCTCAGTGTCCGGGCGCAGACCGGCGCTGCCGGCATGGCGGCCACCGTTATGCGGATATGGAAAGATTCGCTGACGATGCAACTCGGTACACCCGTTAAATGGAATTATGACCAGGGAGTGATCCTGGATGGATTTACCGGTTTATGGAAACGTACCGGCAATCCCCTTTACCTCAGCTACATACAGCAGAGTATGGATTTTTTTGTGGAAGATAACGGTGATATCCGTACGTACCGGCTAAAGGATTATAATATCGACAATATAAAGAACGGACATGCCCTGCTGACATTATACAAAGCGACCGGCAACAATAAATATAAACTGGCAGCGGACCATTTGCGGGAGCAATTGAAAGGGCAACCCCGTACCCACGATGGCGGCTTTTGGCATAAGCAGCGATACCCCTGGCAGATGTGGCTGGACGGGCTGTATATGGGCGAACCGTTCTATGCAGCCTACGCAGCATTATTTCATGAAGACAGCTCCTTCCGTGATATCACCCGGCAGTTTGTACTCATGGAAACACATGCGCGCGACGCCCGGACAGGCTTGTTGTATCATGCCTGGGACGAATCGCGTGAGCAACGTTGGGCTGATAAAGTTACCGGGCAGTCGCCGAATTTCTGGGGCCGTGCCATGGGCTGGTATGCCATGGCGCTGGTAGATGCACTGGATTACTACCCGGCAGGCGATCCGGGGAAAGACAGCCTGATTGCTATTTTAAGCCGCACTGCTGCGGCGGTAAAAAAATACCAGGATCCCGCCACCGGTTGCTGGTTCCAGGTGCTGGATAAAGCCGGTAGCAAAGGCAACTACGTAGAAGCCTCCGCTTCCTGCATGTTCGTATATGCGTTGGCGAAAGGAGTACGCCTGGGTTATTTACCAGCCGGCTACAGCAAAGTGGCGGCCAAAGGATACACCGGTATCCTAAAACAATTTATCCGGAAAAACAGGGAAGGAGATATTACCCTGACCGGCACCGTTAGTGTGGCCGGTTTAGGTGGAGAACCCTACCGTGATGGCAGCTATGAATACTACCTCAGCGAAAAGGTGATCGACAACGATCCCAAAGGCGTAGGGGCTTACCTGTTAGCCGCCAATGAAATGGAAATGACGACAAAAAAATAACAAATGAAATTATCAAAAGAAACACTGCCCCGGCTAAACGAAAGCGATACGCTGCAATTGCCTGCCACCGGTTGTTTTGAGCTACCGGAAAAGGTGTTGCAGTTTGGCACAGGGGTGTTGCTGAGAGGGCTGCCCGATGCTTTCATTGATAAAGCAAACAGGCAGGGACTATTTAATGGCCGGGTTGTGGTGGTAAAATCCACCGGCAAAGGAAGTACCGATGCATTCGGGGAACAGGATAACCTGTATACACAATGCATCCGGGGCATCGAAGGCGGTCAGAAGGTGGCAGTGGATATTGTGAATGCCTCCATCAGCAGGGTACTGAATGCGACATTGCAGTGGGAACAGATCCTGGCTTGCGCTACCAACCCTGATATGCAGATAGTGATATCCAACACCACCGAAGTTGGTATCGCCTATATGGCTGAAAGTATATTCGCTGTACCACCGGCTTCCTTTCCTGCCAAGCTGCTGGCATTCCTGTATAAGCGCTATCAGCATTTCAGCGGCGATCCCGGTAGGGGAATGGTGATCATTCCTACAGAACTGATACCGGATAACGGCAACAGGTTGAAAGACATCCTGTTGGAACTGTGCGTGTTCAACCACCTGGAAGATGCGTTTGTTGGCTGGCTGAACAACAGTAACTATTGCTGTAATTCGCTGGTAGACTGTATTGTACCCGGCGCTGCAACTATTGATGCAGGTTATGAAGATGAGCTGATGATCATGACGGAAGTATACCGTTTATGGGCCATTGAAACAAACAGTGAACAGGTTCGAAAGATACTTTCGTTCAGTGAGGCAGATGCCGGCGTAGTATTATCACCGGATATTAACGTATTCCGTGAACTGAAACTGCGTTTATTGAACGGCACGCATACACTCAGCTGCGGACTGGCTTTTCTGGCCGGGATAGATACCGTGGTGGCCGCGATGAAGAAGGAGTCAATGGCGGCCTATATGGAAGGACTGATGATGCAGGAGATTATTCCTGCTATAACAGATCTGCATATACGCAACGATGCCGCGGTTCGTTTTGCCGGCGCCGTACTCGACCGCTTCCGTAATCCATACATCGAACACCGCTGGTTAAGCATTTGCACGCAGTACACCTCCAAGCTAAAGATGCGGGTGGTACCGGTGCTGTTGCAATACCACCAGCGCACCGAACAAGTACCGGCGCTCATTTCCCTGGGTTTTGCCGCGCACCTGTTGTTTATGCGCGGGAGTGAAACATACAGCATCCAGGACGATCACGCCGGTTGGTACCAGGTGCAATGGCAGCAACTGCCGGTTGACCTGCTCGTGCGTACAACGCTGGGTAACAAAACCATCTGGGGACAAGACCTCACGGCCATTCCCGGTTTTGCTGCCGTGGTAACGATTATGCTCAACGCATTACTACAGGAAGGAACAGCTGCTTACCTGGAACGGGTGGCAGCAGAAATAGCGATATCATAGTTTAAGAAGATAGCCATGAAGCAGAAAGTATTAAAGGTACACCCGGACGATAGTGTCCTGGTGGCATTGCAGGACCTGGAAAAGGAAGAAACGGTGCAGTATAACGGAGCTGTATACACGATACAGGAAAAGATTCCCGCCAAACATAAATTTGCGGCGAAGGTATTCGGTAAGGATGATCCGTTGGTGATGTATGGTGTACTGGTAGGGCGGGCGCAGGAGCACATAGCGGCCGGCAGCCGGATTGCTGTGGAAAATGTACACCACGCAGCCAGCGGATACCAACTGGCTGCTCAGCGTAAAACAGCATGGCAGCAGCCTGATATCTCCCGCTGGCAACAAAAAACATTTATGGGATATCACCGCGCAGATGGGAGTGTGGGTACGGCCAACTACTGGCTGGTAATACCATTGGTATTTTGTGAAAACAGGAATGTGGAAGTGTTGAAAGAAGCCCTGTTGTCAGAACTGGGATATAGCCGTCCTGCGCAATATGCCGCCTTTACGCGTTCGTTGGTGGCACAGCAACAGATGGGCAAAGATATTGCCGGTATCCTGGAAACCACCTACACCGCCGATGAGGGCCGCAGGGAGCAACACCGTGTTTTTGAAAATGTAGATGGTATTAAGTTCCTTACCCACGACGGAGGCTGCGGCGGTATCCGCCAGGATGCGCAAACACTTTGTGGCCTGTTAGCCGGATATATTACACATGCCAATGTTGCCGGCGCTACTGTGTTGAGCCTGGGTTGTCAGAATGCGCAGGTCAGCATGCTGCTGGAGGAAATAAAAAGGAGGGATGCTGATTTTTCAAAACCACTTTATATCCTGGATCAGCAACAAACAGGTGCAGAGCAGGCGCTGATCACCGATGCCATCCGCAAAACATTTGCTGGTCTGATAGCCGCTAATCAATGCACCCGGCAACCGGCGCCGCTGAGCAAGCTTTGCATAGGACTGGAATGCGGTGGCTCGGATGGGTTTTCAGGCATCTCCGCTAATCCCGCCATCGGCTACACTTCTGATCTGCTGGTGGCCCTGGGTGGTACGGTAATACTGGCTGAGTTCCCGGAGTTATGCGGAGTAGAGCAGGAAATGAGCGACCGTTGCCGTTCCGCGGAAGACGCTACCCGCTTTATTCAGCTCATGCGTACGTACCAGCGTCGCGCTGAAGAAGCAGGCTCCGGATTTGATATGAATCCATCTCCCGGAAATATCAAAGATGGCCTCATTACCGATGCCATCAAATCGGCTGGCGCCGCCAAAAAAGGAGGCACCTCACCGGTGGCAGCCGTATTGGATTACCCGGAAAAAGTACAACAGCCAGGTCTTAACCTGTTATGCACACCCGGTAATGATGTGGAATCGACCACTGCCGAAGTAGGCAGCGGCGCTAATATCGTGCTGTTTACAACCGGGCTGGGAACGCCCACAGGTAACCCGGTTACACCGGTCATTAAATTATCCAGCAACACAAAACTGTACGAGCGCATGCAGGATATCATTGATATTAACACCGGTACTATTATAGACGGAGAGGAAACCATTCCTGCCGCCGGAGAACGTATACTCGACTACGTTATACAGGTGGCCAGCGGAGCCATTACCGCTAAATCCGTATTAAACGGCCAGGATGATTTTATTCCCTGGAAAAGAGGCGTGTCATTGTAATACATAAAATGGATGATTGATGAGAAAAAAATTCATGGATGAAAATTTTCTCCTGAATAGCGAAGCTGCGGAACGACTGTATCACGATTACGCAAAGGATATGCCGGTGATCGACTACCATTGTCACCTGCCACCGGCACAGATAGCGGCGGATACCCGTTTTGAAAATATCACACAGGCATGGCTATACGGAGATCATTATAAATGGCGGGCAATGCGTACCAACGGCATCCCGGAAAGCTATTGCACCGGTAATAATACAGATTGGGAGAAGTTTGAAAAGTGGGCAGCTACCGTGCCTCATACGTTGCGCAACCCTTTGTACCATTGGACACACCTGGAACTGCAGCGTTATTTTGGTATCTCTGAAATACTGGGCCCGGCATCGGCGGCGGGTATTTATGATACCTGTAACCAGCTGCTGCAAACACCGGAATACAGCGTACGCAACCTGCTGCGAAGCAGGAATGTGGCCCTGGTTTGCACTACCGACGACCCCGCAGATGACCTGCGGTATCACCGGCAAATAAAACAGGATGTTTTTGAAATACCCGTGATTCCTGCTTTCCGCCCGGATCAGGCCATGAACGTGGATCACCCGCCGGGATATAACCGGTACCTGCAAAAACTGGAGCAAGCAGCCAACCGTAATATTAACACTTACGACGACCTGTTGCAGGTTTTAAAAGAGCGCCATGATTTCTTTGCCTCACATGGCTGTAAAGTATCAGATCATGGTATTGAAGAAATATATGCGGAAGATTTTACGGAGACAACCATCCGGCAGCACTTTCTGAAAGTACGCGCAGGCAAGGTATTGGAACCGGGAGAAATAAGACAGTTCAAATCAGCATTGCTGCTGGAGCTGGCCTTAATGAATCATGAAAAAGGCTGGGTACAACAATACCATCTCGGCGCCTTGCGCAATAACAACTCCCGCATGATGCGCCTGCTGGGCCCCGATACCGGCTGGGATTCCATCGGCGATTTCTCACAGGCCCGGGCGCTGGCAAAATTCCTGGACCGGCTGGATAGCCGGGATAAACTGGCCAAAACAATTATTTACAATCTCAACCCGGCCGATAATGAACTCATGGCCACCATGACCGGCAATTTCAATGACGGCTCTGTAGCAGGAAAAGTACAGTTTGGCGCCGCCTGGTGGTTTCTCGATCAAAAGGAAGGCATGACGCGGCAACTGAATGCGCTGTCCAATATGGGGCTTATTTCCCGTTTCGTGGGTATGCTTACCGACTCCCGCAGCTTCCTGTCGTATCCCCGTCATGAATACTTCCGGCGCCTGCTCTGTGACCTTTTCGGGGAAGAAATAGAACGGGGCGAAATCCCGGACGATATAGACCAGGTGGGAACGATGATACAGAACATTTGCTACGGAAACGCGAAGAGCTATTTTGGTTGGGGGGGAGCGCCTCCGGCGCTTGTCTTGGGACAGGATTAAAATGATTATGATGATTTTGATGATTTTATTTCCTTCTTGTGCGGGTCGTATACTTTTTACGAAATGCCTGGTCAATACGATGGGGATTGCCTGATAAAGAAATAAAATCATCATAATCATCATAATCATCATAATCCTGTCCCAAGACAAAGGCCGAAGGCCTTCCACTTCGCTCCAAAAACTTTTTTTGGAGACTGCTGACATAGGGTTGTCACACCCCCTTGGTTTCTTTGTATTGTAATCAAAAAACATACAGATTTATGGAAAACAATACATTGACAGCTACCGCACCCGTTACAGACGTTATTATCAACCGCGAACAGCTCCTCGAGCACTGGCAGGGCCATCGCAGGATCACTCGCAGGGCTATTGAGAAATTCCCGGCTGACCAGCTTTTCAGCTACAGCGTGGGTGGCATGCGTCCATTTTCGGAGCTCATTATGGAAATGCTGCGTATTGCCTCTTCCGGTGTACATGGTTTCTCCACAGGTGAATGGCTGCAAATGACAGATTTGCTCAAGTATACCGGGGTAACGGAACCTGCTAACAAGGAAGAATTGTTACAATTATGGGATGTGGTTACCACGCAGATCGACGACTATTGGCCGAGAATTGCCCCGGATGGTTTTCATACAACCATGAAAGCTTTTGGCCAATATGAAGGAACAATCACCAGCCTGCTGTTCTATTTTATCGACAACGAGATTCATCACCGCGGACAGGGGTTTGTATATCTCCGCGCTTTAGGTATTGAACCACCGTTTTTCTGGGACAGGAACTAGCTCTATCTCACTGCATTAAACTTCTCCCGGTATTCAGAAGGCGTCATTCCCACTGTTTTGCGAAAGACCTTTCTGAATGCCTTGGGGTCGTTATAACCTGAGTTGAAGATCACTTCCATCATTTGTTGTCCTGTTTGTTCAAGCAGTTTTTTGGCGGCTTCAATGCGGGTGAGCTGCAGGTACTCAATAGGAGTAACACCGGTTACCTGTTTAAATCTTCTTACAATATTTCTGCGGCTGGAAGGAATGTCTTTGATCATTTCTTCAATGGTGGCAACTTCCTGGTAGCTGGCTTCAATCCTTTGCTGGGCGGTGGCTACGAGGTCGTCGTGGTGATTTCGGGTAGGCTGAAAAGTGCTGAAATAGGACTGCTTGTCACGCCCCATATCAATAGCAAATATTTTTGCAGTTCTTACAGCGATCTCTATGCCGCAATGTATTTCCAGCAAATGCAATAACAAGTGAAAGGTGGAGGTGGCGCCACCGCTGGTGTAAATACCTGCATCGTGGGTAACAGTTTTATCCGATAACAGGTTCACCGCCGGAAATGCCGTACTGAAATCTTTGCAGGCATCCACATGGGTGGTCGCAATTTTTCCGTCCAGCAGTCCGGATGCACCCAGCAAAAAGGCGCCGGTACAGAAGCTGGCTATTTCTGCGCCGTTTTTATACTGCTGTTTCAGCCAGGGAACATATTCCCGGTTTGCTGTTATGGTCTGCTTCAGGTCGTCCGTAGTGAAAGAAGGCACCAATACCAGGTTAAAAGTAGTGGGCACATCTATTCCATGTGAAATGTAGTCAGGAAAAGCCGCTGCCAGATGTGCCGTTTCTGCGGTATGTACCATGTGGATGGTAAACGGGGTTGACTGACCGTTTTGGTGGTAAATCTTATTGACGGTGTCAAGTACATCTGTGATGGCTGCAAGGCTTAACAGCTTGTAGTGGCGCATAAGCAGGATACCTATCTGTAACATACGGGTTTCAATTTTTGGTGTTATACTCAAACATAACGTTTTTGTCGCAAATACCCCCTAAGATTGGCTTCATCAGCATCGGTGTGTGAGGCGATTATCAGCTAACTTACAGGAAGTTTGAATACCTAAAATAAATAAAATATGGAAACTGTAAGCAACAGGATGCTTGGCATTCTCTCACTGTATGATTTGCAGACCGGCTTTTACCCAAAAGCACTGTTTGGACTTTCTGATTCAGATGCACACAAACGCCTCGATACCGCAGCCAATCACGTGGCCTGGCTGGCTGGTAGCCTGGTGCAACAGCGGTTTGATCTGGCGCATTTTTTAAAAGTAGAAAAGAAATCTTCCATTGGTGAACTTTTCCAAAAGAACCAGGGCATTAAGGAGGGCGTCACTTATCCATCACTCGATGTATATCAGAAAGACTGGGAAGTGATCACACCCATATTAAGAGAAGCTTTGATCAAGGCCACAGATGAACAACTGAATAGCATCCTCGATTTTCCGGAAATGAAAATGTCGTTTCCTGTTTGGGATATGGTGACATTCTCCATTTATCGCGAAGCTAACTGTATTGGTCAGATAGCGCTGTGGAGAAGGCTTTTGGGATATCCCGCTATGAGCTATATGTAAAAAAAACTCGAATGGTAGAAGTCTTTGTAACTAACGTTAAGCGGGTAGATACCGCGACGGAAATTGTAGCACTGTTACGCCGGAATTTTCCGGAAAGTAAAATTAATTTCGACCTGGAAGATCGGGATAAAGTATTGAGGGTAGAAGGAGAAGATTTCCAGGCAGGAAAAATAGTCATGTTGGTAAATGAAACCGGTTTTCATTGCCGCGTGATGGAAGAATAAGTATCCGGCTCCGGCGGGCCGGATACTTATTCTTTATTTAGTTAAGCGGATTTTGGGTGAGCGCGGGATTAATATCCCGCTCGCTTTGTGGTACCGGCCACTGGTAATTCTTTTAATATCAAATGTCCCTTGTTCTACCAGGATACGTTTATCTCCCAACGTTGGTTTGCCGGTAGCGGCATCCGCATTACCAAGCCTGGCTCCCAGGTGGTTTTCTCCACAATAACATCTACCCTTTAAAAAATTACCCGCTGTATACGCTCTTGCCACTATGTTATTACAATTACCCCCTATCTTTGATCAGCTGAGCTGGACAAGAAAAAGGTAGTTTTTCGTACCTAAACTGGTAAAAGGAGAACTGGTATTTACAATAGAGTAACCGATTAGCATATGAAAATAACTGATGTTAAGGTATGGCTGGTGGAAGGTGTTAAGTATAACTGGATCCTGTTGAAAATTTATACCGACGAAGGCCATACTGGTGTGGGAGAAGCCACTAACTGGCCTGGTAGTCCTATCGTTTATCATGCTGCCAAACATGTAGGAGAACGTGTAATAGGGATGGACCCCATGCGTACGGATTTCATCTGGACAAAACTTTATCGCGATCTCAACTGGATAGGTCCTTACGGTGCGAGTCTTTGTGCCATCAGCGGTATCGATATGGCCCTGTTGGATCTGAAGGCCAAAGTATTAGGCGTACCTTGTTATGAATTGCTGGGAGGCGCTTTCCGCAAGGATATTCAACTGTATGCCAACTATTGGTTTACAGGTGGTGCACATACACCGGAAGACTATGCTGCACAGGCATTACAGGTAAAAGCGGCAGGTTTCACCGGTTTGAAATTTGATCCTTTTGCACATGTAAATTATTTTTATGGAGAGGATCTTTCAGCCAGTCTGAATCTGACCGTAGCGCAGCAGGACCTGGCTTTTGAGGTAAGCAGGGCGGTAAGGGAAGCTGTAGGGCCGGAATTTGATATCATGATAGAAACCCATGCCATGCTGAATTTCAGGGTGGCGGTGAAAATGGCGCAACGATTGGCGGCATTGGATATTACCTGGTATGAAGAACCGGTAGGGCCGGAAAGTGCGGATACCCTGAAAGCGGTACGGGAGCGGCTGCCAGGCAATGTAGCTATTTGTGTAGGGGAGCGGCACTATACCCGTCATGGTATCCGGCAGGTATTGGAGAAGCAGCTGTGCGATATTATTATGCCCGATATCACACGTTGTGGCGGTCCGTCGGAAATGAAGCGGATGGCCACGATGATGGAAGCGTATAATGTTTTGCTGGCGCCCCATAATCCTAACGGACCTTTGTCTACCCTCGCCAGCGCGCATGTATGTGCGTCGGTGCCTAATTTCTTCCGGCAGGAATTTATGTTTAACGATGTTCCCTGGAGAGATACTGTTATTGACTACCCCATCAAACCGATGATCAGCAACGGGCACCTGCATTTATCGGACAGGCCTGGTCTTGGGGTAGACCTGGTAGAAACAGAAATGGAAAAACACCCGGGGATATTGCAACCCCGGCCCGGATTTTATGTTTAGTAGATTATGGCATTACAAATATCATTAAGCGGAAAAGTTGTTCTTGTATCCGGTGTTACCTCCGGTATCGGAAAAGGTATTGCGATGATGATGGGCAAGGCCGAAGCGAAAGTAGCCGGCTGCGGACTGGAGCCGGCCGACAGCCCCGCTGCACAGACTTTTCTGAGCGCAATGCAGGCTACCGGCGCAACCGCGATGTATACGCAAACAGACGTGACCGATGCAGCACAACAGGAGTCATGGGTGAATGATGCACTGGCTGCCTGGGGAAGAATAGATATCCTGGTATCCAATGCCGGCGCTAATTTTTTTGAGGGCGCCGCCAATTGTACGGAACCGTTATGGCAGCAAAACATGGAACTGAACCTTTCCGCCCATTGGCGCCTGTGTAAGTTATGCCGGCCTTATCTCGCAGCAAATGGTGCCGGTGTGATTATCATTATCAGCTCTAACCAGGCCTATGCCACACTGCCCGGATGCTTTCCCTATAATGTTACCAAAACCGCGCTGACCGGCCTTGTAAGGGCTCTGGCCATTGAATGGGCGCCTGCGGTGCGGGTAGTGGGACTGGCGCCGGGATTTATTGACACGCCGGGTAACCAGCAGTGGTTTGCATCTTTCCCTGATCCCGCAGAAGAGCGTGCGCGTACCGAAGCATTGCACCCCGTAAAGCGGATTGGTACTGCGGAAGAAGCAGGCGCCTGGTGTGTATTTCTCGCCGGAGAATACGGCGGATTTGCATCCGGCACTACCTATTTGCTGGATGGAGGAAGATCGGCGTTACTACAGGACAAATATTTATAAAAAAACAGCAGGGTATATATCCTGCTGTTTTTTTTATGTGTCCGGATGAAAGGGAATGGATGATTAATGTCGTCCGTGACCGCCGCCACGCTGCATATGACCCGACATATGCGATTGTGAAAAATGCTGTTGACGCATAGCCATCTGCCGGTTGCCGCCATTATTGTTAAAATGATTTTCTCTTGGCGCTGCGTTGAAATGATTTTCTCTTGCTGTTGTATTGGATGGTCTTTGTATGCTGCTGCCTGGTCTGTTCCCACTGGCAAAATGATTTCGTTCACCGCTGTTGTTAGCCGGCCTGTTTACACTGGCAAAATGATTTTGTCCATTGTTGCCTGCATGTTCGGCTACGTTATTTGTACGATGAAACGAATTCACCGGGTTACCGTGATTCACGGATGCCAGCTGACGCCTGTCGTTCCGTGCCGCCTGTTCATGCGATACCTGGTCGGAGGTGGCTTGTGTATGCTGTTCGCGCATAGCTATCTGTTCCTCGCGGCCTGGTCTGGCGTTGATACCGCCGGCGCCATTGAAGCTGCTGCGGTTATTGATAACCGTTCTGTTATTAATGACGGTGTTATTGATGTAGGTATTATGCACTACCCTGGTGTTGATATTCGCATAGGCAGTGTTGTAATGATATACATTGCCTCTCCACATACCGCCATAAAATCCTGATCCCGTATAGCCGTAACCGTAGTTAACCCCGCCATAGAATCCAACATGAGGTCCCCAGTAACCGGCATGCCAGCTATAGATACCGCCTACAAACCCCCAGTAGCCCGGTGTCCACAGCACGCCAAAGCGTGGCGGCCGCACCCATACGCCGGGAATCCAATAGTAGCCCGCAGGGCCGTAAGCCCAGTAACCGGGTGTCCAGATATATCCATCGTATGGACAAGGAGGTTGTGTATACACCGGTAATGCAGGAGGGGCTACCCGGATGGATACGCCAACACTTACCTGTGCATATACTGCTGATCCGCTTCCAGCCACTGCTGTAAACAACAGTAAAGCGATAATTATCTTTTTCATGGTTTGTTGTGCTTATTCCAGGTATTGGACGGAATAGCAGAACGGAAGTTTAAATACAAACCAGGAATGCGCGAAAGAGGAAATCTGTAAGAGGGGACGGACTTTATAATATCTGTTACAAAATGATCAGGTTCTTTGCCTTGTAAGCCTGTAGTTCCGGGCTTTCAGCGGGGAGTTCCGTAATAAGATAATGGATGTCCTGCAGCTCTGCTATTTTCATCTTCATAGAAGAATTTAAATTTGTCCGCCTGAAACTGCTTTGCCGGGAAAAAGTAATAGTTTTATGACGGCATTGTTGCCGCTGAAACAAGTGCTGGCAGATAGCGGGGTAAGCCTGCAGATCGCGGAAGCGATGCAATCCTGGCATATACCGGTACTGGTATTGGGCTGGTTAGCAGCGGCCAAGGGCCTGTGTGGGACCGGCTACCATTGCCGGTATCACAGTAGCGGGTGTGATAGCGCCGCTTGAGTATAAAAAATACCTTGTTGTCCTGGTCAGTCATGGAAACAATAGTAGGAACGGTAGGCCTTTTCGGCGTGCTTATTTTAGAGGGGTTCGTATAAGGTATTCTTCTCCGGAAAAATAAAAGCAGCATAACCAAATCAAAAAAATAAGAAAACTAAAACAGAAACTATGGAAAACAATCATGCAGAAGAGAAATTAGCGGCCCTGGGATTGGTACTGCCACCGGCGCCAGCGCCATTGGGTGTTTACAAGCCTTGCCTGGTAGATGGTAAATACCTGTATCTCTCCGGTCATGGTCCCGTGCAGAATGATAAATCACTGATTATAGGACGTATTGGCGCCGCGCTGGATATGGAAGAGGGCAAGCTGGCAGCCCGACAGGTTGGTTTAACGATGCTTTCAACTATTAAAACCCATATCGGTAGCCTGGATAAGGTAAAACGTGTGATCAAAGTATTGGGTATGGTAAACTGTACACCTGACTTTGAGCGTCATCCCTATATTATCAATGGTTGCAGCGAATTGTTTGCCGCTATCTGGGGCGAAGAAAATGGTGTAGGTGTGAGAAGTGCTGTAGGATTTGGTTCCCTGCCGGATAATATCCCGGTGGAAATAGAAGCGCTGTTTGAACTATACTAGACAGCCGTTGATTTGTATATTTGGATATTTAGCGTGAAGTTTCAGAAAAAGATTACTTTTTGAAATGATTAGCGGAATATCCCGATATCAAAATACATAAATGATGCAAATACCGGATGGTAACAAAAATCTTCGCATAACAGTGGAAGAGCTGATGAACAACAGCATGTCCGGAAGAATTGCAAGCCAAATAATGATATCGCTATGTTTATAATAGACGCACACCTGGATCTGAGCATGAATGCACTGGAATGGAACAGGGACCTGCAGCAGCCGGTAACGGCTATCCGCGCCAGGGAAGCCGGACAAACAGACAAGCCGGATCGCGCTAAAGGCGTGGTCGCCTTTCCTGAACTGAGGAAAGGCAACATCGGCCTGGTGGTAGCCACCCAGATAGGCCGCTTTGTGGCGCCCGATAATCACCTGCCGGGCTGGCATTCGCCCGAACAGGCCTGGGCGCAAACACAGGGACAACTGGCCTGGTATAAAGCCATGGAAGACGCCGGGGAAATGGTGATGATCAAAGACCGTAAAGGACTGGAACAGCACCTGCTCCTCTGGAACGATGGTACCCCCAACGATCGGAAGCCGATCGGGTATATCCTGAGCCTGGAAGGGGCCGATTCCATCGTTAACCTGAAATACCTGGAACGTGCCTATAATAAAGGGTTGCGAGCCATCGGGCCTGCCCACTACGGCCCCGGACGATACGCCAACGGAACCGATGCTACCGGCCACCTGAACGAACAGGGCAAACAGCTGATCAGGGAAATGGAACAACTCCACATGATCCTGGATGCTACGCATCTCTGCGATGATGCCTTCTGGGACGCCATGGAAATATTTAATGGCGCCGTTTGGGCCAGCCATAACAATTGCCGCGCCCTGGTTAATCATAACAGGCAGTTCAGCGACGACATGATCCGGGTACTGATCCAGAAAGGAGCCGTGATCGGCGGCGCCCTCGATGCCTGGATGATGGTACCGGGATGGGTTCGCGGCCATTCCTCTCCGCAGCAAATGGGCTGTAACCTGGAAAAAATGATCGATCATATGGATCATATCTGCCAGATCGCCGGCAACTCCCTCCACGTAGGCATTGGCACCGACCTGGATGGGGCCTTCGGCAAAGAGCAATGCCCTTACGATCTCGAAACCATTGCCGATATGCAGAAACTGCCTGCCCTGTTGTCGAAAAGAGGCTACAACACCACAGATATAGAAAATGTTATGCATGGTAACTGGCTGCGTTTTCTACGCAACGCGTGGCGCGACTGACGCAGGCTTTTGTCTTGCCCAGGATTAACAGTGATTATGATGATTTTCAGGATTTTATTTTTATAGATTTTTTTGATTTTAAAAGATTAGCGGAGACTAAAGCAAATATTCGCTTTTATCTCCGCTAATCTTTTTTTAATCATTATAAAAAAATCCTGAAAATCATCATAATCACTGTTAATCCTGGGCAAGACAAAAATCCGCTCAACTTTTAGTAATTTGCGCGGATGAATTTTCTCGAGGTATCCAACATCAGCAAACAACAGCACGGTGCTTATATTCTAAAAGATGTCAGCTTTACTCAGCAGCAGTTTCAGAAAATTGTGATTGCCGGCGAAACCGGTTCCGGTAAAAGCACACTGATGAAAATAGCCGGTGGCATGGCGCAGGCTGACTCAGGAACCGTTATGTTTGAGGGGAAAAGAGTAAAAGGCGCGCTGGAAGTGCTGATACCAGGACACCCGGGAACAGCTTACCTGTCGCAACATTTTGAGTTGAGAAACAACTACCGCGTAGAAGAGATTCTCTCTTATGCCAATAAACTCACTGATGAAGAGGCCGCAGAAATATACAGCATCTGCAAAATTTCCCATCTCCTGAAAAGAAAAACGGACCAGCTGTCTGGTGGTGAAAAACAACGCATCGCAATGGCGAGGCTCCTGATATCCTCTCCCAGGCTGTTTTTGCTGGATGAGCCTTATTCCAACCTCGATATGATCCATAAAAGCATTCTTAAAGGCGTAATCAGTGATATAGGGGAGCGGCTGGGCATTACCTGTATGCTGATTTCCCATGATCCGCAGGATATCTTGCCCTGGGCAGATGAAATACTGGTCATGAAAGATGGAGAAATAGTACAGCAGGGATCACCGCAGCAAATTTATAACCAGCCGGTGAGCGAATATGTAGCCGGTTTATTTGGTAAATATAACCTCATTACCCCCGGAAACGCCGCCATACTGGGAGGTTTGCCCGGTATTACGCTGAATGGTAAAAGCATTTTTATTCGGCCGGAAGACTTCAAAATAGTTCGCACAAAGAAAGATGCTGTAAGCGGTAAGATCGTAGATCTTAGCTTCTACGGCAGCTACCTGGAAGCGGAAGTGGCCCTGGGTAAAGCGCAGGTAACCATTAAAACCACCGATACCCGCCTCAAAAAAGGCGCCGCCGTAAATATAGGAGTGACGCCGGAAATGGTGTGGTACCTCTAAGATCTGATCCCCATGATTTTCTTCCCCGTAAAGCCGGTATAGGGCTTGTTGCGGAGCATAGCAAAGGTTCTGTCGTACGATACGGCGTAGTGTACGATTACAACAATCGCCATCCAGCTACCAGCCTGCGGGCAGCCAATTTCGCGCAATCCGTATACTGCGAGGCCAAATAATATCCATTCCAGTAAAAGTCTTACTATGCCCGGAATGGCTACCGGCGCAGGTTTAGGGTCGTTGGGGATACGAAAAACACCCCATAGTGTTGCCGCTGCCAGAGGAAAACCCAGTGCCAGCACGTATGCCAGCCAATGACTGCCCAGCTGCCAGCCCCAGCAGCTTAATACAATCAGCATAATTATTTCAAGGATAAAGCGTACGGCCAGGTTTACCGGATGGGTATTCATTGTATAGTTTGTTTCAAAATAAATATTTTTCTGCTATCTTAACGACTCCCGATAATAAAAATTGTTATGAAAAAGTCTTTGGTTTTGTTATGCGTGGCGTTATCGTCTGTGACGTTCGCTCTTCGCGCGCAATCGCCGCAACGGTTTGAAAACGATATTCATACCATTAAAGAATTCGATAAAATGTATGCACCGCCGGTGCATCCTATCCTGTTTACAGGCAGCTCCTCCATCAGGAAATGGGATGACCTCGAACGGAATTTCAGCCGGTATGTGGTACTCAACCGGGGCGTTGGCGGCGCTGTTACCAATGATATTACCTACTATGCAGACCAGATCATTTTTCCTTATCAGCCCAGGCAAATAGTTATCTATGTAGGTGAAAATGATTTACCCGTTGCTAACGTAAACGCAGATACGCTGTTGCAACGTTTCCGTACACTGTATGCAAATATCAGAAGCAAATTGCCCACTGTTCCATTGATCTATATTTCCATTAAGCCAAGCCCGTCCCGGGCAAAGTTTTTTGAAAAGGCCAAACAAACCAACGCGTTGATCAAAGATTTCCTGGCAAAGGAAAAAAATACGGTGTATGTCGACATCTACCAGAAAATGCTGGGTAAAGATGGCCAGCCCCGCAAGGAACTCTTCCTGCAGGATATGCTGCATATGAACAAACAGGGATACGCGATCTGGGAGAAAGCGATTCAGCCCTATTTGCTACGTAGATAAAATGCTGCTTTTGTTATCCCGTTGGGTAAGGAAAAAAAAGTATCTTGCCACCGGATTAATACACCTTTTATTACGCATGATACTGGATACACTGCAGAATGCCCATCTTTATTACCGCCTGGGAGTTAAATTTATCAAGGCATTTGAATACCTGGCGCAGACAGACCTGGCCAGCCTTGAAAAGGGGAAGTATGAGATAGACGGAACTAATATTTTCGCTATTATCAATGAATATGACACCGTAGACGCTGCCACGGAACAGATGGAATCACATAAAAAGTATATTGATGTACAGTATATCGTGTCGGGGTCTGAATTGATCGGGCACGATTTCCTGCAGGATCAAACCCCTTCAAAGGCATATGATGAAACGGCGGACTACCAGCTGTTTGCCGAACATCCCGTGTTTTTCTCAAGGCTTGAAAAAGGCATGTTCGCCATCTTCTTTCCGGGCGACCTGCACATGCCTAACATCCAGGTGAGCACACCAATGCCTGTAAAGAAAGTTGTTATTAAAATAGCCGTTAGCTGATAGCTTTTTTGGGCTGTGGCGTTGTCCGGAAGTATGGTAAATGCCACAGCCAGCCTCATTATCCCGATTCCACTTTATGTAATTGCTAATGCCCGATGAACAATGAGCAACCAACACCATCCCGCGATGAATTGTTTGCCGGAACGCCGGCAGACGAAACCAACGCAAATATGCTTTTATGGAACCGCGTCCGTGAAAATGGGCAGGACGCGCTGGTAGACCTGTACGAACACCTGTATTTCAGCCTGGTAGGCTATGGCATCCGGATCTGCGGAGACGTGGAAATCACCAAAGATGCCATCAACGATATGTTCCTCGAAATATGGGACCAACGGCATAAACTCCCACAGGTGGCCAATGTAAAGGCCTACCTGTTTACTTACCTGCGTCGTAAAATATTTGCCGGCATCCGGCAAACAAAGAAATCCAGCGAAGCCGCCGGCGCTTTCGCCGATACCGCTGACCATGAACTTTCTTATGAAGAAAGTATCGTTGCGGTGCAGACTTCTGAAGAAATAAAACAAAAGATAAAGCGTGCCATGGCTACGCTCACCCCCCGCCAGAAAGAATTGATACAACTCCGCTATTTTGATGGACTCAGCATGGAAGAAGTAGGCAAACGGGTGGGTATTACCACCAAAACGGCCTACAACACCCTGGGGGCCGCCCTTAAAAGCCTGTCGGTAGAGCTGATGGTGGCGCTGATCATTAAATGGCTGCAGTAATGTGTTTTAGCGAAAGGGATCGCCTTCGGCGATAGTCTTGGGGCAGGATTAAACTGATTTTGATGATTTTGATGATTTGATTATCATTTATTATAAAAAATAATAGTAAAAATCATCAAAATCATCAAAATCATCAAAATCATCAAAATCATCAAAATCATCAAAATCATCAAAATCATCAAAATCATCAAAATCAGTTTAATCAGTTTAATCCTGCCCCAAGACTATCGCCGAAGGCGATCCCCTACAAATAAAAAAAAAGTTTAGATTTTTTTGGGAATAAATCCCGGTTTCTTACACTACCTAGTATCAACAGTAATGATGAACCAAGATTTTAACGTCGCCGAAGACTTCCTGTTAAACGATTCTTTCCTGCGCTATTGTATGGGACTCAGTCAGTTCGATATACAATACTGGGAACAGTGGATCGTGGAAAACCCGGAAAAGCGCACTGCTTTTGACCAGGCCAGGAAAACGTTTGATGTGGTAAACGGGCAGCAGGGGCGGTTAGATGTGGAAGTGAACAAATTCAGATCCCTGTTACAGGATCATATCAGTAAAGATGCTGACGTTCAAATAAATAAAAAAGTACGGTACCTCCGCTACTGGCGTGCCGCCGCAGCAGTACTGGTACTGGTAGCCGGGGGAGCTGCCTGGTACCAGTTTGGTAACAACCACCGCGATCCGCAACCAGCACAGCTGGCACAACATGATGTGCTGCCAGGCGCTCCCAAAGCAAGATTGTTGCTGGGCGATGGTACCGAAGTACAACTGGATTCCATCTCCGGCAACGGGCTGAAAGAAAAAGATGGTACCCGTATCAATAAAGACAATGGAAAACTGGTATATAATGTAGCCGGTAACTCAGGGACGGCAGTAACATATAATACGCTGTCTACCCCAAGAGGGGGAGAGTTCCAGCTGGTATTGCCCGACGGCTCTAAAGTATGGCTGAATGCCGCTTCTTCCCTGCGCTTCCCTACTAAGTTTGCAGGTCCCGACAGAACCGTTTATCTCACGGGAGAAGCTTACTTTGAAGTGGCACAGCAGGCTACGCAGCCATTCCAGGTACAGTTGAACAACGGCATAAAAGTGGCCGTATTAGGCACCGCTTTTAACGTAATGGCCTACGACGATGAAAAAACAGTGAACACCACACTGATAACAGGAAAAGTAAAAGTAGCACAGCAGAACGGCAACAGCGTGCTGCTGGCGCCTTCCCAACAGGCCGTATTGCCAAAAGGCAGTCAGCAGTTCCTGGTCAGCGAAGCTGATATTGACAAAACGATTGCATGGAAAATGGGCATGTTCGAATTTGACGATGATGATATTACCACAGTTATGAGGCAGCTGGCGCGCTGGTACGATGTAAATGTGAAATTCTCCGGCCCTGTACCGGATAAGCATTACTCGGGTTCCATACGCAAGCAATCCACGTTATCCCAGGCATTACGCATTTTAAAAACTGCCGGGATACAGTATACTATAGAAGGAAAACAAATCATCGTTGAAGCAAAATAACAATACCAGGATAAGAATGTAACAACCAGGATCTTCGTGTAACAAAGCTTCAGGCAAAAGAAACCGGGAACGCGGCAACGTCCCCGGCTGAAATGTCTGGTGTGCATGTTATGCGCTTAATTTGACGTAAACAGCTTAACGCTCACCTAAAACTTAACAAATCTATGCTATTTAGACATGCTGGCAAATACCCCAATAGTAGGGTATTGGCGCAAATGCTGAAAGTTATGAAACTAGCTGCTTTTTTGCTGTTGGTACTGGCTATGCAGGTAAGTGCAACCGGGTACTCGCAAAAACTCACCCTTAACATGCACAATGTGTCATTGTCAAAGGTGTTCAAGGAAATCCGGAAACAAACCGGGTATACCTTTTTTTACAACACTGAAATGCTGGAACAGGCCGATAAGGTATCTGTGGCAGTAGTTCAGGCCGACCTGGAATACGTATTGGGCAAATGTTTGTCGAATAAAAAGCTCAATTACAGTATTGTTGACAATACTATTATCCTTTCTGTAAAGGCAAAGGACCAAACAGAGGAAGCCGCTCAACCGGTAGCCAATATCTCCGTGTTTGGTAAAATTACCGATGCGGTCACCCATGAGCCGCTCACCGGCGCCTCGGTTAAACTGAAAGGCACTACTAAAGGCGCCAGCTCAGATGCCAAAGGTAACTATACCTTAGAGCTCCCGGAAAACGGTGGCGTACTGGTGGTTTCCTTTATCGGTTATGAAACCGTGGAGAAAACCGTTTCCCAGGCCGGCGCCCTCGATATTGCCATGAAACCTAAAGCTGTGCAAACAGAGGAACTGGTGGTCGTAGGTTATGGTACCCAGAAAAGAAAAGATATTACGGGTGCGGTGTCTTCTGTAAAAGTAAGCAGCATCAGCGCCAACGTATCCAGGAATATCAGCTCCGCTATCCAGGGCCGCGTGCCCGGTGTATCTGTCGAATCTTCCAGCGGTGCCCCCGGAGCTGGTATGATCATCACCATCCGTGGTATGAGCACCCTCGGCAACAATGCTCCTTTATATATTGTAGACGGTGTGTTCGTCAGCAACATCGACGGCGTTAGTCCTAACGATGTGGAGTCGATCGAAGTATTGAAAGACGCTGCCACCGCCAGCATCTACGGTTCCCGCGCTGCTAACGGTGTGGTGATCGTAACCACCAAAGGCGGCCGCAAGGAAACCGCTCCCAAACTGGAAATAGACAGCTGGTTTGGTGTACAGTCCGTACCAAGGAGAATGAGCCTGCTCAACAGCGAACAATGGACCAAACTGATGAGCGCCAATATCACCGGTATCCCTGCATACACCAGCCAAACCCCCAACACCAACTGGCAGGACGCTATTTTCAGGCAAGCCACCATCACCCGTACCAACGTTAATTTCAGCGGAGGATCCCAGAACTTTACCTATAACTTATCCGGTGGCTACCTGAAAGAAAATGGTACCATCATCAATACCAATTACTCCGCCGCCAACTTCCGCGTGAAGTCAGAATATAACAAAGGCAGACTGCGTGTAGGCGAAACCGTTATCATCAAAAGAGGTATCAACCGCAACAACCCCGGTGGTGGCGACCAGGTACACAGTATCGTAGGTAGCGCACTGATGATGCCGGCCACTGTACCCGTATATGATCCTACCCAACCGCTCGGTGGCTACGGAAGAAGACCAACGTTCATGAAGAACCTGTCGAACCCCATTGCCCGCCTGGAAAACATAGATAACACCGTAAAAGATCTTTCCCTGCTGGCAAATGCTTTTGTAGAAGTAAAGCTGATAGAAGGACTGAAATATAAATTCAATGTGGGTTTAACCGAAGGACAAAGCAACAGCCGGGTTTTTACTGGTCCCTTTGATGACGGTAACGCTGCCAATCCTTTACCCGACCTGTCACAATCTACTTCTACCAGCAATTCCTGGTTAGTGGAAAATACCCTGAACTACAACAAAAAGTTGGGTAAACATAGTATCGACGCATTGATCGGTTATACCGCCCAGAAAAATATGACCACTGGCTTCAGCGCTTCCCGTGATGATTTGCCTATTGGTACTTCCGTACTGGGCGCAGGTTTAGCCACCTCTCAAAAGAATGATGGTTCTGCCAGCACCAGCAGCATCGTATCCCGCTTTGGCCGTATCATGTACTCCTACGACTCCAGGTACTTGTTCTCTGCTTCTGTAAGAAGGGACGGTTCTTCCCGCTTTGCACAGGATTACCAATATGGTTCTTTTCCCTCTTTTTCTGCCGGCTGGAATGTACATAACGAACATTTCTTTTCAGGAATCAGCAATATTGTAAATACATTGAAATTCCGTGGCAGCTGGGGCGTATTGGGTAACCAGGAAATCGGTAACTACCTCACACAAAACAGCATCACCAGCGGTCTTAACTACGTACAGGGCGGTGTTTTATGGCCAGGGGCTACTGCCAGCGCCTATGCGTCGCCATTAGACCTGTCATGGGAAGAAACAAAGATCACCAACGTGGGTATGGACGCAGGTTTCCTTGACAACAAACTGTTCGTGATCTTCGATGTGTTTAACAAGAAAACAACCGGCGTATTGTTGAGCGTGCCTTTCCCGCTTTCTGTGGGTAAAACCGGTTCTCCAACCCTCAACGCGGGTGTGATCCAGAATAAAGGATACGAAATCTCCCTGGAATATAACGATAGAAAAGGCGACTTAAATTATCGACTCGGATTCAACCTGTCTCACACAGCCAACGAAATGACCGCGATCAATGTGGGTTCCGGCAGACAGGAATTTGGCGGTATTTCAAGAGCTAAGGTTGGTAGTCCTATCGGTTCCTTCTTCCTGATTAAAACCGATGGCATCTTCAATTCCAAAGAAGAAGTAGCCGCACACAGCAAAGATGGCAAGCCTATCCAGCCTAATGCACAACCCGGCGATATCCGTTACGTGGATTTCAACAACGATGGTATTATCGATAACCAGGACGAACAAAACCTGGGAAGTCCTTTCCCTAATGTGAACCTCGGCTTATCCGCTAACCTGTCATGGAGAGGCTTCGATATGAGCCTGTTCCTGGAAGCAGTAACCGGTAATAAAATATACAATGCGAGAAGAAAATGGATGGACAAAATGAATGAAGTAACCAACTTCTCCACCGATGTACTGAATGCCTGGACACCGGAAAACCATTCTAACTTCCCCCGTTTTACTTTAACTGATCCTAACAATAACAACCGCGATAACAGCGACAGATGGCTGGAAGATGGTTCCTACCTGCGTTTCAAACGCCTGGAAATTGGTTACACCATGCCTAAAAGCCTGACCGGTAAATGGGGCATCGATAAGGTTAGAGTATTTGCTTCCGGCGAAAACCTGTTCACCATCACAAAATACAAAGGCTACAACCCGGATATCGGTGGTGCGCCGTTGTCAAGAGGTATGGACAACTCATGGGATGTATATCCGCTGTCCCGCACATTGTTGTTTGGTCTGAATCTTACATTTTAATCGTTTAACCGCATTGCAACATGAAAAAATCATTTAAATATATAGGGGCGTTAACGCTGGTACTGGCTGCAGCAACCGGTTGTAACGAAAAGAATTTTCTGAAACAGGACAATCCCAACCAAATAACCGATGCTACTTTCTGGAAAGATGAATCGAGTGTGAGTGCCGCCCTCGGCGCTACCTACAGTCCGTTGCGCTCATCGCTTTACGGCTACTGGGGATCGTTCCAGGGCATACAGGATATCAACGCACTGGGCGATGATGTATTCACATTGCCGGGAGAAGAGCCCGGTACCTGGGCCGTGGGCACTTTTTCCAATGATGAAAATAATGGTGATCTGAGCAGCATCTTCAGCAATACCTACAAGTGTATTCACAGGGCCAACCTGTTACTGTCGAAGATTGGTGACGTAAATATGCCGGACGATAAGAAAAAACTCTACATGGCAGAAGCGAAGTTCCTGCGTGGATTGTCTTACTATCTTCTGGCCTCCAACTGGGGTGGGGTTCCATTGAGGACTACCCCGCTCGAAACTACGGATGGTTATGCTACGCCCTGCAGTACCAAAGAACAGGTATGGCAGCAGGTAGTGTCCGATCTGACGGATGCACAGGCCGGACTGCCTGTAAAACGTGATGCGAAAGAACAGGGCCGGGTAACCAGCGGTGCTGCCATCGCTTACCTCGGCAAGGCGTATATGTTTATGGAAGATTATCAGAAAGCAGAAGCAACTTTTGACCTGCTTTTTAAAAGTCCTTATGCGTACGACCTGGTAGATAATTATGAAGATAATTTCACCGACAAAAATGAATTTAATATTGAATCCGTTTTTGAATGGACCTTTGCGCCGATAGGCGACCAGTATGGCGCCTGGAGTACGGAATCGCCTAATTCACCCATGTACAATTACCTGCCACAGTTTATTGGCCCGCCGGCGGGTGGTGGCTGGTTTAAATATGTACCCTCCAATTACCTGGTGAAGGAATTTGTAAAAGAAAAACGTCCTGATGGTTCCGATACGAAGTTTGATAAAAGAATGTACGCTTCCCTGATGTGGAAATACTCCAAACTTGGCGAAACGGATGTAACCTGGTATGATGGTAAAACCTTTGATCAGCTCTGGAATTCTGCGCTGTCAAAAACAGTGCGTCTGTACCCTGATGTAGCGCTGGACACTACTACCAATGGTCGCTTCCTGATAAAAAAAGGTACCAGCGCATGGCGTAGTGTAGCCAACGCAGATAACTACTGGGGGCCTACACCTTCTACTGCCAATTATCGCGTAATGCGTTTTGCAGAAATATTATTGCTGCGCGCAGAAGCTGCTGCACAAAATGGTAACAATGGTAAAGCCATCACAGATATCGGCCGTATCAGGCAGAGAGCCGGTCTGAAAGTAAAAACAGCCGCCGATCTTCCGGGTAAAGCAGAACTGCTGGCAGAAATTGATCACCAGAAATTGCTGGAGCTGTTTTTTGAACAAAACCGTGTGTACGATATCCGCAGGTGGAATAAAAACGCCACCCAGATGTCTACCATACTGAAAGCGCATGAAAAGCAGGGCGCCAATGTGTTCCAGGCAAAACACTTTGTGTTCCCGATTCCTGGCGACGAATTGAAATCAAATCCAAAAGCAACACAAAACGATCTTTGGAAATAAACTCCTGCGGAGTTTGTCTTTACCAGGATTAAACTGATTTAGTTGATTAAACTGATTTTTTATTATCCTTCTTCGAAAACCCTGTTGATAAAATATACTATTCCAATCTTTTAGAAATAAAATCAGTACAATCAACTAAATCAGTTTAATCCTGGTAAAGACAATCGCCGGAGGCGATCCCCTCCGCTAACCTACCTGCATGAAAATACAATACTATATTTTAATCGGCTTACTACTGGTTTGTGGGGCCTGTCATATGCAGCGGCCGAGAGCGCCATTGCCTTACTGGCTACAGGAAGCTTTTAGCACAGATAGTATGCAGCCCGGGAAAATACCCGCCCGTTTTAAGGATGGGTATATACTCCTGAGCCAGCGCGATGAACCGGGAGTATTGTACCTCTTGAATGGCAAGGGAAAAGTAGTCTGGTATCACCAGGTACGGGGTACCGGTTTTAAAACGGCGCACTTTACGGATCGTAAAACCATCCTCTGCATATTGGGTAGCAAAAATTATGCGACCAGCTATGGTAACCAGATCATGGAGGTATCCCTCAACGGTGATACGCTGTTGCACCTGATTAAAGGAGATGGCGATTTTACCGCCAATGCACACCACGAAGTATTGTTGAATCACGATAACAACATTGTGTTGTTAAGCACGGTAGAGCGGACGTTTGATCTCAGCTCACTTGGTGGTAGTACGAAGGATACCGTTAGAAGCGATGGCATTCTTGTACTGGACCGTAAAGGGCATAAGCTATGGGAGTGGACGGTGTTTGATGCATTGGATCCGCTGGCAGATAAGGATATTATGACCAGCCGCATGGACTGGATGCATGCCAATAGCCTGAGTTACGACAAAGATGGCAATTACCTGATCTCTTTTTATAACAACGGGCAAATATGGAAATTGGATGCCCGCACCGGCAAGGTGATATGGAAATTTGGCAGGAACGGGGATTTCCATTTCCCGGATTCAGCCGCCTTTGATATGGGACATAGTGTACATATCAATAGCGAAAATGATTTGATGTTATTTGATAACGGCGTATCCCGCCAACAATCGCAAACGCTGGCCTTTCATTTGGACGAAGCCGCCAAAACGGCCGCTGTCTCCATTCGTTCCCCAATTCCGGCTTACCTGTTCAACGACAGGATGGGTAGCGCTTACCTGGTAGATCACCAGACCATTTTACAATGCTGCTCTAAAAGGAATACGGTGCTGCTGACCGACAAGCAGGGAACACCCCTGTGGCGGCTCCGCTGTAACTTTATTCCTTACCGGGCGGAATTTATTCCCAAAGAACAGTTGCCTGCCGATTTTGTTAATTAGTTTTTCGGAAGATAAATACCTGTACGGTTATGAAAAATTTACGGAATGTGATTACAGGCGGTTTCGTGATGGCCACCGCTGCCATGATTGTTTATTCCTGCCAGCCTGAAGTAAAGAAAATAAAAGAAGAAAAAGAAAAAACATCCACAGAAGCCGTGGTGCTGCTCCAGGTGGATTCTACCGCTATTCCGAACGACCAGTACGGCGAAGCAGTACGGTACGGACAGGAGTTAATGTACAATACCGCTTATTACATTGGTCCGGAAGGTATAAATGGTAAATACCTGGGCAATAAAATGAATTGTACCAACTGTCATCAGCAGGGGGGGACCAAATCATTTTCTTTTAACCTGATGCTGTCGCATGAGGACTATCCCCAATACCGGGCAAGGGAGGGGCATGTATTAACGCTGGCTGAACGGGTGAACAACTGTGTTACCCGCCCGCATAACGGTCGCCCGTTGCCGCTGGATAGCAGGGAAATGGTGGCTTTCCTGTCTTACTTCCGTTGGATCAATAGTTTTGTACCAAAAGATAAACCTGTTAAAGGCATTAAAAACCTCGGGGTTGCCCTGCCGGATGTGGCAGCCAGCCCGGAACGCGGCGAAAAACTGTACGTACAGCATTGTGCCCGTTGCCATGGCGCCGATGGAGAAGGGCAGTTACGCGCAGATAAGGTAACTTATACCTATCCTCCGCTATGGGGCGCTTATGGTTATCAACCCGGATCCAGCATGCATAGGGTAATCAAACAGGCGCAGTGGTTAAAGGCCAATATGCCTTACGACAAAGCCACCTATGACAAGCCCTTCCTGTCGGATGCGGAAGCCATGGACATCGCCGCTTTTGTAAACGACGACAGCCGCCATCACCGGCCGGATGTGAAAAATTTTGACTACCCGCACATAGCAGAAAAGGCCATAGATTACGATAAAGGACCGTTTGCAGATACTTTTTCCACGGCGCAACATAAGTATGGCCCGTATCTGCCGGTAATCGATTATTGGAAGAAAAAGGGGCTGAAGGCATCTTACTGATAATGCTATTAAAAACAGAACATATTTCCTAGATTTAGGGATGCGTTCTGTTTTATTTACCTTTTTCCTGATGCATGTCTTTGGCTGCATCATGGCGCAACCATTGCGTGTAGCCGTAGCCGGTGTATCACACGGCCATGCCGCTTTTATTCTTGGTCGCCCTGATAAAGGCGATATCCAGGTAGTGGGCATTTATGAACCGGATGTGGCCGTGGCCAGGCTCCGGGCAAAACAATATCATCTTCCCGAAAACATATTTTATACCCGTCTGGACCAGATGCTGGATGCAGTAAAACCCGCTGCGGTGCTGGCATTCGGCGCTATAAAAACACATCGTGAAGTAGTGGAGGCCGCTGCTCCCCGCCATATCCATGTTATGGTGGAAAAGCCGCTGGCAACCACTGTGGAAGATGCTGTGTTCATGGATTCCCTGGCACGCCGCTATAAAATACAGTTGCTCACCGATTATGAAACCAGCTGGTATCCGTCGGTGGCTAAAGCATTTCAGTTGCTGGAAGACAGTAGCTTCGCCGGACAGGTGAGAAAGGTGACCATCAACGACGGCCACCAGGGCCCCAAAGAAATCGGGTGCGGACCGGAATTCCTGCAATGGCTTACCGATCCGGTGTTAAACGGCGGCGGCGCCCTGATGGACTTTGGCTGCTATGGCGCTAACCTGATGACCCACCTGATGAAAAATCGTTTGCCCGTTTCCGTTACTGCTGTTGCGAGGCATTATAAGCCGTTGGTATATCCGAAAGTAGAGGACGATGCTACCATCCTGGTAGATTATGGCGATGAACAATGCACTATACAGGCATCGTGGAACTGGAGCTTCAGCCGCAAGGATATGGAAGTGTACGGCGATAAAGGCTACCTTATTGCCGCAGATAAAAATACATTGATCCAACGTAATAATGAGCATACGCCCGCCATCACCCGCCGTATAACGGCTACGGATATACCGGTATACGAAGATCCTTTCAGCTACCTGATCGATGTACTCAACGGTAAGATCACCATGCCGCCACATGGCTTGTATGCTCCTGCCAATAACGTGATCGTGGTGCGCATCCTCGCTGCCGCAAGAGAGTCGGTACGCACCGGCAAAACCGTTAGATTCTGATTTTATGTTTATAACCAGGGGCGTCCGGGAAACCAGTTCCCGGGTATCCTGTTTCCCCCGGTTTATTTTAAACCTGCTTAATACGCGCCAATTGCCTTGTTATATTTAATCTGCGCCATGAGGTAGTCGTACTCTGCTTTGATATATTGTTGCTCCACGTTACTGATAGATCGTTCGGTTTCCAGCAGGTTGTTATACGCAAAGCTTCCCAGCGCAAATTCCTTTTGTTGCTGCTGGTAAATTTTTTCAGAAAGATCATAATTTCTCCGCGTCGTTTGCATGTTCAGCAGCGCATTGTTCAGCTCAGTGGATGCCTGTTGTATATCGTATAGCACATCTGCTGTTTTTTGTTGCAGGTCGGCACGGGCTTGCTGTGTTTTCAGCTGGTTGTTGCGAATGTTATGCTGGTTTTTAATATTGCCGGAAATAGGAATACTTATTTTCATGCCCGCATAACTGAATGGACTCCACCACTCATGTTGGGTATAGTTAAAATCGTTGTACAGGTACTGCTGTGAGTAACCGGCCGTTACAGATACTGATGGAATAGCGTATTGACGCGCCTTCCGCAGCTGCAGCTGTATATCCTGCTGTTGCAGTTGTACCTGTTTGATCTCTGTTCTGTTAAGATAGCTATTGCTTTCGGGCAATACCGGTTTTTCATTTACGCCGAGTGTATCCGTTAGCGTTAGTGAATCGGTAGCCGGGATGTTTACCTGGTATTTTAATCCGTTTATGGCCAGCGCGTAGTTTTGCTGCGCGCTGACGCGCGTGATTTTGGCGTTTTCATAATCCAGCTGCGCGCGGAGGTAATCGGTTTCTATAAGTGCGCCCTGTTTGTGTTTCCCGGCTGCCAGCGTATAGTACTCATGGAAGCGTTGCTCATCGCGAGCGGCTATTTGCTGTTGCAGGGCTTTTAGCAATACATTGTAATACGCGGTGGCAATCTGTATTTTGATATTGATTTCATCCGACCGGTTCTTTTCTTTTTGCAGGGCCAGGTTGTTACGCGCCATTTTTATATCGGTATTAAGACTGGGTTGCAGTAAAGGTTGCGTTAGCGTTACACCCAGTATGGTGGCGTTTTTAGCGCCGAGGGCCAGTAGTTGCGCTTTATCCGAACCGGCGAAGCCGGGAGGTATAAAGGTGGCCTGTAATTGCATGTTGTAGCGGATATTTCCGTCGGCGCTGATATCCGGTAGCCATTCTTTTTTGCTTTCCTGAAGGGTGTTATCGGCGAGGGTGATGTTGTATTGGTTGGCCTGTATATCATAGCGGTTAGCGAGGCCCACGTCGATCGCCTGCCGGAGACTGACCTTTACAGGTGTATGTGTTTGCGCAGCCGCATGTATGGTGATGCCCGAAAGCAGGAGAAGAAAAATACGTTTCATTGGTTTTATGTTTAGAAGGAGAGCCGTTATCGTTACCAGCTAACGACGCCCCGGTTAATGTGCATCTATCACGGCGGCAGGTGCATCTGATTTTTTGTATCGGATCAGTAGTATCAGCGGAACGGCCAGCAGCATAATCAGTCCAACCACCATAAAGCCATGGTTATAGCTCACCAGTAACCCTTGTTTGGTTAAGGCGCTGTCAGTGAGCTGGTAGGCCAGCCGGGTCGATTCGTCTGGTCCGTAACCGTTGGCGGCCATGCTTTGTGTAATGCCGTTTATATAATCTGTGCTGATAGGATTATAGGGATTGATAGCGGGAATCATGTTGTTACGTACAAAGGCATTTTCATGACTGAGGTATATGTTCATCAGGGCTACGCCCAGCGCGCCTCCCAGTTGCCGCAGCATATTGGAAAGGCCTACGGCCTGTGCCAGGTCCTTCCCGGTAAGACCGGCAGTGGCCAGTCCCAGTACAGGCATTACCATCAGGATGGCGCCAATACCGCGGATGATAAAAGGCCAGAAGAAATTACTGCTGTTGGAATCGGGAGAAGAAAAGGAGAGCATCACCAGGTATATCACCGTTAATGCAAGCCCGGTAAGGATAATGATTTTTGGATTGGCTCCTTTCTCCATGGCTTTCTTTACAATGACCATTCCCACTACGGTGATGAGCATGCCGGGGATCATAAATGCGCCGGTTTGGGTGGCTGTCCACCCGAGCGACACCTGTACAAAAAGCGGGAAAATAAACAGGGTGCCGGTCATGATAATGCCTACAATCAGGTTCATGGTGCTGCCCATGGCCAGGTTAAAGTTCCGGTACAGGCGCAGGTTTACGGCGGGATGGTCGATGCGCAGCTCACGAATCACAAAGGCAGTCAGCCCGATGATAGCCATTATAAAAAAGAACGTGATTTCGTTGCTGGAAAACCAGTCGGCTGTGGTGCCTTCTTCCAGGATATATTGCAGGGAGCCTATACCGATAGCCAGGAACAGGATGCCCCATACATCTATCCTGGGTTTGGTAACGCCAGGCAGGTTTTGTACATATTTCCAGGAAAGGAAAGCCGCAGTAACGCCGATGGGTATGTTTAGGAAAAAGATCCAATGCCAGGAGAAGTTATCCGTGATATAGCCGCCAAGGATAGGTCCGAACGAAGGACCAAGTATTACGCCCAGCCCGAAAATTACCAGGCCGGTAGTCCTTTCTTCCGGGGGGAAGGCATCCATGATAATGCTTTGGGAGGTCGACAGTAATCCGCCGCCGCCGATGCCCTGGATAAAGCGCCAGGCTACGAGCATCCAGAGATTGCCGGAGCAGCCGCACATAAAGGAGGCGAAGGTAAACAGCGCCACGGAGGAGGTGAAGTAAAGCTTCCTGCCGAATAAGTTGGAGAGCATGCCGGAGAGCGGGATTACAATTACGTTGGCGATGCTGTAGGCAGTAATCACCCAGGCTATTTCTGTGGTGGTGGCCCCGATGTTACCGCTGATTTCCCGCAGGGATACGTTCACCACGGTAGTATCGATCAGTTCAAGTATGGCACAGGACACTGCGGTGATAAGCAATATCCACCTGGCGGAGCCGGTTGGATAGATGATGTCTGTGGGTTGGGTAGTAGCCGTCATTGTTATTGGATATTGATCTTCACAAAGGCACTCAAACCGGGAAAGAGACTGGTGGATTTTCCAGGTGTCAAATGATCGATGCTGATGCGGATGGGAAAGCGTTGGGTGATTTTAATAAAGTTGCCGGTGGCATTGTCGGGTGGCAATAGTGAAAATTTGGCGCCGGTAGCGCCGTTAAAAGAGGCAACGTGGCCGGTAAACGGTGCGTCGGGGTAGGCATCGAGCGTTATTTCCACGGGCTGACCGGTTTTAATTTTACGCAGTTCCGTTTCTTTGAAGTTGGCGGTTATCCATAGGTGCTGATTGTCTACCATGGCGCAGAGCGTTTGTCCTGCGCTGATATATTGTCCTTCTTTAATGGTTCTTTTGGTAACGAATCCATCGAACGGAGCGGTAACGTATGCGTGGCTCAGTTCCTCCCGGGCCAGGTTGAGTTCTGCCTGCCGTTGTTTCACGAGCGCCTGTGTGGCGGATATCTGCCGGTGTTCAGCTCTGGCTTGTGTTTGGAGACCAATGGAAGTGGTGAGGGTGCTTTGTTCTCTGTTTACCGCTTTTTCATAATCCGCTTTTGCCAGCAGAAGGGTGGTTTTAGCGGCTTCATATTGTTCCTGGGTGGTGGCTTTGATCTTCAGCAGTTCGGAGGCTCTGTTAAGGTCTGTGCCGGCTTTTTCAAGATTGGCGGCTGCCGCAGCGATGCTTTGTTTGTCTGATGCAGCGTTTTGCAGCGAGGCGTTGGCGCTTTGGCTGCTGGCCAGGGCTTTGAGATCAGCCGTGCTAAGATTTTGCTCTGCATTTTCCAGCAGGGCAATGGCCTGCTGCACTTTGGCTTGCAGGGCTACTGTGTTCAGCAGTACGAGTGTGTCCCCTTTTTTTACCGGTTCATTATCGCTGAACCGGATGGCGTCGATGTAGGCGGTTACACTGGAGCGGATGGTTACAATATCGCCGTCCAGCTGCGCATTATCGGTGGAGGTAAAGGACCTGGATTTTACCAGGAAGTATATTCCTGTACCTGCTGCAGCCACTGCTAGCAGGGATATGATCAGCAGTCTTAATGGCTTCTTTTTCATATGATCTGTTTAATAATTGAATATAAAACCGAACGCTCGGTTTGTTTTTGTGTCAAAAAAATGCCGGCATATGGGCATGAAAATATATTCCGACCAGTCGGTATGTTTTATGATGTAAAAAATGGAATTGTTTCCAATTCCGTTAAACCCGCCGCAAATCAGGCTTTCAGCATATTGTATAATCCATCCCAAAGGGGGTGGATTTCTTTGGCAGCCCTATGCAGTGAGTCAGACATTATAAAGTTGATGCCAACGCCGTCGCCGCTGTAAATAAACATTTTGGCGATCTGGCTGTCGCTTAGATCGGATTTGATTTCTCCTTTTTTCTTCGCTATTCTGACGATGTCTGTCCAGGCCCGCATTTCTTCTTTCTGCCGCCCGGTATGCTCTTCCCTGAAAGATGGCAACATTCTCAGTCCGTCGAAAATGAGCATATAGTGATTGCTCGTAAAATCAGCGCCCATCGAATATTTTGCTGTTTTCATCTGGCGTTCTATATGCGCGATGTATTCATTATAGAAAGCCTTGAGGGAGTCTTTCGGAAAGGAAGCATACTTCACTGCCATCACGCCTCCGTAAAAAAAATTAATGACCTCCTCAAATACCTGTTCCTTACTGCTGAAGTAATGATAGAACGCGCCCTTGGACATGCCCGTTTCCGTTACTATTTCTTTCATCGTTACTTCCTTAAAACTCTTTTGCAGAAAGAGTTTTAAGGAAGTGTTCAGAATAAGTTCTCTTGAATCATTCATAATAAACCGACCATTTGGTATGTAAAGGTAAATGTTTTTTTGAAACGGACAAATTTAAGTAAACAAGAATAGTTTGGATTAAATACAGCAGGGCATCAGCGGGAAGTGACGCCTATTTCTATTATATTGCCGCCTTAAATTAACCGCCCATGAAATCCGTTGTTGAATACCTCCGCCTGGCGGGAGAGTTTACTAACCCCGCTAAGTTGATGTGGGGGGCCTTTCTTACCGGCCTCATTGTTTTTATCATCGCCATTGTATTGGTAGTACTGCTGCGTAAATATATCCTGGTAAACCGTTCCAGTAAAATTCTCCGCTTCGTAGCCTATACGTATTTTTTTCTCCTTCCTTTGCTGGCAGGATTCTTTGCGTTTAAATGGGGCTTTTTCAACAGTTTGCGGAAAGACATCAGGGAGCATACGCCTGTATACGCGAAACATGTACCCCCTACATTTGACGAACAGGCAACCAAGGCCGTACAGTCGCTCTTTGGGCCCAACAACTCCGCTGTCAAAGGGCTTACCACCAATCAGCTGATCGACACCATAGGCACAGTGGTGTATAATGTGTACGGCAAAACGCTGGAAGAACGCGCTTTCCTCGACGGTGTACAGGGCAAAATGGCTGCCTTTATGCTTCGTGCCACCAAAGGAGCCGGTATTGCCTTCGTCATCAAAAAATACATACGAAAAATGCTGACCGAAAAAATCGGTCTCCGGGAAGATGTGAGCTCAGAACTGATGCAAACAGAAATTGCCGCGCTCATAAAAGGTGGCCTGTTTGTTAACATAGCCATGATCCAGGTAGATCATTTCCTCAAAGGCATGCAAAAAGGCGTGTTGATCACCTTTTTGTTGATCCTGGCCATTCCCTGTATTGAAACAGGCCTGGCCCATTACCTGCACCGTAAGCGTTTAAAAGCGCAATTGGCGCCGGTACCTGCCTGATACCCCGGTAACCATCTTCATACGGCAGCTAACAGCCCCGTAACAGCAAAACCCGTTTGACAATTTATCAAACGGGTTTTTCGTTCTATTACAGGAACGTTATCGGCACGCATCGCAAATGGCAGCCCGGACGATTAAATAATATTTACCTGCTATGTGAAAAAGCGTGCGATTCAATCCTATTTATTTTTAAGGTCTTTTTTTTGCGCGGCTGCAATCTTTTTAGCCAGAAGAAATCGTAACTTAAGGAGGAGCAAACAGGATAGGCGTTAACGTTATTTCATGTATAGGTAAACAGGTACCATGAGAATTCACTGTTTCAATATCATTGTCGTCAGCTTGGGCATTATTTTTTCCGGTGTACGTGCACAGGCCCAGCAACCCACATCCTTCAACAATACTTATCAGCTGCTTAGCCGGTTTATGGATACTGCATTGGTCCCCATGAAAGGAAGCAGTACCAGTCTCGCGTTTTCCCTGAAAGTAGAAATAGATCACGGCGAAATAACAAAAATGGATTGTTCCACCAACATGGCCGGAAACCTCAAACCCCGTTTTTTCAGATTACAGGAACTGGATATCCGCTGGAATAAATTTACCGGCAAAAGCGGAAAGTATTATGTGATCATCCCGGTGTATTTTATAGTAGAACATAACACCGGAAAAATTCAACTCAATTCAAAAACAGAATTTACCAATGGATTTTATTTTGATGATGGTGATCTGTTTGATAACAAACCCCTGAACAACTACTACTTTCTAAAGCCGATTTACCTGCAACGCTATTTTGGGCAATAGCCCGTTTATCTTGTAACAGGTGCTGATTGATTTTAACAAATTGTAAAGGTTACCTTTTGCGGCCCCGGCGTATAAAGCTTAAATTCTCCTGTTATGCGCCCTTCACTTTATTATTTAATGATCCCCATTTTAGGCATCTGTGCCTGTAGCAGCAACAATGCCAGTATGAAAGAATATGCGGCCACCGCTGACTCCACCACCTTCGCAAATGATATCAGCGATCTCAATTCCGCATCGCGGAAAAGGGTGAAGTCGGCCGACATGCGATGCCGTGTCCCCAGTGTATTTGCAGCCACTTCCAAACTGGAGCACCTGGTTACCGGCGTAGGTGGTATCGTAGTGGAAAGCACCCTGCAAAACGAGTCGGTGCAGCAATTTAATTTACCTTACTCATCAGACTCTGTTAAGACGATCCAGTTATACACACCCACCGCCAATCTTACGCTGAGAGTGCCCGTGGCATATCTTGATTCGGTAGATAAGTCGCTCACCGGTATGTCGGAGTATATTGAACACCGCGTAATCAAAGACCAGGACATGACCCTGAAATACCTGTCCAATGCGCTGAAGAATGAACACGATGAACAGAAGGCAGCCAAAGCAGAAAAGGCCGCCGCAGAAAAAGTAGTTCCCGCAAAGCATGGTACCACGCTGGATGTAGTACAGTATAAAGATGATAAGGAAGAAATGGTATTAGACCGCCGTATTAATAACCTGGCTATTCTTGATGATGTGGCTTACTCAACGGTGACCGTGCAATTATTTCAGCCGCAGGTGGCAGATATAAAAATCACACAGAACCCTGCACAGTTAAGCCGCGCAGGGTTTGGAACAGAACTGGTAACGGCCTTACGCAACGGTGCAGAAGTGCTCCGGAATATCTTCCTCTTTTTTGTGCAGATCTGGCCTTTCCTCCTGGCGTTTGTACTGGGCTGGATAGGTTATCGTAAGCTGATTTTACGCAGAGGTTAAACAGCCGGAGAGAAATGATTCCACAGCTGCATTGAACTCCGCCGGCCGTTCCATCATAGGAGCATGCCCGCATCTGGAAAGCGTGACCAGTACTGCCTGCGGCAGATGGCGCTTGAATTCCAGGGCAACGTCCGGCGGGGTAATTTTATCATCTTCTCCCCAAACTAATAATACCGGTGTAGGAATACGCGGCAGGATATCCGCTACATAATTACGCTGGGCTGATTTAGCCATCTTCACAATACTAAAGCATTTGCGGGCATTGGTGGTCGTGGAAAATACTTCATCTACCAATGTATCTGTAGCAATAGCCGGATCATAAAAAGTATAGGCTACCCGTTCCCGGATATAGGCATAGTTGCCGCGTTTGGGATAACTGCCCATACTGGTGTTTTCATATAAACCTGAGCTGCCGGTGAGAATGAGCCGCGATACCTTTTCCGGGTGCCGGTGTGTATAGAGGATGGCGATATGACCGCCCAGTGAGTTACCCACCAGGATCACATTTTCCAGTTGAGCAGCAATAATATAATTTTCAAGAAATTTTACGAGGTACTCCAGGTTATCGTCGCTATGCTGATCATAAATAGGCAGCGGCGGAACGTGAATATCGAAGCGTGATGCAAAATGTGTAATAACGCCTTCCCAGTTACTTAACCCGCCGAACAGACCATGCAATAGGATCATGCTTTGTTTCATAGTTTTTTTGATACAAAGCTATAACACGGTAAATAGTGAAACCGTGATCTCAGTCACAAAAGTTACGGGTTTGATCGAGCAGGTACAAACGCGCTCTGCTCAAGGCTTCCCGGCTGGTATAAAGGTATCGGGCAATATTGGTCAGTGATATTTTCTGGATAATGGCAGGCCGGCGTTCCAGCAGAAATTTATACCGTTGCAAAGGACTTTTTAGGGATAGGATATACTGGTGTTCGGATTGTTGTTCCAGCAGTTCCTGGTATAACTGCAAATTAACATGCAGCAGGTTCATGTGCAGGTCGTACAGCGGTTGCAGCTTTTTGATATTTATTCTCAATATAACCGCATCTTTCACCGCGGTAATGCTCACGGCAGAAGGGGCTTTTTTATTATAGCTTTCGCAGTTGGCGAGGAAGTCATCGGCGAAGCTGAACTTCACGATCTTTTCATTGCCTTCTTCGTCGAGGATCGAAAATTTGAACATACCGGACATCACAAAAGCGGCATAGCGCGCTACTTTACCATAGCGTAAAAATGAGTCGCCTTTTTTGATATGCTTTACGGTAGCAATAGCATCCAGTAACTGCCATTCCGCCTCGGTAACTACCGGGTATTTTTTCATGAGGCGTTGGTATATTTCGTGGTTCATGCAGCTAATATAAGCAGAAAAAGGGAAGCGGAGGGAGCGCCTTCGGCGCTTGTCTTTGACCAGGATTAATATGATTATAATGATTGTCCTGATTTTATTTCTTTTTTTGAAAGATGTTTATTTTGCTTACGAAGCACCTGGCAAGAGGATAAAGACATCGATTAGAAAAAGCTGAAATCAGTATAATCATTATAATCATATTAATCCTGGTCAAAGACAAGCGCCGAAGGCGCTCCCCTCCGCATTCATTTGCGTCGATTGCTTTCCGCTTTCCGCTCACTTCGTGGCATCCCGTAACTTCTTCACTTTATCGTGTGAGCGTTTCAGTTCCGCTTTTTGCTGGGTTAACAGTTCTCGGATGTAAGCGGGGAGATTTTCGTGATCGAGAGCGTCTTTATAAGCGCGTTGTGCGGCATCTTCGCCGGCTTCGCAATTGGTGAGAATGGTATGTCGGTCATGACCGGTAAATACGGCTTTTACGTTCATCCATGCCCGGTAAATTTTGCCGCCGGTGGTGGTGCTGGTGGCCATAGTGCCGCCGGTAGCCTGTACTTCGTTGCCCAGGATGTTCCGGAGCTGATGGCTTTCGGCGATCATGTCAGTGAAAAGCGCTTTCAGATCGGCGTCTCCTGCTGTTGTTTCTTTCAGGGCTTTTTCATAGCCTTCAATACGATCGTTGTTGATGGAGATGAGGTCATTAAGTACCTCGTTGGTAGCTGCTGTTGTTATAGTTTCCATGGTGAAGTTTTTTTGTGTGTATCAGGTACCTGCCATAAAACATGCCAATGGATTTGTTTATTTTCCCGCTTTGTTATATAAACCAATACAAATATGCGTTTTTTATTGCTGGTAGCCAGCTGTTTCCTGTTTCAGGCTGCTTATGCGAGCGGGCTTTCTGCCTGGGAGAAACCCACACCGGGCGGGAATGTGATGGAATATGACGGCACCAGTTACTACCGGGCCTATGTGAAGTGGCCAAAATGCCCGGATCTGCCACCAGACAGCATTTACTTCCATAGCTGGTATTTCTACCATGATTATATTATCGGGGAGCAGGATAGTGGCGTTTATGTGGTGGCCAATGAAACCAGGTGTACGGTGGAAAAGTTTTATAGTGTAGAAGCGTTTAATCATTATGTGGCGGAACATCACCTGCGTCCTTCCATTTGGTTGCGGCGCTGGGATCCCATTCATAACTGGGAGCAGCTGGATACGCTGTTGTTTGGCGCGTTTATGCTCAGCCCGGTGGTGGTACCATTGCTGATTTTTTACCTGTACCTGCTGGGCGGACTGTTCTTTGGAAAAAAGCGCAGTGTCATTAAAATAGTCTTCCTGGTGGCACTTCCGCTATGGCTGTTGATAACGGCGTTGTTGCAGTGGTTTCCGCAGAGTTTGTAGGAATGATACGGTACACGGGCGTTTCCCCGAAACGGGACGCTACCACGATCTGAACTCCGTTGGCGTGCTGGTCAAAAAGTTCCTGCACCAGGGTGGGGTTGTTATTATCCCTGGAAAGGTGGGCCAGCAGCAACAGGCTCATAAAAGGAGGGCGCCAGGTATTGAATATTTCCAGTGCCTGCGTATTGGATAAGTGACCCTTTCCGCCACGGATACGATTCTTTAGGTAGTAAGGGTACCTGCCTTTGTCGAGCATTTGTTCATCATAATTGGCCTCCAGGAAAGCGGCGTGGCATTGTTTAAAATGATGGATCACATGCTCACAAGGGGCGCCGATGTCAGTAAATATGCCGATCGTAACGGTGTTACCGGTTACAATAAAGCTGTGAGGCTCCGAAGCGTCGTGGTGTTTGGGGAACGCCGTAATGGAAAGATCACCCACCTGCACCGGTTCGTAGGGGTTGAATGACATCACCAGCTGCTCTTCCAGGGTGAGCCCCCCATGTGTAAGGGTGGCCTGGGTAATGTATACCGGTAAACGGTATTTTTTTGCCAGCACCGTTACACCTCGTATATGATCAATATGCTCGTGCGAAATAAAGATCGCTTTTACCTTATTCATTGTAAGACCCAGGCGGGCCATTCTTTTTTCCGTTTCCCTGCAGGAGATGCCCGCATCCACTAATACCGCCTCACTGTCGTTACCAATGTAATAACAGTTCCCGTTACTTCCCGAATTCAATGATGTAATAAACAACGACATGCCGGCAAAGGTAGAATTTCATGTTGGAATTTGATGAAACGGATATTTATAAATGCCGTGCGGTGAGAATTATTTTTTTAGCTATGTTTGCATTTGTGCAACGTTGTTGCATTTTTAAACCTGCCAACAAAATGATGCTATTTATAAAATGGGGTATTGCCCCTGAAATATTCCGTATTGGCGGTTTTGCGTTAAGGTATTACAGCATAGGGTTTATGCTGGCCATTGCCAGCGCGTACCTGGTATTGCAGTATGTATTCCGGGAAGAGCATCGCACCCGCGAAACGCTGGACCGGCTGTTGATATATATCATTACGGGTACATTGGTGGGAGCCAGGCTGGGGCATTGTTTCTTTTATGATTTTGCATATTACAAATATCATCTTTGGGAGATATTCCTGCCTTTTACTTTTACAACAGGACATTTTGAATTTACGGGTTACCAGGGACTGGCCAGTCATGGCGCGGCTATCGGGATTTTACTCGCTGCCCTGTTGTTCAGTTACCATTACCGCACGCCTTTTATCTGGCTGCTGGACCGGCTGGCCATTGTAGTACCGCTGGCAGGATGTTTTATCCGCATCGGTAATTTTTTTAATTCAGAGATCATCGGCATTCCTACTACACTGCCCTGGGGCGTGATGTTTACACGGGTAGATGCGCAACCCCGGCATCCGGCGCAGTTATACGAAGCCCTTTGCTACGCGCTCATTTTCTGCTGGCTGCTTTACCATTATAAAAAGCAAACGCCTTTTCTCAAACCCGGCCGCCTGTTTGGCTACCTGTTGATCGCGGTATTCAGTGCACGGTTTATCATTGAATTTATAAAAGAGAACCAGGCGGCCTTTGAAAAAGGATACCTGCTGAATATGGGACAGTTGCTGAGCATACCGTTGATAATGCTGGGCATTTATTTTTTGAATTTTTATAAGCGATATAATGAAAGAAGTTAAACCGATAAAAGTATATATCATAACCGGCTTCCTGGGAGCAGGTAAAACAACTATCCTCAATAGTTTGCTGGGACAGATGAAAGATTACCGGAACATTGTTATTGAGAATGAGTTTGGAAAAGTGAATATTGACGCCAGTCTGATCGCAGAAAAAATAGATCATCTCTATGAATTAACCAGTGGCTGTATTTGTTGTTCGCTCGACAATGACCTGATGGAAGTATTGGGGAGTATACTTCGACTGGAAACACGGCCGGATCACGTTTTTATTGAAACCACCGGTATTGCTGATGCGGGCAACATTATCGGCATGTTTCATATGCCCGATGTGAAACGTCACTATATCCTGGAGAGTACTATCTGTATAGCCGATGCGGAAAATGTATTTGAGCGCCTGCAACAGGTGCCGGAAACGGGTAAGCAGATAGCCTGTGCCGATGTGATCATCATCAACAAAATAAAACACCTGGCAGTGCCACAGCTGATCTTTTTGTCGCAGCAGCTGGAGCAGATGAATCCATTGGCCTATATCACCACCTCAACAGATGGAACGGTGGCCTTTAATACCTTACAGTTTCCCGAAAAGCCGCTGGTACCGGATGTTGCCATGCCACCTGTAAAATCACCGCATAAAGTGAATACCGTATTGTTTGAATCAACGGCTGCTTTTGATCTGAACATGCTGATGTTTGTACTGGATTTTCATTGCAATGCTTATCCCGATCAGTTATATCGTATCAAAGGATACATCCGGGTAACCGGTAGCAACGACCGGTTGCTGGTACAATCTACCGGCAGGTACCTGAGTATATTGCCCGCGGGGCATTGGGAGGAAGAAACGCCGAAGTCGACGCTGGTATTTATTGGCAAGGAACTTAAAACGGCTACCATACAGCGCATACTGGCGCCGGCACTAAAGGGCTGATTAATTAACAGGGAATGGCGAAGCAGAAATGTTGAAAATACACTTATTTATTTCTATCTTTCTTTCCATCAATTATAGATAGAAATTCCATGTCTACACTTTCTCAGATATTAACACACAAAATCATTGCGATCGTACGGGGCGTACAACCGGCAGATGTGTTGCCAATGGCGGAAGCCATGTATGCTGGCGGTATTCGCTTGCTGGAAATAACCATGAACTCGGCAGAGCCGCTGGCGGTCATCAAAGAGCTGTGTGCCCGAATGGGCGATAAAATGATAATAGGCGCCGGCACCGTGCTGGATGCTGACACAGCACGGGCTGCGGCCGCAGCAGGCGCGCGTTTTATTCTTTCTCCGGTATTGGAACCGGAAGTGATCAAAACAGCCCGGGAACTGGGCATTGTGAGTATACCAGGCGCATACACCGCCACAGAAATTTTTGCTGCCTACAAGCAGGGAGCCGATATGATAAAGGTATTTCCGGCTACTTCCGCCGCCTATATCAAAGAGATTTTAGCGCCGCTGCCCAAAATGCACCTGCTGCCTACCGGTGGTATTACGCCGGAGAACATCGGCGATTTCCAGAAGGCCGGCGCCGCCGGATTTGGTATTGGCAGCGCGCTGGTAAATGCCAAAGCCGCACTTACACCGGAATACCTGCAGCAGCTTACCCAAAAATCGCAGCAGTTTATCCGCGCTATTCAATCCTAAAAGTCATCTTATGAAAATAAAAAGCTACGAACTGTTCCAGGTTCCGCCCCGTTGGCTGTTCCTGAAAATAGAAACGGACGAAGGTATTATTGGCTGGGGAGAACCGGTCATTGAAGGTAAAGCGGCCACCGTAAAAGCTGCGGTGGACGAGCTGATGGAATACTTGCTGGGCAAAGATCCCATGCATATAGAAGACCACTGGAACGTGATGTACAGGGCAGGCTTTTATCGCGGTGGTCCTATCCTCATGAGCGCTATTGCCGGTATAGACCAGGCATTGTGGGATATCAAAGGAAAATATTACAACGCGCCTGTTTACCAGCTAATGGGTGGCAAGGCAAGGGATAATATTAAAGTGTATTCCTGGATTGGCGGCGATCGCCCTTCAGAAGTGGGAGCGGCCGCCCGTAAAATGAAAGAGCAGGGATTCCTGGCGGTAAAGATGAATGCCACGGAAGAACTGCAATACGTAGACAGCTATGAAAAAATAGACGCCGCCATTCAGCGTATTGCCGCGGTGCGCGAAGCGGTTGGTCCCGGCATGGGTATCGGTATCGATTTTCATGGCCGGGTACACAAGCCTATGGCTAAGATACTGGCCAAAGAGCTGGAGCCGTTCCGCCCCATGTTTATTGAAGAGCCGGTGTTGCCGGAAAACAATGAAGACCTGCGCGAAATAGCGCAGCACGTGGCTATTCCTATTGCCACCGGTGAGCGCATGTTTTCCAAATGGCAGTTTAAAACATTGTTGAAAGAGGGTTACGCCGATATCATTCAGCCCGATGTTTCACATGCGGGTGGTATCACCGAATGCAAAAAGATTCTTTCTATGGCCGAAGCTTTCGATGTGGCCGCTGCGCTGCATTGCCCGCTGGGGCCCATTGCGCTGGCTGCCTGTTTGCAGGTGGATGCTACCTGCCACAACGCCTTTATACAAGAGCAAAGCCTGGGTATCCACTATAACCAGGGGAGTGATCTGCTGGATTATCTTACTGATAAAACCGTGTTCCAGTACAAGGACGGTTATGTGGATATCCCTTCCAAACCAGGTCTGGGCATAGAGATCAACGAAGCGCATGTAAGAAAAATGGCCGCAGAAGGGCATAACTGGCGTAACCCGGTATGGCGCCACCAGGACGGTAGTGTGGCGGAATGGTAAACACAGCTCTGCAATAAAAACATGAACGTACAACCAACAAAAATACGTTACCGGATATTGTTCCTGGTATTTGTGAATGTAGTGATCAACTACATGGACAGAAGCAACCTGGCAGTAGCCGCGTCTGAAATAGACAAGGAATTTCGATTCACCCCGGTGCAGCTTGGACTGATCTTTTCTGCTTTCAGCTGGACTTACCTGGCCTTCCAGATTCCTGGCGGGATATTGGTAAACCGTTTCAGTCCGCGCGTTATGTATACTTTCAGTCTTATTGCCTGGTCGTTTATCACCGTGATGCAGGGATTTGCCAAAGGCTTTACTTCTCTTTTCGGGCTGCGCATGGCCACCGGCGTATTTGAAGCGCCCGCCTTTCCGATCAATAACCGGGTGGTGGGCAACTGGTTCCCGGACAATGAACGGGCTTCCGCCATTGCCGTGTATACCTCCGGGCAGTTCCTGGGCCTGGCTTTCCTGATGCCGGTTCTGTCAAAGATCCAGCTGGAAGTAGGATGGAAAGGGCTGTTTGTGGTAACTGGTTTGATTGGCATTATATGGGGCGTTGTATGGTACCTGTTTTACCGGGACCCGCTGGAGCATAAAGCAGTTAACACAGCAGAGCTGGAGCATATAGAAAGCGGCGGTGGTTTGCTGGACAAACAACAGGTGGAAAAGAAAGCGGCCTTTCGCTGGGCCGATCTGAAAGCGGTGTTGTCTTACCGTAAGCTTTGGGGTATTTATATTGGCCAGTTTGCGGTGAATTCCACGCTCTGGTTTTTTCTTACCTGGTTTCCCAAATACCTGGTCGATTATCGTCACCTCGACTTTATAAAATCGGGGTATTGGGCCTCCGTTCCTTATCTTGCGGCGTTTACAGGCATTTTGTGTTCCGGCTTTTTATCTGATTACCTGGTAAAGAAAGGCGTATCTCCTGCAAAGGCGCGCAAGCAGCCTATTATTATTGGCCTGCTGGTATCTGCCTTTATATTGGGCGCTAACTATGTACACACGCCTGCGCTCATTATCTTTTTTATGTCGCTTTCTTTTTTTGGGGTTGGCTTTGCTTCCATTACCTGGATATTTGTGTCTACGCTGCCACCTAAACATCTCATCAATCTTACCGGTGGTGTGTTTAATTTTATTGGGCAGCTGGCGGGTATTGTGGTTCCGATTGTAATAGGTTTCCTGGCCAGTGGCGGCAATTTCGCGCCTGCACTGGTATTTGTGGCGGTACTGGGATTGTTGGGCGCCTGCTCATATATTTTTCTCGTGGGAAATGTAGCGCGGATAAAAACTGAAGATGATGAATAACAAATTAAAGATGACGCATTTCTTAAGCTGTGACTGGGGCACCAGCTCCTTCCGGCTGCGACTGCTGGAAGCAGGCAGCGGAATAATCATAGCAGATGAAAGATCAGATACCGGTATTGCCCGCACCTATCAGCAATGGCAGCAAACTACGGCGCCGCGTGAAGAATTTTTTGCGGACTTCATCAGCCGGCATATAGCTGCCCTCGCAAAAAAAACGGGCCTGTTGTTGGACGAAGTTCCGGTGGTTCTGTCAGGTATGGCATCTTCCAGCATTGGCATGATAGAACTGCCCTACCGGGAATTACCTTTCAGTCTGAGTGGAACAGATCTGGCCATACATACCTTTTCCCGTTTTGTTATTATCTCCGGTGCTTGCAGTGACGACGATGTAATGCGCGGTGAAGAAACCAAAGCTGTGGGCTGTGGCGCGTGGGTGCCGGATATCCCCGGGGAACAATGCCTGTTGATGCCGGGTACGCATCCTAAACATATTATTGTAAGCAATCACCGGGTAGTTCGTTTCCAGACTTTCATGACAGGTGAAATTTTTGACCTGTTATCTTCCAACAGTGTACTGGCGGCCTCCATAAACAATGACGGCGCGCTGAACGACCCTGCTTCCCTTGCCTGCTTTACAAAAGGGCTGTATGCAGCGCAGTCGGGAAACCTGTTGCATACAGCCTTTATGGTACGTACTAACCAGTTACTTAAAAAAATAGATCCTGCTCATAACCGCTTTTATTTAAGTGGTTTGCTTATAGGGGCGGAGTTGAAAGCCCTACCAGCCAATGTATCCGTATACCTGGTAGCGGGACCGTTGCATACTCCTCTTTACACGCTTGCCTGCCAGGTGTTGAACATTCCCATCACAGCGGTGATCGATGCAGATGATGCGCTGATACGCGGGCAGCTGGCGGTGATGTCAAACCCGGCATTGTATTAACGAACTTTATGCGTGCATAAGTGGAACTGCCAGTTCTTCTTCCGCTTCAGGAGCCGCAACCTGGTGTTGTTTCCCAAAAGTAACAAAGCTCAGACCCAGGTTTACCGCGAGCAGTGCAGAACTCATCCAGATAACGTGATGAACGCCATAACGGGCTATAATAAAGCCACCCAGCATGGTGCCCAGCGAAATGCCAATGTTATAGCAGGAAGTGAGCAGACTGTTCACAAACTCGAGTGCGCTGTGTGGAACAGTGCGCGTGGTGCGGATATTTCCTATGATGAACCCGCCGGTATGGATGGCGCCCCAGAACGTAAGGATGATGACCATTGGAATAAAAATACCGCCAAAGAAATAGGCGAGTACCTGGATCGCAATCAGCAGACTGAAAAATACCCGGGTAGTAAGCATTACATTCCTGCTTAAGGCAATACCGGTAATCCAGTTACCCAATACGCCCGCGCCCCCAAACAACAACAGCATCAGGCTCACTTGGGTGCCATTCATGTGTGTGATCTTTTCCAGGTAAGCCGCCAGGTAACCATAACTTGAAAACATACCCGCCAGCATCAGGATGGTGGAAACGAGATTCAGCCATAGCTGCGGATTTTTCAACACGTACATTTTGCTTTCACCGGCGGCCTTTTTGGGCGAAGGCATGGAGGGTACAAAAAGTACCAAACCAATGAAGGCGATCAAACTAACAAAACTTGCGAGGAAAAAAGAAGCCTGCCAGTTGTTGAAAAATTCTGCCGCATAGGTAGTGATCGGTACGCCCATCACCGTGGCAATACTAACCCCCGACATAACGATGGACACCGCTTTACTGCCCGATTCCTTGAACGCCGCTGCTAGTGATATATTCCAGAACAGCGGGTGTAAAAATGCCGGCAATATACGAGCAATCATCAGCACGGTGAAGTTGGGAGAGAAAGCAGAAAGGAGGTTCGATACCACAAATGCCGCCAGTACGGAAGACATCAGCAGCTTACGGTTGATATTGGTGGTCAGGGCTGTTATAAAGGGTGAAGACACGGCTACCGTTAGCGCAAATGCACTCAACAGCCACCCCGCTGTATCCAGGGAAACATCAAATACCTTGGCTAGATTAGGCAGTACGCCTATTACGCCGAATTCGGTGGTAATAATTCCGAAGGCCCCCAGAGCCATTGCGTAGATCGACTTTTTCATTAATTTACGAATTTGAATATTTGAATGTTTCTATATATTAAGGAAGACGGGTACAGATGATGAACGCAAAAAAAATTATGCTTTTAAGGCAATAAGGCGGTCAATGTAATCGCTCAGTACTTGCTGGTTCAAAATGTACTTCAGGTTTCTTCCTTCTTTTTCAGGTATCAGCAAATCAGCATCTACCAACTGTTTCAGGTGGTGGGAAACAGAGGGTTGGGTAAGCTCCAGCATTTCGGTTATCTCTGCACAATACAAACATCCCTGCTTTTTCTTTAAATGCTGCAGGATGGTAATCCTGCTGGCATCGCTCAATGCACGGGATATTTTCTCAAATTTTTTGTTGTCCATATCCAGGAACTGATTTAATCGGGTGTAAAGATAAGAAAAAAAATATAGAAACATATAAATGTTTCTATTAAAAAATGATGAACACTGATGGAGTTCCCCCGGCAGGGATTTTGTTATTTTGAGAACAATTATTTCCAAAGGAATAAAAACGGACTATGAAAACATTCTTTAAAACGTTATTCGAATACAACTACGATTGCAATCAAAAACTGGCAGAGGCTATGAATGCTAGCCCGGACAAAATATCTGAAAAAGCCCTGAAGCTTTATAGCCATATCCTGAATGCGCACCAGATCTGGAATAAACGGATTGTACCGGGACCGGCTGCTTTCGGAATCGGGGACCTTCATTCGATGCGTGATTTTAAGCACATTGATAAAGTAAACTATGACGACACATTATTGATAATCGACACGCTTGACCCGGAGGATATTATTAACCATCCAAAAATCAAAGGCAAGCCCTTTAGTAAAAAGATCCGCGAGATCTTATTTCATGTCATCAATCACTCTACTTATCACAGGGCGCAAATTGCCACGGAGTTCAGGCAAAACGGACTTGAGCCTTTGGCAACAGATTATATTTTCTACGAAAGAGAGTAGTGCTGTGTTTCCTTAGTATTATCTTTTCAGTTATTCATACAAAAGCTCGATTTATTTTTATATTCTTGTGTACCACTCTCCATCACATGAATCGGTACCAGCAAGAATCTGATGCATACTTAATTGCGTTCCTGCGTGAGGACGATGCCGATGCTTTTGCTGAAATTTATAACCGCTACTGGAAGAAGCTACTGGCCATTGCCTATCATCATTGCCGGGATAAGGTGATGGCGGAGGAATTGGTGCAGGAGGTGTTTATCGGTTTCTGGAACAGGCGCAATGAGCTTTATATAGACAATGTAAGCGCCTACCTGGCTACTGCGGTGCGACTCTCCGTTTTTAAACAATATGTGCGGCAAAAACGAAGAGATCAGATCAAAGAACAGGTAGCTGATCCAGCCATCGCCACCTGGGATGAAGAGAAGATTTATGCGAGGTTTATACAGCAACAAATAAATGGTATAGTAGAAGTTTTACCGGAGAAATGTCGCCTCGTATTTAAACTGAGTCGCGTTGAAGGACTCAGCATACCCGAAGTAGCTCAAACAATGGGTATTGCCGAAAAAACGGCGGAGGCCCATCTGACCAAGGCATTGAAGGTATTGAAACTAAAATTGAATCGCCCCTGTTTCTGGTTATGGATGACGCTATTCATCCGGATACTGATCCCCTGATAATTTCAAAAAAAATACCTGGCCCACTAAGGGTGGGAGCCGTCCTTATGGTACATATATACGTGGCCATAATATCCGTGTTATGAGGAGTAATGTATTTGACCTGGTAGGAAAAGGTCTGCGTACCTCTGCAATCAAAGCAGATCGTAACAACTTGCCTGTAATATGAAATGGGATCAGCAACCACCGGATGCTGATTTAATGATGTCCCTGCGCGGGGACAATGGCCATGCTTTTGCCGAAATCTATGACCGTTACTGGAAAAAGTTACTGGCCATTGCTTATCATCATTGTAAGAACAAAACAATCGCTGAAGAAATTGTACAGGAGGTGTTTATTGGTTTGTGGAACAGGCGGAAGGTGTTATGTATCGACAATCTGAATGCTTATCTCGCTACCGCAGTAAGACTATCCGTTTTTAAACAGTACCTGCGGCAAAAACGGCGGACACAGATCATGGCGCAAACGGCCGATCCTGTAGTATCGGCCTGGGACGAGGAAAAGATTTACACCCGGTTTCTTCAGCAACAAATTAATGGCATCGTGGAAACCCTGCCCGGGCAATGCCGGCTGGTATTCAAATTAAGCAGGGTAGAGGGTTTAACCATACCCGAGGTAGCGCAGAAAATGGGTATAGCGGAGAAAACAGCGGAAGCGCATCTTACCAAAGCATTAAAAACGCTGAAGCTGAAATTGAACCGCCCCTGTTTATGGATCATTCTGCTGATTAAAATATTGTTGTCATAAAATTTCCTGAAAAAATTATTTACTCACTAAGGGATAAAGATATACTTATGGTACCTGTATCTATAACCATAAAACCTGTACGTTGAAAGACAATATATATCACCTGATTGAAAAATACCTGGATGGCGCCATTACACCGCGGGAAGAGGAACAGTTGATGGCGTGGTACCGGGATCATAACCAGGCCGATGTTGAATGGTTGTCAGAGAATGCGGAAGAAGAAGAGCAGGTTCGGCTGCGTATGCTCACGCAACTGCAGCAGCAGATGAAGTTACCGGCTACCGGGCCTGTTATCGCGAAACGTCGCTGGTATTATTGGCCAGCCGCTGCATCTGTGTTGCTGATACTGGGACTTGCTGCCTATTTTTATTATCCGCGGTTACACCGGCAAACGCAGCCTGGCAGTATTGCGCAGTCGCCCAAAGCCATTGTCCCCGGCAGTAACAAAGCGATATTAGAATTAGATAATGGTGATGAAGTAGTATTGGAAGATACCAAAAACGGCCTTATATCCCGCCAGGGCAATTCATTGGTAAATAAAACAGACAGCGGAAAACTGTTGTATAATAATGAAAACCCCAACGCAACAACCAGTGTAGCATATAACACACTCCATACGCCTTATGGCGGTCAATACCGGGTTACTTTGCAGGATGGCACCAATGTATGGCTTAACGCGGGTTCATCGCTACGTTATCCTACCTCGTTCCCTGAAAATGAAAGGAAGGTGACACTAACCGGCGAAGCATATTTTGAAGTGGCAAAAAATGAAGCAAAGCCATTTTATGTAACGGTAAATTCAGCAACCGGAACCCCTGTGTCAGTAAAGGTATTGGGAACACATTTTAACATCAATGCTTATCCCGGCGAACAACAACAAGTGGTTACACTGCTGGAGGGCGCCGTAAAAGTTGGTTATGGCCAGGCAAACGCGTTACTGGTTCCCGGCAATGAAGCCATACTAAACAAGGGCCGGATCAATGTGAAAAACGGGGATACCGAAGCGGCTATTGCCTGGAAAAACGGCTACTTCTTGTTTGATAATGAGAAAATCGAAAGCATCATGAAACAGATCAGCCGCTGGTACGATGTAGAAATCAGCTACCAGGGCAATGTTGCAGGGAAAGCCATTGGCGGTAGTTTGCCGAGGTCAAAAGATGTTACTGAGGTGCTAAATATGCTGGAATTAACCGGTACTGTTCACTTTAAAATAAATGGAAGGAGGATCACAGTTATGCCATAAAATCTGCAAAGCAGTAAGCAATAAAAAACCGGGAGCGTTCCAGCGCCCCCGGACAGTTTGAGCTTATCCTGCAAAAGACAAATTTCTAAAGCCTTTGTAGTCACAGTTATCTTATTAAACTCAAACATCCAAATGTAATGAAATTTTACATACCTGACGTGTGCCAGGTAAGAGCCGGCAGCACGTACAAAAAATTCCTGTTGAGGATGAAACTGACCTTTGTTTTAATGATCGCAGCGTTAATGGAAGTCAGCGCCTCCGGCTATGCCCAGAAGGTGACGTTATCAGCTAAACAAATCACACTCCGGGAGGTATTCCGCCAGATCCGCAAGCAAACCGGTTATAATGTGTTGTGGGACGTGGATATTTTAAAGAGTGCCCGGCCCGTTGCCATACAGGTAACTGATGCTACAGTAGAAGAAGTACTGAAGAAAAGCTTCGCCAATCAGCCTTTTACTTATACCATCCGTCAACATACTATTGTAGTAACCCGCATCCCTGCGGCAACAGTGGCCACTATTCCCATCAAAGGACGCGTTACCGGCACCGATGGCAACCCATTGCCCGGAGTGGCCGTGCTGCTCAAAGATTCCCAGGTGGGAACGGCCACACAAACAGATGGGAGCTTCACGCTGAATGTACCCGACGCCGGCGGAATATTGATATTCAGATATCTTGGATATACATCGAAAGAAATACCGGTCAATGGTCAAACCACTTTCAATGTGATACTTGAACAAAGTTCGTCGCAGCTCACAGAAGTGGTGGTAGCTTATGGTAAACAAAATTCACGCGAAATTGTAGGCTCGGTGGCAAAGCTGTCTGCCATTGATATTAAGGATCAGCCAACCGGTACTTTTGCTGAAAGGTTACAGGGAAAGCTGCCGGGAGTCCAGGTGGCACAAACTACAGGCCGGCCCGGACAGGGAATGGACATACGTATACGTGGTGCAGCCTCCTTTACCTCCAACGTACGACCGCTGGTAGTGGTGGACGGACAGCCTATACTGGGTAGCCCCGATAATATCAATAACATTAACCCGGATGAAATTGAGTCGTTTACCGTGTTGAAAGATGCCTCTTCCACCGCTTTATACGGTTCACGCGCGGCCAATGGTGTGATCATTATCACCACCAAAAGAGGAAAATCCGGTGCTACACAAATAAATTTCAATTCCTACTACGGAACCGCTTCATTGATGCGTGAACTCATACCACCGGTAATGAACGCCACGCAGCTGGCCACTTACATGAAAGGATTCTATGAAGATAAGATCAGGTACGAAGGCTATACAGGCGGCATACCCGCAGTATATCAAAATCCGGAACAATATGGCGAAGGAACGGACTGGTTCAGCGTGCTGACCAGGAATGCGCCCGTGCAGAACTATAGCCTGTCTGTGAATGCGGGCAACGATAAGGCAGCCTATAGCATCGTGGGCGGCTATTTTAATCAGCAGGGAATCCTGGTAAATACCGGTTACAAACGTTTTTCTTTACGTGTAAACGGTGATTTCAACATTGGCAAACGCGTAAAGATAGGCGTTGGCGTGGCGCCGTCATTGCAACTGGAGCATAACAACAGGCAGGGTACCGGGTTTAATGTGGATGGACAACGCGCCATTTTTGCTTCTGCATCTATGATGCCTGCCATGGGTTCTCCCTACAACCCGGATGGATCGCTGGCCCTGGGCATTTCAGGGTTTACCAACCAGTTTGTATGGGCCAATCCGCTGCGTCAGTTGCTCGAAGTAAAAGATGATGCAAACCGGTTACGTGTATTAGCAAATGTATTCGCAGAAATAAAGCTGACCGATCATCTGACCTTCCGCACATCCGGTAATACAGATGTTGGGAACATGACCCGCAACAGGTTTATTCCATCTACCTCAATAGGCGGTTTTAACGCATTGCCGATTGAGAACCCGCCACCGGGAAACAATACCGCTTTGGGTGAATCTATTGTTAATAATGATTATTCCTGGCTGAATGAAAATACGCTTAATTACCAGCAGCAATTTGGCAAAGATCATTCATTGGGTGTATTAGCCGGTTTCACCGTGCAGCGTTCTACCGGCTTCGTCAGCGACCTGGTGGGCCGCGATTTCCCGGACAACAGTGTTACCTATTTGAGTGCGGCTACGCGTTTTACGACCAACACTTCCAGCTTTAATGCCTGGACCATGGCATCATTCCTGGGTCGTGTGAACTATAGCTATAAGGATCGTTACTTTTTGCAGGCAACCTTGAGAAGGGATGGATCCTCCCGTTTCGGCGACCAGAATAAATGGGGCACTTTCCCCTCCGTTGGAGCGGGCTGGATTGTCAGCGATGAGCCCTTCCTCAAAAATATGTCAGCACTGAGCTTACTGAAACTCAGAGCCACCTATGGCTTAACCGGTATGGCCGAAATTGATAACTATGCTACCGTTGCTGCTATCAGCAATGCCAATTATAGTTTTTCAGGTAACCTCGCTCCCGGAAAAGCGCAAAGCAGTTTAGGCAACGAGAAGCTGGGCTGGGAGCGCAACAGGCAATTTGACGTCGGCTTTGACCTGGGATTGTTTGATAACAGGGTCAATTTTTCTTACGACTATTATAATAAACTAACAACAGGATTATTATTTGTACTGCCTGTTCCGCAATCATCAGGTTTCTCCACCGTGCAGGATAACCTGGGCGATATCAGTCAATGGGGACATGAGTTTATAATAAGCACTAAAAATCTTGTCGGAAAACTCAAATGGAACACCGACTTTAATATCTCCTTTAACCGGAACCTTGTAAAACGGATTGGATTAAATAATATCTCCTTTGCCGACAAACCAACTACCACGCTGTCTGAATTCACCGACTACCGCACATTGGTTGGTAAGCCTATCGGGCAGTTTTACGGTTATGTATTTGACGGAATATTTAAGAATCAGGCAGAAGCCGATGCCGGGCCTAAATATTATGGAACGGGTTCCACCACGCTCTCTCAGGCAGGCACCGTGAGATTTAAAGATTTAAACGGCGATGGTAAAATCACGTTCCCGGATGATCAAACGGTGATCGGAGATCCTAATCCTACCTTTATCTTCGGTCTCTCCAATACCTTTCAGTACCACAACTTTGACCTGAACATTGCGATATCGGGAACTTACGGCAATAAGCTGAAAAATGGTATGCAGGAAAGCACCTACAACCTGGATGGTGTGTTCAACGGTCCGCCGGAACTGCTTGGCCGCTGGCGCTCTGAAACAGATCCGGGCAAAGGCAGGGTGGCACGTACTTTAGCGAATACCACGGCGGCCTATCGTACCGACAATACGTTGTTTATCTACAATGCTTCCCACCTCACCATCAATAATATCACGCTGGGATATATATTGAGAAAATTCAGAACGCCTTATATCAAAAGCTTAAGAGTGTATGCATCTGCACAAAACGTATACATCTTCACCAGCTACCCGGGCAACCCCGAAGTAAGTGCCGGTGGGCTGGCATTTGTTGCACAGCAGGGGCAAGACCTGGGTGCATATCCCCTGCAAAGAACATTTACGTTTGGCTTGAACCTTGGCCTTTAAAAATCGGTAAAAATGAAAAAGATTTCCTGTTTAATATTGGTGATACTAAGTCTGGCAGAGGTATCCTGCAAAAAATTCCTGAGTGAAACCAATCCTAACAATATCACATTAGGTAGCTACTTCAAAACCCAGAACGATTTTGACCTGGCAGTGAACGGGGCTTATACCCAGCTGCGTGGACTTTATAATAACAAGAGCGCCTGGATAATGGGGGAGATGCGTTCGGATAATGCGCACTACGACTATAAATCATCCGACCAGGCAGTAGCCACCGTAAATCGTTATGCGGTGGCTGATTTCCTGGATGATAAATATAACAACCAGACACCTGCAAAATGGAATGCCGGTTTCAACGCCATATCCGCCGTTAACGTGATCATAGATCATATCAACGATATCAAATTGCCTGATGCCAGCCGCAACGCCATTCTGGGCCAGGTGAAGTTTATCCGCGCTCTTGTGTATTTCGACCTGGTGCGTTTTTACGGCGGAATACCCATTTATCAGCATGCACCGCTTACCCGCGAAGAAACCTATATTCCCCGCGCTTCCGTACAGGAAGTGTACGACCTCATCATCGCTGATGCCACCGATGCTGCTGCCAAACTGGACGCACCTGCTTTTCCGCAAACAGGGCGTGCCACCAAAGGCGCAGCGCTCACGCTGCTGGGTGACGTATACGTTACCCTGAAAAAATATGACCTTGCCGAAAATGCATTAAAGCAGGTCACTACGATGGGCTATTCTCTGTTCCCCGGCTATGACGACGCTTTTCAGCTGGCTAATAAGAACGGCCGGGAATCAGTGTTTGAGATCCAGTTTAATACCGGTCTCGCAGTGCCACAGGCAAACACCGACGCTTCCGTTTATAACTTTTTACCACGTATGGTCAATACTACCATGGTAACAGGGGTAAACTTTAACAGCGTTACCAACGTAGGCGGCTTTAACACGCCTACGCTGGATCTGATCAACGCTTACGAAACGGGCGATCAGCGACTCGATGCTTCTATAGCCATCGCGGAGGGTACCTTTAATGGTACCGATGACTTCACTGCAACTGCAGTTAAATCGGCTGTAGATTATATTCCACCTCCGGGTAAAGTGGGCCGCCCATTTCCAAAGAAATACCTGCATGCACATGCGATCGGTAATCAAACAAACGACGACTGGCCGGTTTACCGCTACTCCGAAGTGTTGCTGCTGTTGGCGGAAAGCCTCAATCAACAGGGCAAATCAGGCGCTGCACTGCCTTATCTGAATGCGGTGAGGGAACGCGCGTTTGGAGATGCGTCGCATAACATTTCTACTACTACCCAGGAAAGCCTGCAGACAATTATTTTGAAAGAAAGAAGGGTGGAACTGGCTTTTGAAAATAAACGCTGGCTCGACCTGGTACGTACCGGCAATGCCGTTAAAGTAATGAACGACTTTGGCGTAAAACAAAAGGCGCAATATAGCTATCTGCAGCCGGGGAGCTACAATGTTACCCAGGATCGGTTACTGTTTCCGATACCCAATGCGGAAATATTACTGAACGATAAACTAACTCAAAATTCAGGGTATTAACTAAAAACTCATCTTCATGAAAAACACTATGATGAAGGCAGGTAATTCCTGCTTAGGATCTTTTTGTGTTAATTTGACAGTTATTGTGGGCGTTGCATTATTGATGGCTTCCTGTGCCCGCGAGACGGAGCAGGCGCCGTTAAAAGATCCTCAACCGAAAAGCCCCGGGGCCAAAACAGAACTGGCCACCTGTTGCTGGGTAGCCACCACCAACGAGGTACTAAACAGGATTGAGATCTACGATCCCGCGGATACTTCCTGGAATTCGTCCACCATGAAATGGAGCTGGATGCCTGCTACGGCATTGTCGTACAATGCTACCAGTGAAATACCGCTCTGGACGGCGCCCACAGATATTAAGGTGCGGAATAATACCGTGTTTGCCAACACTGCACAGGTGATTACCGCCACCTCCTACAGACTGGCCACCATTGCGCGTTATACGGGAACGGGTACAAAGGGACAGAAACTGTGGGTAATGGGTTTTAATGATACGACGAGTCTGCATGCAATGGAAATATTACCCGATGGTAATTGTGTGGTCGCCAGCGCCGGAAAGAAATGGCCACAGGGATGGATCCGGATATATTCCTCCTCACAGCCTTCCCCCAATCATGGCGTAAATACACAGTATTATTTTGCTTCCGCGCATGCGGTACTCTGGGATGCTACGCACCAGGTGCTTTGGGCGCTGGGCAACCAGCTGAGAAAATACAAGTATAATACGGCGATGTCCGGAGGTACTATCAGCAATCCTAAACTGCAGTTGGATACAACTTACAGCACCCTGCCAAGTCCCTGGGGGCATGACCTTGCTGCCGACGTGAATAACCCGGATCAGCTGTTACTTACCACCAACGGAGGCGTGTATACTTTCCATATATCTACCGGCACTTTCGATTCCATACCCGGCGCCGCATTCGGATCTTTTACAAAAGCTATCAGCAGTCAGCCTGGTCAGAATACGCTTATAGAAACCCGGCCCAGCAGCGGTTGCCCGTTGTATCCTGCCAGTGACTGGTGTACCTCTGTAGTCAATTTTTACAATGCCACCTCCGGTGCAGCCGCCGGCTCCCGCACCGTAAGCGGGTCAGCTATTTATAAAGCAAAAGCGTTTGATCCAAATTATTATTGATACAATGAGCAAAGCAATATGGAAGGGTGCTGCTGTCGCTTTGGTTATTTTCCAGGTAGCCTGTAGCAAAAAACCGGGAGCTAACGTAGCTCCCGGTTTTTCGCCAATCCACAGGTAGGATCATTATCACCTGTATTACAGTGGTAGCCAGTAGTTGAACCCCCTGCTTCTCACCTCTGCCCAGCTCTGGGGAGCAGGCCCTCCGGTTCGTACTACATCCAGTGTAAAATCGGTGCTCTCAAAGGTCAGCACATCGGTGTAGTCTTTGCCGATAACGTTCTTGTAATGTATCGTCAGCGTTTTGAGCCTGGGATCATAAAAATTATCATCGCTCGACTGCTGCACGGTGGAATAGGCAAAGGTGGGCGCCGGGAAATTGGTATTGCCTGCCAGTACCGGTTCTATGCGGTAGGTGCCGAAGTCTTTGTCTACCAGGCTCAACACGTTGTACATCCAGCCCGCACCATGAAAACCAAATACTTCGAAGCTCCAGGCGCTGGTGCCCCAGATGATGTATTTATTATTAAGCTGCGGATCATCACTCATGCTCATCGGGGTGATGTATTTATATTTCCTGGTTCTCCCATCAGGGCTGTTCTCGCCGGCATTACCTGCCAGTTGTACAGAATAGTATTTCCCTGCCGGAATTTTTGGAATGGGAAAACCGGACCAGTTAACGGTTTTATCTTTTGTTACCAACAGGCCGGCAACCAGGAACTGGGTGTATTGCCTGCTCAGCGGCACATTGTCGGCACGCAGAATTTTCAGGGAAAAGGCGAAGTCGTCGTATGCACTCATCTTTGTTCTTTCAATGGGTACATCAAAAATCAGTGATGCAGAAGAGGTTCCTTTTTTTATCTCTACTACAAATCCTTTTTCTTTTTCGTTATACGGAATATTGGAAGTATAGGCCGATGGGGCCGGAGTTTTCTTCGAAGTGTTCTTCAGGATATTATAATCTTCAATTGTTTCTTCGTCAAAACCTACTACTATCCTGACATCCTGGGAAGCTGGCAGAGAGCCGCCAATGCCGACTTTGAATTTGACCTGTGCCACAAAAGTTTTTGTGTCAATGATAGTATCTGAGTCGTACTGGGCATTGAGGTACTTGATAGTGTCTACAAAAGTATGCGCCGGCAACTCAGATATTTCTCTCTCTGTAGCGGAGGTAGATTCAGCGGCAATGATATAGGCTTCCTGTTTGTAGAACTCTTTGTCTTCGTAATCCCGTTTACCGCAGCTGCTGAGTGCTGCGATAGCGGATAGCGTGAAAAATATAGTATGAATGCGTTTCATGATATCTGTTTTAAGAATGATCTACCATCCGGGATTTTGTGAAAGCGTGCCCCAATAGTTGGCCACTTCCTGGAAAGGGATAGGCAGGAAATAGTTTTTGGGTCTGAATACATATCCGTCAATAACAGCCCTGTCGTAGAAGCTGCCATCAGCCGCCATGTAGTTACAGCCATAAACGAGGCCGCCCATACCCACACTGTTACCCCAGGTATCACGCGTGGTTTTACCCGCGTCTTTCCAGCGGCGGGAATCGAAATATCTTTTCCCTTCAAATGCCAGTTCCACATACCTTTCGCGTTTAATCCTTTCGCGGGTGATTTCTTTACTGGCAGGTTCATAGCCGGGTAAGCCTGCACGAAACCGTACCATGTTCAGGTATTTTAGCACGTCGGCGTCACCGGGCGTAAATTCGTTCAGCGCTTCGGCATAGGACAGGTAGATCTCTGCCAAACGCACTACATGATAAGGTTTGTCATAACTGCCGCCGGCTTTCTGATCGTCGTCGGCCACCCATTTTACAATAGGATAACCCGACCGGGTGGAAGGTCTGTCTGACTGGAGAAAACCATCCAGTGCATTGGCTTTGTAGTCGGCATAATAGTATGTGCCGTTATTTTGTTCGTAGCCGCGCCCTATGAATCCGATCGTTGCATAAAACCGCGCCTCACGGTTCAAACAACGGTTGGGCACTTTTGCGTTGGTATTCGACAGGTTGAAGCCTGTGATAATGGGCGTAACCGGATCTTTACCCGTTCCTTTGATGTAAAAGGCATCTCCACCTTCGGCGATGCCTGCATCATTATATAATTTCCTGTCTTCCGCTTCAATCACAGCGCCGTTATTCATAAAAAAGGCATCTACCAGTTTTTGCGTGGCGCATACACGGGCAGTATTAACGGCACCTTCGCCGTTGTTATAGTTTCTCGGGAAGCCGAGAATAGACAGGTTATAGGTTTGACTGGGCAAATTAACTATCCAGACAGCTTCTTTATTCCAGTAAGCCTTTCCTCCGCTGAAGAGTCCTTTGAAAGAACGATATGGATCAATGCCGGCGGGGCCGTTGGGCCATGCCACATTGTTCCCCGGAAAGTTACCCAGTGGCACAGTGGTATAACCGTTGTTGGCGGGTACGGTAAACAGCTCGAACTTACCCAGGTCAATAACGGCTTTGGCCGCATCAGCGGCTTTCTTCCACTTCTGCTGATCAGCAGCCGGAGAAAAATAGGATTTCCCTTTGGGGTCTTTGAAGCTGCTGTAGTCGGGGTTACCGTTCACCAGCGGACTGGCATCCCACAACAGCACCCTGGCTTTGATAGCCATGGCGGCTTCACGGGAAGGACGACCCAATTCCGACGTCAATACATTTTCCTTCGTTGGCAACAGCTTGATGCAGGAATCCAGTTCCGATACAATGAAGTTCACACATTCTTCCTCTGTATTCCTGTTGGTAGGCAGCTGTTCTGTGTTGGAGTAATCTATTGTTTTGCTTACAATAGGGAAAGGACCGTACAGCTCTAACATCTGCGAGTAGTAAAAAGCCCGCAGGAACCTCGCATCGGCGGCATATCCTTCTACTTCGCCTACTGCCAGCAGTTTATCGTTCGCCTTATGATAGTTTTCCAGGAAGAGATTACAGGTGCGTATTGCTTTGTAATAGTTGGTCCAGAAATTGAAAAGCGGATCGTCTGCGTTGAATTTTCCCTGCGCAAAAATGAGATTGGGATAATTATCCAATCCACCATGACCCTCATCATAGTTGGTGTTAAACGGCCATGAATATACCATATCGGTATAGTTGGGAATATTGCCATAGCAGGCGGCCCAGGCTTTCCGGATATCCACCCGTTGCGTCCAGATGTTATTGAGATTATTAACCTCGTGCAGGTATTCATCTGCTTCAAGATAGTGACAGCCGGTAGATTGAAATACGAGCAGCAGCGCTACGAATGATTTTAACATATTGTTTTTCATGTACACAGTTTTAAAGGTCAAATCCAATTTCCAGTCCCACGGATATTGTTCTCTTCAAGGGATAGGCAAACGACGAAAACTGCTCGGGGTTCCAGTCTTTGAACTTTGAGAAGGTGACAACATTGTCGCATCGGCCGTAGTAGTAAATACTCCTGAACGGAGATTTTTTCGTTCTCGGTGTCCAGTTATAACCTAATTCTGCATCAGCTATCCTGATATAGGAAGCTTCTCTTAACCAGAAAGTAGACTGCTGCGCATTGTTCTGATTATCGGTGCCGAAGCCCAGCCGGGGATAAGTGGCGCCGGCATTTTCAGTGGCGGCGTTGCCGGAGTAGGAGGCGGGTGTCCAGTGGTTGTTGACGGCAGCGGTATAAACGGCGCCGTTGTCGTTGCCACCGGCATTATACGGATTGAAGGGTATCCTGCCACCGGAGATGCTCCTGTACATATTGAACTTACCAATGGCGCGGGTGGCAAATGTCCATTTTTTATATCGCAGGTCTATGGCGAGAGAGTAACTCCATTTCGGATAGGCATTCCCGGTCCAGATCCGGTCGTTCGGTGTAATCACGCCATCTCCATCAATATCTTTGTACTTGATATCGCCGGGCATTACTTTATTCCAGGTTTGCACCGGGCTGTTGTCTATATCTTTCTGGTCTTTAAATAATCCAAGCGCGATGTAATTGAGACTCCGGCCCCAATCGAGCCCTATGCCGCTTTGGTACGCTACCTTAGGGTCCAGTTGCCCGTTTTCCAGGATGGTGTTAGTGTTGTAGCTGATAATTCCTTTGATATAATTGATCCTGAAATTGTTCCATGTTTTGGTATAGGTGAGATCGAAATCAATACCTCTTGATTTTGTTTTACCCAGGTTCGCTTTTGGAATGGCTGGAAGTCCCAGTGTGGCAGGTAACCGGTTAAGGTCAATCAGCTGATCGTTGTTCACATACTGGTAAGCATCGATCACCAGTTTTACTTCTCTGAAAAAGCCTATTTCAGCGCCGAGGTTCAACTTCTGGTTGCGTTCCCAGGTAAGGTTCAGCTGCTCCAGCCTGGATTCGCCTACGCCGGGAATATAGCTGCCACTGCCCGCTGCCTGTCCGAATCCGAAGGTATAACCGTTCACCGGACCGGTAGTGGCCATATATCCAAAACGGGTGGCATTTCCGGGTGCGCCTACGGTACCATACGATACCCTGAATTTCAGGAAGTCCATTACGTTAGAAATATCGCCCCAGAATTTTTCTGAGGAAGGTACCCAGCCAAAGCCGATGGAAGGGAAGGTAGACCAGCGTTTGTCTGGTGTAAACATCTGTGATCCGGATGCGCCAAAATTGATATCTGTGAAATACCGGTCATCCCAGCCAAATGTTACTCTTCCTGCTACAGATTGTTCGCGCGCAGGCAGTGCGTTGATAAGCAGGGTAGCGCCACTGCCATCAGGCGCATCGGTCAGGAATTCGCGTTGTTTGTATAACAGCAATCCTGTTACGGCGAGTTTTTTGAAAAACGTTTGTACGTAATTCATGCTGCCCTGCAGCTCTATTACCCGGTTACCGGTTGGTGCTACATAGCTGAAGCTCATTTTATCATCCAGGTCCGGTGTTTTATTGATGGTGACCAGGTTGCCCTTTTCATCCCTGCCAGAGCCCATGTAGCTGTTGGCAAAATCCGGAGCTTGGCGTTGGTAATTTTTGATATAGTTGTGAGAGTAAAAATTACTTTTGGTAAAAGACGCAATGCCATTCAGGAACAATCCTTTGGTGATGAAGTCCAGTTTCTGTGTTACGTTCAGGTTAGTGGACATATAGTTGGCATATCTCTTCACAAAACCTGTTTTGTTCAGCAGTGAATAAGGGTTCGATATTCCAATGGGTTCTTCCGGGGCAGTGCCATTCGAATATTCCGCCGGGAACAATGTTGGGTTGATCGTATTCATGATATCGAGCAGCTTATCTACTCCCTGTCCGGGCTCTGTGGTGGTGTTATACCTGCCGTCGAACCCAATCCCCAATGTTGTGGAGGGCGAAAGGTCCGCCTTCAGGTTGGAGCGGAAATTAAACTGGTTATAGTTGGCGTTTGCGTTAGCGCTATTGTTGCTGTTGAACATGCCTTTCTCGTTGTAAAAACCACCGGACATATAATAGCTAACCGCGTTACCGCCTCCGCTGATATTAAAGTTGGCCTTGTTGGAAGGGTTGTTTTGTTTTACCATCGTTTTATACCAGTCTACATTTGGGTAGAAGTCCATATCACTATCGGCAAACTTTGCAATTTCTTCGCTGGTATAAAACGGGCGTTTACCTCTTACCGCCAGTGCTTCGTTCTTCATACGTGCGTAGGTGGGAGCATCTACCCATTGGGGTTTGTACGATGCATTGTTAAGAGAGGTAGAGGCAGAAACACGGATGGTAGGTCTTGACGCGATCTTACCTGTTTTAGTGGTGATCACGATGATACCGTTGGAGCCTTCCAGGCCATATACAGCGGTAGCTGATGCATCTTTCAATATGGAAAAGGTAGCGATGTCATTCGGATCTACGTCATCGATATTTCTCCTGAGACCATCGATCAGTACCAGTGGCGCTGTGTTGCCGGTAACAGAATTAATGCCCCTGATGATAAAGGAAGCGCCGTCTTGTCCGGGTTGGCCGGACTGCTGTACAAAGGTAACACCGGCCACCCTGCCTGCGAGTTGCGTGGTGAGGGAACGGGTGGGTGCTCTTAATTCGGTAGGATTTACGGTGGTGATGGCGCCTACCACGCTTACTTTTTTTTGCACCCCCATGGCGGTTACTACAACTTCATCTTTCGTAAGACTCTCGGATTCCATTAATACAGGGAATTTCCGGAGACTCGCATTGGGGATGGTTTTTATATCGATCTCCTGGGTTTTGTAACCTACAGATGAAAATACGAGGGTGGAATATCGCGGAATATTACTCAGGATAAAATAACCATTTTTGTCGGAAACGGTTCCTACCAGTGGGTTTGCTTTCAGATAAATACTAACCGACGTTAAAGGCTGCTGCTGAAGATTACCGATGTTGCCGGAAATGGTGATGTTGGTACTGGCAGTATCTTTGGTCGCCAGCAGCGCAGAACGTGGTGTGTGAAGCGTTACCAGCTTGTTGTTGTTGAGCCGGAAGGCAATGTCTGTTCCTTTCAGCAGGGAAGTCAATACGGTAGTAATGTCCGTACTTTTTCCATCGTAAGTTCCGGCTGTCTGGTCAAACATCGGGTCTTCCGTATAAAGAAACCGGTAGGACGTGGTTTTCTCAATGTATTCGAGCACTTCCCTGATAGATTTTTTACCGGCGGGAACGCTGATCTGCTGTGAGAAGGCCGCCAGGCACGGGCCTATGCATAGTATGACGGTAAGATACAGCAGTAGCTTGCAGCATTTGTTCACGTTCATGTGAATGATGGTTTATAAAAATGAAGATTAAAGGCAAAGCAGATACAGGCGGACTTCATGACGCCCGCAATATCTTAGTATGTAAATCCGTAGCTGTTAAAAAAATGGTGTTGCCATGAAGGATATCGTCAGCATGGCGGATATTTATTGGTTGATATAAATTTTATTTCCCGAACTCGTATAATGAAATGGAATAGTTTGTTGTAATGCCGGGATGATCTCATAAATCGATTCATCCGAAAATGTTCCTGTAATACGTATATCCTGGAATACCGTATCATTAAAATGAATAACTACATTAAATCTTCGCTGAAGCTCATTGGCTACGTCCTGGAACCTGGTGGACCGGAACACCACTTTGTTTTTCAACCAGGCCATTTCATCAAAACTGCTGTCTACCCGGTTAAACATCATATGCTGTAACGATACGGTTTCATTGTGTGTTTCTTTTGCAGCTGTTGGCGCGATGTACTGGTTTTGTTTCTGGTTGATGATCACCTTTTCCCGTGGCCTTAACAGGATCACTCTTTCAGGATCTTTCTCCGTAGTTAGCTGAATGGTGCCGGTAAACAGTGAAGCTTCCACCAGGGAATCTTCTGCATATGCTTTTACATTAAAGGTGGTGCCTAATACTTTCACTTCTACCGTGGATGTAGAAACGATCATCGGCATAGCCGGATTTTTCTTAACATCAAAATAGGCTTCACCTTCCAGGCTGATCAACCTGTTTTTTATCCCGAAATCCTTGTCGTAGCTCAGCCGGCTGCCGGAGTTTAAGATCACAACAGAACCATCCGGCAAATGAACGGTTGTTTTGGCGCCGCGCTCCGTGTTAATCTTATTAGCGAAGGTACCGGCGCTATTGCGGCCTGCTACGAGGTATAGCACCACGATTACCACCAGGTTTAATGTGGCGGCTGCATAGATCTTCGAAAAGCGCTTGAAATGATGCCTGATGCCCGACACCGGAGGTTCCGCGATATGAAGAACCGGTTCATCGTTTACGGCCGCCTGTCCGAGTGCATGACGAAGACGATTTTCGCTTCGCGAGCGCATAGCAGGTTCTTCTTCCGTAATAATTTCCAGGTTGTAAACAGCATCTAATACTTCGCTTTGCTGAAATTCCTGCTGATGTTTCATCAGCAGTTCCTCCAGTTCTTTAATCTCCTGGTCAGAGATCTCATGATTCAATTTTTTAGCGAGTAGTTCCCAGATCCTGTCCATTTAGACGATGGTCGTTTATTAGAAGGAGTGGTAAAACGATTGTTTACCCTTAAAGGCAGGAAAAAAAATTATGTGGTGGAGAAGGTGAAGGCTTTACTTAGTTTCTTCAATGCAATACCCATCTGCGTTTCCACGGTTTTTTGGGAGATATTTAATATTTCGGCGACATCCCGGTATTTAAACGATTGTTCTTTCACCAGCATGAATATAAGCTTGCATTTGGGAGGAAGCTGGTTGATGGCGGTATTGATCCGGAGCAACATTTCGGAGGAAATCAACAGTTCTTCGGGCGACCGGGCTACTTCCAGCCGGAAGTCTTCGATGTTTTCCAACGGCTCGGTGACGTGTAGCTGTTGTTTCAGAAAAGTAAAGGCTTTATTACGGGCAATCACATACAGGTATACTTCCGGATTGACTACTTCCAACAGCTTTTCCCGGCGCTGCCATAGTTGTACAAACACGTCGCTGGCCAATTCTTCGGCAGATTCACGCTGTTTCACCAGCGAGAAAATAAGTTTGAATATCCTGCTGAAGTATAAGTTGTGCAGCTTCACAAGAACAGTTTCGCCATTGGCGGCCTGTAGTTGCTGGAATAGAAGCCTTGCCTCGGTTCCTCCTTTCATAACGGGTAGGTCAGTGCCTTAATAATAATAAAGAGTAAGCAATACTAAGGATTACAGCGTGGGCATATTCCGGTACCCACAGTATAGTCGGACTAGTTTAATCGGAAATTAAATTAAGGGCGCCTCCCCGATTTACCAAGATTAGGTCAAAATTCCGGGAGCAAAAGTCAAAATAACATCAATCGTTTGACACCGCAATTACTTCCCCGGTGTTCATATTATATACTGCGCCGGCGATAATCAGTTCTTTGTTTTTTTCCATTTCAGCGAGTATGGGGCTCCTTTTTCGTATCTCCTTTATAGTGAGTCGTACATTCTGTTCGCATACTTCATGTACAAAGGCTTCATTTTTAGAAGTTCTCTCGCCATCATATTTTGCGCTGTCGACCGCGGGTTGTATTTTTGACAGCAGCGCTGTGATATTACCCAGCTTAACATTATCGATAGCCGATTTGATAGCCCCGCAATGCTCATGGCCGAGCACCATAATAACCCTGGCGCCGGATACCTTGCAACCATATTCCAGGCTTCCAAGTATATCTTCGTCTACAATATTGCCCGCTACCCGGGCCACGAAAACATCGCCTATTCCCCTGTGGAAAACATCCTCCACGGGTACACGTGAATCCAGGCAGGAAAGAATGACCGCCTTGGGATACTGACTTAAGGCGGCTGCCCGTACCCGGGCTGAAGTATTCCTGATGGTTAACCGGTCGTTTACAAAATCATTATTTCCCTGCATCAGGATGTTAAACACGTCTTCCGGTTTCAGCGCCTGCTGCTGTGCCTGGGTAAGGACGGAGTTTTCCAGCGCGTTGCTGGTATCCATCGCCACTTTATCCTCTTTTGCTATGCTGACACTATCTCCACCGGTTAGGTTTTTGTGAGAAGAGGATGCGTCACAGGCACTCAGGAGAAGTGCGCATCCCAAAGTATATAAATACAAGAAGGTGTTTTTTTGCATGGATGGCAGATTTAAGATGATTAATGAGTAATGCGGTTGTTGCTAACGGTCGGGGTCCCACCAGGTGTACCAGTATTAATTGTCAAAGTTACAGTAATTAATATTGCCTGTACGTTATACTTTTGTTATAGCATGCCGGTGTTTACCGCCCCATTCACTGAGTTGTTTAAAGATGGGGCCGAACTCTTTTGCCATTTCAGTGAGTTCATATTCTACTCTTGGGGGCACTTCCGCGTAAACGGTTCGCTTTACCAGGCCGTCTTCTTCCAATGTCCGCAACTGTAGGGTCAGCATACGTTCTGTGATATAGGGCAGTTCCTTTTTTAGTTCGCTGAACCGGTATTTTTTGGCTTCGAGTTTACTTAGTATCAATATTTTCCATCTGCCTCCAATCTTGTTAACGGCATAGGTAAGATCACATTCAATGATAATAGTCTCATTGCGTGAATAGGTCGAGTTTTTCTTTCTGGTTGCCATTAGTTACATATTTGTTCGTACCACACAATTGGCTGTATACTACATAAAATTAGTGGCTACCAGCTACTTTTACAAAGAAATTTTTGAAACCGGATAATGATCATTTCATTGTCCAATAAAACATTAGATGATGGATCTGTATTTAAAAGGAAAGACTGCAATAGTAAGTGGCGCCAGCCAGGGGTTTGGCCGGGCTATTACAAAGGAATTAGCCATAGAAGGAGTGAAGGTATTTGCCACCGCCAGGAATGAGGAGCTGCTCAATAGTCTCAAAGCTGAAATTGCCGTAGCGGGCGGAGTAGAACCGGTATTGTTCCTGTATGATTTTGTAGCACCCGAGGCACCGCAAAAGATCGCCGCCGCGGCGTTGTTGGCCCTGGGGCATGTAGATATCCTGGTCAACAACGCGGGCCGCAGTCGCCCGATGGATGTAATCGGCGACGAAGAGGGCTGGGCAGCCTCCATGACGCTGGACTTTGACCGTCACCGGCAGCTCACGCAACAGCTGTTGCCCCAATTCATGGAACGCAGGAGCGGGGTGATCCTGAACATCACCAGTACCTACGAGTTACGTATGCTGAACGCTTCCGCTGTTGCCAAAGCCGCGGTGGCCGCGTGGTCGAAAGGACTTGCCGGGCAGTTGGGCCAGTACGGTATCAGGGTCAATTGTTTGCAACCCGGCCTTATTGATACGGAAAACATCCGCCCTTATTTCCCCGGGGAAGAACGGAAAAAGTTTGCGGAACAGGAAATACCTTTGGGAGATTTTGGCACGCCCCAGGATATCGCTAATGTGGTCGCCTTTCTCGTGTCGCCCCGCGCGCAGTATGTAACCGGCGCTGTAGTAGTGGTGGATGGCGGAATGCGGCGGTATGCGTTTTGATGGATAATGAAAATGGAGGATGCGGTTTTTATGGAAATTTCTTCCGGCTGCATCTTCCCTGAAATTCATTGTTATGCCATCAGCCCGGATTCATGTTATTGCCATTCTTTTCTGTCTGCTTGCTGTCCAATCAGCAAAGGCACACTTCCCCGTGAATACCGTTTCCGGTATCCCGCTTCCGGCAGGGTATAAGCGCATCGCACAACCAGCCGGTTCTTTTGGCGCCTGGTTACGTGCTATGCCATTGAAAGCCGACAGCAAAGTATATCTCTACAACGGACAATTAAAAAGGAATCAGCAGGCGCAATATGCAGTGCTGGATATTTCTGTTGGTAACAAGGACCTGCAGCAATGCGCAGATGCCGTGATGCGTTTGTACGCGGAATATCTATACGCGGAGAAATCGTTTGGAAAAATAGGTTTTAATGCAACAGACGGTACCAGGATGAACTATAGCGATTGGATGAAAGGGGATCGTTTCGTGCTGAAAAATAATCGTCTTCATAAAGTGCGGCAGGCGGCGCCCGGCAGTGGTCAGGCTTGTTTTGCGCAATATCTTGAAACGGTATTTTCCTGGGCGGGAACCATGTCGCTCAGCAAGGAGCTGGTACCGGTAAAGGATACACGAAAATTATTACCAGGCGATGTATTTATCAGGGGAGGGGCGCCGGGGCATGCAGTGATGGTAGTGGATGTGGCAGAGAATGCAGCGGGAGAACGGATTTTCCTGCTGGCGCAAAGTTATATGCCGGCGCAGAATATTCATGTGTTAAAGAATCCTGTAGCCTCCTCGCCATGGTACCGGGGAGGTTTCAGCGGTAAGCTGTTAACGCCGGAATGGGTATTTGACGCGGCGGAGTTGTCGAGGTTTCGGTAGGGCGGAAAGCGAAAAGCTATCGAAGCGATTGATCGGTATGGAAAATCCATATCCGCTAAGACCATTCGCTTCGATAGCTTTTTGCTTTACACCTTACGAATGAGCAATATACTCATTCTCCACCTCGCCATCTGCATATAATTTAAGGATAGCATACCCGGGAGGTGTTTCCAGGTAATAACCTTCTCCGGCAGATTCTTTATCTCCTTTACCCCACCAGAAACCGCTCATAGCGCCATTGCAGCAATACCGTACACCGTTGTACACGGTATTATCCGAAAGGTGATTATGACCGCTCAGGCATATTTTAACTTTGTCGCGATGCGTGTAAAATAAAGACTTCAGACGCTGATGATCGGAGTGGCCGCCACCTACGAGTATAGGTGTAATGCCCAGGATAGGGTAATGCGACATTACCAGGGTAGGGGTGCCTGCGGGTAACTGTTGCAGGTCCTTTTCCAGCCACTGGTATTGTTCTTCATCGAGTGATACTTTGTCGTTATTACTGTCGAGGATGATAAAGTGCCAGCCGCTGCGGGTGAAGCTGTAATAGCGATGCGGTATTTTCAAACGTTTTACCACATAATCTTTGCCATACATGGGATCATCTTTTGCAGGTGCTTTCCACCACATATCATGATTACCAAGACAGCTGTAAACATCATGTGATTTAACGGTGCTGATACAGTCATCCCATATTTGCCAGAGCTGCGTTACTCTTTCTCTTTTTACGTCATCGTAGGAGGCGTCAAAAATGGAGTCGCCACCGTTCAGAAAGAAGTCCACGTTTCTGCGTTTCACTTCTTCCAGGCATTTTTTGAATCTTGCCGGGGCGCTGAGGTCTTCACGTATATGCACGTCCGTTATATGTGCTATTGTCAGTACCGATTTGCGTTTATCGGCTGTAGCGGCTTTAACGGCAGCCGGACCCAGGAGGGTGCCGGCTGCTATCAGTCCTGTATGTTTCAGGATATCTCTTCTATTCATAAGTGTTTTATTGCCAGTCGAAAATTTGTTTCAGGTTTGGATTCAGCGCTACCTGTGTATATGGTATCGGACGATAGTAGTATTTAGGTTCCTTGAAATTGCGTATAGCCGTTTCTGTTACAATGTTGCCACCGGCGTTGCCATTTTTCAGGTAAACAGTCACATCATCGCCGATGCTGCCTGCCTTGTAGTAAACGAGCGGAATATTCAGCGAATTTTTTTCTTTTTTATCTTCTGCAGGAATGTCTTGTCCTTTATCGATCAGGATGATATCTTCAACACCATCGCCGGTCATGTCGTATTTGCCTAGCCCAGGGAAGTACATGCCTTCCGGTATTTTTTCCAGCAGTTTACCGGCATGCCATCGCATCAGGTCATTATAACGATATCCTTCCAGTGCAAATTCTACCCTTCTTTCACGGCGTATTTCCAGGATGACACCTTTCATGGTACCGCTAACATCGGGGTATTTTGCAGCCAGCTGAAGGTCGGGGTTGGCATTGCTTGCAGCCAGGTTCAGGGCTGGGATGCCTGCACGGGCACGCACAAGATTTACAGACTGGTCAAGATCTCCCTGTGTAATATTGCTCAGCTCTGCTTTGGCTTCTGCGTACGTGAGCAGGGCTTCTGCATAGCGATATACGGGGAAGTCCATGCTGCCGGCAATGGTATTATCGGTAGTATTAAAAAATCCTTTTGCCTGGTGGTAGCCGGTAAAGTTTTTATTTAATCGCTGAATGTAGGGAGCATTGTTGCCTGCACGTTTAAAACCTGGTCCCGCCAGTGTTTGCGCCAAACGAGGGTCCCTGTTTTGAAACTCCTGCGTAAATTGGAGCTTGTCGTAACCGGGGATATCTGTAAAGCGGGTACCATCTTTCATGAGGTAGGTCTGCACCAGGTCACGGGAAGGTGACTGTTCATAATCACCAAACACGTAGCCGTTAATATTGCCGTCGGCGCCTTTTACATAGTCATAGGGGTGGGCTAATATTACTTCGCCGACCCTCAGCAGATCCTGGTTGGCAAATAAGCTGGCGTAATCGCTCGCCGGGTTGCCGGTATTGTAAATGGAAAATTTACCAGAGCTCATGATATCCTGGGCCTGTGCGCGGGCGCTATCCAGGTAACGGCCGGCGGTAGACTGCAGGTTTAGTTCCGGATGATACTTGCGGTAAGTACCTTCATAAAGGGCAAAACGGGCATACATCATTTTTACAGCCCATAAATTAGGCGTGCCGCTTGGTACTTTTTCATGTACATGCTGGGCGGCAAATAACAGGTCGGCCATCACGCTGTCTACTACCTGACTACGGGAGTCCCGGCCTTTATTGATGTCCGGATTGTCGGGAAGCAGGGTTTTACCATACCAGGGAACATCAGAAAAGCGGTTGATCTTGTCGAAATAGAAAATTGCACGGTAGTACCTGGCGATACCAGCGTAATGATCTTTTGCGTCCTGCGTGGCATCGGCTCTGTTGTAATTATCAAGGAAGAAGTTGATGTTACGTAGCCTGCCCCAGTCCCAGCCACCGGTGATGGTTTGGGAGCTGGGTGTGCCGGTCATTATATTTTTTATTTCCAGGGAGGCGGTAGAAGCCGTGTTATCACTGCTTTGGTCTCCAAGGTACTGCCAGGTATCAGGCAGGCTTAATAGGCCGTTGATATACAGTGACAGATCTGTTTCCGATTTGAAAAACAGTTCAGCCGCTATCTGATCCTGCGGGAATCGGTTCAGAAAATCTTTTTTACAGGAAGCACTTAAAAACAGTGATCCAAGAATAATATAGCGCGTAATTTTTTTCATGTCGTAATGTTTAAAATGTCCGGTATTACAGGTCGAGATTTAATCCTATTGCATATTTGCGCTGGTAAGGATAAGCCCATCCATAACCGTCTATAATAGCTTCCGGGTCTACGTATTTCTTGAGGGAAGAAAACTCAAAGATGTTTTCCCCGGTAGCATATACGCGCAAGCGATTAATGTGATAACGTTTGGTAAGTGATACCGGCAATGTATACCCGATTGTCAGATTTTTGATACGCAGGTATGCAGCATTCAACATGTATTTGGTTTGTGGAATATCCAATCCCTTTCCATTGTTGTTATCTGCCAGCCAGGCCTGCATTACAGGGTAATAGGAGTTGGTATTGGCATCTGCCAGTCCAGCCTTGATATAAGATGCACTATGTTGTGCACGGGTGGCATCATTGTCTGCGGTAGCACGGTAGAAATCGAGGTTCCAGGGATAAACGTTCGCGTAAGGTTGCTGGAGCGGCCCCCAGAACAGGTAGTGGTGAGGATAGTAATCCATTTTAGCGATACCCTGCATAAACACAGAGAGGTCGAAACCGTTCCAGTTCATATCCAGGTTAATACCGTAACGGTAATGCGGACTGGTATTGCCAATTACTTTCAGGTCTTTAGGATCTTTGGCAGAAGGGCCCTGCTCTATTTTACCATTTCCATCGAGGTCTTTGTATTTAGGCCATCCTTCTACTATCTCCAGCGCTCCCCAAGGAACAATGGCTGACTCGTCCAGTTTTTTTGCATCATCCTTGCTTTTGAAATAGCCGTCGTTCGTTAAACCCCATATATCACCCATGGTTTGGCCTTCATAGAACTTACTGCTGAATAATTGCTGGTCATTCTTATAGCGGGTGATTTTTGTTTTATCGTCAGACAAGGTGAATTTTATGCCAAAGCTGAAGGGCTTGGAAGCAACGTTGAAATTATCGCGGTAACCCACCATCAGTTCCCATCCGCGGGTGGATAAGTCGGCCGCATTTTGCAAAGGAGCTGCCGTACCTAACACACCGGGTAACTCCTGGCCTGGTGCAAGCATACCGGTGGTATTACGTACAAAGTAATCGAAGGAGCCATGGAACCTGTTATCCAGGATGCCGAAATCTGTACCAATGTTGGTGGTAGTAACCATTTCCCAGGTATAGGTAGACGGATCTACTTTCAGCTGTGGCGCTCCCGTAACTACCGTCTGGTTGATATTACCATCAATCAGGTAGGAGGATAAACCCGTTGGCAGGTTGAACTGGTATCCGAAGTTGGAAACACTCTGGTTACCCAGGCTACCATACGAAGCCCTGAATTTAAGAACAGATATCGCGGGGAGTGATTTAATAAACTTCTCCTCACTGGCTATCCAGGCTGCAGACACAGAGGGAAACAGCCCTACACGGTTAGAGGAAGGAAAGCGGGAAGAGGCATCGTACCGGCCATTAGCTTCTATGATATAGCGGTCTTTGAAAGTGTAGTTGATTCTTCCGAAAAGGCTTCTGATAGCGTAGGAGTCATAGATACCGCTCACAGAAGCTGTTCCGCTGGTGAGTGATAAATATGGCAGGGAGGGAGAGATAATATCTTTCTTGTTCGCATTAATGACCTGTGCTTCATAATTTTCCTGGTTGTAACCTGCCAGCAAGCCAATGGTATGGTTTTTTCCAATTGTTTTATGATAATTGGCGTAGAGGTCGAAAACATCCTGCTTCCTGTAGGCGTTGTTTTCAGTAACTGAACTGCCGCCTTCTTCACGCACGTCTTTGGGCCCATATCCGATCTTGTATTTGTTCTGATCTGTATGGTATTTCCATAATTCCCGCTTGAAGCTGGCATCTCCGGTGATCTGCAGGTCGTTGTTCAGGAAAGAAGCAACTCCCCTGATCACATCCTGGAATCCGAAACGGGTAGTGGTATTGCGTCCGCCATCTACCAGTTGGGCGGCCAGGCGTCCGGCGCCTGTATTTGCCCAGGTACCATCGGGATTTACTGCCACCTGTGTAGGCTGCAGATAATATACGTCAGTAATACTATAGGTGGGGGCGTCGGTTTTTGTTTGATAGATGCTCAGGTTATTATCTATCTGTAACCAGCTGATGGGCTTAATGTTGATTTTGGCGCGCATACCGGTACGACCCCAATCATCTTTCGCCAGTTTATTCAACCCGTTTTCTTTAGTATAATCGGCCGACAACAGGTAACTGATAGGGGCTTTTTTGGCAGTTTCAGCGCTGCCACTCAATGTTATACTGTGATTCTGTGAGAAATTATTTCTGCTGAAGAAGTAATTATTCCAGTTATTGCTACCCATATATGCCCATTTGGAAGGGTCGCTGGGATCGATTCGTGTATCAGGCAAAGAAGGATTATCGGATCTTTCTTTCGCCCATTTGTAATATTCGTCAGAGAAGTTTACATAATCCCAGGGTGTGTTATTGGTAGCTGTTTCCAGTACACGCGAATAAATATACGGATCAGTTACAGCATCGGGCATTACGCTACGGCGCGACATAGCGAAGTAGTTGCTGTAGCTCACTGTTTGTTTGCCGCCTAATGTGCCCTGTTTGGTAGTGATCAGGATGACACCAAAAGAAGCCCTGGCGCCATAAATGGCTGCGGAAGCCGCATCGCGTAAAACGGAAATAGAAGCCACGTCTGTGGGGTTGAGACGCATCATGTCATCGGTGGTGGCTGTAATACCGTCGATGATGATCAGGGGCGCTACCGTTCCGTCGGAGCTCGCGATGGTAGCAATACCACGGATGTTAATTTTTGGGATCTGCCCGGGTCTTCCACCTGAGTAACTGATGTTCAGTCCGGGACTAAGGCCCTGTAAGCCCTGCATCACATTGGCGATAGGGCGCGCTGCCAGCTGTTTACCGGAAATCTGATCGATCGCACCTGTCACATTTAACTTCTTCTCCGTGCCATAACCTACCACAATCACTTCTTCCATAGAGTTTTTGGAAGGCTCCATGGTAACAGTAACGGTTTCCCGGCCATTAAGCGATACTTCCTGCTGGTCATAACCCACATAGGTCACCACCAGTATGGCATTTTCCGGCACCTTTAGTTCAAAATCACCTTTTTCGTTGGTAACAGTACCAATATTGGTGTTCTTTAGCCTCACGCTAACACCCGGTAAACCTTCTCCGGTAGGACTTACTACATGCCCCTTTACCGTATTGTCCTTGCTGACCACGGCTTCCGGAGCGATCACAATCAGGTTATCTGACATTTTCCTGAAATGCAGTGAGGTATTATCCAGTATTTTATTCAATACCATATCTATGCTCCAGTCTTTCACATCCAACGATATTTTGTGATTCGACGGGAGGTTGTCATCATTGTAAACAAACCGGTAATGGCTGTTTTTTTCCAGCATCGTGAGCGCCTTCTCCAGCTGTACCTGGTTGAGTTTCACGGTGATGGTAGATTGGGAATGCACCTTTGCACTTACATGTAAACAGGCAATGGTGACGAGGAGCATTGAAAGCTTCATAAAAATCAACAGTTTATACAACCCCCGCTTAGGCGGAAGCCAATTGTCCACTGTACTTTTTTTCATACATTTGTTTTGTTGGTTAATTAATTGTTGATGGAAAGTTTACCCAATACAATACTGTTAACCGATATTTACACGGGGAATGGTGCGAACATTTCCCGTTTTTTTTCGGTTTAAGCTTACTTGCGAAATCGATGTTTTACTGTTTGTCTGCTTTGTCAGATGTGTTTTACGAGTGAATGTTTTAATTGATCCATATTTTCCCGGCAGCATCTTTATGCCAGGTGAATGACAATGTTGTTTCCAGTGCATCCAGCACCTGTTCGAGGCTTTCTGTTTCAAATACCCCGCTAAAGTATAATTGTCTCTTACTATTATCTTTAAAGCCAATTTCTACTCCATACCACTGTTCCAGCATAACGGCTACCTTTTCCAGTTCCAGGTGTTTAAATGCCAGCTTATTCTGTACCCAGGCAGTTTCTGGAAGGATACTATCCTGTACGGGGATTAATTTACTTTTATAGATAACGACCGGAGCCGCGGTGGTGACATTGCTTTCGGCCACCACTGGATGTATCGGAACGGTTAGTTTTTCGTTTGGTTTTAGTGATATTACCTGGTTTCCTGCATTGGTCAGTACTACTTCCACTGCACCCTGTACCAGGGAGGTAACAGCGCTATCTTCCTGCGGATAGGCCCTTACATTAAAAGAAGTACCCAATACCCGGATATGAAAAGCCTGTGTATGTACCCGGAACGGCCTTTCGGCATCGGCTGCGACCACAAAGAATGCTTCACCCTCCAGCGTTACTTCCCGGGCTGCATGTGCGGCAAACTGTTTGGGATAATCCAGCTTACTGCCGGCATTCAGCCAAACACGGGAGCCATCGGGCAGTAATACCTGTGTACGCATCCTTTTTTCTGTAACCAGCTGTGCCTGCGGAGCGGGCGCCTGCTGCCTGCTGCTATAAAACCAATAGCCGCCGATGGTGAGCAATAATATGCTGGCAGCAATGCTGCTGTATAGTTTCCACATACTGCGCCTCACCGGAACAACTGTTTCGGCAGCGGTATCAGGCACTTCCTGCATGCGCTGCCGGTGTTTCTCCAGCAGCAGCTGCACCTGCAGCCCGGTATATTGTTTGCCTGCCGGTACCCAGTTTTGCGCAAATACTTCCCGGATGTAGCTGGCGTCGGGATATTGCTGCAACAACTGCTGCAGGTCAGTGGCTTCTTCTGCGGTAAGAGTGCCGGCCATTTCGCGGGCCAGCAGCGCATAAAGTTTTTCCTGGTTCATAATAGAAGTGGCGGGCTGCCGGAAGCCAGGAAAAATCCTTTTACTCCCTGCAACTATAAGAAGGACAAATAAACCCGTAAAAGTTCCCTAAAGGAATTGAAAAAAAATTTAAGAATCCTGCCGGAGGTAGGTTTGTGCTGTTTCGTCTGACAGGTCAAAGCGGATCGCCTGGGATATTTTCTTGACTGCAATCGTTAGCTGGGCATCCACCGTTTTGGTGGAAATGTTCAATAGCGTGGCCACTTCGCGGTAACTGAGCCGGTCCTGTTTAATCAAACGGAATATCAGCTGGCAGCGGGTGGGCAGACTGCGGATAGCCCGCTCTATTTTCTGGGATACTTCTGCGGATACCATGCCGCTTTCAGCCTCCGGCGCTATCACCAGCGCATCGGCGTTTAAGGCGTCCAGCGAATGGTGCTGATGCCTTTTTTGTTGCTGCAGCGTATTAAGAGAAAGATTTTTGGTGCTTACATAGAGGTATACCACCGGGTTTTCTACGTGCGACATATCATGCCGCTTTTGCCACAATGAAATAAACACATCTGACACAATTTCTTCTGCCAGGTGAAATGAGGATACAATGGATGCAGAAAAATGAATAAGCCGGGTACACAGCGCTATGTATAATTCGTTGTACGCCTGTACACTATCGTCATAGCAGACCCTTTGAAAAAGCGATTTAATCTGCTCATTTTCTCCCATGCCGCAAAAATATATAAATCGGAATAACTCTTTTATTAAGTGTTTGTTATGGATTTTGGTTGTCTGGTAATCCTCTCCATTATTCAACTAACGGCAATATATACATTTTTTGGATTCCCCGGATATTCTTGTAAAAGTCAGGTAATAAACGATTTACTTATCTTTACCCATAGCAATGACCGATACTTCTTTCATAAAATTGTCCGCACTCACGGGAAAAATTCAGCAGGCGCTCCACAGCGTGTTTGCTGAACAAACCTATTGGGTGGTGGCCGATGTCACCAATCATTCTTTCTACCAGCAAAAAGGTTATCACTATTTCGACCTGGTGGAAAAAGAAGAACACGCCGGCGGCATCGTAGCCAAAGTATCGGCCGTGGCCTGGGGAAATGGCGCCGTCAGGATTAAGGAGTTTGAAATAGTAACCGGGCAGCCCTTTAAAAACGATATCCATGTGCTGATCCGTGTATCGGTGAGTTATCACCAGGTGCATGGCCTGCAGATCACCCTGTTGGATATTGATACCGCCTTTACGGTTGGATTGCTGGAACAACAGAAACAGCAAACACTGCTGCGCCTTACCACGGAATGCGCTGATTTTATCCGCAAAGCGGGCGACCGGTATATTACACGCAACAACCAACTGCCACTGCACGCCGTGATACAACGACTGGCCATCATAACCTCCGGTAATTCCGCAGGGTACCAGGATTTCAGGCATACGCTGGAATATAACCATTTCGGCTATACGTTTTTGATCGATAATTATTTCACCGTTGTACAGGGCGAAACAAAAGCGGAACTGGTACAGCAACGGCTGATCGATGTGTACAACAGCCAGGTGCCGTATGATGCCGTGGTGATCATCCGGGGCGGCGGCGCTCAAACCGACTTCCTGATTTTTGATACCTTTATATTGGGCAGGACAGTAGCGAAATTTCCCATCCCGGTCATCACAGGTATAGGGCATCAGAAAAATGAAACGATCACGGACATGATGGCGCATACCGCCACCAAAACACCTACCAAGGCCGCCGAATGGATCATCGCACATAACCGGAATTTTGAAGAAGCAGTGATCAGCATGCAACAAAACATCCTGATCCGCTCGCAGCAACTGTTTTCCAATCATTTTCAGCAATTGTCGTTGCTCAACAACAGCATCATTAACCAAAGCAGAACATTGCTGGCTAATCACAAAGAAGATTTGCATGCCTGCAAAAATGTGGTGCTGCATACGGCCTCCTCTATTTTGCTGAACCGCCACCGGGAACTGATCGCCGTGTCGAACGGAGTATTGCAGCGGCCCAGGATCACAGTATCCAACCGCCTCAATGACCTCAGCAATATAGTAGCCAACCTCCGTTCGTTTAGCCGTATGTATATGCAAACGAAGCGTGGACAGCTAACACATTACGATGCCCTGATTAAACTGATGAGTCCTGCCGCAATCCTGAAAAGAGGCTTTGCCATCATTTACCAGGATGGTCAGATCATCACGAATGCCCAATCACTCCAGTCGGGAAGCCATATCAGGGTGGTATTACCCGATGCGTCGCTGGAGGCAATCATTACTGAAAAAAATATCACACATGAGCCAGGAACTGACATATGAAGCAGCCTATAATGAATTGCAATTGATCTCCGAGGAAATAGAGAATGAAGCGGTTTCGGTTGATCTTTTAGCTGAAAAGGTAAAGCGCGCGGCAGTGCTCATTGAATTTTGCCAGCAGAAATTACGCGCTACCGAAGCAGAGGTAAATAATATCATCAAACAGATGGAAGGCAATAAAGGAGGGGAGAAATAAGTATTAATGCGACGCTTCCTGTAATGCAATACTATCCTGGTATTGCCGATATAATTGCCTGATATACTCCCGGTACTTCCTCTAGTATGACCGGCGCCCAGGTTAACGGGTGGCGTTATCCATCTCCCTAAAATACCTCGTTAATACCGAAATAGAACCCGGATTGATCCTTGCCTCTGCCATAATCCAGCCGGATATTGACGCGTTTTTTAAATTCCCAGCGATAGCCGATACCGTAGCTGATCAGCGACTGGTGTAGTTCCAGTTCATTGAAACGGGGAAAAACATTGCCGCCGCCTACCCAGGCTACCAGGCCGCTACGGTTGTAGATCCGTTGCCGCAGTTCTATTTGTGCGGCCAGGTAATTTTTATCGCGGAACCGGCCTTCATAATAGCCACGCAACCTGTTAGAGCCGCCGGCTTCCGCCAGTAAGCTCCATGGCACATCGCCGTTGCGCTCCTCGGCGTATAGATCGGTGGCCAGTACGGCTCCCTGCCAGAGCTGTTTGTACCAGTCGAACTGCAGATCAAACTGTGAGAAAACAGCCTTGTTCCCAAAAAAAGAAGGGAAGAAGCGATAGCCTAATCGTATGTACATGCCTTTGTAGGCATTAGGTATAAAATCGCGGGTATCGTAAACGATAAACGGCCCTGCACCGATGCCCAGGATCTTTTCGGGGGCCATCAGCGGTTTGCCTCCGGCAGTATCTATCCTTTTGGCTTGTACGTTTTGTATCTGTGCACAAAGTCCCGCGAATAATTTGCCGTTGAGGTTCACGGAAAAATCCGCCTGCATTTTTTCGGTGAGCTGTACAAACCCGGTGTAGTTATCTTTATTATTACCGGCTTCATATCCAATACCCCAGTACTTATTGGGGCGGGAGCTGAAAGAGGCTTTGAGGGCGAGCCGGAACCTGTCGTGTGGAAAAATGGTGGTGTTGCTGATCCCGATACCATAAAAACCGGTTAGCGCACCTGACGCATAAATGGCGGCGTTGGAAACAGGGAGCAGCGAATCTTTTTTATCGGTTTTATATTGTGCGGCCATCATCACGGCCAGTCCGAAGCTGGTTTCCGGCGTATATACCGGTCCGCCGATGAAGCTGAGATCTACCTTCTTTTTTTTCTTTTCTACGTTGGTATGTTTCAGGTAGTACATGATATTGTCAAAGAATCCCCTGGGCACGGAAACAGTGGCCGTGGTATCGGCCAGGTCTTTGCGCTGGGCCTGAAGTACAGCTGTAGGCGCTACAAGGAGTAGCAGTAGCAGGTATCTGTTCATGTATGACAACACAATGAATATAGGAACATTTTCAGAAAATTGATGAGGGAGGGGGAAAAAGTAACATCACGCAAATAGCAGCGCGGACAAATGTCCGGCTGCTATGGTGTATAGGGGCAACAAATTAATCGATAAATAACTGTGTCACGGCGGCTGTGTTCATGGCCCATTGTAGCGTATACGCTTCATCTGCAGGCAGCTGATCGGTGATCTGTAGCTGTTGTGCAGCTGCTTTCACCAGCAGTAACTGGCCGATTGTCATTTTGCTATCCAGTTTTTTCAGGATGGCTTTTACGTTCCGGATATCCAGTTGTTGTACCAGCTGTCCGTCGAAGGCCATTTCCAGCCAGATGATTTCTTTTGCGACCACATCCAGTACCCCGAATACCAGCCCTTTTGTTAACCCGCTGGTGATACGTACCATCTGCTGTACACAGGAAGGATCGTAGGCAACGCCGGTTTTAGCGGATACTTTGATCGGGTTTTTGCTATCCATCCATCCTACTATCAGGTTAGGCGTGATCGCCCCCTGTGAGTAAGCGTTACAGGTGAAGGTGACGTACCGGGCGCCTGCCTGTTGCAGCACCGGTATATTTATTTCAATATATTCGGCTGTACCAATTTTATGTGGAATGGAACGGATATCGCCGCTATGCATACACCCGGTGGTGTTCAGTTTTGAAAAAGAACAGTGATCCACGTGGTCGTTATACGCCACCCGGCAGCTCAGGTCCATATCCAGGTGCTGGGCAGGTAACCCTTTACCCCATTGCATGAATAAGATGATTTTATCACCGTCTACCTGGTAACGGGTACCCATCAACGCAGCTGGCAGGTCCTGGATTTGTTCGGTACGGTCGCCGATGGCGAGCGGTATTTTAAACAATTCAGGTGCAATGAAGATGTTTTTGGCGGTAGTTTTAACCGCTGCAAAACGTTTCGTCATCGCTAGTATGCAAAGATCCGTTACGGCCGTTTGCATGGCTTCCAGTTGCGCTTCGTCGTACATCGACAGGAGCTGGTTGGCAGGAATGTTCTTCCCGGTTCCTCCCAGTGGTTTTACTGCACGGGTAGCGGTTTTATCGAAATAGTAGTCTGCGTACATCTGGAGGGTAAACAACAGGCGCGCAGGAACTTTGTCGATGATATCGGCAAAAGCTGCTGTTACAGGCGCCGGTCCAAACCACAGCATGTTGGCAAACAGGGAGCGGGCAAACAGGCCTGGACGTTGTTTCAACAGGTACATTGTACTGTTGACATCATAACGTAAACGGAAATGGTTTACCTGTCCCTGCCAAACCGGGTAGTCCAGGCGATAAAATTTATCCATCACCACGCGCAGTTTTTCAAACCCTTCACGCCGGCTGAATTCTGCCAGGCGTAATGCACGGATAAAGCGTACCCACATACCGCGTTTTGGATGCATCGCTTCACACATGGTTGCCGCCTCCATATCCAGTAAGTTCAACCATTTGGCCACCATTAATCCTTGCTGACGGCTGTATTTCAGCTTCAGGGTGGTATCAGCAGATTTTTGGTCAGTGATATTGGCCACATGAACCTGTAGGTTATTTTTCTTCTTCCGCTGTATAATAGTTTTTGGGGCTATCAACTGCAGGAACCCGGTATGTTTATACCACAGGTAACGGAGTATATCCGTAGGCGTTGTAAACAACACGGATGCCTCGTCTGCTTTATTCATGGCAACCATCAGGTCTGCTACTGCTGCCTGGGTTTCTTTCATCCCGATTTTTACGCCGGCTTTTAAAGGCAGCACGGCTAACAATGCTTTCAGGCTATCCATCTGGGTGGCGTCCAGGGCCGTTTTGGAAGACAATAAATCTGCCAGGTAATCAGCTGCGGAAGTATTTGTCCACAGTTCAAGTACGCGGACCTTGCTGTTTTGTCCGAAGTGTTCGATTTCACCGGCCTCGAATGGTGTACGGCAGAAGGGGCATCCATTATATCTTTCCAGCGCAAATGTATTTGGCGGAATAATATGACCGCAGCGCAGGGTGGTACCCGTTCCTTTGAATACAGTGGTGAAATAAGTCAGTATATGATCAGCCACGGTTTCATTGGTTGGAATGATCCAGTTTTTTACCAGCGGGGTCCAGTTTTTATTAACGCCCATCACTTCCCGGAATGTTTCCAGGATGGTGGCCTGGTAAGCAGGTGTGGTTTGATTTAAAGCCTGCAGCAGCGACTCAGATACGGTGTATCCCAGTTTGGCCAGGTTAGCTACCAGTAAACCGGTAGTGGGTGTCAGATACGACTGGTTACGCTGAATCGCTGTATCAGCAATAAAAATGGCCTGCTGCCGTAAACCTACCTGTAAGAAAGTGTTCATAATAATTGTTATTAATAATCAGATAATTTTGTTGCTCTTTTTTTGGAGAAAAATGAAGTAAGCAACAATTGACCTCGATATAGTAAAGCAGGCTGGACTCGAACCAGCATTTCCGCCTCCCTCTGAGAAGTAAGTTTTAATTGACCTATTGGTAATTTTAAAGCTTCAATGACGGCGTTGTACCATTTAACTACTGCTTTTCCATCTTCCGCGATAATTGCCAATGTGTTCATTAACAGTGAGTGAAGTAACATTTACTTGACCGCTTCCGATGACACAAAGATGCAAGTACATGTGCGCAGCATATCTGCGCACTTAAAATTTATTTCAAAAAATATTTTAAATGATTAAAGATCAATAATTTGTAGTATAATTATTTTTTTATAAAAATTATCTGCGCACGTATATTGCGTAGTAATTTGTTTTCTTTGTATAAAAAGATAGTATGTCCATCAATAAACTGGCCCTGATCAGGTATAAAGCCATCGATGAATGTTTGCGGAACCGCTATCGTAAGTGGACCCTGGAAGACCTGATAGAGAAAGTAGCCGATGTGTTGTATGATGTGGAAGGTATCGGGTCGGGTGTGAGCAGGCGCACCATCCAGGCGGATATTCAGCTGATGCGCAGTGATAAGCTGGGGTACAATGCACCTATTGTGGTGAAAGACCGTAAATACTACGCCTACAGCGATCCGGCGTATAGTATTACCAACGCGCCGATCAACGACGGGGACGTAGATAAGATGAAGGAGATTGTAGCGGTACTGAAACAGTTTAACGGCTTCAGTTATTTTGATGACATGAGCGAAATGATTGCACGGCTTGAGAATAACCTGTACAAGTCGACAGCCGAACACCGCAACTGTATCCAGTTTGAAAATAATCATCAGTTGCAGGGCCTGGCGCATATCAATCCGCTGTACCAGGCTACTCTCCATAAAAAGGCACTGCTGATAGAATACAAATCTTTCAAGGCCAGCAAGGCACAGGAACATATCTGTTATCCCTACCTGTTAAAAGAATACCGTAACCGCTGGTTTATCATTACCCGTACCAAGCATTCGCCACAACTCACCACCATGGCGCTGGACCGGATCGTTAGTCTGCAGGAACTGCCAAAGGAAAAATTTGTTCCCTACGAAGGGATTCCGTTCGATGAATACTTCGGTAACCTCATCGGGGTTACTAAATCAGAGAAGGAAGTAGCCCATAAAATAATACTGGAAATCGATAATAAACACGCTCCCTATGTTTTGACCAAGCCACTGCATCATTCGCAGGAGGTGTTGAAAGAAGGGGATAGGAGCACCATTATAAGCATACAGGTGGTGCTGAACTTTGAACTGGAGCGGGAAATTATGGGATTTGGGGAACACATGAAGGTATTGTCCCCCAAATCCCTGGCCACACGCATCGGGCGCAGACTGGCCCAGGCCTCTAAAGCCTATGAACAGAACTAACGTAGTCGCCTATCCGCTGATCTTGTGATACACGATCGTATCAGAAGCCAGTTGTGGCAAACGGTATCCGCCGGTATCGATCAGCAGTTTCGGCAGCTCCTTTTTTAGTTGTTGTACTGCTACCGGTTGAACACTGGCCTGGTATAAATAGACCTGTTGCAGTTTTTTGTTTTTCCGGAGAGATAATACTCCTTCATCCGTTACCCCCGTACCCGCCAGGTTAAGATAACGCAATTCGCCACAGGCGTTCAGGGCGTCCATACCTTTACCTTTCATGTTCACATTTCTCAGGTCCAGCCGGATAAGATGATGGCATTTGGCCAGCACAGTGAAGGCGTTATCGGTTACCTGTGTGCCGGCTAAGCTCAGCCAGGCCAGCTGATCTTTCAGCGGCAGTAACAATTGCATATCGGCATCGCTAAACCCTGCTGCGTTGATACAATCTACCGATACATAGTTACTACCTGTTCCTACCGGTAATACTTTTACGCCCCTGGCCTCCAGCGCTGCAACGCTGTTGCTGCTCACCGCCGCTACTTTGTCTTCCGGCATAAATTCCTGTTTATCGATCGGTGTAGGCGGCTGCATGCCTTCCAATACCGCCACCATCAGCGGCGTTTTATTAAGTTCTTTTACCGTTTTGCCGGTGAGTGCACCCTGCGCTATCCACCAATGCAGCAGTTCCAGCTCCTGTGGAGTTACCGAAGGCTTGCCCTTGGGCGGCATACGATGATCATTCTCTTCCGGCAATATCAGGCGTTTGAACAATTCACTTTCTTCGGGCATACTGTCTTTTAACACAGGGCCATGTTCACCGCCCTTGCGGATCAGCGCCACCGACTCCAGCCGCAGCCCGCCTTTCAGCTTCTGCTCATTATGACAGCTGTAGCAACGGTTGGCGAGTACTGGTTGTACCAGGTCTTCATACAACCGGGCATCGCCGATATTCGTATAGGCGGCGGCGTTAACGATCGTTTTGTTCATACCGGTGAGCTGCCGCAAACCGGCGGGCATGGCCTGGGTAAGATAGTCGTCGCCATGGGTCAAACTACCGCCATAATGCCCGGCAGCGCTCAGCAGCAACACCATTACCACCACAGCAGGCACCTGCCATTTACGGAAACGGTTTTTATATCTTTCCATCAGGTACAGCACAGTGCTGATAACGGCCACGCCTATACCAAGATATTTATGCGTTTGTAATAGTTTCTCTTCATAACCACCATCCAGCGACAGGAGGTAACCGGTAATACAACTGAAAATGGCGGATAAGGCCGCAGCCAGCAGTACGGTAGGTAAAGCAGATTGAAGATGCCGCCATTTCTCGCGGCGGGCCAGTAGTGTCAGGATAAAAGCAATCAGTAAGATGCCGATCGGAAGATGCACCAGCAAAGGATGCGATCGCCCTATAAACATACTCCAGCTGCCTGTGCTAATCAGTAATTTCATTGTTTGCTATAACGTTGTTTAAGCTGCTTCATCATGTATACGTTAATGTCCCACTGGTCGGCCACCGGCTGACGGGTATAGGGGAGTGTAGGCAGATAATCTGCCGGCCCAAACTCCGTCAGGAAGGTGAGTGGTTTGCCCGCCGCCTGGTGGTATTGCACCACCTGGTCCCACCACGCAAAATGCGCTTTTACGGCATGTTCCCATTCCGGCGCCCGGGGATCATTCACCTGTGGTCCTTCCGGATGCCCGATGCGGGCATGTATATGCGAAGCACGTTCCAGGGCTTTGGCTACGGTAGCCTGCTGATCCTGCAACAATGATTCGTGTACATTACACCAGTGCGAAATATCCAGTGTCAAACGCAGATCAGGCTTTGCTTCGATGAATTTCCTGGCTACGTGCGCTGCAAACATCATACGGGAGCGGTGTGTTTCATGGTACACCGGCACGCCCGATTGTTTGGAAATACGGATGGTCATGTCTATCAGGGCACTGTTTTGCTCGAAAGTAAAATAGTCTCTTCCCGAATGACAGTTAATATATAACGGTTTTACCTTACTATTGCTGGTAGCGGCTTTCAGGGCTGTTTCAAATTGCTGCGCATGTTTCGTATAGTCGCTGTCGTAGCCGGCGCATAAATATCCCACCTGTAGATCATATTTGGCCAATGCGGCAAATAATTCCTGCTGCGCGGCTGTTTCTGCAGGCCACCATATTTCCAGGCCATCATAACCTGCTTTTTTGGCCTCGTTGCAAAAAGCATCGATACTGCCATTGTAGCCCCAGTTGGTGGCCAGTACAATTAACCTGAATCCGTCTTTTACAGGCCTGCCTGAAGCAGCCGCAAAAGAAGGTAGGGATGGTAAACATAACGCAGAAGCCATAATGGCGGATTGTTTTAGGAAGTTTCGTTTTTGTTGATCCATGTTTAGCTTAATATCGGTGTAATAACTTTGCCTCCTGTATCGGTGAGCCGGAACGGACGACCCTGGAAGTGGTAAGTCAGTTTTTCATGATCAAAGCCCAGCTGTTGCAGGATGGTGGCGTGAATATCATTGATGGCAACTTTTCCTTTTACGGCGGAATAGCCTATTTCGTCGGTTTCTCCATAAGAGCACCCTCTTTTAATACCGGCGCCTGCCATCCACATGGTAAAAGCTTCTACGTGGTGATCGCGACCCAGGAAAGGCATGTCTTTACCATCCCTGTTTTCCTGCATGGGGGTGCGGCCAAATTCGCCGCCCCATACCACCAGGGTTTCGTCGAGCAATCCACGCTGCTTCAGATCCTGCAATAAGGCGGTAATCGGACGGTCTATTTCCCGGCATTTGTTACGCAGGCCGTAGTCAATAGAACCGCCTTCGTCGGTACCATGTGTATCCCAGCCCCAGTCGTACAGCTGCACAAAGCGAACACCTTTTTCCACCAGCTTGCGGGCCAGCAGACAGTTGTTGGCAAACGATTCTTTGCCCGGCTCTGTGCCATACATTTCATGGATATAATCCGGTTCTTTATTGATGTTCATTACTTCCGGTACGGAGATCTGCATTTTATAGGCCAGCTCGTACTGGGAGATGCGTGCCAGCGTTTCCGGGTCGCCAAAAGTGGCGTATTCCTGTTTGTTGATTTCATTGATGGCATTGATGGACTCTTTGCGAAGGTCCCTGCTCATGCCGTCGGGATCGGTAAGAAATAACACCGGTTCCCCTTTGGTCCGGCATTGTACGCCCTGGTATACAGAGGGCAGAAAACCGCTGCCCCACACGCTTTTACCGGCATCGGGTGTTTTACCGCCGGAGGTGAGTACTACAAATCCGGGCAGGTTGCTGTTTTCAGAACCCAGTCCGTAGGTGACCCAGGAGCCGATGCTGGGGCGGCCCAGCCGCGCGCTGCCGGTATGCATCAGCAACTGCGCGGGACCATGATTGAACTGATCGGTTTGCACTGCTTTCAGGAAACTTACTTCATCGGCCATGCTGGTGAAGTGTGGCAGGTGGTCGGAAATCCAGGCCCTGGATTCGCCATGTTGATTGAATACCGCCTGCGGTCCCAGCATTTTAGGTACGCCACGTATAAACGCAAATTTCTTTCCTTCGAGTAGCGACTGCGGACATAACTGGTTATGCAGTTTCTGCAACGCAGGTTTATAATCAAATAACTCCAGCTGGGAAGGCGCACCCGCCATATGGAGATAAATAACACTTTTGGCGCGGGCAGGGAACAACGGCGCTTTTGGCGCCATCGGGTTGCCACTGGCATCTACTAATGTTTTGCTGTTGCTGCTGCCGCAGCTGGCCAGGAAGGAGCCGAATGCGGCGGCACCCAGACCGGCAACACAATCCATCAGGAAATGGCGTCTGGTAATATAACGCAGTGTGGTATCATTCGCTTCCTTTATCAGTCTTGCATGTTTGGTCATACTGCTTAGGATTTTGTGAGGAATTCATCCAGGTTCATAATAGCATTGGCCACTACTGCCAGGGCAGCCAGTTCGGCCTGTTGCGTGTCACTGTTGCTGCTTTGCAGCATTTTTGCGGCAGCCTTAGGGTCCTTACGGAACTCCGTCAGTGCCTGCGTATAGAGCGTTTGTAATACTTTCAGCTTATTATCGGCTAATGGCTTATACATAGCGGTTTGATAACCCGAACGGATACACGCCGCTACATCTTTACCACCGTTTTGCTGCATGTGGCGTGCCAGCGCAACGGCTGTTTCCACATACACGGGGTCGTTCAGCGTTACCAGCGCCTGGAGTGGCGTGTTGGTACGGATACGGCGCTGCAGACAAACTTCACGGCTGCTGCCGTCAAACGAGATCATGGAAGGATAAGGGCTGGTACGTTTCTGGTAAACGTATACGGCCCTGCGGTACTGATTACCGTCGGTAGCCTTGTTCCAGGTACCGCCGTTGTACACGGTTTGCCAGATGTTTTCCGGTTGGAAAGGCATTATGCTCGGGCCATGCAGGTTCCTGTTCAGCAAGCCGCTCACGGTAAGCGCCTGGTCCCTTACTTCCTCGGCAGTTAACCGGAAGCGCGGACCTCTCGCCAGCAGGCGGTTGGATGGATCTTTTTCCAGCAGCGCCGGTGATGCATTGGAGGTTTGTTTGTATGCGGCAGAGGTAACGATTTCGCGGAGCAGTGGTTTCATATGCCACTTGTACTCATGCATAAATTTATAAGCGAGATAATCCAGCAATTCAGGATGTGAAGGCACGAAGCCCTGTGTACCGAAATCTTCCAGCGTTTCCACGATACCGGTACCGAATACCTGTTCCCAGCAGCGGTTTACCATTACGCGGGCGGTAAGCGGGTTTTGGGTGGAAGTCATCCACTGCGCCAAACCGAGACGGTTGCGTGGCGCATCTTTCGGAAATGGATTCAGCGAATGTGGCACATCCGGTGTAACCGCAGCGCCCTTTACCAGCCAGTTGCCACGCTCAAATATATTGGTGGTGCGGGCCATGGAAGCCGGGTTTTCTATCATCACCGGGATATCGTCGGGGTTTTGATTAATCACGGACAGCATTTCAGTATTGATCTTATCATAGCCTGGTTTTCCCTTTCCCGGTATGTCTTCCCGGAAGGCAAACCACTCTATCATACATACTGCATCTGCCGGGTTGAGGGCAGGGTTGCGAAATACGAGATAGAGGTCATGCGTGCCGGAAATAGGAGGGATGGGCATGCTGATCGCCTCTCTTCCTTTGGTAGGCATGAGGTGATGCGTGAGAATTGTTTTTCCTTTCAGGCTATCCAGTCTGAACTCGATGGTACCGCCCTGGCTGCCGGTCCAGTAGTTCATCAGCAGCTGTGTTTTACCATCCAGTTTTTGTTTCGGCAGCCGGCAGCTGCCGTTGTTCCGTACGCCCATGTATTTGGTATCGAGCAGGGCGCCGTTGATATATTGGTCGGCGTTATGCGCATGTACTTTAGGTTCCAGCACTTTCAGGAATTCCTGTACATCCTGTTGTTGGGCGGAGGTACCATATTGCGCCACCCAGCTGCTGATCTGCTGCACCTGTGCCGTACTAACGCTGTCGTATAAACGCAGTTTGGGATGTTCCATATGCG
>Ga0207426_1000233_pt1 | contig 127848 bp, 110 predicted proteins | sample AraplaMF_Cvi_mMS_FD_184265 | JGI IMG/M metagenome (GOLD analysis project Ga0207426, IMG submission 184265) | Arabidopsis root microbial communities from the University of North Carolina, USA - plate scrape MF_Cvi_mMS (SPAdes) (version 2) | ecosystem: Host-associated > Plants > Roots >... | reverse complement strand
GGTTTGAAGGCGGAGAGAAAGAATGCCGGATAGCTACCCGCTAACAAGCCGCAAACTGTAATAAAGCCAAAGAATACGAGCCAGTACACGGGATCGTAGTAATGAATAAGCATCTCTTTTCCCAGCAGGTGGTTAAAGAAAGGCAAACTCGCCTGCACCATCGCCAGGGCAATGATACCTGCCAGGAAAGCAATAAGTACGGATTCAGTTAAAAATTGCCGGATCAATCCTGCCCTGCTGATGCCAATGGCTTTACGTACACCCACTTCCTTTGCCCTTTTCTGGCTTTGTGCGGTGCTGAGGTTCATGAAATTAATACGCAATCAGCAGCGTCATGCCTGCCACGATCAGCAGCAACCGCACCAGCTGGATGCGGCCTGCCGTGGCTTTACCATTTTCAAACACCGAAAATAAGCGCCACTTGCTTAAAGGATGAAGAAACGCCTCCGTTTCTTCCTTGGGAGCATGTTTGATAATAACGTTGCGGATTTCTTTGTTCAGCGCATCCACGTTTGTATTGGGCACCAGCTGTACATAGGTATGGTAGCTGTTGTTACCCCAGGATAGATCGTTGCGCAGGAATTCATTGCTGGCAATGGATACGAGGTATTCAAAATCGAACTGTGTGTTGCCGGGTAATTCTTTTAAAACGCCGGTTACTTTCCAGGGAGCTTTGTTATCGATGGTAACCATTTTATTCATCGGGTCTTCGTTGCCGAAGATCCGCCTGGCCAGATGTTCGGTGATCACGATGCTGTTCACTTCGTCCAGTGCACGCGCGGCGTCGCCACTGAGCAGGGGGAAGCTGAACATGGTGAGGAAGGCTTTATCCACATCATTGCCTTTGGCTTTGATCACCTGGTCCTTGTAGGTAAACAGGCGGTTGATACTCCAGTATACCCGTGTGGCATTCTTAATGCCGGGGTAATCGCGCTTCAGTGTTTCTTCCATGGCGCCGGAGGTGATATCCCAGCAATACACTTCTCCCTGCGCGGTACTGCGGTTCCACACCTTATAAAGATCGGCTTTGTTGACATGGAAATTATCGTAGCTGTATTCATGTTGTACCCAGAGGGCAATCAGCATCACGGCGGCCATACCCATGGCCAGGCCGGTAATATTGATAAAGGAAAAAGCTTTGCGGGTACGCAGGTTTCTCCAGGCGATTTTCAGATGGTTGCTTAACATGAATCAGGTATAAATATTACAGGAGATAGAAAATATATGCCAGTTTTCTAAAAGCCTGATATTCAGTGTCATTTACACCACTATGCATGTACGGAAATGAACAGGATTTTCGTGTATTGTACGAAAACGGACAATACTAAATCTGGTGATCTTTTGGCAGGATCATGAGCCGGGGAATCCTTACATGCGCCGGTTGGCTCATGATGAATTTTACGGTGGCTACAATATCATCGGTGCAAAGCGGGTGCTGGATACCAATGGCATCTTTCGGATGTACTTCCCATTGGTTGTGCAACTCCGTCATTACCAGCCCCGGTTCAATACAGGATACCTGTATATCGCTTCCGGCCAGTTCCATGCGCAATGCTTCCGACAGTGCTTCCATGGCATATTTGGTGGCGGCATAAGCGCCTGCAGTGGGCCGTACCTTGGTGCAGCATAAAAACTATTTTTATGCTATCCCCCAAGTTTTCAACTTGATCCCAATGTTTAGCTAATGTTGTATTGGCTTAAAGATTATTCCATTTAAACAAAAATGGGAATAAATGTGACTATCTCTGTCCATTTATTCCCATTTCGTATTCTAAGTCGGGGCGGCAGGATTCGAACCTGCGACCTCCTGCTCCCAAAGCAGGCGCGATACCGGGCTACGCTACGCCCCGAAATCCCTTCTTAATCCGCGATTTCAGCTTTATCGGTGACCCTTGCGGTACAACCATTGCTTCAATTGCGGAGTGCAAATGTAGGAAAATGTTTAACATAAAAACAAATTTTTTTCAATAAAAAACATAATCTATATAAAAAACAGCCATGGTATTACATTTCAGCTGCTTCAGCTGCTTGTTATTTTTACTCCGACCTCAAACTTTTTACCGGGTTGGCGCGGGCTGCCCTGATCGATTGGTAACTAACCGTAAGGAAAGAAATAACAACAGCAATTACACCGGCAATTACAAAAAACCACCACTCTATACTGATGTGATAAACGAAATTCTGTAACCATTTATTCATCACCCACCAGGCAACCGGGAAGGCTAACAGCAGCGCAAAAACAACCAACCGGATAAAATCCTTTGATAACATACCCACAATACCTGCTACGCTGGCGCCCAACACTTTCCTTACACCAATTTCTTTTATACGCTTCTGGGTGGCGAAAGTAGTAAGACCAAAAAGCCCGAGACAGGAAACAATAACGGACAGCACTGAAAAGATGTTAAAGAGCTTACCCATCCGTTGTTCTGCGATATACATATTAGATAGATCCGTATCAATAAATCCAAAAGAAAAGGGGAAGTCCGTATATACCTGTTGGAAAACTTTCTTCATGATGTCCAGTGCATGCTCCGTATTGGCGGGAATTGTGCGGATAACCACGAAACAGGTATTACCGTTGAAATCATCGTTGGTGCCATTCCTGATGATAAGCGGCTCAATAGGCTGCTGCACCGGTTTAAAGTTAAAATCCTTCATCACACCCACTATAACGCCGCTTCTTCCGTCCATGGTAATTCTCTTCCCCAGCACCGTTTCCTCATTAAAGTGCATCACTTTCATAGCGGCTTCATTGATCACAAAATTTCTATCATCCCCTTTAAACTCCTTCGAAAAAAAGCGACCGGTTTTCATACGTGTACCAAAGGTGCCTGCGAAATGATCATCTACCCATAGCTGCGGAAATATGGGATCATCTGCTGGCGTTTTTCCTTCCCAGGTAACAGATTTGGTACCTGTAGTTAAGTTTGTAGGGAGATGACTGATGAAAGCGTAGTCTTCTATATCCGGATACTGGCTCATGGCCGCTCTTACAGCGCGCTGATTTTGCTGTAGGTCGCCCTGTTTCGGTAGTGGTACATACAACAGGTTTTCCTTATTATAACCAATATCCATGTGGCGGATAAACTGCAGCTGTTTATATACCACAATGGTACTCACAATCAGGATCACAGCGATAGAGAATTGTATAACGATAAGGCTATTCCTGAAAAACGTTTTGCTACCATGCAGCACCTTCACGCCCTTCAGCACCTTTACGGGGTTGAAGGACGACAGGAACAAGGCCGGGTAGCTCCCCGAAAGCAGCCCCACTACAATCGCGATACCCGCAAATTCAGCCAGCATCCTGCCATTCAGCAGTTGCAGGGAAATTGTTTTGGCAGCAAAATCATTAAACAACGGCAGCAACAACCAGGCGATCGCCAATCCCAACACCAGGGAAATAAACGATAACAACAGGGCTTCTGTCAAAAATTGCGTCACCAGCTGAGAGCGGAGCGCCCCCACTGTTTTGCGCAGGCCTACTTCTTTGGCCCTTTGACCGGACATGGCGGTAGAGAGGTTCATAAAATTGATGCCTGCGATCAATAAAATAAATACCGCGATCAGGGAGAAGATTTTAACATGCGTGGCATTCCCTTGTCCGGCTACGTCCAGCAAATACCGGGAATGCAGATGTATGTCTGTTAGTGGCTGCAAAAAAAGATGACCATTCGTGCCATGTTTATCATTGCTTTTGTAGATATCCATCACTTGTTGCTGCAAGGCTGCGAGCGACTGCGGCGTAGTTTTAAAATGCTCATTCATCTGCAGATAGGTATACACATCAAAGTTATCCCAGCCCTGCGCCAGGTTAATGCTTTTTTCATATTGCTGTATCGGTACCAGCATATCAAACTGCAGGTGTGAGTTATGGGGTATATCTTTTAAAATACCTGTTACCTGTAAATCATTCCCCTTATAATTATTATCGATATGCAATGTTTTCCCCATTGCATTTTCGGGGCTGCCAAAGTATTTCCTGGCGCTGGCAGCGGTTAATACCACTCCATCCGGACGGGCTAACACTGCAGCTGTATCGCCCAGTAAGAGAGGATAATTAAAGATGCGAAGGAAATTGGTATCGGCATAATAGATATTTTTCTCCTCACATTTCTGCGTTCCTGCCGTTACCATACATTGCAGGCTTGAGATGCGGGTGGTGCTCTTTACTGCCGGGATACGTTCCTTTATGGCAGCTGCAATGGGCACTGGCACCACCGCCGCCTGGATATCGCCGATACTGGCGGTGAGCCTGTAAATACTGCCGGCGTTATTATTAAAGCGGTCGTAACTTAATTCATCCTGTACCCACAGGAAAATCAGGATGCTGCAGGTCATTCCTGTGGCCAGTCCCAGGATGTTGAGCCCGGAAAATAACCTTTGCCTCAAAAGATTGCGGAACGCTGTTTTGAGATAGCTCCTGAACATAAGGTGTTTGTTGTTGTATTTCGCACGCGTCTAATAAAATGCCAATAAGGTATATGCTGCATACAAAACACTTACACATGTATTATTATCAAATGTGTTCGATAATAATACATCGAGCGTACGCTTTTAAAAGGAATAAAAAAAAGGGGAACAGTGCTATTGCTCCCCTTTTACAATGATATGCTGTGTTTATTCTGCGCTTTTCTTCGGTGCGTTTTGTGCATTCATGGCTTTTAGCTGTGTAAGCTGCTCAGGCGTGAGAATGGTCTGAAATTGTTGTTTACGATAGGCAGATATCTCTTTATGGCCTGGACCGCCTTTTTGCCCGCTGGCTTTCAGTGCATCTTTACGACGGATGCATTCTGTATTCACAGCCAATACTTTCTGGTATTGATCGTCGGTAAGATGCAGCTTTGTCTTTAATTCATCTGTGTAGGCAATCGCACGCTTTTCAGGAGCGGGCAATGCTTTAGGAGCAGCGGGAGTAGTGGTTTGAGCCGGCGTAGTTTTTGGGGCAGCTGTTTGCGCAAAAACCGGGGATACCGCCAGCAGGATAGCGATTGCAGCAATTAACTTTTTCATATGTGTATTATTTTTTGTAGAGACAAGTAACCAATTTCCCTGCCAGTGAACCACAATCCTGTTTCCGGTAGCTTAAAATTTCATTAAAAGGCTGCCGATGCAATAGTACAGGTCAGGCACAGTGTATCTCAATCTTTTTCAAAAAAAATTTGCGTAGTTAAATAACTACATTTATTTTTGTAGCCAAATAGCTACATAACAAACCTGCGACGAGATGCTTTTCAAGCCATCGCCGCTCCTACAGGAAACGCAATACTGACATGGTGGCCAGTCATGCTATGACCGCGAGTGCAACAGTGACAAACTTCGATGCAGCACGCCCCACCGTTTCCAGGTATATACAAATACTTACCGAATACGAATTACTGAATCAGGAACATAACAGCAGAGGAATTTATTACCAACTCAATCCCAAAAAAATGGAACAGAAAACCAAACTACACACCGAAGACGGCAAACAGGAAATCGTGGTAACAAGAGAATTTGATCTGCCACTCGAATTGCTTTTTAAAGCACATGCAGAGCCGGAACTGATAGAGCAATGGATGTCACTCGGCATTTCTACCACGAAAGTGGTGAAACAGGAAAACAAAAAATACGGACTGTGGCACTATGAAACTTTTCAGGACGGGAAAAAGGTATATGGCAGCAGCGGCGCTATACTGGAATTTATGTCGAACCAAAAAATAACGCGCACCTTCGAAATAGAAAATGCACCTTTCCCGGTTCAACTGGAATTTATGGAGTTTGAAAAAATAACCGACAACACCAGCAGGCTCACTATGCAAATGGTTTTTAAATCAGTATCTGTCAGAGATCAATTACTAAAAATGCCATTTGCCCAAAGCATCAATATTGCCCACAATAAACTACAGGAAGTATTAGGCAACAAAAAATAGTTTGGGCAATGGAACACCTGCAGCAGCAGATTATTCAAGCATATCATATCACGTAATTAAAAATTCAAAAAAATGAAAAAAAACATTATTTGCTGGTTTGAAATTTATGTGAAAGACATTCACCGGGCCCGAACCTTTTATACAAGGGTATTGAACGAAAAAATTAATGAAGTGGTGGAAACGCCCGTATTAAAAATAGCATCCTTTGCCACAGGTAAAGATAGTAGCATTGTTAGCGGCGCTTTGATAGAAATGAACGGCACAAAAACCGGCGATGAAAAAACGGTAAATACAATTATTTATTTCCCAACTAATGATTGTATAGCGAGCGAGAATAACGTTGTAACCGCAGGTGGCAAAGTTCTCAAATCAAAATTCCCTGTGGATGCGCCGGGCTATTGTAGTTTGTGCGTGGATACCGAGGGAAATCCTATTGGTTTTTTTGAGCTGGGTGAATAGGCAAATTGCTCAAATATCTATTAGCCCTCCAATTTTGAAATCAAATATACTAAACGCAAAAAGGGGCTGCATCATACATAAATGATGTAGCCTTTTTTCTTCTACTACCTGGCAAAGGCTGCCGATGCAGTAGTACAGGCTCTTACAGCGTTACGGTTTGTTTAAACGGTAACGCGTTATGCTTCTTCCGGAAATCATTGACAGACAACAACCAATCAATCAACCCAAATAAAGCCCATTTTTGAAAGAAAAACACACCACCCTATCCGGAGATCACAAAAGCATTTTCGACCGCCCAAAAGCGCCTTATTTCAATCCAAACAAACAAGTAAAAACCTTGCACACAAGGGCATTTTAAAGTATTTTCGTGCAGCTATAGCACCGACGGAAAACGGCTGTTATTTTCCGATAAAAAATTTTTCACTTGTTAACCGGCTTTTACCGGCCGGGCATTTCCTTTCGCTCCATTTATCACGCGGATGACGGTACTGCTCGCATCAGTTTACGGTCGGGGGAGACGCTATGTCTGCTAATGACAGGCCAGGAATAATTACTATGGAAGTATTACAAACAACACCAAAACCCACATTGGGTACAGCATTAAAATTCTGGTTTAAATTGGGCTGGATCAGTTTTGGCGGCACTGCAGGGCATATTGCGATTATGCACGATAACCTGGTCGACAAAAAAAAATGGATCAGCAACAGCAAATTTCTGCATGCCCTCAATCACTGCATGATATTACCCGGCCCGGAGGCACAGCAACTTGCTATCTATATTGGCTGGCTCCTGCATGGAAAACGTGGTGGCCTGGCTGCCGGAATTTTGTTTGTACTGCCTTCCATGTTTATATTACTGGGACTAAGTATCATCTACGTGTTGTTTGGCCGTATTCCCTGGGTTACCGCCATGTTTGCAGGGTTAAAACCGGCAGTCATCGCCATCATTATCGTCGCCATGTTTAAAATAGCACAGAAGGCTTTACATGGCCTGTTGCACTACCTGCTGGCAGCAACCGCATTTGTTTGCATCTTTTTTTTCAACACCTCTCTTATCACCATCATCGGTGGCAGTATTGCTTTTGCCCTCATCACCGGATGGATGCGGCCAGGTATATTTCAGGCGCAACGGCGACAGACCAATGAAGCGGATGATGAGCGCAGCTATGTACTGAACAAAAATGTGGCCACCGCCAACAGCAAGTTTAACAGTAAACAACTCCTGCAGCTGCTGACGGCAGGCATCCTGCTCTGGCTGCTGCCCTTCCTGCTCTTCTCTCTCCTTCCCGGCGACTTCGGCTTCTGGAAGCAACTGAGCCTGTTTTTTACACAAACGGCTTTTGTTACCATAGGCGGATCTTATACCGTATTACCTTATGTGGCACAGTACGCCGTTACAAAACTGGGCTGGCTGAGCAAACTGCAAATGATAGATGGCTTTGCACTGGCAGAAACAACGCCCGGGCCCCTGATCATTGTACTCTCATTTGTAGGCTTTATGGCCGGATATAACCATTCCGGCGGGTCATTATGGATGGGCGCTATAGGATTGTTCGCTACCACCTACTTCACTTTTTTGCCCTGTTTCCTGCTGATTTTCATAGGCGCTCCGCTTATTGAAAAAACACATGGCAATGCACTCATTGAAAATACACTGGGATTGATCACCGCCGCCGTAGTGGGTGTTATCCTGAACCTCACCCTTTACCTGGGAAAGGATGTGCTGTTCCCCGAAGGCGCAATCATCAGCAAACTGGATACACTGGCGCTGGGATGGGTCATTGTTTCCCTGATACTGATACAAAAATTCAGGATGAATATTTTATACCTGATCGGCTTAAGCGTGGTGTATGGGTTGGCTCATTACTGGTGGCAGTTGGGCTGATCCATTACAGTGGCCTAAACCTTGTACCCGCTCTGGCAAAGAAATCCAGCACCACCTGGTTAAATTCATTTTTCCGTGGAATTGTAAACACTATCTGGTCATCTTTGCTGCTCAAATTATCAAAAGCCGGTTCGTTATAATCTACTATAAAATCCAGGTGGGCTTTATCGTCCGGAAGCTTAGATAAGTATGCCCCGCGGTAAATATATTTTCTGATAACAGCAAAATCCTCATACGCCCTGGCCCGATACCGGGTATTAGTTTTATAAAGTACAATACAAGCCCGGCTTATTGTTGATTTGTAAATTCCAGTCAACTCCTGTTTATCTCCCTGTCCATTAGTTGCCAGGAATGAACATACTATCATTACTGCAATAATTAACTTTTTCATATGCTGATTTTTTAGAAAACCCTTCATGCAAAATACGGTAACCGGGAGGCAGGGAATTGTACATTCCTGCTAACTTTAGTATTAATGAGAGGGCGCTCACGGGAACCAAGGTTGTACACGGACCGGACGCGTTCCAAACTGTCGCTTTCATATGCCTTATGCACCTGTTATTTGTAGAAAATATTGAATAGAAGCGGACTAGCCCCACCTGGGGCTACCTTTGATAAAATTCATTTTTCGGGGTATCTTCATACCATCAGCATTTTCAGGCACGACATGGCAGTTACTTTCATTGATGACGGGATTGTTTCCTTCTCTAAAAAAAATTATAGCGCGGCAACGCATTCGCATTATGCCCTGGAACTGGCTTTTGCCATCTCGGGGTTCCTGCATATATCCACGGGGAACCAGCATTATAAAAACATCCAGGCTGCCATTATATCACCTAACACGCCGCACTCGTTTGACTGCTTACAGGGCGAATCCTATATCTATTTTATTGACCCAACCACTACTACCGGCGAACATCTCATCAGTTTATATAATTTAGATAACAGGCCCATTGTTGTTTTGAATTCGGAAGAAATCAGCCTGTATAAAACCGGCCGGCAATTTTCATTACCGGGTTTTGACAAAAAAGACGATAAAAAAATAAGCGAATACACCAGGATGTGTGTAAAGCTGATACACGACCATATTACCGAAGAAGATTGGAGCATTGACCAACTTGCCCGGAAACTATTCGTTTCAGAAAGCAGGCTGGCACATATATTCAAACAAGACATGAATATATCCATCCGGCAATACATCCTCTGGAAAAAAATAGAAATAGCCGCAACAAAATCCCAAACAGGCCACTCCCTTACAGAAAGCGCTCACTATGCCGGCTTCACAGACTCCTCACACTTCATCAAAACCTTCAAAAAAATGTTTGGCGTTCGCCCATCATTCGCTATGAAAAGTTAGCAGGATTATACAATTCTCCAATCTGTCACTTGTCTAATTTTGTGCTGTCAATAGTTTTCGAACGCAAATCAGAAACAACTCTTTATGGACATCACTCACAACAAAATACTCATCCAAAAACTCTACAAAGATGTTTTGGTAAACTGGAATATGCCCCTGGTAGATGAGCTACTTGCAGAAAACTTCATCTCGCACGATTGGCCCAAGGGCACACCTGCCGGGCCTCAATCTTTCAAGGGTTTTTATTCAAAAATAAAAGCAGCATTGCCCGATGCCCGGTACGAGCTGGACGATATCATTGCAGAAAATGAGAAAGTTGTTGCCAGGTGGCGCTTATTAGGAACACACGAAGGCCCGTTCGGGGAAATAGCCCCCACCGGCAAATCCATCGTGCTAAACGGAATTGCTATTTACAGGGTCGCAAATGGTAAAGTGCAGGAACGTTGGGTTGTTACTGATTTACATGCCCTGCTTCAGCAAGCCGCCGGGTCAGCACTATAGGCAACTAATACAAGAAAAACGCTTTACACAAAAAAACTAATTATGATTTACCATCTCGTCCTGTTCATCCACATAACCGGGGTGTTACTCCTCGTCGCCGGCCTTGCTATAGAATGGATATGTGTCTTAAAAATCAGCACCGCCACCACCGGTGAACAAATAAAAGAAGCGGTTCTTCTTTACTCCAAACTATTGATAGCCGGAATAGGCGCCGCAATGACACTTCTATCGGGTATATACATGGCTGCCACCGTGTGGGAAGGCACCAGCTGGGTTATCTCCGGCCTGGTGGGATTCTTTCTTATAGCCCTGACAGGTGGGCTGTTTACTGAAAGAAAAATGAAAAGAGCAAAGAAAATGATAAAAAATGCAGACGAAAACCTGGCCGGATTTTTCGGGAACGCCAACAGGTTATTGCTTTCCATCCAGTTAAGAACTACCATTCTATTCGGCGTTGTATGCTTAATGACAGTAAAACCAGGCCCCGTGAATTGCTCAATCATATTGCTGGCATCAGTTGCTATAGGACTTGTTCCATTAAAAAAAGCAAAAACGCTAACAAGTAAAGCATGAATACCGTTATGGTAAAAAAAAGGGAGTTTATACCTGCATTAGGTTACAGTTGTTTGACGGGTTGGTACGACCTGGCCATTAAACTGACCATGCCCGAGAAAAAATTCAGGGGCAGGCTTGTTGACGAGTTGAACCCAGGGGATGGAGAAACTATTTTGGAATTTGGTTTTGGCACAGGGCAAAATATCATTCTCGCACATCAACGTAACAATAAAGCTGTACTTACAGGAATTGATATTGACCCTACAGTAAAAGCAATAGCAGAACATAAACTCAACAAACTCGGGTATGACATTGCACTTTGTCTATATGACGGCGCAACATTTCCGTATGCCAATAATACTTTCGACAAAGTGTTCAGCTCATTGGTTTTCCACCAACTTGACCAGGCAACAAAATTAGCTTGCATCAAGGAAATATTCAGGGTATTAAAACCTGGCGGGCAAGTGGTTATTGGCGATTGGGGAAAAGCAAAGAATAAAACCGCGAGGTTTGCCTTTTACCTGGTGCAAATGCTGGATGGATTTAAAACCACCAACGATAACGTGAACGGGCTGTTGCCCCTGTTTATTGAACAATCCGGTTTTCAACAAGTAACGGAAACAGGGTTTATCAATACCAAAATAGGCACCTATTCTTATTACAAAGGAATAAAGTAACCACCCAAAAAAGAAACAATCATTTCTGTTAATGAGATCCGAGTCCACTCTGGCTGGCCAGTTGTCTGCCATGTATGTCCAGAGAGATGGCATGTCGAATCTGATATTTATTCCAGTTTTGTAAAGCGGTAGCCAGGTCTGGATATTCGTTTAGGTTTATCGCAAGGGTAATGGCGTCCCGGTAGGCTTTGGCGGTACCAGATGCGGTGTGGGGCCTAACCAGGTTGGCTGCATCGCCGAGGATGGCGATACGGCCTTTAAACATTTTCGGTACTGCCATATCCAAAATGACCTGTACAAATGGGTTTGACGTCTGATGCACCCGGTTTTTTAAGACTTCCGGCAGCTCCTGATCCGCGCGTTCATTGAGTTGGTATTGTTGATGCGGACTTAAAAAACCGGCTGGTACGGTAAACTGGCGGTAGGCACCGTTTTTATCAGTTAACAGTTCAGCCAGTTGTGCTGCGGTTTTGTTCTGATACCAAACCCAGTTGTACAAGCGGTGACCTTCCCTGAGATCGCCGTTTATTCCGGGAACCAGGTAGGATAGGAAATGGGAATTTTGATAATGATAGATGGAAAATTTATCGGCGAAGAAGCTGACTTCATCAGCTGTGAGTTCACTTTCGGGTATCAGGCCACGATAGGCTACGTAGCCTGCATATTGCGGGTTTATTCCAGATGCAACGTAGCCCCGTACTATAGAACTTACCCCGTCGGCGCCAATAATCAGGTCGGCTGTCCTGTGCTGACCATTTTTGAATCTTGCGATTACCGTATCTTTTTGATCGCTTATGCTTTCCAGTTCAAAGCCTGCAGAGTAGCTGGATGCGGGGAAGTGATCTTTTAGCTGGCGCCAGATGTAGTTCCAGGAGGTAAACACGGTGTCATTTGGGTACAAAAGCGCGGCACGGCCTCTGTCATCCAGCATTTGTCTTTTCGCCGCTGAAACGCCGAAGACAGATCGGGTGGTAATGCCTTGTTCGATGAAGTACTCCATCATGTCATGCTGGATGACAAGACCCGCGCCTTTGTCCTTCATTTCTCCTGCACTGCGTTCATATATATGAACATCGTGACCTGCGTCCATCAATGCAATGCCCGCACACAACCCTCCAATAGAGCCTCCGATTATAATTATTTTCATGATGGATGTTATTTGGTAATTTTTTGGATTGTTGCGACATTGATGATGGCAATAATCGCCATTACTCCCATAAATGAGGTTGACCAGCTCCAGCCGCCAGCGTTATAGAGCTGGATGGCGATAAAAGATCCCAGGGCACCGCCGATGAAATAGCTGGTCATGTATACCGTGTTGATCCTGCTGTTGGCTGCCGGGTCCAGCGTGTAAATAACCGCAATGTTCGTCACCTGCGTTGCCTGGACACCAATGTCGAGCAAAACTACGGTAACCCAGATTGCTGCAATGGAAGCTGGAAAGAATTTCAGCACGATGATACTTACCAGGGTGATGCCGGTAGAGAAAAAGAGTGAGTGACGTGGAGAGCCCTTGTCCGCGAGTTTACCAAAAACCGGCGCAATCAGCGCACCTGCAACAGCAAGCAGACCAAATAAGCCAATTTTGCCGGCCGAATAGTGGAAGGGTGCATCACTGAGGTAGAAAGTTAGTGTTACCCAAAAGGCACTTAAGATTCCAAAAGCCAGCATGCCGGTAAATGCAGTACGCCGCAGCAAGGGGAATCTTTTGAATTGGGCAACAGTTGATTTCAGCAGCGAGGGGTAGCTACCGGTAAAGCGTTCCTTGACGGAAGGGAAGTCTGCCTGCATGAGTATGCCTGTGCCTAAAACCATCGCGGCTGAGATCAGGTATACGTATTGCCAGCCTAAGGCGCCGGTGACGAAGCCGCTGAATACACGGGCGGCCAGGATGCCAACCAGAATCCCCGTGAAGATCTGACCTACTATTTTACCTCTGTTTTCTGTGACCAGGCTGGCGGCCATTGGCAGGATAACCTGGGCAACTACGGCGAAAACGCCGATCAACAGGCTTCCGGCATAGAGAGTATACAGATTGGGAGAGAAAGCTATCAGCAAAAGCGATAGGATTAGTCCGCCCTGCAGATATAAGATGAGTTTTTTGCGTTCGAGCATGTCGCCCACCGGTGTGAGAAAAAATAGCCCGATGCCGTAGCCGATCTGGGAAAGCACCGATATTGTTCCGGCTTTTTCTGCCGTAGTATGGAACTGGGTGGCGATGGCTTGTAAAATTGGTTGGCTGTAGTAAACATTTGCAACCGCGATGCCGGCTGTTGCCGACATGATCAAAACCTGGGTTCTTGTTAGTGATGCCATTTTGTTGTGTGTTTTGTGATTTATATTGTCGCTTCCGACAATACAAATGTAGCGGACCACTAAGCTGTTTTTCAATGAACTGGTTTAGGAAATTCTGGTGAACTGGATTAAGAAAAAAGGTTGAACCAGATTAAGTTTTTTAGGATGCCCGCCGGTTGCGCAACTTGGAGAGGTATTCTGTAGTCATGCCCAGAAAAGAAGCTAATGCATACTGGGGTACTTTTGTTACGATGTCGGGATATCTTTCCAGAAATATTTCATAACGCTGTTCGGCTGTTTTAGTGAGATTGATAATCACCCGTCTGGCCATATGAGCTGCCGTGCCTTCGGCAAGAATGCGGAAAAAGGTTTCAAAAACATGCCGCTGTTGTTTTAGCGCGGACTCCGCCTCATGCGAAATTTGCAGAATAACACTGTCTTCCAATGCGACGATGAACATGGAAGCGGGCTGCTGAAAGATATAACTGTTGTAGTCTGAGATCCACCAGTCACTGATCGCAAATTGTATGGTGTGTTCCTGACCTTCGTCGCCAATGACGTAGGCACGAAAAGTCCCTTTCACGACATAAAACCGGTTTTTTGCGATAAACTCAGGCTGTACAATGAATTGTCTTTTCTTTACCTTAACTATTTTGAAGGCCTCGCAGAATTCGATAAGCTCATCTTCAGTGATGGATAGTCGTTTCTGTACATGGGCTTTGAGTTTGTCATATTCGTTCATAGAAATGAATTGCTTATTTGCGCTAATATAGATATTTCCCGCTATTCTTCCTGTGCGGGGATTATTCCATATGTGCCACCTCTTTCTCAGAACATTGTCTCATATTACGGCCAGTTTCCAAACTAAGTACTTATAGAAAAACACCACAAGAAGTTAAATTTATAACAGTAGAATTTGAACTTGATAATGAAAGTATAGGTAAAATTGAATCTGCGGTTGAATGTAGTTTACACGGCGATAAATCAGCAACTGAATGGCCAAACCGTAGAAGGAATAAACATAAATGACGAACAAGTTCGAACATTGAGAGTACTGTTTGAACTTGTGAGGTTAAATCCAAAAGAAATTTTGGAATTGGGACAAGACCCTAAAGAAATGGCAATTTCAAGAAGCGGCAGGTACTACATTGCTGAACCTACTGCTGAAGAAATTAAGAAAGCAGAAAATGATAAAGAAGAACGTAGTATTCTCTTGCAATCAGCTTCAGGTGATTTGACAAAAAATTTAGAGAATGGTGGTGTAAAAAAAGAGACGTCTAAATTTAGACGTCTCTTTCTGCGGAGAGAGAGGGATTCGAACCCTCGATACAGTTTAACCCGTATGACGGTTTAGCAAACCGTTCCTTTCGGCCACTCAGGCATCTCTCCATTCTGTTTTATTTCCCGGAAGGGGCTGCAAAAATAAACAAAGTTTTATATTCTCCAAAAGCATTTTCACTTTTTTATAAAAAAATCTGAAAATAGGTGTTGACCTATTGTAATCACAGCAACCTGCTTATATACCAATACTTTCATAATATACAATAATTAAATAATATAATTAAATAGAAGGAATAAAAAAAGCCGTGCAAATATTGCACGGCTTTTTAAATAGGTTATCGGGGGTAAGAGGGTGAGGGCATGCCTTACATGGCAGCCAGTTGTACTTTCTGTTGTAATTCAATCACGCTGTCACGGAAGTTGTTATCTGTATCCATCAGGTCTTTTACTGTCTGGCAACTATGAATCACAGTAGTGTGATCACGGCCGCCAAAATGTTCACCGATTGTTTTTAAAGAGTTCTTGGTAAATGATTTAGCGAGATACATAGTGATCTGCCTGGCCTGCACAATTTCGCGCTTACGCGTTTTCTGCAGCAACTTATCATAAGGCACATCAAAATATTCGCATACCATTTTTTGAATACTCTCGATAGTAATTTCTTTGGAAGAAGTTTTTACGAAAGATTTCAATACCCGCTTCGCCAGTTCCAGGTCTATTTCCTTGCGGTTCAGTGATGACTGTGCCAGCAGGGAAATCAAGGCGCCTTCAAGCTCACGGACATTGGTCTGGATATTATAAGCCACATACTTTACCACTTCTTTCGGCATTTCCAGCCCATCGTTCCGCATCTTCATTTCCAGGATTTCCATCCTGGTTTCAAAATCAGGGATTTGTATATCAGCACTCAATCCCCAGCGAAAACGGCTCAGCAACCTTTCCTGTACGCCATCCAGATCTTTGGGCGCCTTATCAGACGTTAAGATCAGCTGTTTGCCGGATTGATGTAAATGATTGAAGATAGCGAAGAAGGCATCCTGTGTCTTCTCTGCACGGGCAAAGAATTGTATATCATCTACAATCAGCACATCTATCAGTTGATAGAAGTGAATAAAGTCGTTGATGATATTATTTTTCGAGTGATCTATAAACTGGTTAATGAATTTCTCCGCACTTACATATAACACCGCTTTGTTGGGATGTATGCGCTTTACGTCGTTGCCCACTGCCTGGGCAAGATGCGTTTTTCCCAAACCAACCCCGCCGTATATAACAAGCGGGTTAAAAGAGGTGCCACCGGGCTTCTCAGCCACCGTTTTACCTGCACGTCTTGCTACACGGTTACTGTCTCCTTCTACATACGCATCAAACGTATAATTTGGATTAAGCTGTGAGTCAATCTGTACCCTTTTAATGCCCGGGATAACAAAGGGATTCTTAACCGGGTTGTGGATCGTTAAAGGAAAATCTACTTCATTGTCTTTCTGAGGTTTGGTAAACTGCGTGGGCATGTTTACTGTTCTGGGATGCTGATGTGGCGTACCGTTCTCTACTACAATGCGATACTCCAACCGGGCTTCTTTACCTAATTCTCTTTTAATCGTTTTTCCTAACAATCCCACATAGTGCTCCTCAAGGTATTCATAAAAGAATTGGCTGGGGACCTGGATGGTTAAAACATTGTTTTCAAGTTTAATGGGTTTAATAGGTTCAAACCATGTCTTAAACGGCTGCCATTCTACTATATCCCTAATTATATTAAGACACTTTTCCCAAACTTGTTCGCAAGTTTTATTCATTGAGATAAAAAAAATTAGTTGTTTCTTAATTAAGGATGCTTAGTTCTCGAATTCGAAATTCCCCAACGCAGGATGTTGAAAAATTTTCAGACAGGATGACGAATATCTGTAGAAAATGTTGAAAAAAAAAATTTATCTACCCTTGTTTATATTCTCCTGATTACAGAGTAACAAAACTCCTCTTTCCACTACTGCCGTGGCTTTACAGCCCAGACGTGACAAGGTTTTCAATACTATAAACCCCATTGATTAACAGCACCTTTATCTTCCTCATTCTCCCTTTTATCATAAATATGGATATATAATTGATAAAATAATATTGTATCCTGTCTCTCCAAAAAAATCATTCACTGTTAAACGGCGAGATATTCACACTTTTTTGAGAGAGGGTGCAAAACTATGTTAGTATCTCCATTTAAAAAAATGTATTCAGGGGTACTTATTATGAAAGTATTTATTTATATCCGCGCGCACTGTATTAATAAAAAATATTTGCCCACACCAACGCGAATACCTTATCTTTGACCCTTCTGAATTTAAAATAATTTTTCTATGAGTTTTGAAATTACCGGAAAGCTGATTGTGAAGTACAACACGGTACAACGTAGCGAAACTTTTAAAACAAGAGAGTTCGTTATTGAGAAGTCCGATGACATTAACGGCCGTGTTATCAACAACTATATTAAGTTTCAGTCGGTGCAAGACCGCACTGGTATTGTTGACCGGTTTAACGAAGGCGAAAACGTTAAAGTTTATTTCAATATCAAAGGCACCAGGTGGGAAAAAGATGGTAAAGTAAACTACATTACCAACCTGGATGCATGGCGCATGGAGTCTGTAATGGCAGCACCTGCTCCAGGCACAGATTCAATGCCTAACTACAATACTCCTCAAATGCCGGCTGGCGGAGGTGACGGTGGAGACGATCTGCCGTTCTAGCCTTTAGGCATTAGCTCTTAGCTTTTAGCAAAATGCAGCGAAGATGAAGCACTGGCTTCTGTCTTCGCTGCATTTTTTACTACAGCCGAATGGCTGATTACTAATCAGATAAACTACTGACCGCAGATGGTTGTTATCTGCAACAGCAAAACGTTAAAAGCTATTATTCCATCATTCGCCAAACTAATAGCTAACTGCTAAAAGCTAAAAAATGACTCAACAGCTATCACTCAAATTACTCCCGGCCGATGCAGCCTCTCATACACATATCATACAGCACGCCGCTGCCGCACTGAGTGTAAAGCCCGCGGATATTACCGGATTCAATCTGCTGAAACGCTCTATAGACGCCCGTTCCAGGCAAGTATACTTTGTGCTTACCCTGCAGGTATTTGTTAACGAACCTTTCGTAGTCCGCCAACATCCCCATCCACTGTATCCGTCTCTCCCGGCCAATGCACCCCGGGTGCTGATTGCAGGCGCAGGCCCCGCTGGTCTCTTCGCCGCATTGCGACTCATAGAATCAGGGATCAGGCCCGTTATACTCGAACGCGGCAAAGATGTACGCGCCAGACGACGCGACCTCGCCGCACTCAATAAAACAGGCATCGTAAACCCCGACTCCAACTACTGCTTCGGAGAAGGCGGCGCCGGTACCTACTCCGATGGTAAACTATATACCCGCTCCAACAAACGTGGCGATATTAACCGCATCCTCAACATCTTCGTACACTTTGGCGCAGAAGAGAAGATCATGATCGATGCACACCCGCATATCGGTACCAACAAACTCCCGCATATCATCACCGCTATGCGCGAACAAATCATCAACAGCGGCGGAGAAGTACACTTCGAACAGAAAGTCAGCGCCATACAGATCCGCGACGGCGCCGTTACAGGCGTACAAACCGCCTCCGGACAATTCTTCGAAGGCAAACAACTCATTCTCGCTACCGGCCACTCCGCCCGCGATATATTTATCATGCTCCATCAGCAAAATATTTTGCTGGAAGCAAAACCTTTCGCCCTCGGCGTTCGCATCGAACACCCACAGGAACTGATCGACAGCGCACAATATCATTGCGATAGACGCGGCGAATATCTTCCCCCAGCCAGTTACAGCCTCGTAGAACAGGTAGATGGCCGCGGGGTATTCTCCTTCTGTATGTGCCCCGGTGGGATCATCGCCCCCGCTGCTACAGATCCCGGGGAACTGGTGGTAAACGGCTGGTCGCCCTCTAAACGCAATAACCCCTTCGCCAATTCCGGCATGGTGGTTACAGTAGATGAATCCGACTTTGCTCCCTTTGCCCACCATGGCCCACTCGCAGCCATGTACTTTCAACAGGCAGTGGAGAAACAGGCTTATACTGCCGGCGGAGGCAACTTCGTAGCACCCGCACAAAGGATGACCGACTTCGTGAATAAAAAAGTATCTGCCTCCCTGCCCGAATGTTCCTATGTTCCGGGGCTGCACAGCACCGATCTGCGCACCGTACTGCCTAAAGTAGTACACCAGCGCCTCGCAGGCGCCTTTAAGGCATTTGGCCGCAAAATGAAGGGTTATTACACCGAACATGCCGTACTCGTAGCCACAGAATCCAGGACCTCTTCTCCCGTGCGTATTCCGCGTAACAACGATACGCTCGAACATCCGCAGGTGGCTGGCCTGTATCCCTGCGCGGAAGGCGCCGGCTATGCCGGTGGCATTGTATCTGCTGCTATGGATGGAGAACGCGTAGCAGCCATCATTGCCGCCAAACTGCAGTAAGCCCGCACAGCAACACCCCTGCAGTGTTGCTGCCGCCCATACCCATAACAACCCGTACCCCCGATATTATGATTAATTATTCCCGATTAATCACTAATTTTTCATCATGAACCTACTCGAAGTCAAACACCTGAAAAAACATTATCAAACCCATAAAGCAGTGGATGATGTTAGCTTTGACATACAACAAGGCAGCATCTTCGGCTTACTCGGCCCCAACGGCGCCGGTAAAACAACACTGTTACGCATGATCACCGGGATCTTCTACCCGGATGAAGGAGAGATACTTTTCAACGGCAAAAAGTTTGACCCGGAAAATGATGTGCACCACATCGGCTATATGCCCGAAGAAAGAGGCCTCTATAAAAAAATGATGGTAGGGGAACAAACCCTCTATCTCGCACGCCTCAAAGGTCTCAGCAAAAAAGATGCGGTACAGAAAATCAAATACTGGTTCGATAAATTTGATATCAATACCTGGTACAACAAACGCGTGGATGAACTCAGTAAAGGGATGCAGCAGAAAGTACAGTTCATTTCCACCATCCTGCACCAACCCAAACTGCTGATCCTCGATGAACCCTTCTCTGGCCTGGACCCTATCAACTCCAACCTCATCAAACAGGAGATCTTCGACCTTAGCAGACAAGGTACCACCATCATCTTTTCTACCCATCGCATGGAACAGGTAGAGGAGATCTGCGATCATATCATGTTGATTAACAAAGGCCATAAAATACTGAATGGCAGCGTAAAACAAATACAGCAGGACTTTAAACAGGGCCTGTTCAAAATAGGGCTGGGCATCATGCCTAATCCTGCGCAAATGGCCACCTGGCACTTTAATATTGTAGAAACACATGACAAGGCATTTACCGTGAAAATGAATGAAGACAGCAGCACCAACGATATCCTGCTGCATTTCATCCGCCAGGAAATACCTGTCACCTATTTCGAAGAAATCCTTCCTTCAATCAACGAAGTATTTATCACCCAGGTACAGCAAACCGAAAACTACGCCGCCACCATGGCTGCTCTTCCACTCACCTGATTATCATGATTACTTTATGGAAAAAATATGGCTCATCATAAAAAGAGAATTTTTTACCCGTGTCCGCAAAAAGTCGTTCCTGGTCACCACCCTGCTGGTACCTCTCGCTTTTGCTGCCATGATCATTGTGCCCATACTGATGGCCACCACCTCCAGCCAGCATAAACGCATTGCGGTGATCGATAACAGCGGCCTGTTCGAAAATAAATTCCCCGACTCTAAAGACGTATATTTCAAATATCTCCGGAACCAGTCTGTCGACAGCCTGAAACTACATTACGAAGAACAGGGCTATGAAGGTGTATTATACATCCCGCAGTTCGACATCAGCCGCCCTTCCGGCTTCGAGTTCTACAGCAGCGGCCAGGCCAGCGTTACCATCGAAAGCAGCATCAACAGGGATATCAACGATATCATTGAAAAAAAGCGCATGGAACTGCAGGGCATCGACCAGTCCAAAATGGACGACATCAGGTCCAACGTGGAAGTGACTTTTAAAAACGGTAAGGAGGAGAAAAAAGGCAACTCCTGGGTAGCTTATGGCATAGGCTACGCCAGCGGTTTTATTATCTACTTCATCCTGTTGCTGTTCGGCACTTCCGTAATGCGCGGCGTAATGGAAGAAAAGGTAAGCCGTATCGCAGAGGTAATGGTATCCAGCGTGAAGCCATTTCAGCTAATGATGGGCAAAATCATCGGTATTGCAGCCGTAGGCCTGTTGCAGTTTTTTATATGGGGAGTACTGGTTACCGCCATCTACTCATTGATACCACTATTCTTTTCGGCAGAAAGTATGCAGGCGGCTGCGCAGAGCGGCGCGATGGCGCAGGGCAATCATGCCGACCAGGTAGAAATGGTCCGCAGAATACGCGATGTAGTAGGCAGTATCCACTGGAGCCTGATCGTTCCCTGCTTCGTGTTTTACTTCCTGGGAGGATATCTCTTCTATTCCTCACTATATGCCGCTATTGGTAGTCTTGCTAACGAAGACGCCTCCGATATACAACAACTCACCATCCCGGTAACAGTACCCATCATCATCGGTATTATGATCATGATGAGAGCAGTACAGGACCCTGGCAGCCCGCTGGCTGTATGGGGCAGTATCATTCCTTTCACCTCACCAATGGTGATGATGGCGCGACTACCCTATGGCGTACCCGGCACCGTACCTTACTGGCAACTGGCCCTGTCGTTCATCTGCCTGATAGGCGGATTTATAGGCACCACCTGGGCCGCCGGCAGAATATACCGTACCGGTATACTGATGTATGGAAAGAAAATTACGTTGAAAGAAGCATTGAAATGGATAGTAAGACAGCCGTAAGCTGTTAGCAAGCGGATAGAATGCTGATAATGGCTTTTATCCGCTTGCTAAAAGCTAACAGCCAATGGCTAACAGCTTAATCGCTGTATCGTTTCGCGGAATTCGGTCCAGATATCTTCCAGTACTACAGCAGCTGGTTTAATATCGTGTATCAGCGCGCTTACCTGGCCTATTTCCAGCTCACCTTCCTCGAGGTTGCCTTCAAACATACCAGCTTTAGCTCTTGCACGACCCAGCAGTGTTTTCAGCGCGGTTACATCTGCGCCGTTATCTTCCGCTTCGCGGATAGCATTATAAAAATTGTTTTTGATCAAACGTACGGGGGTCAGCTTCTTTAAACTCAGCATGGTATCGCCTTCTTTTGCGTTTACCACAGCCTGCTTAAAGTTAATATGGGAAGATGCTTCAGGGGTTGCTACAAAACGGCTGCCTACCTGCACACCGGCTGCTCCCAGCGCAAAAGCCGCTGCCATAGCCTTTCCTGAGCCGATACCACCTGCTGCTATTACCGGTAATTGCACATGTTCGCACACGGCAGGAATCAATACCATTGTGGTGGTTTCTTCGCGGCCGTTATGCCCCCCTGCTTCAAAACCTTCTGCTACCACTGCATCTACACCTGCTGCTTCACTTTTCAACGCAAAGGCTGCACTGGAAACCACGTGTACCACTTTAACGCCAGCCGCTTTCAATACCGGCGTCCATGTTTTGGGATTCCCGGCAGAAGTAAATACAATAGGTACTCCTTCTTCCAAAATAATATTGATCAGCTGATCTATATCCGGGTACAACAAAGGCACATTTACGCCAAAAGGTTTATTGGTAGCCTGTTTACATTGCTGTATATGATAGCGTAATACATCAGGATACATACTGCCTGCGCCCAGCAAACCCAAGCCACCGGCATTACTAACAGCACTGGCTAAACGCCAGCCACTTGCCCAGATCATACCAGCCTGGATAACAGGATATTGAATATTGAATAAGGAAGTGATACGGTTGTCCATAGAAGCGAATATACATAAAGCTATTGAAGCGGGTAAGAGCGCCTTCGGCGCTTGTCTTTGGGCAGGATTAGGAAGATTATAATGATTAAGCTGATTTTAGCTTTTTCTCTTACAGACTTTTATCTTCCCGGCGAATGCTCCCATAAAGGAAGACTGCATCATTCAAAAAATGAAATAAAATCAGTATAATCAGTATAATCTTCCTAATCCTGCCCAAAGACAAGCGCCGAAGGCGCTCTTACCCGCTTCAATAATTTCTACCCCAGATCTATTTCGGTGTTGTCGCCGATATTCAGACTCTGGCTCAATCCGCGGATATTGGCATCGCTGCCTATGAGAGAGGATTTCAACACCACTTCATACAGATTACTGAAGGAACCGATAATGGAATCCTTTACGATAGAATAGTTGATCACCGTGTTGTCGCCTATAGCTACGTTGGGGCCAATTATCGAGTTTTTGATATTACAGCCTTCCCCAATGCTTACCGGTGGTATGATGATCGTATTTTCATATGGTAGTACCGGGTTGCTGGCGAGTTTATACTTTTTAAGCAGGATGGCATTTGTTTCCAGCAGCGTGTCTTTACGTCCGCAGTCAAACCAGTTGGACACCTTAAAGGCGTTAAACTGCACCCCATGCTCAATCATACATTCCAGCGCATCGGTGAGCTGGAATTCATCATGTGACTTTATTTTATTGTCGATATTGCTTTGCAGACAATCGAACAACTGTTGGGTTTCTTTGATCTTGTAAAGTCCTACCAACGCCAGGTTTGACTTTGGTATCTGTGGTTTCTCCACTACACGGGTTATTCTGCCCGTTTCATCCAGCTCTGCTACACCAAAATTCCGCGGGTCATCTACTTTCTTCAGGCCCAGCATAGAATAAGGAGAAGCAATCACTTCTTTAAAATCACACTCACAGATGGTATCACCCAGTACGATCAGCATTTCATCATTACCTACTACATCGCGGGTAAGCGACATGGCATGCCCGGTACCTTCGCGGCTGTTCTGTTGTACAAAGTGACATGTCAGCTGCGGATATTTCTTTTCCACATAGTGCTGTATCTTTTCTCCCAGGTAGCCTACCACAAATACAAATTCTGTGATACCTGCATCCACCAACTGATCAATAATGATACTAAGAATGGTTCTGCCGGCTAAAGGTATTAATGCTTTAGGCTGTGTATATGTATGTGGACGAAGCTTGGTGCCCGCCCCCGCCACTGGTATTATTGCCTTCATTTAGTGTTGTCGTTAGGATGAGCTATTGCTACTCGAATGCCGCGAAAATAGCACAAAAAAGCGGAAAGCGGAAAGCCTGGAGCATATTGCTAAAAGCTTTTTGCATCATGCTGATGCCTTCCGCCCGGGGAAATAGCTTTTTGCATAATGCTTTATGCTTTCCGTTTGCAATTGATCCACCTTTCATTTATTTTTGCACCAAATTTAAGGCAACATGCAAAGAGACCAGCAAATATTTGATTTAATCGGCCAGGAATTGGAGCGTCAGCGCCATGGCATTGAGTTGATCGCATCAGAAAATTTTACCAGCTACCAGGTAATGCAGGCGATGGGACAAGTGATGACGAATAAATATGCCGAAGGCTATCCTGGCAAAAGATATTATGCAGGCTGCGAAATTGTAGACCAAAGCGAACAGCTGGCAATCGACAGGGCTAAACAAATATTTGGTGCTGCTTATGTAAACGTACAACCTCACTCCGGCGCACAGGCAAATGCTGCCGTAATGCTGGCTATTCTCCAACCCGGCGATAAAATCCTGGGCCTGGATCTCAGCATGGGTGGTCACCTTACCCATGGTTCTGCAGTAAACTACTCCGGAAAGCTTTACCAGCCTCACTTCTATGGTGTTAACAAAGAAACAGGCCTGGTAGAATATGATAAAATGGAAGAAATTGCCAACCGCGAAAAACCAAAACTGATTGTTTGCGGTGCATCTGCTTACAGCCGCGACTGGGACTATAAGCGTATCCGCGAAATAGCTGACCAGGTAGGCGCCTTTGTAATGGCTGATATTGCACACCCGGCAGGTTTGATCGCCAAAGGATTACTGAACTCTCCATTTGCACATTGCCATTTCGTTACCACTACCACCCACAAAACATTGCGTGGTCCACGTGGCGGTATGATCATGATGGGCGCGGATTTCGAAAATCCATTTGGCCTGAAAACACCAAAAGGCGAAACCCGCATGATGAGCTCCCTCATTGATACCGCTGTATTCCCTGGTATCCAGGGCGGTCCGCTCGAACATATCATTGCCGCTAAGGCAGTGTCTTTCTTCGAAATCCTTTCTGACGATTATACCGTATACGCTAACCAGATCCTGAAAAATGCGCAGGCTATGGCAAAAAGCCTCGTTGGCAAAGGCTATGAAATCATTTCAGGTGGTACCGATAATCACCTGATGCTGATTGACCTCCGTAACAAAAATATCTCCGGTAAAAAAGCAGAACAAACACTGGTAAAAGCCGATATCACCGTAAACAAAAACATGGTGCCTTTCGACGATAAATCCGCGTTTGTGACCTCTGGTATCCGTGTAGGCGTTCCTGCTATCACTACCCGTGGTTTGACAGAAGGCCATATGGGCCAGATCGTTGACTGGATCGATCAACTGCTGATGGATGCTGATAACGAAGCACTCATCACCAAAGTAAGAGGTGAAGTAAATACATTCATGCAGCAGTTTACCCTGTATCCTGAACTGTAAAGAGGACTACATATATTAAGTAAAAGAGGAAGCCGGTATATGGCTTCCTCTTTTTTTGCCCCCACTTTTCTTATCTCTCCCGAAAAAAATTCTTTGAAATATTAAAATCTCCGTTATCTTTATGGTGTACTAGTTAAGTAGTACACTAAATCACACGATATGATTAACATCCAATCCCTGACATTCAGCTATCGGAAAAACAAGCCGCTGTTTGAGAACCTGCAACTAAACCTGGAAGCCGGCCACATCTATGGTTTGCTCGGAAAAAATGGTGCGGGCAAATCCACCCTGCTCAAGCAAATAGCAGGGCTGCTATTCCCGGATGGCGGCAGCTGCGAAGTAATGGGCTATACGGCTGCTAAAAGACAACCAGCCTTCCTCCGTGAACTGTTCCTGGTACCGGAAGAATTCTACCTGCCGAAAGTAAGCGTTAAAAAGTATGTAAACCTCTACGCACCATTCTATCCCAACTTCGATGAAGCCGCCTTTTCCAGGTACCTGAAAGAGTTTGAAATTCCCCGCGAACAGAAATTAACGGAAATGTCCTACGGACAAAAGAAAAAGGTATTAATCAGTTTTGCACTGGCCACCAACACTAAAGTGCTGATCATGGACGAACCCACCAATGGGCTGGATATCCCCTCCAAGAGCCAGTTCCGTAAAGTGATTGCAGCAGCGGTAAGCGAAGAAAAATGTATCATCATTTCCACGCACCAGGTACGGGACCTCGACAACCTGATAGATAGTATTGTGATCATAGACGGTCATAAAATTATTTTCCGGGAAGATGTGCAAACGGTAACGGATAAACTCAGTTTCAAAACCGTAAGCCGCATGGAAGAAACCACCGGCGTATTATTTGCCGACAGTAACCTGCGTGGCCATACTATCATCACCAGGAATGCCGGCAACGAACAAAGCAAAATAGATATGGAGCTGTTGTTTAATGCTGTATTGACTAACCACAAACCTATTCAGGAAATATTCAACTAATTATATCCCATGCAAGCAAATAACATTTTCGACTTCCGGCGTATGCAGTTATACCTGCAAAAGCACTTTGCGGATCAACTTCGATTCTACCTGATGGGGGCACTCGCCACCTTCGGATTAGTTACCCTCATAGGCATACTCATGGTACTTAGCCACAACCACTTTGATAAAGTAAGCGATATAGTTCCGTTCTACTATGTGGGATTGTTTGCCGGCGGCCTCCTGTTTACCAGCAGGTCATTCAATGAATTGGTCCACAAAGAAAAAGGAGTAGACTTCCTCTTGTTGCCCGCCTCCCAATTCGAAAAGTTCCTGACGCTATTTCTCATCAGCACTATCGGCTTTTTCTTATTTTATCACGTCAGCTTATACCTGAGCGTTAACATCGTTGAAAAGGTGCAGGTAGCGGTCAATGGCCTCCATGTGCAAAATGATTATAAATTTCTCAGTGATCCGGATGAAAAAGTGTATGTCTACTACGTTTACTTTGTTCTGCAGTCCATCTTTTTATTTGGCGCCACCTGTTTCCATAAATATAGTTTCATCAAAACAGTACTCTGTTTATTACTATTCCTGTTTGGATTGTTTTTGATTAACAGTGTTGCCGTCGCTTTACTATTTGGATGGAAAAACGGCTTCTGGAGACCATCCGTTCCTTTTTTCCTGGTACACAAACTGGAAGAACAACATGGAATACTACATGGTAACGGTACTTATATTATTCCACGGTGGCTGCTGGATACCCATACGTTTATACTCCGGTTCGTATTAGCTCCTGTATTTTGGACATTGGCCTATTTCCGGTTGAAAGATCAGGAAATATAAAACTTTTGTGAGATGGAATTCAAAGAAACACAAGCCATATACGTGCAAATCGCGGATTACATCTGCGAACAGATACTGCTTCATAAATGGCAACCAGAGGAGCGTATTCCTTCTGTAAGGGAACTCGCAGTATCACTGGAAGTAAATCCTAATACCGTGATGCGCACCTGCGAACTGCTGCAGCAACAGGAAATCATTTTCAATAAAAGAGGGATCGGTTACTTCATCAGCCCCGATGCTGTGAAAAAAATCAGGCAGTTCAAAAAAGACACGTTCATTAGTAATGAACTACCGAGCTTCTTCCGCAGCCTGTATTTGCTGGACCTGGGCCTCGATGAACTAAAACCTCACTATGAGAAATTTAAAAAATCTAATTTCAACTGATATGAAAACGAGTAAAAAAATATTGATCGGTTTTACTGGCATACTCGTGTTTTTGATGCTATTTTCCGCCATCCTGCTGAGGGTGAACTATAGTAAAGGTATTAGCAATATGGAGCAATACAGTGAACACCAGGGCCCGAAACCTGATCCTAACTATAGAAAGGAAACGCTTTCTCCATTTCATGTATTGGTACTTACAAACGGCCAGGCAGATCTTGCCACCATGGAAACACACCAGGAAGAACTGGAAAATAATGGCCACGCTACTGTTTCGCAAAGTACCAACAATGTCAGCATCAATCACGGAGACGTATATACGCTGGAATGTTATACCCGTATAACAACAAGGCAATCCGGCGATACTTTGTTTGTTAACATGAATGAACGAGGCAACATTACGCTCACCTGCCCGTCGCTGGATGTCATTCATAACAGCTACTGCAATGCATCTGTGAATGAATTCAAACAACCACGGCTACAGATTATTTCCGGCCCCAAAGCAGGGACCATCCTTTACAACTGTGAGCTCAGCTCCCTGGTTTATACCGGCGAAATGGAAAATAACTTCCTTTTGAGCGGTGCAAATAAGATGGATAGTTTAAAAGTAACGATGGGAAAGAATGGGTCGCTCAGGTTTGATGATTTAGTATACAAGGTTGCCGATATCAGGGTGGATAGCTTGAAAGAGCTGGGGATGTTTGGCCGGGCCACCAGTTGTATTAAACAAATTCACTAACAACGCGAAATACGTTTAGCAATAATTTCTATCGATACACGGGCTTGTTTTTTTGCCGGCCCAAATTAATAATAAGAATAACAAGCTTAAAAAAAGGTTCCGATTTTCATCGGGACCTTTTTATTGTCTTAAAACTGTGTAGCTAAATACGCCATGGTACCCATTCCTATTTCTATCGCATGTTCGTCCACATCAAATGTTGGCGTATGCACACCAGAGGTAATGCCCCTGGCTATATTACCGGTACCCAATCTGAAAAAGCAGGCTGGTACTACCTGCGAGTAGTAAGCAAAATCTTCTGCGCCCATCCTGATTTCTGTATCGCCTACCGCTTCTTTTCCCAGGTAGTCGGTGGCAAAATGCCTGGCTTTGTGGGTTACATCTTCATTGTTATACAAAGTAGGGTAGCCTACCAGTATTTCAATATCTATTTCAGCACCCATCGCTTCCGCGATACCTACCGCCTGTTTGCGCAATAACTCATGGGCCTTAAAACGCCAGGTTTCATCCATAGCCCTGAAAGTACCCATCAGCTTCACTTCGCTGGGTATTACGTTGGTCGTAAAGCCACCATTGAAAGCACAGATAGATAATACCGAAGGTGAAAAAGGATTGTTGTTACGGGAGATGATCTGCTGCAGGCTTACCACCAGTTGAGACGCCACCAGGATGGTATCAACGGTAAGATGTGGCTGCGCAGCATGACCGCCTTTGCCTTTGATGGTAATATATATTTCGTCGGCACTGGCCATGTATTTACCGGCATGAAATCCCAGCTTGCCGGCTTCCAGCGTTGGATGCACGTGCAATCCCAGGATAGCGTCGGGGCGTGGATTTTCCAGTGCGCCGTCTTCAATCATGATACTGGCGCCGCCGGGATGCTTTTCTTCCCCCGGCTGGAACAGTATCTTGATAGTACCTTCGAACTGATCTTTTAGTTCATTCAATATTTTAGTAGCGCCCAATACGCAGGAAGTGTGCACATCATGTCCGCACGCATGCATTACACCTACGTTGGTAGATTTATAAGGCACTTCGTTGGCTTCTGTAATGGGCAACGCATCCATGTCGGCCCGCAGGGCAATGACTTTGGAGGATGGATTTTTTCCTTCTATCAGGGCAATAATGCCGGTGCCTGCAATGCCCGCCTGGAAAGGAACACCAAATGCGGTGAGTTGCTGCTGGATAAAAGCAGTTGTTTCAAATTCCTGGAAGGATAGTTCCGGATGGGAGTGTAAATGCCGTCTTACGGCAGTAAATTCAGGTGCATATGCCTTGGCCAGCTCCTTAATACGGTTCTTCATTCGATAGTTCTTTATCCGGTGACACGTTAATAATGGCTGGTACTACAAATACTCCTCCTGAAAACAGGTCGGATAATTTGTCCCGTAATTCGGATGCCTCTTCACGGTTTTTAAAATCGCCTACGCGCACTTTAAAATAGGGGGCCTGGTAATCGAGATAAGTGCGATAGTCACCAAAAAGCTGCATTACTTTTGCTTTGGCCTCGTTGGCATCGCCACGCTTGTTCGTGGAAATAACCTGTACACGAAAACCTGACTGGTTACGGATAGCCAGGGTATTAATGTAGATCTGTTTTTTAATCAGCACATCCAGCCGACTATCTTTCACCACCTTTACACCGCCGTTGACCGCCATTGCATTGTCCTGCGCCATGGCCCAACTAGTCCCCAACAAACAGCAAACCAGGATAAATAACTTTTGCATGAATACTGTATAATTTACTATGAATAATTATTTACTGCGCCGCTTCCTCTTTACTTTCCTTCACAATGTTCACACTTGCACTGGCTCCTATCCGGGTAGCTCCGGCTTCAATAAGCTCCTTGGCGAATACAAAGGTACGAATACCACCGGAAGCTTTTATTTGTATGTTAGCAGGTAAATTAGCACGCATCAGTCTTACGGCTTCTACTGTAGCTCCCCTTTCAGCATAACCGGTGGAGGTTTTCATAAAATCCACCCCGTATTTTGCATACAGCTGGCAACATTTCACGATCTCTTCTTCCAATAATATGCCACTTTCAATAATAATCTTGATCACTTTTTTCTTCTCCCGGATGATGTACATGATATTAGCGATCTCCTTTTCCAGGTACTCCCAGTCTTTGTTTTTGATCGCAGAAATATTCACTACCAGGTCCAGTTCATCAGCACCATCCACAATAGCCAGCACGGTTTCCGCCACCTTTGCCTCTATGGCTGAATATCCGAAAGGAAACCCTATTACAGTAGCTACTTTGGTATTGGTGGCTCCCAGGAACTGTTTGGCCAGTTTCACATATAAGGGCGGCACACAGGCTGCAGCAAAATCATATTCCACACATTCCATACACAGCTGCTTAATGTCTTCCAGCGTGGTGGTAGGCTTCAATACGGTATGGTCTATATAGCGGTTTATCTCCATCATCGTTCATTTTCTGATTACAAGGCGAAATTAATGCAAAACGGATTACGTTGCCGTAATCCGTTCTGATATCATTTACCCGAAAAACCGCCTACGCGTTCTTTCCGTGGCATTGTTTGTATTTCTTACCGCTACCGCAAGGGCAAAGGTCGTTACGACCAATCTGTGGTCCCTGGTGACGGATAGGCTCTGCCTTCACTTCTTCCGCAGTGTGATACTCCGGTCCACCGGCCTGGTGACCATTTTGGTCGATCAGGTCTTCATGGGAGGCGCGCATACGGCTCATATCTGTTTTCTCTTCTACCGCTTCCCTGAATTCAGGCTCAGCTTCCTGTGCCTGGTTACTTACGGGGATACCACATTTAGAAAGGAAAGAAACGATATCGCGGCTGGTTTCGCCATCCATATCCTTAAACAGGTTGAATGCTTCGAATTTATAGATCAGCAATGGATCTTTTTGTTCGTATACCGCACTCTGTACGGATTGTTTCAGGTCGTCCATCGCACGCAGGTGCTCTTTCCAGGATTCGTCGATCAGCGCCAGTGTAATGCTGCGTTCCAGGGCATTCATAGTTTCGTGGCCTTTGGTTTCCACTACTTTCGCCAGGTTAGCCATTACGTTGATACCTTTTTTACCGTCGGTAAACGGAATAGAGATATTCTCAATCTGGTGCCCCTGCTCCTCGTGAATGCGTTCAATCACCGGCAGTGTATTACTGATCAGCTCATTTACTTTGCGCTGGTAGTTATCTTTTGCTTCGTGATACAGCCTGGAAGACAGGCTTGCAAGATCAGTTCTGTTCAGTTCTTCGCGGGTAATAGCTGTGTCAATGGAGAAATTCATGATCGCATCCATTTTGAAAGCTTCGTAATCGCCGCTTCCTTTATGTACGGTTACCATGTTTTCTGCCACATCATAGAATGCGTTATCGATATCTATGGCCAGGCGCTCGCCAAACAGGGCGTGGTTACGTTTGGAGTAAATCACCGTACGCTGTTTGTTCATCACGTCATCGTACTCGAGCAAACGCTTACGGATACCAAAGTTATTTTCTTCTACTTTCTTCTGTGCTCTTTCGATGGAACGGGTGATCATGCTGTGCTGGATCACTTCTCCTTCTTTATAACCCATACGGTCCATCAGGCCCGCAATACGTTCAGAACCAAACATACGCATCAGGTCATCTTCCAGCGACACAAAGAACTGTGAAGTTCCCGGATCACCCTGGCGACCGGCACGACCACGCAGCTGTCTGTCTACACGACGGCTTTCATGCCTTTCTGTACCAATAATAGCTAAACCGCCGGCTTCTTTCACGCCGGGTCCGAGTTTGATATCCGTACCACGACCCGCCATGTTGGTAGCGATGGTGATGGCGCCGGGCAACCCTGCTTCTGCTACGATCTGGGCTTCACGGGCATGCTGTTTCGCATTCAGTACATTATGTGCTACTTTATCGAAGGTGAGCATTTTGCTGAGCAACTCGGATACTTCCACAGAGGTAGTACCTACCAGTACGGGACGTCCGCCGGCCTGCAGCTTTTTAATTTCTTCGATAACAGCTTTATATTTATCTCTTTTGGTTTTGTATACCAGGTCTTCTGCATCGATACGGGTGATCGGGAGGTTGGTGGGAATGGTTACCACATCCAGTTTGTAAATTTCCCATAACTCACCGGCTTCCGTAGAGGCGGTACCGGTCATACCGGCCAGCTTATGGTACATACGGAAGAAGTTCTGCAGGGTGATGGTGGCAAATGTTTGAGTGGCAGCTTCCACTTTTACATTTTCCTTCGCTTCAATTGCCTGGTGTAAACCGTCTGAGTAACGACGGCCATCAAGGATACGACCTGTTTGCTCATCTACGATCTTCACTTTACCATCCATTACTACATACTCCACATCTTTATCGAATAAAGTGTATGCTTTTAATAATTGCTGAACGGAGTGGATACGATCTGATTTCGCGGCAAAGTCCTGCAGTAATACATCTTTCTGCTGCAGTTTCTCTTCCGGTGATACTGACAGTTTTTCAATCTCTGCCAATTCTGATCCCACATCTGGCAGAATAAAGAAGTTGGTATCTTCCCCACCCTGGGTAATCAGGTGAATACCTTTATCGGTGAGGTCTACGCTGTTTTGTTTTTCTTCGATGACAAAGAACAGGCCCTCATCAACTTTTGGCATTTCGCGTTGCTGATCTGCCAGGTAGTAGTTTTCTGCTTTCTGCAGTAATACCCTGTTACCAGCTTCACTTAGATATTTGATCAGTGCACTGCTCTTTGGCAAGCCTCTCCAGGCGCGCATCAGGGCCAGTCCACCGGTTTTTGGATCATCTTTACCTTCTGCAATCAGCTTCTTAGCTTCCTGCAGGTATTGGTTCACCGCTTTTTTCTGCATTTCCACCAGGTATTCGATACGTGGTTTTAATGCGTGGAATTCCTGTTCTTCTCCGCGTGGGATAGGACCGGAAATAATCAGTGGGGTACGGGCATCATCCACCAATACGCTATCCACCTCATCCACCATGGCATAGTGGTGTTTACGCTGTACCATTTCATCCGGGCTGTGTACCATGTTATCACGGAGGTAGTCAAAGCCGAATTCATTGTTGGTACCATATGTAATATCCGCCAGGTAAGCATTGCGGCGATCTGGTGTATTAGGCTGGTGCTTATCGATACAATCTACTGTGATACCCAGGAATTCGAACAGGGGACCATTCCATTCAGAGTCACGACGGGCCAGGTAATCATTCACCGTTACAATGTGAACACCTTGTCCGGCCAGTGCATTGAGATAAGCCGGCAGGGTAGATACCAGGGTTTTACCTTCACCCGTTGCCATTTCGGCAATTTTACCCTGATGTAATACCGTACCACCGATCAGCTGTACGTCATAATGCACCATGTTCCAGGTAACCCGGCTGCCAGCTGCATTCCAGCTGTTTTGCCAGATCGCCTTATTTCCTTCGATGCTCACATAATCTCCTTTCAGCGCAAGCTGACGGTCGAGATCTGTGGCGGTTACTGTCAGTGTGGCGTTATTTGTTAACCGGCGGGCTGTTTCTTTTACAACAGCAAAAGCCTGTGGCAGCAGTTCTTTCAACACTACTTCCAATTGCTTGTCCCGGTCTTTTTTAAGTAAATCTATTTCCTGGTATATCGTATCCTTTTCAGTTACGTCCTCAGCTGAGTCAGCAGCAGCCTGCTTTTCCGCTATTTCTTTATCAATAGCGGCGAGATGTTCGGCGATACGTCCGCGGAACTCCTGCGTTTTATTACGCAGCTCATCAATTGGCAGGGATTGCAGTTTTTCGTACTCCTCATTAATCTGCTGCACCACCGGAGAGATGGATTTTATATCCCTTTCTGATTTATTCCCTCCAAATAGCTTTGATAAAAAACCTAACATGTTAAATGTTTAATTACGAATTACGATTTCTATTTATTGTAACCTATCCTGCTGAGCTTATATTTCCCCGCATTACCAGCTGTGGCACTTAGGCTGCGCTGCGGGCCTGGTCAGCCGGATAAACGGCATTCAGGTTACTCAAATATTGTGCTTGTAAAGAAGAACTGTCAAGGTGTCAGTTTTACAGCGCTTCCGGGCAAGGCCTGTAAAAGTAGGAATAAATTTGGGGATTTAACGGGGATTTTGAAGGGATTTTGCAATTTCCGGAATTCAATTAACATATCTATAATATTTACTGCGAACATACTGCTACCGGACTTCCAAGAGGAAAATTTTAAGCCGGTGTTATGACAACTAACCCCAGGCATTCATCCTCCTTACCAACGAATACACCCGGTGCTGATTTTTTGACATCTTTTCATTGCGGATACCTGGTTAACATTTTCCGCTGATAAATTGAATCGGTACAGAAGTGAATAAAGTATCAGGATAGGAGAAAATATCAATGCTCGCGAACGCCCCTGTTATGGCCGTTTCCGGGAATTTAAAGCCGGCTGCAGGCGCCAACCGTTTATCCTGAAATACAACCGCCCGGACACCACCTTTAACCCTTTATTGATGATGCAAAACAGCTGCTCATACCTCCGGGATAAAATTTTCATAAAAAATAGGTGTTATCCATACAAAAAGATGGAAATATGCAAATACTTTTTATAAATTTAAAGGTTTAATAGCCGTTTTTAACTTTTACACAAATATCCACGTTTATGGCAAATGTAATACAGCCACAAAAACTGTTCGTAGCCAGCTGCATGGCGCTGCTGGTGACATCGTTATCTTTTGGAATCCGCGCCGGCATCTTAGGTGGCCTTGGTGTTGAGTTCCATCTGGATACAAAGCAATTGAGCATTATTGCCGGAACTGCTTTCTGGGGCTTTCCCCTGGCAGTGGTAATAGGAGGTTTTATAGTAGATGTAATAGGCATGAAAAGATTGCTGCTGGCAGCTTTCATCCTGCATTTGCTTGGTATCGTGTTAACAGTTTTTGCTTCCGGTTTCTGGTCCCTGTTTATTTCCACCCTGTTTATCGGCATGGCCAACGGTACGGTGGAAGCAGCCTGTAACCCGCTGGTAGCCACTATTTTCCCGGATAATAAAACCACTAAATTAAACCATTTCCACCTGTGGTTCCCCGGTGGTATTGTGGTAGGTACCCTGCTGGTATTTTTGCTGTCGAAGCTGGGTCTTAGCTGGCAATTGCAGGTAGCCACCATGATCATCCCTACTCTTATCTATGGTTATCTCTTTTTGAAACTTGATTTCCCTGTAACAGAAAGGGTAGCATCAGGTGTTTCTTCTGCCCAGATGTACAAATCAGTATTAAGTCCTTTGTTTATCGTGATGTTTATCCTGATGTTTGGTACTGCCATCACAGAACTCTTTACCGGTCAGTGGATAGAAGTATTGTTAAAGAATGTAACCGAGAATTCTATTCTGATCCTGGCATTAACAGCCGGTGTGCAAACATTGGGCAGGGGTGTTGCCGGACCAGTGGTACATAAAATATCACCTACCGGTGTGTTACTTTTTTCTGCGATCTTTTCTGCTTTGGGTTTATATTTACTTTCCCATGTATCCGGTAACATGATCTTTGTGGCCGCCTTTATTTTTGGTATGGGCGTTACTTATTTCTGGCCTACCATGCTGGGTTTTGTATCAGAAAATATTCCCCAGTCAGGTGCATTGGGTATGAACCTGATGGGCGGTGCAGGTATGTTTGCCGTATCTGTTTACATGTATTTCATGGGTGGTTTTTATGACAGCATTATCGTAAAACAACTGCCTGCCGGCGCATCACTGGATGCTTACCGTTCTGCGGCGCCGGGTAGTACAGAAGCTACCGCCTTCAGCCAGGCTACCGCAGTGGCCGGCCCCGAAATCATCAATGCCACACTGGTAATCCCCGTTGCCCTGATCGTGGCTTTTGCAGGACTCTTTATTTATATGCGCGGCCGTAAAAAATCGCAGCTTCAAAACGCACAGGTTCAAACCGTATAACTTATAAACGATAATTGTAAATATGACACGGAAACTAAGAATGGGAATGATAGGAGGCGGGAAAGACGCCTTCATTGGTGCAATCCACCGTATTGCAGCCAATATGGACGGACTGGTTGAGCTGGTGGCGGGCGCCCTCAGCATCAATAACGACATTGCAGTAGAATCAGGTAAAATGCTGTTCCTCGATCCGGAGCGTACTTATCTCGATTTCAAAACCATGCTGGAGAAAGAAGCAAAGATGCCGGCAGATAAGCGCCTGGACTTTGTAACCATCGTTACACCCAACTTTGCGCACTTTGAACCGGCGATGATGGCGCTGGATCTTGGTTTCAATGTAGTTATAGAAAAGCCCATCACTTTTTCACTCGACGAGGCCAAACAATTAGAAGCAAAAGTTGCCGCTACCGGTCTAACGCTGTTACTCACACATACCTACACCGGTTATCCGATGGTAAAACAAGCCAAACAGATGGTGAAAGACGGTGCACTCGGCAAGATCCGTAAAGTATGGGTAGAATATCCGCAGGGATGGTTGAGCAAAATGAGCGAAAGAGAAGGTAACGCACAGGCAGCGTGGAGAACAGATCCTAAAAAATCAGGCAAGAGCGGTTGTATGGGCGATATCGGTACCCACGCAGCTAACCTGGCAGAATATATTACCGGTGCAAAAATTGAAAAGCTCTGCGCTGATCTGAATATCATGGTACCCGGTCGCGCACTGGACGACGACGGCGCCGTACTGCTCCGCTTCGACAATGGCGCTGCCGGCGTGCTGATGGCATCACAGGTGGCTGCCGGTGAAGAAAACGCATTGAAGATCCGTGTATACGGAGAAAAAGGCGGTCTTGAATGGGCACAGCAGGAACCTAATACCCTCCTCGTAAAATGGCTGGATAAACCTACTGAAATCTATCGCGCAGGCGGTGGCTACTCCTTCCAGTCGAGCTACATGACACACAATACCCGTACACCGGGCGGGCATCCGGAAGGATACCTGGAAGCATTCGGTAACCTGTACCGTAACTTCGCACAAACTTTATCAGCAAAAATTGACGGCGTACAACCATCTCCTGAATCCCTGGATTTCCCGGGTACAGCAGAAGGCGTTCGCGGTATGGCATTTATCGATAACGTAGTACGTTCTTCCCAGAGCGATGCTAAATGGACAAATTTCGAGATATAGTATTTCATCACTAGAACGAGCGTATGAAAACGATAAAAGGACCCGGTATTTTCCTGGCGCAATTCATGGGAGATGAAGCGCCTTTCAATAATCTGAAAACCATCTGTGAGTGGGCGGCTTCCATTGGTTTCAAAGGCGTACAGATCCCTTCCTGGGATGCCCGCCTGATAGACCTGCAGAAAGCTGCGGAAAGCAAAACCTATGCAGATGAAATCAAAGGGATTGTAAATGCAGCAGGACTGGAAATCACAGAGCTGAGCACGCATCTGCAGGGACAATTGGTTGCAGTGAATCCTGCTTTCTCCGAGATGTTCGACGGATTTGCGCCTGCACAATACCATAATAACATTAACGCACGTACAGAATGGGCGGTGAACCAGCTGAAATATGCGGCTAAAGCCAGCCGTAACCTGGGCCTCAATGTCCACGCTACTTTCAGCGGCGCACTGTTATGGGCGCCTGCCATGTATCCGTGGCCACAGCGTCCGGCCGGACTGGTGGAAACAGGCTTTGCGGAACTCGCCAAACGCTGGCTCCCTATCCTCAATGAATTTGATGCCAACGGAGTAGACGTGTGCTATGAAATTCATCCGGGAGAAGACCTGCATGACGGTATTACCTTTGAGCGCTTCCTGGAAGCCACCGGTAACCACACCCGCGCCAACCTGCTCTACGATCCGAGCCATCTGCTGTTGCAGTGCCTCGACTACCTGGAGTATATCGATATTTACCACGAAAGGATTAAAGCATTCCACGTAAAAGATGCGGAATTCAATCCTACCGGACGCTCCGGCGTTTATGGCGGATACCAGTCGTGGATTAATCGTCCGGGACGTTTCCGTTCCCTTGGCGACGGACAGGTTGACTTTAAATCCATCTTCAGTAAAATGGCACAATACGATTATGCCGGTTGGGCCGTTATGGAGTGGGAATGTTGTATTAAACATCCGGAAGATGGTGCCAAAGAAGGTGCGCCATTTATCAAGGATCATATCATCCGTGTTACCGAAAAAGCATTTGATGACTTTGCAGGCGCCGGCACAGATGATGCATTCAACAAAAGAATATTAGGCATTTAATTGAATTATCCACTAATCGTTCGTAAACAATAACCAAATAAAAAAATAAAAAAATGAGAAAGAGATATCTGGCGCCGCTAGTATTAAGTGCTTTATTCTTTGCAGCTTGCGGAGGAGGAGAGAAAAAAACAGAGAATGCTGACAGCGTTAGCACTCATGAAAGCCCAGCAGCAGATACTTCCATGGTATCCCCCAGCGCCAGCAAACCTGTTAGTAAAGGTGAAACCCTGATGGCGCAGAGTGATTGCAAAACCTGCCACAAAGAAGAAATGAAAGTGGTAGGACCAGCCCTGAAAGATATTGCAGGCAAGTATCCTAACACACCTGAAAATGTGGATAAACTGGCTGACAAAGTAATCAAAGGTGGTTCAGGAAACTGGGGCGAAGTAGCGATGTTACCGCATCCACAGGTTTCAAAAGAAGATGCCAAAGAAATGGTAAGCTATATCTTGTCTATCGGCAAGTAATGGTGATTCTATCATAAAACTCAATCATCCGGAATGAAAAAATTAATCATGGGCGCCCTGACAGTAGCCGCCGTTCTTGGCACTACCGTGGTGAAAGCCCAGAAGTTAAATACCCTGTCGGCCAAAGAAAAGAAACAAGGCTGGGTGCTGTTGTTCGACGGCACTTCTACCAAAGGCTGGCACTCTTACCTGCAATCATCTGCGAGCCCGGCATGGGGTGTAGCGGATGGAGCGATTGGCCTGAACCAGGAGGCGAAAAAGAAAGGTGCACCAGGTGGCGACCTCGTTACCGACGCAGAATATGAAAACTATGAACTGAGCTACGAATGGAAAATTTCTCCGGGTGGCAACAGCGGTTTGATTTTCAGCGTTCACGAAGATCCGTCTTTAAGCCAGACCTACCTGTCTGGTCCTGAAATGCAGGTGATCGATGATGCAGGCCACCCCGATGGGAAAAACCCCAAACATAATGCGGGTGAATTGTACGATCTCATCAAAGCATCTACCAGGCCGGCAAAACCGGTAGGTGAATGGAACTCCGCCAAATTAAGCAAGAAAGACGGTCACCTGACCCTTTGGCTGAATGGCGTAAAAACTGCCGAAACTACCATGGGCACGCCTGAATGGGATGCGCTGATCGCTAAAAGCAAATTCCACGACTGGAAAGCATTTGGCAAATATCCAAAAGGACATATCGCCCTGCAGGATCATGGCGATGATGTATGGTACCGTAATATCAAAATAAGAGTTCTTTAATATAAGCGAAAAGCGGCAAGCAAAAAGCAGAAAGCTATTGTAGCGAAGATATAGGCATCAGCAGATATCCGTTCACCTCCGCTACAAAAGTTTTCTGCTTTTTGCTTTCCGCTTGTCCGCCTTTTTTCATTTTTCTATTCCCACGTAACACAAGATGAAAGCATTAACCGCATTTATTACACTCCTGTTCCTTGCCGGCGCCATTTCCGTTCAGGCAAAGAACAAACACAAGGCGAAAAGAGTTTTGGTATTCTCCAAAACAACAGGTTTCCGCCACGATTGCATTCCCGCTGCTAAAACAGCCATCATGCAACTCGGAAAAGAAAATGGTTTTGAGGTAGACACTACCGAAGATGCCAGCGCCTTTACATCCGCCAACCTGAAAAAATATGCAGCCGTTATTTTCAGCTGCACCACCGGCGATGTACTCGACAGCGCACAGCAGGTAGCCTTTGAAAACTATATCCACAAAGGCGGCGCCTGGATGGGTATACATGCAGCTACCGATACGGAATACGACTGGCCCTGGTATAACAAACTGGCCGGCGCCTGGTTCCTCAGCCATCCTCACCAGCAAACGGCAACGCTGAAAGTAGTGGACCACAACCATCCCGCTACCAAAGACCTGCCGGACGAATGGATCCGTAAAGACGAATGGTACAACTTCAAAGACCTCAACCCCGATGTACACGTGCTGATCAAAATCGATGAAACCAGCTACACCGGCGGAAAAAATGGTGATAACCATCCTATGTGCTGGTATCATAATTTTGAAGGAGGCCGTGCCTTTTATACTGAAATGGGCCACGTGAAAGAAGCATACCAGGATCCCGTATATCTGAAACATTTGCTCGGCGGCATTGAATATGCTATCGGCAACTGGAAACCCAAAAACTAATCCGATATAATGAAACATACTATCAGACTCATTTTGCTGCTCGCCCTCGTGGGCATAGCAGCCTGTAAAAAAACCCGCCCCGGTAAACCCAGGGTGCTGGTATTTACCAAAACCGCCGGTTTCCAGCATTCCTCCATTCCTGCCGGCATCGCAGCCGTACAGAAACTGGGTACCGAAAACGGCTTCGAAGTGGATACTACCACCGATGCCGGCAAATTCAATGAGGATACACTCCAGGCCTATTCTGCCGTTATCTTCCTGAACACCACAGGCGATGTACTCAACAACTACCAGGAAGCCGATTTCGAAAGATATATACAGGCAGGCGGTGGCTATGTTGGGGTACACGCCGCAGCAGACACCGAGTATGAATGGGGCTGGTATAACCACCTCGCAGGCGCCTGGTTCCAGAACCATCCTCCCGGCGTTCACAAAGCTATAGTTGATGTAATCGTAAAATCATTCCCCGCTACTGAAGGACTCCCCGAAAAATGGGAACATACTGACGAGTGGTATAACTACAGGAACGTGGATACTACCACCACCGTACTGTTGAAATTAGATGAAAAATCTTACCAGGGTGGTACCATGAACGGTAATCATCCTATCAGCTGGTATCATGACTACGACGGTGGCCGTGCCTTCTATACCGGGCTCGGACATACGGAAGAATCATACACCGACAGCCTGTTCCTGAAACACCTGGCCGGCGGTATCAAATACGCTATCGGCAAAAACCAGGTACTGGATTACAGCCTGGCCAAAACCCTGCGCGTACCGGAAGAAGACCGTTTTACCAAAAATATGCTGGTATCCGGCGAGTTCTTTGAACCTACCGAAATGGCTATTCTTCCAAACCTCGATATCCTCGTGGCACAACGTCGCGGAGAACTGATGATATACAACAACGCAGAAAAGAAACTGTCGCAGGCCGGCTTCCTGAAAGTATATTATCATACCGATGCCCCTAAAGTCAATGCAGAAGAAGGATTCATCGGCCTGGCCGCTGACCCCGACTTTAAAAACAATCACTACATCTACGCGATGTATTCACCGGTAGATACTTCCGTAAACCGTTTGTCACGTTTCAAATTTGAAAATAACAAACTGGATATGGCGTCTGAAAAAGTAATCCTGCAGTTCTACTCCCAACGCGATATCTGCTGCCATACCGGCGGTTCTATTGCCTTCGGACCAGGCGGACTGCTGTACCTGTCTACCGGCGACAACACCACGCCATTTGACGAACCAGGACAGAAATATGTGAGCAAAGGTTACGGTCCTACGGATGACCGTCCCGGTCACCTGCAGTACGATGATCTCCGTGGTTCCGCCAACACCAACGATTTGCGCGGAAAAATCCTGCGCATCAAGGTAGAAGCAGATGGTTCTTACACCATTCCTGATGGTAACCTGTTCCCCAAAGGCACCAAAAATACACGCCCTGAAATTTATGCGATGGGTACCCGTAATCCTTACAGGATGTCGGTTGACCAGAAAACCGGTTACGTGTATTGGGGAGAAGTAGGGCCGGATGCCAATAACGACGACTCTACCCGCGGACCCAGAGGCTACGATGAAGTAAACCAGGCCAAGAAACCAGGCTTCTTCGGTTACCCGATGTTTATCGCCAACAACAAACCTTACCGCAAATACAACTACGAAACAGGCGAAAGCGGCCCTTATTACGATCCGCTGAAACCGCTCAATGAATCGCGCAACAATACTGGTCTGAAAGAATTGCCACCAGCAACTTCTGCGTTCATCTGGTATCCTTATGCCAAATCAGAAGAGTTCCCGATTGTAGGCAGCGGTGGCCGTAATGCAGAAGCAGGACCGGTTTACTACAGCGAGTTCTATCCAAAGGAAACCCGTTTCCCTGAATACTATAACAACAAACTGTTTATCTACGACTGGATACGCGGCTGGGTGATGGCGGTGACCATGGATAAAAACGGCGACTTCTCCAAAATGGAAAGGTTTATGCCTAACACCAAGCTGAATGCACCCATCGATATGGAAATGGGCCCGGATGGCCGTTTGTATATCCTCGAATATGGTAACGGATGGTTTAGTAAAAATGCGGACGCAGGCCTCTCCCGGATCGATTTCAACGGTGGTAACCGTGCACCGGTAGCGAAGATCCATGCAGACCGTTTAACCGGCGGATTGCCCTTTAAAATAAAAATAAGCGCAGAAGGATCTGTTGACCCCGACGGCGATAAGCTTACTTATCTCTGGAACTTTGGTAACGGCACCAAAAAAGAAACCACGGAGCCAACCGTTGAATACAGCTACAGCACCGCCGGCGAATACCAGGTGTTTGTAGAAGTAGCGGATGACAAAGGCCTCAAAACCAAAAGTAAATCCCTTGATGTTTACGCAGGTAACGAAACCCCTGATGTAAAAATCAATATCAGCGGTAACCAGATGTTCTACTTCCCCGGCAAACCCGTGCAATACACGGTGAGCATTACCGATAAGGAAGATGGTAATTCTGCCGATGGAAAACTTGATGCCAACAACATATTTGTAAAGGCCGATTATATCCAGGGACGTGATAAAGCAGGTGCGCCACAAGGCCACCAGATCATCACAGGCGCTATTGCAGGTAAAAACATCATGGAAGTATCCGATTGTAAAACCTGTCATAAGCCGGATGAAAAATCTATCGGGCCTTCCTTCAAACAGATAGCAGAAAAGTATAAGAGCGATCCTGCTGCACCTGAAACGCTGGCTAAGAAAATCATCAGCGGCGGTGGTGGCGTATGGGGAGAAACGGCCATGTCTGCACACCCTGGCATTTCTTTAGGTGAAGCCAAACAACTGGTAGAATATATCTATTCTATTGGTGGTGCTGCACCAAAAGTAACTTCCCTGCCGGTTAACGGTAATATCAGTCCAACCATGGGCGGTGAAGCCAAAGACAATGGCGTGCTTTACATGCTGGCCAGCTACACCGATAAAGGTGGCCCTGGTATCAAGCCTATCACCGGTACTGCGCAAACAGAGCTGATCAGCCCTGTACTGCCGGCAGCTGATTATAGCAAAGCAGACGGCGTATCTACTTTCGCGGTGGATGGTATGAAATTCCTCATTCCTTCCAACGCATCCGGCTGGGTGGTTTACAATAAACTGGACCTTACAGATGTAAATGGCATAGAGCTTACCTACATGGTACAGGAAACACCACAGCAAGGTTACGTAGTGGAAGCATTCCTCGATGATGCCAACGGCACCCGTTTGGGTGAAGTGACCATCGGGCCGGGCGCAGCTCCGAAAGCTGCCAACAAGGTGAACTTCAATTTCACCCCGGTAGCAGACGGAAAGAAACATAATCTTTATTTCCGTTTCAAAGCCACAGATGCTACACAGAAAGTACAGTTAGGAATCCTTTCCTTTACACTGCATACATAATAACACGTTTGCATCTCAATAAAAAAGGTGGTCCGTTTCCCGGACCACCTTTTTTATTTTTAGTTGGCATCCCACCACAACCGGTCGTTTTGCGTCACCTGCTGATCAGCCTGGGGATTAGTCAGCAGCTCATTAGCCGGATAAGGCCACCTGCGTGGAATTGCTTTTACTATTTCATCCTGGTAAGGCTTCAGTAGCGGATAACCGGTCCGTCTCCAGTCGTTGTATATTTCGGGAGAAAGAAAACCAGCCACATACTTCTCTGTAATGATCTGGGCCAGGGCATTCGCAGCAGTTAATGCCGGCCTCGAGGTGATATAAGTTTGTACTGCATTTCCGGTAATACCCAGCATATTCATATGCGCTTCTATGGCCGAAGCATATACAGGAGCCGCTGCCGCCGCACCTTGTTTGATAAAAGTGGCCTCGGCTTTTATAAATAACGCTTCTGCATAGGTAGCCAGGTAAAGACTCGCATCTGCACCGGCGTAAAATTTACTGACAACGGAAAACGAGTCCGGATCAGCTGCAGGTATAGCGCCTACTCTTCTTCCGGCATAATTACCTTTATTACCTTTGGTAGCAAAAACAGGTAAACGCGGATCCTTTCTTGCCATCAGCGAATCAATAAACGACTGGGCCATTACCACACCGCCGGAAGCTTCACCGGTATTCATATACCAGGGATTCTCTGCCTGTCCGCTGCCGGGATAAGCTATCAATGCATTGTCGTTATTGCCCGTAAAGCCATGCTGTATGGCCAACAGGGCTTTATCCGCCTGTTGTGCAGCAGTATATCCCGAAGCTTTGGTTAAACGCAGGTAATACCGGGCTTTAAGCGTATATACAAATTTTTTCCACTGCTCCATATCCCCGTTGTAGATATAATCATCATTACCCGGCTTTACTTTGCTTTCCGGCTGTTCCAGGTAATAAAGCGCGCTGTCGAGCATGCCCTGGATGGTATTGTATACGGCCTCCTGTTTATCGTACGCCGGCTGCATCACTGCGGGTATTTTAAATGCCTGTGAATAAGGCACATTCCCCCACAGATCGGCAGCTATGGCCAGGTTATAGGCAAACAATGTTTTACCGATAGCTGCATATTCGTTGTGGTGCAGTTGCTCCGCCTGGTTAATCATCATATTCAGATTCTGGAAAACATTGGGATACAGGTAGTAGTTCCAGGTATTGTTCGCATCTACCGGTGTAATGGTATAGGATTCCAGGCTGGGAGAAGCCTGGTTGAGCGACAACTGCTGCATCCAGTAAGCGGTAACCGTTCCGTAGAATCCCCCGGTTATATTAGTACTGGTGGTAATTTCCACGGGAGCCAATATCTGCGCTTCCTTTACCTGCAATGGATTATTCGGATCTGTATTTACATCCAGGAATTTTTTACAGCCGGTTCCCAGTAAAGTGCTCCCAGCTACCAGGATCATTATCGTTATTTTTTTCATGTTGTACGCTTTAATACTGTTTTAGAACATCATCTTTACACCAGCAATAATACTCCTGTTGGAAGGCACGGGAAAGTTGGAAAACCCTTGCCCGTTGCCACTTCCATTCAGGCTTACTTCGGGGTCAGATCCGGTGTAGTTTTTATGCAGGATGAAATTGGTACCTGTGAGCGTGATTACAGCCGATTTAAAAAAGGAATTTTTCAATACGCCGGCGCCGAAGTTATAACCCAGCGATACCTGGCGTAATTTGAGGTAAGACCCATCTTCCACACTATTTTCATCCGCCGCAGAATAATAAGATTTATAATAGTTTTCATCCAGTACAATCGCTTTTGCATTTGGTGCATTGGTCTTTTCATTTACTCCCTGCAACACTACGCTGCTACCCCTGTTCCCGGTTCCTTTGGCAGTGCCATAGTAGAAAAGAGAACCGTTATCCAGGTTAATAACATCACCACCATGTTTATGATCCAGCACAAAAGAGAACGTAAATCCTTTGTAATTTAATTGGCTGGTAATTCCGCCTGTCCATTTGGGAGTAGAATTGCCGATAGGTCCGAAATCGGTGCTCACGATCGGGTAGCCATTGTCTGTAAGCACCAGCTGATGCTGATCATTACGTACATAATGATCCCCGTAAATAACGCCATACGGCTGATTGGCGTAAGCAAAGATCCCGGGATTGGTAAACCCTGCCAATTGTATATAGGAAACCCCATTTGCGAGGTTTAATACCTTGTTGTTAATTTTCGTATAGTTGACACCGATAGTCCATGTAGTATGCTTTGTTTTCACTGGTGTAAAGCCCAGTGTCACCTCTATCCCTTTATTCAGCATATCGCCGGCATTGAGAGAAGCGGCATTGAAACCGGTAGCAGCAGAAATGGGCGATCCGGGTGTTAACAAGTCGCTGCTTCGTTTGCTGAACCAGGACACTTCAAGCGAAGCCCGGTTCTGGAACCACTTTGTTTCAAGTCCCACTTCAAATTCTTTCAGGGTTTCATTTTTTAAAGGGAACCCATAAGTGGTAGTCAGTGCATACCCGTTTTCTCCACGGAAAGGAAACGCAACATTGCCTACGCTGGCCTGGTACCAGGAGTTACTCAGGGAGTAAGGCGATACGTTATCGTTACCCACCATGGAATACGATGCCCTTACTTTACCAAAATTCAACACCGGGTTCGCCTGCATATGCAGCGCCTCTGTAAAAATAAACCCGCCACTCACTGATCCGTAGGGGTAAAACTGGTTATCGCGCGACAACACAGAAGTGCCATCATAGCGGCCGGTCAGTGCCAGTGTGAGCATCCGTTTGTATTCCAGGTTAGCCTGTCCGTAAAAGCCTACTTTGCGGTACCTGTAATAACTATAGTTAGAAGATACCTTGGAGGCATTACCGATATTATAAAGTTTATCAACAGATAAACCTACCCCCTGCACAAAAGAGTAGTCATTATAGTTACTGAAGATATTATTTCCGAGGAGGATATTTCCCATCCAGTTCTCGTTAAACTCTTTCCTGGCTTCCACCATCAGGTCATTGTTGAATTGCTGGAACTTAATATTACGTTGATATACCTGACCAGTTATTGGCGTAGGACCTGTATTGCCCCATCCAATGGCGCCCGGCGCTTCATGATAGCCGGTAGTATTTACATACATATCCGCCCCCAACCGCTCTATGATGGTTAGCCATGGCAAAGGGTTATAGCTGAGCGTAACCACCGGTATGATGCGGTTGTTCTTATCCTGTAAACCGGTATTATCCAGTATCCAGTATGGGTTATTACGCGCGGCCCGGAACAAACGTTGTGAACCATCCTCATTCACCGAAGGGTGCGGATCCCAGGAAATAGGCGCCCCGTAGACCGTCCATAATGGATTCACAAAATTATTTCCCTCCAGGTAGCGATGATTGTTCGACTGGATATAATTAAACTGGGTGGTTAGCTGCAGGTTGCTCAGCAGCTTCACACCATACCGGGCAAACAATGAATGCCTGGAATAATCGGTATTAGGAATTGTACCGGTCGTTTTCAGGTAAGAATAAGATACCAGGTAATTTGATTTATCAGAATAACCGCTTACGCTGATATTGTTATCAGACGTATGTCCTGTTTTGAAAAACTCTTTAGCAGGATTATGTTTTTTTACCGGTACCCCATTTACTTTTAAAGTATCGATCAATGGTCCCCAGGAAGAGGAACTAACACCGCCGTTGTTGCCATCTACATAAACACCTCCGGTACCCTGTGCATATTTATCCTGCAGCTCCGGAAGTATGGCGTTCTGAAAAGAGTAGCTACTGCTGAAAGTTACAGCAGGCTTATCTTTGACGCCCGCGCCGGCGCCATTTTTTGTAGTGATAATAACGGCGCCCCTGGCCGCAGCGGCGCCATACAAAGCTGTTGCTGCAGCGCCTTTCAGCACCGAAATACTTTCAATAATATTAGGATCTATATCACTGGCCCTGTTGGCAGTACCGCCGGAATACTCCGGCCTATTAGGATTGCCGGCTTCTGTATTATCCATCGGAATACCATCCACTACAAACAATGCCTGGTTGTTACCTACCAGCGAAGTATTCCCACGGATCACAATCCTGGCGGAGCTTCCGGGGATACCGCTTGAATTCCCGATTTGAACACCGGCTACTTTTCCCGCCAATGCATTCACCACGTTATCCTGTTTGGCCTCTGTCAGTGTGGCGCCTTTTATTTCCTGTACGCTGTAGGTAAGCATACGTTTGTCACGCCTGATACCAAGTGCCGTTACCACCACTTCGTTAATATTCCTGGAATTATCCGGCAAAGAAATGATCAGGGGAACTGCACTGCCGGCCTTTACAGTCGTGGTTGAATATCCCATTGCTCCAACGAGCAGGATATCTCCGTCTTTCGCGCTGATTTTGAAGGTGCCATCTGCGGCGGCCACCACACCGGTATTGCGTCCTTGTACGTGAATAGATGCACCTGGGATGGCCGCACCTTGTTTGTCCACCACCTTCCCCGAAATAGTGGGTGATTGGGCGTAGGCAAAAGCTACCGCTAACAGCAGCCATGCTGCCATTGCAATTGTTTTTTTCATAAGAGTAGAATTTGTTGAGATTAAACAGGTGGCATCAGGTTTGCAAACGCGTGCCAGCCCACGTTGTAGACAACGCAGTAAAACGATTATTTAATAATGTAAAAGATTTTGTGTCTGATAAATTTTAGTTGCCTTTCAGCAGGTTCATAACATTGTTTTGGCTCGATATGCCACGCATACCCGGGTCCACCATACTTCCAGCCGAAGTACAGACAGATAGATTATGTTTGATATAAAAGTAAAATTAGGTCACATTCCCCGATGTGGTCACACCAGAATTAACCACTTATATGCAAATATTAACCACGCAGTAAATTGAGTTAATGTACGCGTATTACCAGTTACCAACCCGGTAATTCCGGATCTGAAACTGTTCTTCAAAGCCCATCTTCAGGTAAATACCTTTTCCCATTTTTGACGCCTGCAAAGTGGAGTAGGTTGCATTAAGACCAATCGCCTCGTTGAGTATATACCCCATAATTTCACGGGCAAGACCCTTGTTGCGCATTTCAGGAGTTATTCCTACACCATGTATACCTGCAATACCATCCCTGCAATGTAAAATAGCTGTTCCGGCGGGTATGCCGTTATAATAAGCCAGGTAAAAACGCAGATCATTACAGGTGTTCATTAAAATATGCGCGCCAATTGTATACCCAAAAGCCTGCGGGTACAATGTAGCCCATAACTCAGCCTGTGTTGTATCAGCTACCCGTATATATGTCAAACTGTTTTCCACACTAAAAGGTTGCTCCAGCTTTATAGACATTCCGGCCTGTTCATATGCCAGTATGCCACCCTTTGCAGCGATATATTCATCGGCGCCACTGTTATGGATATCAAAATAAGGAATGGTTGCTTTTCTTTCTCCAATCACCTCCAGTGCTTCATCCAATGCATCCGGTGTAACATCATGCTTAAACCACAGGCGGTTAGGCCAATCTGAATTTTCTATGCGACAATAACTAAACAGGGGGCAGCCCACATATCCATTGAATGGCGTGCCGGCGGTTTTCCACAGGGAAATGAGATTGTCGAGGTTTGCTTTTATAATATCAGGCATATATAATATCGGGTATAATAACAGAAGTGCTTAAATAAGGATCACAATGTAGGATTTATCTGATTTCAAATAATGAGGGTTGTTATTTCCTTATTACAAAAAAAGGCTGCTTCCTTTAGTGGAAGCAGCCCCTTGCAACAATCGGTGCTGGTTATTTTTTAGGTTTGGCGCCCATATAAAAGGTGAGTGTTCCGCCATTCATGATATCTGCATGAGTAATATACAGACGGTTCAATGGAACGCCATTCAGCTGTACTTTTTGTACATACACGTTTTTATCGCCTTGGTTTTTCACATCTACCATAAATGTTTTCCCGTTTTCCAGCTGCAGGGTGGCCTTGTCAATGGCAGGGCTTCCCAGCGAATACTGGTCGGCACCCGGGCATACGGGATAAAAGCCCAGGGTGGTGAAAATGTACCATGCGCTCATTTGTCCACAGTCGTCGTTACCTCCCAGGCCATCAGGACCGGGATGATACATCTTTTTCAGGATCATGCGCACACGTTCCTGCGTTTTCCACGGATAGCCGGTCCAGTTATACAGGTAGGCTACATGGTGCGAAGGTTCGTTACCATGTACATAGTTACCGATGATGCCGTCGCGGGTAATATCTTCCGTTTCAGCAAAATATTTATCGGGCAGTTCCATAGTAAACAGTGAATCAAGATGCGCGGTAAATTGTTTTTTTCCACCCATCATAGCAATCATGTCATCGGGGTTATGCGGCACATATAAGCTGTAGTTCCAGGCATTACCTTCAATAAAGCCCTGGTCGTGCGTTTGTAGCGCATCAAAGCTGGCTTTAAAACTCCCATCGTTCAGTTTGGGACGCATAAAACCAGTGTTGCTGTCATATACATTTTTATAGTTGCCGGAACGTTTGATGAATTCTTCATAAATATCCGTTCTGCCCAATTTCTTTGCTACCTGTGCAATACACCAGTCATCGTACGCATATTCCAATACTTTCGAAACGGAAGAGCCATTTTTATCTTCCGGTATATAGCCACGATCTATATAATATTCCAGGCCATCATAGCTGCGATGACGGGCAGTGGTTACGCAGGCGTCGAGCGCCTTGTTGATGTCGAACGGCGCATTGCCTTTCATAATGGCATCTGCGATAACGGATACGCTGTGATAGCCGATCATACACCAATTTTCATTTGCGTAGTGCGCCCAGATGGGGAGCATATGCTGCGCGCTTTGTTCATAGTGGCTCAGCATGGACTGAATCATATCGGCGTTGCGTTTGGGCTGGATCACGTTAAACAGCGGATGCAGTGCACGATACGTATCCCAAAGAGAGAAGGTAGTATAATTCGTATATCCGTTGGCGGTATGAATGTTCATATCCAGTCCACGGTATTGCCCATCCACATCCATATAGGTGGTTGGATTAATGAAGGCATGATACATGGCGGTATAGAAGTTCTCTTTCTCTTCTTTGCTGCCGGATTCAATATGTATTTTATTGAGTTCCTTTGTCCAGAGTGCTTGTCCGTCGCGTTTTACCTGTTCAAAGTCCCAGCCAGGAATTTCTTCCCGCAGGTTTTTCAGCGCGCCTTCTGTACTAACGGGCGACAGCGCGAGTTTTATTTTGATCTTTTCGCCCGGCGTTGTATTAAAATCGAAATAAGCGCGGATCTGCCGGCCGGCCATTTCAGGAAAATTCTTTGACTGGTCAAATTTTCTCCAGAAGCCCTTGTATACATCTTTTGCATTATTTTGCTGTCCGTATTGTACAAATGGTTTGGAGAATACCATAGCAAAATATTCTATTCTCGTACGTGCCCAACCGTTAGTTTGGCGGAACCCTGTGATCAGGGTATCATTTTCCACCCTTATAAAGGTCCACACGTTTTTGTTGTCGTAATTGTAGAGGCCCGACATCATATCCAGGATGATATGTGCCTGCCCCGTGCCGGGAAAAGTATACTGATGAAACCCAACGCGGTTGCTGGCGGTGAGTTCTGCCAGGATATTATCATCTTCAAGCTTTACTTTATAGTAAGCAGGTTCCGCTACTTCCGTGCTATGCGAAAAAGCTGAACGATAGCCACTTTCGGGGTGATCTGCGGTACCGGGGTTTAGCTGTAACCGGCCAACAGCAGGCATAATTAAAAAATCGCCGAGGTCGGAGTGACCGGTACCACTGAAATGGGTATGACTAAAACCAACTATGGTTTTATCCTCATACTGATACCCGGCGCAGTATTTATATACGTCGGGGTTATACTTCCCATTCATTTCGTAGGGAATGGTATCTGTTTCCGGGCTGAGCTGCACCATTCCAAAAGGCACCGTAGCACCGGGATAGGTGTGTCCCATTCTTTGTGTGCCGGTGATCGGCTTCACATATTGTATAACATTTTCCTGTGCCATTGCAGACACAGCAGAGAGAAGAAAGGCGGATAATAAAATTTTTCTCATATGGTCAGATTTAAACAATGAGCTTTTGGCGTTCTCCGTACGTATCCGCTGCATTTACTATTCGCTTACTATTCGCTGCATTTGTTAACAGCTAATGCCTAAAAGCTAGAAGAAATACCTCCCGAAGAGTCGGGAGGAAATATTTCAGTGAACAATGAAAAATCGTTTACAGGCTATTTGTTCGCCATTGGTGAATAAGAATATGGGAAAGCAGCAGGTGCAGCTCCCCTTGATTTCTCAGGAGTAGCGCCCATTCTGAATTCCAGGGTACCGCCTTTTTGCAGGTCCTGGTGACTGATCCAGTTCCTGGAGTAAGGTTGTCCGTTTAAGGATGCACTTTGCACATACAGGTTCTTTTCGCTGTTACCTGGTGCATTGATCACCATTTTCTTCCCATCTTCCAACGTCATTGTTAACCTGGAAAACAGCGGTGTACCCAGTACATACTGTTGTGTACCCGGACACACCGGGTAGAATCCCATGGCGGAAAATACGTACCAGGCGCTGGTTTGGCCGTTATCTTCATCACCACAGTAACCATCAGGAGTGGCTTTGTATAAACGGCTCATTACCTGGCGCACCCAGTATTGTGTTTTCCATGGCTGGCCTGCATAGTTATATAAATAGATCATGTGTTGAATGGGTTGGTTGCCATGTGCATACTGTCCCATGTTCATGATCTGCATTTCGCGAATTTCGTGGATAACGGTACCGTAATAGCTTTCATCAAATACCGGTGGCATGTTGAAAACTGAATCCAGCATCTGGGAAAACATTTTTTGTCCGCCCATCAGTGAAGCGAGTCCCTGTACGTCATGGAATACTGACCAGGTATAGTGCCAGCTGTTACCTTCCGTAAAGGCATCCCCCCATTTGAATGGATTAAATGGTGTTTGGAATTTGCCGTCCTTGTTTTTTCCGCGCATCAGTTTTGTTTCCGGGTCAAACAGGTTCCGGTAGTTTTGTGAGCGTTTTTCAAAGCGGTCTATTTCGCTTTTAGGACGATTTAATGCTTTTGCGAGCTGGTAAATGGTAAAGTCGTCGTACGCATATTCGAGGGTGCGTGCTGCATTTTCGTTTACGTTTACATCGTAGGGCACATAACCGAGGGAGTTGTAGTATTTCACCCCCAGGCGGCCTACAGAGCTGAGCGGACCTTCATTTTCCGTATTTTTCAGGATGGCCTTATACAGGTTGTTGATATCATAACCACGGATACCTTTTAAGTAGGCATCGGCGATGAGGGAAGCTGAATTGGAACCCACCATACAGTCGCGGTGACCGGGGCTGGCCCATTCAGGCAACCATCCGCTTTCGTTGTAAGCGTTGGATAAGCCTTCCATGATATGTGCGCTGAGAGAAGGATACATCAGGGTAAAGAAAGGATGTACGGCGCGGAAAGTATCCCAGAAACCGTTGTCGGTAAACATATAACCCGGCAATACCTGTCCGTTGAACGGGCTGTAGTGCACGATCTGGTTCTTTGCATCAATTTCGTAGAACTTGCGAGGGAACAGCATGGTACGGTACAGGGAAGAGTAGAATGTACTTACCTGTTCGCTGGAACCACCTTCCACAGCCAATCTGCCGAGTTCTTTATTCCAGGTATCCTTTGCTTTTTTACAGGTGGCATCAAAGTTATCATTCCCGATTTCACGTTGCAGGTTTAATTCGGCCTGTTCAAAGCTGATAAAGGAAGAAGCGGTTTTGACACCTACTTTTTCGCCTTTCTTTGTTTTGAAGCCAACCACTGCACCGGTATGATCTGCCTGCAGTTCGAGCTTACCCTTTACCAGTACAGAGTCATGCCAGGTATCGGCTACCGTAAAAGGTTTATCGAAAGTAATGATGAAGTAATTTTTAAAATTGGATGGTACGCCACCGCTGTTTTTGGTGGTATACCCGATGATCTTTTGCTGTTCAGGTAATATCTTAATATAGGAACCATGATCAAAAGCATCTACCACTATAAAGGCGCTGTCGGTAGCCGGGTAGGTGAAACGCAGCTGGGCAGCCCTTTCCGTGGGGGTGATTTCTGTGGTTACATCCGGATCAGCGAGATAAACGCTGTAATAGTATGGTTTGGCTACTTCTGATTTATGGGAAAACCAGCTGGCCCTGCGTTGCTGGTCAAATTTAACCGTGCCGGTAACCGGCATAACGGCAAACTGGCCATAATCGTTGATCCACGGTGAAGGTTGGTGTGTTTGCTTGAATCCCCTGATCTTATCAGCGGTATATTGATAAGCCCAGCCATTCCCCATGGTATTGGTTTGTGGCATCCAGAAATTCATTCCCCATGGCAGGGCAATGGCAGGATAGGTATTTCCATTTGATAAGCTCACTTTGGAATCGGTACCCATCAATGTATTTACCCATTCCGCCGGCTCAGCTACTTTATTTACTGTTTGGCTATATGCGCCATGCAGACAAAATAAAGCGGCTGCTAACAGTCCAACTTTTTTCATGATTTAATATTATAAAAACTAAAATGATCCTTTCGCTTACAACACGCAAAATCTGGTGTAATATACCGTGAAATTATTACAAAATCGATTTAGCACAGATACAGAAAAAAAAGATTCAACGAATCCTTTTCCCTTATCTTTCAAAGCCGGTACTAAAAGTATAAATATTTTTTCATCATTTGCAAGTATTTTGACGCTTTTTTTCAGGAAGATGACATTGGTCCTCCGGCAGTGACCCATGCGCTCCTGTTATACCATCATCACCGCTTAGGCTGATCCCCGCAGGATAAACTTGCCGGGAAGCTCTATAGCATTCTTTTTCAAAGGAGTACTGTTCTTGTCCAGCTGGTGCATCAGCAGGTCTATGGCTGTTTTGGCGATACCTTCGATGGGTTGTTCTATCACAGAAATACCGGGAGGATATAAACGGAAGATGTCATGGTCATCAAAGCAGAGCACAGCAATATCATCCGGCATCTTCAGCCCCATACGCGCCAATACTTCCAGTCCCAGGATTCCCAGGTAGTTGGTAGAGAAAAAGATGGCATCCAGTTCAGAATTAGCTTCTATAAAGTTCTGCAGCTCCCGGAGCGAATCTTCCCGCTGCTTATGGTATTGCAATTGGAGAATATGCTTTTTCTTCACAGGGATCTTATGATCTTTGAGGGCGGTTACGTACCCCCGTAAACGTTCTTCTATCTGTATCAGTTTTACATCTACCATCACAAAGCCTATTTTGGTAAATCCTTTACCAATCAGGTGTTTCATCCCCTGTTGTACCCCGTCGAAATTATTGATCAGTACATAAGGAGTTTTAATAGACGGGAAGTAACTATCCATCAGCACTACCGGTTTATGCTGTTGCACCAGGTGCTGTATTTCCTTCTCCATACCGGGGGCTGGCGTAATCAGGTAACCATCTACCATTTGCCTGCCCAGCATACGGATAAGCTCACCGCCCTTTTGTGCATTGTTTTCGGTACTACAGTATACCACATTGTATCCGCGGCGCTCGGCTTCGGTTTCAATGGTTTTGGCCAGGCTGGCAAAAAAGCTTCCCGAAATACTTTCCACAATCAGTCCCAGGGTTTTGGACTGCCCCGTACGGAGGTTCACTGCCATCCGGTGGGGTTCGTACCCCGATTTCTCGGCGACCTGCATGATCCTGGTAGCCACTTCATCCCGGATACGCATTTGTTTCCCCTTTCCGTTCAATACGAAGGAAACAGTAGAAGGCGCTACCCCGGCCATTTTTGCAACATCTTTAAGGGTTAATCTCTTCATGTATAGTGATTGGTTTTGGCATCAGTAAAACCAGCATTACAGGTACATTCCTTACATGGTGACAGTTATATAGTAAGACTGTTTCCCGTGCTGACAGCTACCTCATTGGAACGGAAATTACAAAAATACCCGTAATTCCTACCAGGGAAGAAAAAAATGGTTATCTTTCAGTTAACCTATGCGGAATAATATATCTCCTCTGGGCACGTTATAGTAATTCACCGGCGCTGATTTGCCCTCATTATTACAACTGTAGTAAATATACTAGTGCGTATGAAGTCTCTTTCTCAACTTACAGATCCAGTTTACGTAAAGTCTGAACATGAAACTAAACTTGACCGCCTTTTTAAAAGCTGGATCAGGGACGAACGTGATCTTCCTTTTGTGTACCTGACACTTAAAATTACTTTCACGTTGTGGCCACTGGCTATCATCATGTACATACCCGGCATGAACAACTGGATATGGTGGACTGCCGCCATCGCCTACCAGTTCCTGAACAATGTTACGTTTAAAGGGCCTTTTGGGTTGATGCTCCATTGTACCAGCCACCGCGCTTTCTTCGAAAAAAAATACCAGTTCTGGAATAATTACCTGCCCTGGGCCATCGGTCCCCTGTTCGGGCAAACACCTGAATCTTACTATTCCCATCATATCGGTATGCATCACCCCGAAAACAATATGCCGGACGATGACAGCTGCACCATGATATATCAACGCGATTCCCTCCGCAGCTTCCTTTCCTACCTGCTGAATTTTGTTACGTTCGGGGTATACGATACCGCCCGCTATCATATCCGCAAAAAGAGAAATAAGCTGATGGTGAAGCTGGTAAGAGGCGAGGTGCTCTTTATTGCCGCATGTGTGGGCTTGTCCTTTATTAATTTCCCCGCCACCTTCGTGGTATTTATATTACCATTCCTTATTTCCCGGGTAATTATGATGGTAGGCAACTGGGCCCAGCATGCTTTTATCGATCCGGAAGAACCGGAAAACTCCTATAAAAACAGCATTACCTGTATTAATACAAAGTATAACCATAAATGCTGGAATGATGGCTATCATATAAGTCACCACGTAAAACCCAGCATGCACTGGACAGAGCACCCTGTATATTTTACGCAAACACTGGATGAATACATTGCCAATGATGCCATCGTATTTGACGGTATCCATTTCCTGCACGTGTGGGCCTACCTGATGGGGAAACGCTATGATCTGCTGGCAAAGCATTTTGTAAATATCGGCGGACGTTTTGAAACAGATGCAGAAATTATTTCCTTCTTAAAACAACGGACGCGCAGAATTACCGTAGTACCGGCACCGGTTGCAGTAGCTGCTGCTTAAAGATATACGGACCTGCGGATCTATCGTTCCGCAGGTCCCTCTTCTGTTTCCCACAACTGAATACCTTCCTCTCTTCCCGGCTTACAATTCTCTTGCAGAGCAACATATTAATTAAGAAATGCCTGCCCAAAAAGTAACGGAACTGTCAGATCCTGTTGGCCGACAGGTATAAAACCGCTACCACATTACATTTCGACGTAAAATCACAAAAGTTATATTATATTATCTTAATGAATATGCTTATTCATAACAATAAGTAACTAAATTTGCGCTCTAACTTTTTTTATTAAAGTAAAAAATATGCGTACTGTTACACTGAAAAGGGTTGTGGTTACTGGCTTGGGAGCATTAACACCTATCGGGAATGATGTAAATACTTTTTGGAACAATATGAAGGCTGGCGTTAGTGGCGCTGGTCCCATCACGAAATTTGACACCACAGAGTTTAAAACAAAATTCGCCTGTGAAGTGAAAGGATTTGAGGTGGAAAAATATATGGAAAAGAAGGAAGCCCGTAAAATGGATTGTTTCACACAGTACGCTATGGCAGCTGCTCAGGAAGCAGTGCAGGATGCAGGTCTTGACAGTGAAGGAATCGACAAAACTAAAATAGGCGTTATCTGGGCCTCCGGTAACGGCGGGATGCTCACGTTCGAAGAACAGATCGTTGAGTTTACACAGGGAGGTTTCATTCCTAAATTCAACCCGTTCTTTATCCCTAAATTAATATGTGACATTGCAGCTGGCCAGATAGCTATGAAATACGGTTTCATGGGTGTTAATTTCTGTACAGTTTCCGCCTGTGCATCCTCTACCAGTGCGCTGGTAGATGCTTTCAACTATATTCGTCTGGGTAAGGCCAAGGCTATTGTGGCTGGTGGTTCTGAAGCTCCGGTTACCCGTGCGGGTATTGCAGGCTTCAACGCGCTCAAAGCGTTATCTACCCGCAATGAAGATGCTGAGCATGCATCCCGTCCGTTTGATATTGAACGCGATGGCTTTGTAATGGGAGAAGGCGCCGGCGCCATCATCCTGGAAGAATATGAACACGCCATTGCCAGAGGTGCTACCATCTACGGCGAAATGATCGGCGGCGCTATGACCTGCGATGCCTACCATCTCACCGCTACCCATCCGGAAGGAATGGGTGCACGCTTAGGTATGGAACAAGCCCTGGAAGATGCCGGTATTACCACTACTGATGTGGACTATATCAACTCCCACACCACTTCCACACCGGTAGGCGATCTCAGCGAACTGAAAGCCATTGTCACCGCCTTTGGTGATCATGCGCCTAAACTCAATATCAGTGCTACCAAATCCATGACAGGTCACCTGCTTGGAGCTGCCGGCGCTATTGAGGCTATCGCCTGTATCAAAGCTACCCAGGAAGATATCATTCCGCCTACCATCAACACCAGTGTACTGGGCGAAGGTATTCCTACCAATCTGAACCTCACCCTCGGTAAGGCGCAGCAACGCACCGTGAATGTTGCCATGAGTAACACTTTCGGCTTTGGTGGACACAATGCGATCGTAGTATTTAAAAAATATAAGGCATAAGGTAAAGCCGGGGAATTTTGTCTTTCCCCGGATTAAACTGATTGGCCTGATTACACTGATTTTTTTACAAAATTTTTAAAAAAGCTTAGCGGAGATTAAAGCGTTTACCAGCTTTGATCTTCGCTAATTTTTTTAGCAAAAAAGTAAAAAATCAGCGTAATCAGGCCAATCAGTTTAATCCGGGGAAAGACAAAATTCCCATTTATGGCGTAGCTTAGTAGTTTAATATTATGGCAAAGAAAAAAGAGAATGTACCCGCTACTTCCGTTGCGCAAGCCCCGGTAGATGAACAGATAGCCATCTTTGGCGCACGGGAGCATAACCTGAAAAACCTGGACCTGGAGTTGCCCAAAAATAAATTGGTAGTCATCACCGGCATTAGTGGCAGTGGTAAATCATCCCTGGCATTTGATACCATTTATGCAGAAGGCCAACGCCGTTACATGGAAAGCTTTTCCGCTTATGCCCGCCAGTTTATCGGCGACATGGAAAGGCCCGATGTGGATAAAATCACCGGCCTTTCGCCCGTTATTTCTATAGAACAAAAGACTACCAATAAAAACCCGCGATCTACGGTTGGTACCATTACTGAGATCTATGACTTCCTGCGCCTGTTATATGCCCGCGCCGGCACAGCCTACTCCTACAATACCAATAAACCCATGACGCGCTTCTCCGAAGAAGAAATCCTGGCGCATCTTTTCAAACATTATAAGCATAAAAAACTGGCCATCCTGGCTCCGCTTGTACGCGGACGTAAAGGACACTACCGGGAACTGTTTGAACAGGTACGTAAACAAGGCTATGTAAAAGTGCGGGTAGACGGAGAAATACAGGACCTGAAGGAAAGAATGCAGGTGGACCGCTATAAGATCCACGATATAGAACTGGTAATAGACCGCATACAGGTACAGGAAGATGCCCGTACCCGCATCAGCCAGAGCGTGCAGAAAGCGCTCACCATGGGCAAAGGACTGCTGTTTATCATGGACCACGATACCAACAAGGTAAGCCAGTACAGTAAACAGCTGATGTGTGAAGACACGGGTCTTTCCTATGAAGAACCCAGTCCAAACACCTTTTCCTTTAACTCGCCCTATGGCGCATGCCCGCGCTGTAAAGGTCTTGGTACCATTTACCAGATCAATATGGACGAGATCATCCCCGATTACAGCGTTTCTATTACAGACGGCGGATTGAAACCTCTCGGCGAAGCACGCGATACCTTTACCTTTAAACAGGTACAACAACTCGCCAAAAAGTACAAATTTTCCTTAACAGCCCCCATTTCCAGTATTCCGCAAAAAGCACTCAACGTATTGCTGTTTGGCGACGAAAACGGGAAACTGGAAGTAGACATGTCCTACGATGAAGGCAGCGGCAACACCGAATATGCAACCGAATACGAAGGAGTGGTGAATATGGTACGCCGTTATTTTAACGATACCTCTTCCGACCACGTACGCAGCTGGGCAGAAGGCTTTATGCAACTGAGCACCTGCCCGGAATGCAACGGCGCCCGCCTCAAAAAGGAAAGTCTCTTCTTTAAAATCGATGAAAAAAATATATCCGAACTGGGTAACATGGACCTGGATAAGCTCCTGGCCTGGTTTAGTGCTATTGAAGACCGTCTCGGGAAAAAACAAAATGCCATCGCCAAAGATATCCTGAAGGAAATCCGCGAGCGGCTGGGATTCCTGTTAAACGTAGGACTAAACTACCTCACCCTGAACCGTCCTACCAGGTCGCTCAGCGGGGGCGAATCCCAACGTATACGACTGGCTACACAGATAGGATCACAGCTCATGGGCATCACCTATATACTGGATGAACCCAGCATTGGCTTGCATCAACGCGACAACATGCAGCTCATCGATGCCCTCCGCAACCTGAAAGAAATGGGCAATACGGTGATCGTGGTGGAACACGATAAAGATATTATGCTCCATGCCGATCACCTGGTAGATATAGGTCCCGGCGCCGGCGTACACGGCGGACAAATCATCGCACAAGGCACACCCGGAGCCATTCTCAAACTCAATACACCTACCGCCGGATACCTGAATGGTAAAACAGCCTCGGAAATACCCGCCAAGCGCCGCAAAGGCAATGGCAACTCCCTGGAACTGAAAGGCGCCTCCGGTAACAACCTGAAAAATGTAAACCTGAAACTACCCCTGGGCACTTTCATTTGTGTAACCGGCGTTTCGGGCAGCGGTAAATCTACCCTGATCAACGAAACACTGTATCCTATTCTGTCTAAACATGCCTACGACTCCAAAATGGTACCTATGCCTTACAAAAGCATCAAGGGACTGGAGTTCATAGATAAAGTGATAGAAATAGATCAGTCGCCCATAGGACGTACACCACGTTCCAACCCCGCTACCTACTGCGGATTCTTTACCGATATCAGAACCCTCTTTGCCTCCGTACCGGAAGCAAAGATCAGGGGATATAATGCCGGTCGTTTTTCCTTCAACGTAAAAACCGGCCGCTGCGACGTTTGTGAAGGCGGCGGTATGCGTGTGATAGAAATGAACTTCCTGCCAGACGTATATGTACATTGCGAAAAGTGTAACGGTCGCCGTTATAACCGCGAAACCCTGGAAATACGCTACAAAGGCAAATCCATCTCCGATGTACTGGATATGACTGTGGATGAAGCGGTGGAATTTTTCCAACCGGTTCCGTGGATCTACCGTAAAATAAAAACGCTGCAGGATGTTGGTCTTGGCTATATCACCCTGGGGCAATCCGCCGTTACCCTTTCCGGAGGGGAAGCGCAAAGGGTGAAACTGGCCACCGAACTTTCCAAGAAAGATACCGGAAAAACCATTTACATCCTGGATGAACCTACTACAGGGCTCCATTTCCAGGATATCCAGCTGCTGCTGAACGTACTGTATAAACTGGTAGACCGGGGTAACACGGTGCTGGTGATAGAACACAACCTGGACGTTATTAAAATGGCAGATTACATAGTAGACCTGGGCCCCGAAGGCGGCGGCGGCGGCGGTACCATTTTATGTACCGGTACACCGGAACAGGTAAGCACCTGTAAAGACAGCCATACTGCCCGATTCCTCAAAAAGGAGCTGGGAATTTAATATCTTGCCAACTTGTAAACAATCAATGAAAAGCATTTACCAGATATTACTCACCTGTTTCATTTTCGCCGGCATCATTGCCTGCGAAAATGAAACAAAAGTATGTGATCAAACCTTACGTAATGATCTGCATACCCACTTTAAGCGCGATAGTACCGGCATACTGAGAGACACTACTATGCCAAAGGTGACGGCATATGCACTTGGCCGGGATACTATTTATAAAAACCAGGCATTGAGTGACCTCTATTTCCAGTTGTCGCCCGTAGCCGACAGCAGCAGGTTTTACCTGAAGGTAGATTCAGCCGCCATAGCTGATACCATCACCTTCCGGTATTCCCGGGTAAAGCGCTTTATTTCGCCGGGATGCGGATTTGGTACCTACTTCAACCTGGATACCATCATCGCCACCACCCATACAATCAGCTATCTTCAGATTAATAATAAGTCCGTAATCAGCAGCAATGACACGCATCTTCTGTTATATTTCCGTGTTAGGTAGTATCCTGTTCTCCATTGCTGCTGTAGCTCAGATCAAGCCGGCAGCCGTAAAAACAGATACCCTGCACAAAGCCATCAAGGCAGATACTACCCATAAAATGGTGGCAGATACCACCAGGAAACTGATACTGCCACATAAAGACAGTTCCTGGTACATTCCCGGCGGCATCAGGGTTGGACTGGATCTGAGCCGTATTGTTTCCGCTATCTATTATCCTTATAGAAAAGAAGTAACAGTAGTGGCAGATGCCCGCATCAACAGCAACCTGTATGCAGCTTTTGAAGGCGGGTTTACCAGCACGCCTTACAGCGATACCAACTACACCTATAAAGGCAGCGGCGTATTTGTAACACTGGGCGTAGATTATAACTTCCTGAAAAGACAATACCCTTCAGAAAAAAATATGTTTTATGGCGGCATCCGTTACGGATTCTCCCATTTTAGCTATGAAGTGCCTTCCTATAATATCAAGAATACCTATTGGGGGGATCATCTCACCGGCTCAGTGCCTAAAACCAATGTCAATGCCCATTGGGTGGAACTGGTAGTGGGGCTGAAAGCTGAAGTACTCAAAAACTTTTTCATGGGATGGAACATACGGGAACGCATATTGATCAACAATGTAAAAACCGATGAGATCACCCCGCTGGTGATCCCCGGTTTTGGCAGCGGTTCCAAAAAATCCGTGTTTGATGTGCAGTACACGATCTCTTATGTTATTCCTTTTTACCGGTTAAAGGAACATGCTCCGGATCTGGAGCCTAAAAAGAAAAAGATTCCAAAGAGATAAGCATAAGGCGTAAAGTATAAATGCTATTGAGGCGAATGATTAACGCGGAAAATAATATTCGCTTTAGTCATTCGCCTCAATGGCATTTATGCTTTCAGCATTTCAATATGTGGAATCCCATCTTCCAGGTAAGTATCACTTGTTTGCTCAAAACCCAGCGACCCATAAAATTGCTGCAGATATTGCTGGGCACCTATTTTGATAGGCATTTTGCCATAATGCTGTTGCAGTTCAGCAATGGAACGCTCCATCAACTCCCTCCCGGCGCCCTTTCCACGCACCAGGGGCGAGGTTACCACTCTTCCGATAGATGCTTCTGTATACTTTATACCCGGCCCGAAAATCCGGGTATAAGCCAATAACACCCCGTTATCATCTGTTCCCATTAAATGCAATGCCTTTTGGTCGGAATAGTCCAGGTCCTGGTAGGCACAATTTTGCTCTATTACAAATACCTCGCTCCTCAAATGCAATATGGCATAGAGTTCTGCCGTAGTAAGCTCCTCAAAGGATTTTATCTTCCAGTTCATACCCTCAATTTGCTATAAATTTACTGGAAGCTTTCAATAATACTGCTAATTTTATACCCGACAGATGAATATTTAGCCCAATCGTCCAAATTATGACAGATAAGCAAACGCCGTTCCTCTCCATGGAACATATCACCGTAAGGTATCTCGACAAAACATTATTCAATACCCTTAACTGGGAGATCAACAAGGGAGAACAGTGGGCAGTTACAGGTCCCAGCGGCTCAGGGAAAACAGCGCTGCTGAATAGCATACTTGGTAAGTTTAATATTATTAACGGGAGTATTCACTATCATTTCTATGATGACTGGTGCCGTACGCATACCATTACCGATCCCTGGTTCAATTACCGTAACCTGATTGCAATGGTAGGGCATCATCATACTTTCCGCAACCTCTCCAATACCACCACAGATTTTTATTATCAGCAGCGCTTTAACAGCATGGATGCCGATAATTCACCCACCGTAATGGAATACCTGGAAATAACGGAAGTACCGGTACTTCTCCAGCCACTGCGTATCACTTCCCTGATGGAAAAGCGGCTTATTAAATTATCCAATGGCGAAACCCGCCGGGTGATGATTGCGCGTGCATTACTGCAACAACCACAGCTACTGATACTCGACAATCCCTACATCGGCCTGGATGTGCAGGCCCGCAGGGATTTCAGCCATATGATCAATGAAATTATCAGCAACGGGGTTACCGTATTACTGGCAACAGCCCCCAACGAAATTCCGGAACATATTACACATGTACTTACCCTGGAAAATGGCGCTATAACGGGAAAGTATACACGTAATGAATTCAGCAGTATACCTTTACCCGCTCCGGCAGAAATTGTACTGCCTGAAATGGAAACAGGTAAAATAGCCGGATTGGTACAGCATATTGACCATAGCCGCTTCAAAACTATTGTGCGGATGGAGGATATCCATATTAAATATGGCGAAAACATCATCCTCAAGGGCATCAACTGGACCATAAAACCAAATGATAAATGGGCATTGCTGGGCCCTAACGGCGCCGGCAAATCCACCCTGCTCAGTCTTGTAAACGGCGACAACCCCCAGGCATATGCCAACAAACTATGGCTCTTTGACCGTAAACGCGGAAGCGGCGAAAGTATCTGGGATATCAAAAAAAGAATAGGCTTCGTATCCCCGGAACTACACCAGTATTTTACCTCCCGCGACAACTGTTTGCAGGTTGTATGTTCAGGATTTTCTGATGTGATAGGCAGCACCAAACCGGCTACACTGCAACAGCAACAGATAGCGCGCGACTGGATGACTGTACTCAATATCGAAGCACACGAAACAACACCTTTCAAACAGGTACCGGAAAGCGCCCAGCGCCTTACCCTGCTGGCCCGCGCCCTGGTGAAAAATCCACCGTTGCTGGTATTTGATGAGCCCTGCCAGGGCCTCGATGCACAGCAAAAACTACACTTTAAAAAGGTAATAGAACAGCTCTGTGCCCACATGCCGGTTACACTTATTTATGTTACCCACTATGAAGAAGAACTCCCTGACTGCGTTGATAAATTCATCCGCCTGAATAAGGGCGAAATGGTGTAGCGGGTTTGTCTTGTACAGGATTAAACTGATTTTAGTGATTAAGATGATTTTTAAAAGATTTTGGAAGATAGGAGCGAAGGTGTAGCGGGTTTGTCTTGCCCAGGATTAAACTGATTTTACTGATTAAGATGATTTTTAAAAGATTTTGGAAGATACCAACGAATTTACCCGCTGATGTCTTCCAAAATCTTTTTAAATTTTTAAAAACGAAAATCATCCTAATCAGTAAAATCAGTTTAATCCTGTACAAGACAAACCCAATTCAATAAAATTCCCGACATTCGCAACTAATAGTTAATCACCCTAATCTCCGTTCCCGATGCACCCAACAAAACGGCTTTTTGCTGTAGCAGCATTATTCCTTTTCGTAGCCGCCCTGTTTGTGATCAATGGTTGTCGCACTACCCGAAAAGAAATGAACCCGGAATTCGCCAAATATATTGAGGCCTATACCGCCGGCATTATCTCTAAGCAAAGTGCAGTTCGTGTTCACCTTACCGGGCAAACAAATGTAACCCATACCCAGAACGAACCCCTGGACAAGGAAGTGTTTGAATTTTCGCCTTCCATCAAAGGTAAATCGTACTGGATAGATGCTACCACCATCGAGTTCAGACCAGATGAAAATCTGCAACCCGGCAAAACCTACCAGGCTACTTTTAAGCTGGGGAAAATACTGGATGTTCCTAAAGAATTGAACTCCTTTGATTTTGAATTCAAGATCATCAAACCATCTTTTTCGATAGATAACTTTGGCCTCAAAGCCAGCACCAATAATACCCTGGACCGGATGACCCTTACCGGCGCTGTTTACACCGCTGATGTGGAAGATCCCCAATCCATCGAAAAAATACTGACCGCACAATACGCCGGCAAAGGACTGCCCATCACCTGGCAGCACAACGCTACAGAGCGCACCTCCCGGTTTACCATCGCCAATATTGCCCGCTCCAACATTGCCCGTAACCTGGAACTGAGCTGGAATGGCTCCGCCCTTAAAGTGGACAATGCCGGCAAAAACACCATAGAAGTACCCGCCACCGGTGATTTTAAAGTACTCAATATTAAAGCCCTTTCCGATCCGGAACAACACCTGCTGGTGCAGTTCTCCGACCCCATCAGCATGGCGCAAACCCTCGAAGGCCTGATCGGCATCAGCGGACAAAGCGACCTCCGCTACACCGTAGATGGCAGCGAAGTAAGCGTATATACCCCCACCAGGCTGGAAGGAAATTATAACGTGATTGTAAATGAAGGCGTGATCAACATTACGGATAAACGCTTGGGCAAAACATTCAGCGCCAATGTAAATTTTGAAAACACACTGCCTTCTGTAAGCATTCCCGGCAAAGGCGTAATTCTCCCGGAAAGCAATAAACTGGTGATGCCGTTCGAAGCCGTAAATCTTAATGCGGTAGATGTTACCATCATCAAGATCTATGAAAACAATGTACCGCAATACCTGCAACGCAACGACCTCGATGGCAGCCAGGAGCTCCGGCGTGTAGGCAAGCCCGTTGTAGAAAAAACAATTCGCCTCGATGCCGACAAATCGGTAAACCTCCATAAGAAAAATCGCTTCTTCCTCGACCTGGACAAAATGTTACGCACAGAACCAGGCGCTATATACCGCATTACCATCGGCTTCCGTAAAGCATACGCCATGACTGCCTGCACCGCGGATACCACCAAAGACGGCGCCAGCGCATCATCGTCTGACGACGAAGGCGAAGAAGATTACTATGGCGGAGAAAAAATCGATGACGACGATTCATTCTGGCAGCGTTACGACAGCTATTATCCATATGGTTATAACTGGGACCGTCGTAACGATGCCTGCTCCAACTCCTACTACAGCAAAGACAAATGGGCTTCCCGCAACGTTATTTCTTCCAATATCGGTCTCATCGCCAAAAGAGGAAATGATAACAGCATGATGGTAGCGGTAACGGATATACGAGACACCAAGCCTATGATAGGCGTGGAACTGGAATTACTCGACTATCAGAACCAGGTCATCTACAAAACAAAAAGTGATGGAGAAGGCGTAGCTACCTTCGACCTGAAACGTAAGCCTTACCTGCTTATTGCCAAAAAAGAAAATGAAAGAGGGTATCTCAAACTGGACGATGGCAGCTCGCTGCCGCTGAGCCGCTTTGATGTAAAAGGAGAAGAAGTACAAAACGGTATCAAAGGCTTCCTGTATGGCGAACGTGGCGTATGGCGCCCCGGCGATTCTGTTTATCTCACCTTTATACTGGAAGACAAAGGACAAAAACTCCCGGCCGATCACCCGGTTACGCTGGAATTATACAATCCGAAAGGACAGCTGTATAAACGCATCAATCAACATGAAGGGATGAACGGCTTCTACAGCTTTGCCACCGCCACCGCACCGGATGATCCTACCGGCAGCTGGGTAGCAAAAGTAAAAGTAGGGGGCGCCACTTTCCAGAAAAATGTACGTATAGAAACCGTTAAGCCTAACAGGCTTAAAATAAAGATGGATTTCGGCAATAACATCTCCTTGTCGAAAGGCAGCGCCACCGGTAATCTTTCTGCAATGTGGCTGTTCGGCGCTACCGCGCAGCATCTTAAAGCCAAGGTTGATGTATCACTTGTTCAAAGCAGTACCAGCTTTAAAAACTTCAGCGATTATTCCTTTGATGATCCGGTTACACACTTCGAAGCAGAAAACAAAACGATCTTTGAAGGACCACTGAACGAAAATGGCAGTGCACCCGTAAACGCAGATCTTCAACTGGGTAAAGTAGCACCGGGACAACTGAAAGCAAATTTCGAAGTAAAAGTATTTGAGCCCGGAGGCGATTTCAGCATCGATCACTTCTCCATGCCATACAATCCGTTTACTTCCTACGCAGGTTTGCGTATGCCGGCAGGCGACCGTACCACGGGGATGCTGCTGACCGACAGACCGCATACCATTGAACTGGTAGATGTAGACGGCAACGGTAATCTCACACCGGGCAGCCGCGATGTACAGGTAGAAGTATACAAAATCAAGTGGAGATGGTGGTGGGATGAAGGAGAGTCGGACGACTACTCCAACTTCACACAGGACAGCTATAACCAACTGCTGACCAAAGAAACAGTGACACTGCAAAATGGTAAAGGTAAATACAACCTGCAGATCAATTCCCCCGACTGGGGCAGGTACCTCGTAAGAGTAAAAGACTTGCAAAGCGGGCATACCGCAGGTAAATCCGTATATATCGACTGGCCGGGATGGGCAGAAAGAATGCAGAAAGATAATCCCGCAGAAGCATCTATGCTCGTGTTTACCTCTGACAAACAACAGTATAAAACCGGCGATGATATTAACCTGACGATACCCAGCAGCGCTGGTGGACGCGGACTGGTAAGCATTGAATCCGGCAGCAAAATATTAAAGACCTATTGGATTTCCACCAAACAGGGACAAACAACCTTTAAATTCAAGGCAGAGAAAAACATGGCGCCTAATATATACGTGAACGTTAGTTTGCTGCAACCACATGCACAAACACTCAACGATCTGCCTATCCGTATGTATGGTACCATTCCGATTTCAGTGGAAGATCCGGGAACTATCCTCAAACCGGTGATCACAATGGCCGATAAGCTGAAGCCTGAAACGGAAGCCAATATCTCGGTGAGCGAAAGCAACGGTAAGGCAATGACTTATACGATCGCTATTGTAGACGAAGGCCTGTTGGATCTTACCCGCTTTAAAACCCCAGATCCGCACAGTGTGTTTTATGCCAGGGAAGCCCTGGGCGTAAAAACCTGGGACCTGTTCGACTATGTAATAGGCGCCTGGGGCGCCGATATGGACCGGATCCTGAGCATCGGTGGTGATGAAGGTCTTAACAAAAATGCCGGCGCCGCCAAAGCCAACCGATTCAAACCAGTGGTAAAATACATGGGGCCTTTCTACCTGAAATCAGGACAGAAACAAACGCATAAATTCAAACTACCTCCTTACATCGGCTCCATAAAAGCCATGGTGGTAGCCGGACAGGATGGTGCTTATGGTTTCGCAGAAAAAGCTGTAGCGGTGAAAAAACCGCTGATGTTGCTAACCACCGCACCACGTGTACTGGGCCCTTCTGAAACTATACAGGTTCCTGTAACCGTGTTTGGACTGGAACCCAATATCCGCAGCGCCAGCGTTACACTCAGTACCAGTCCGCTGCTGGAAATAGTGGGTGAGCAAACCAAAACTGTTACCTTCTCTCAACCGGGAGAACAAATCGTTTACTTCGATGTAAAAGTAAGACCGCAGACAGGCGTCGCTAAAATTAAAGTGGTGGCCAGCAGTGGTGCAGAAAGAGCAGAAGAAAATGTAGAGCTGAATGTACGCAATCCGAATCCGGTTATTACCAACATCATTGAAAATACCCTGGAAGGCAATAAGAGCTGGCAATCCGCCTACAGCCCGGTAGGTATGGCAGGCACCAACTCCGGTATGCTGGAGGTATCTACCATTCCATCACTTAACCTGGCGAAGCGTTTGCGTTTCCTGATAGAATATCCGCATGGTTGTATCGAACAAACCACTTCCGGCGTATTCCCGCAACTGGTGCTGAACCAGCTGATGGATCTGAAAGAAGGGCAGCTGGCAGAAGTTGACCGCAACGTAAAAGCCGGCATCAACCGCCTGAAAAGCTTCCAGACTTCCGACGGAGGTTTTAGCTACTGGCCGGGAGAAGGCAACTCCGACGAGTGGGGTACCAACTACGGCGGACACTTCCTGGTGGAAGCACAGGCGCAGGGTTATACGCTGCCCGCCGGCTTACTAGATCAATGGAAGAAATACCAACGTAACAAAGCCGGTACCTGGGCGCCAAGCACGCTCAACTTCTACGGCGGCGACCTTACACAGGCTTATCGTCTTTATCTTCTGGCACTGGCGAAATCGCCTGAACTGGGTGCGATGAACCGGTTGAAAGAATTCAAGTACCTGTCAGCCCCTGCAAAATGGCGTCTGGCGGCAGCCTATAAATTATCCGGGCAACCGGAAGTGGCCAATTCACTGGTGCAGAACCTGAGTACCGAGGTAAAACCATACACGCAACTGGGTGGTACCTTCGGCTCTGATCTGCGCGACAAAGCCATGATCCTGGAAACATTAACCATTCTCGGCCAACGGAACCGTGCCGGTGAACTGGTAAAACAGATCGCCGCTCAATTGTCGCAAAATGACCAGTGGTACAGCACACAAACCACCGCCTATTCCCTGATTGCGATAGCCAAATACTGTGGCAACAATAAAGGCGGCAGCAAAATAAGCTTCGCTTATACTTTAAATGGCGCTAAAGGCACCGTAAACGGCCAATCTTTCCTGACACAGATACCAGTCACCTTTACCGGCGCAACGGGCAATATCAGTATCCAGAACAACGGGAACAACCTGTTGTATGTACGCCTTATTCTCCAGGGACAACCGGATGCAGGTCAGGAACCGGTGGCCACAAACAACCCGGATGTATTAGCTATGCAGGTAAGCTACAGCACCCGCGATGGCAAACCTGTTGACCCGGCTACCCTTAAACAGGGCAGCGACTTTATGGCAACAGTCACTATCACCAACCCTGGCAAACGTGGTTACTACGAACAAATGGCGTTATCACAGATCTTCCCCTCAGGCTGGGAAGTACTTAATACCCGGTTAATGGATAACGACAGCGCCTTCCATTCTTCTCCGGCTACGTATATGGATATCCGTGATGACAGGGTTTATACGTATTTCAATATTGAAGAAAACAAGAAACGTACCTATAACGTATTGCTGAATGCCGCCTACCTCGGCCGCTACTATTTACCGGCTACTTCCTGCGAAGCGATGTACGACAATACGATCCATGCTTTCCAGCCGGGCAAATGGGTGGAAGTAGTGAAATAGCTGTTAGCATTTTGGTAAATGCAGCGAATGATTGAAATAATATAGCTACAAAACAAAAGCCCGCAAAAGTTTCAGCACTTTTGCGGGCTTTTGTTTTATCTCCGCTGCATTTACTAAAATGCTAACAGCTAATGGCTAAAGGCTTCCCCGATATACTCCACGGTTCTTACCACCTGTGTTACGTAGCTCATTTCATTATCATACCAGCTTACCACCCTTACTATTTGTTGGTCTCCGGCAGATAATACTTTTGTTTGGGTAGCATCGAAGAGAGAACCATAATGCATACCAATAACGTCGCTGCTAACGATTTCGTCAGTGTTGTAGCCGAAGCTTTCATTGGCGGCGGCTTTCATGGCAGCATTGACTTCGTCGGCTGTAACTTTTTTATCAAGGGTAACGGTTAGTTCGGTGAGTGATCCGGCGATAACGGGCACCCTTTGCGACGTACCATCCAGCTTACCTTTCAGGGTTGGCAATACCAGGCCTATTGCTTTGGCAGCGCCTGTGCTGGTAGGAATAATACTTTGGGCGGCAGCACGGGCGCGGCGTAAATCTCCTTTGGCATGCGGTGCATCATGGATGTTCTGGTCATTCGTATAGGCGTGTATGGTAGTCATGAGTCCATTTACAATACCAAACCGCTCATCGAGTACCTGTGCCATTGGCGCCAGGCAGTTTGTAGTACAGGAAGCGCAGCTGATGATGGTTTCAGTGCCGTCCAATGCCTGGTGGTTTACGTTATAAACGATAGTTTTCAGATCGCCCGTAGCGGGAGCGGAGATGACCACTTTTTTGGCGCCGGCTTCGAGATGGGCGGCTGCCGTGTTCCTATCTGTAAAGAAACCGGTGCTTTCCAGTACGATGTCTACATCATGTTGTTTCCAGGGGATTTCGCCCGGATTTCTTTTTGCATATACCTTAATTTCTTTTCCATCTACAATGATAGCATCTGCTACGGCGGTTACAGTGGCTTCAAACCTGCCCTGCGCAGTGTCATACTTCAGGAGGTGGGCCAGTACAGCAGGGCTGGTCAAATCGTTGATCGCCACAATCTCCGCACCTTTCCGGCGATATATCTCACGAAAAAATAATCTTCCTATTCTTCCAAATCCGTTTATAGCAATTTTAGTGTTGGACATATATAAATATTTTTCGGGTGATTATACTCTTTCCAGGAAATCATGTATTAATACCGCTACTTCTTTGTGGTATTCTTCCAGCATAAAGTGGGCGCCATCAAATAAGTGAACCTCCGCATTTTCCACGTCTCTTTTATAGGCTTCCGCACCAGACCAGGTAAATATCTTGTCATTTTTGCCCCATACCACCAGTAATGGTGGCTGCTGCGTACGCAGGTACTGCTGCCATTCCGGGTATTTAGGGAAGTTGGTACCATAGTTCCGGAATAATGCAACCTGGATTTCTTTCACGCCAGGGCGGGTCATGTAAGCATATGCCAGCTGATAGCTATCGGGGTTTACCATTTCAGGGTTGGCTGCGCCATACAAGTGTTCCTCTTTAATTCTTTCAAGTGTGAGTTTTCCTGCTATTTCTTCCAGCAACGCCTTTTCATCACCGGCTTGCTCCAGTTCACCGATGATCTGCACATCGGGGCCTAGTCCTTCAGTATACACATTCGCATTCTGTATTACCAATGCTTTTACCAGCTCCGGTCTTTTGCTGATGATCCGGAAACCAATGGGGCCGCCGTAATCCTGCAAATACCATGTAAACGATGTAAGACCTAAGGCATCTATAAATTGTTCCATTACCAGTGCCAGGTTGTCGAAGGTATAGTCAAAGGCAGTGAGTGCCGGAATGCTGCTCTGCCCGAAGCCCGGATAATCCGGTGCTATTACGTGGTACCTGCCTGCAAGGTCGTTAATAAGATCCCGGTACATATGGGAAGTAGTAGGGAAGCCATGCAAAAGTAAGATCACCGGCGCATCTGCAGATCCAGCTTCACGGTAAAATATATCGAGATTGTTAACAGTGATTGTTTTATATAGACTGCCGGTGGAAGTGAGTGTTTTCATTTTTTTATATATTTTGTACCAATTAGTACATTATTGATTAAAAAAAAGGATTTGTGAAGGTCTGTTTGTCTTCGGCATTATGGCTAATGTGGTGATCTGTGTTTCATATAGAATGATTTGCTGGTATAAAAGTATATATTTTACCAATCAGTACAAAATATATTTTTAAAAAATTTTTAGGAAGAAGGATAAACAGGCCGGAGGTAGATTTAGATGAACTCATTTTCAAAGAGTTCGTGTAGTTTTTGTTGGAGGAGCTTTTTATCGGGAAGGATGGTTTGGTACTCGGCGATAATGGAAGGGGAAAGATTCGCACTGAGCGCATACTCCACAATTTCGTTGTTCTTCTCTTTACACAACAAAATTCCAATACTGGGATTTTCATGAGGCTCCTTAATATTACGGTTCAATGCCTCCAGGTAAAAATTCAATTTCCCGATATACTCAGGCATGTTCACCATTCTCTGGGCATTACTTCTCGATCGCTGAATAAGCGTTACAATTTCTGTAAATTGATTTGCTATAAAATGTGGATTTTTTCGGGTTATTGTTTGAGAAATAAATCATGCGGGCGCATAATTTGCGGTAAAGGAACAACGAAAATTGTAACGCCCCTTATTCATTTTGGGTAACGATAATGAACAGATCAAAATAAGAATATCTTCATTCATTTCTACTCCTTATCAACGTTTGTATCAAGCAAAAAAAAATTATTCAACTGGCTATTGCCCTATCATGAAATATAGCAGGAATAGGCATCTACAGATCATATTATTAATTTCATTCAATTTCGCCGTCAGTGACGGCGAAATTGAAACCGCTTAATTTTTCGTATAAACAACTGCGTTAAGCACGGTTGTCTTCGAAAAGAAAGCCCTTCCATGACCATCTGATTAATTTACATATATTTGAGCATACCTGATACCAAAATGCAGCATCTAAAACCCTCCTGATGACTATGGTTCCATTACAGAAAATCTATACCCTACTGGCATTATATATCCTTACCTGTAATCCGTTAAATATCGTTGCCGCACAAAGCTTTGAATGCAAAGCAGACAGTTTGATCCTGACAGTATTCAATGATAAAAACGGACCTGGTGGAGTTTTCATGGTCGCCCAAAACGGAAAAATAATTTATCAAAATGCCTTTGGCAAAGCTAACGTGGAACTGGATGTGGCCCTGACTGCTGAAAATGTATTCCAGCTAGGCTCTATGACAAAACAGTTTACGGCGATAGCGGTGCTCATGCTGGAACAACAAGGTAAATTAAATGTAACAGACCCTGTTTCTAAATACATACCCGATTATCCTTCGGGAGATAGAATCATGATACATCATTTATTAACGCATACTTCAGGCATTAAAGATTTTACCAAAATGCCGGCTCTGTCTGGCATTGCGCAGAAAGAGATGACACCTGAAATGATGGTCGCCTTTTTTAAAAATGAACCGGTTGATTTTGCGCCGGGCGAAAAGTTTGAATATAATAATTCCGGTTATGTGCTGCTGGGATATATCATAGAACTGGTTTCCGGAGAGCATTACGAAGATTTTATCAAAAAACATATTTTCGAAAAAGCGGGAATGAGCCAGTCTTGCTACGCCAGCGACAGACGAATAATCAATAAACGGGCATACGGATACCATAAAAAAGAGTACGGATATGTAAATAAAACGATGATCAGCTTTAGTGTTCCTTTTTCTTCAGGTTCATTGATGTCCACCCCCGGCGATATGTTGAAATGGCAAAATGCTTTAAACCAACACTTGTTACTTAATGAAGCAGAAACAGAAAAGGCATTTACCCAATACCAACTAGCCAACGGGGAAGCGTTTAATTATGGCTATGGCTGGCATCTTAAAGAGATTAAAGGCATACCCGACAGAGAGCATGGCGGCAGTATATTCGGATTTAAAACGATGGGCATTTATATTCCTGGTAAGGATATTTATGTTATAGGAATGAGTAACTGCGACTGTAATTCCCCCACAAAAATAACCGGGGATATTGCGGCATTGGCCCTGGATGAGTTAAGATAACCCTATCTTTGGCCACATAAAATTATTATCCGGACTCCCCGATGAAATCAGATACACTCAAACAGTGGTGCATAAAGAAGAAATGGTGGCTGACTGCTGCGGGCATTCTCCTCCTTGCCTACTATTTTTGTTTACCCAAACAACTCTTTACCAGTGCTACTTCTTATGTGCTGGAAGACAGCAACGGTGATTTATTGAATGCAAGTATTGCTACAGACGGACAGTGGCGTTTCCCCTTCAATGCGCATGTGCCGGAAAAGTTCGAAAAATGTATTGTGGCTTATGAGGACAAGCGGTTCTATTACCACTGGGGGCTGGATCCTATTGCGATTGGCAGGGCTATCAATCAGAATATCCGTGGCAAAAAGGTGGTGAGCGGCGGCAGCACATTAACTATGCAGGTAATTCGGTTGTCGCGCAACCAACCCCGTAACATCTGGCAAAAAGTGATTGAAGCGGTATTGGCTACCCGGCTGGAGTTTGCGGCATCCAAAAAAAAGATCATCGCTTTATATGCAGCCAACGCACCTTTTGGCGGCAACGTGGTGGGACTGGAAGCAGCGGCCTGGCGTTATTACGGCCGTAAAGCGGATTTGTTGTCATGGGGAGAAATGGCTGCACTGGCTGTTTTACCCAACAGCCCTGCGCTCGTACACCCGGGCCGCAACAGGGTAACGTTATTGAATAAACGCAATCAGCTACTAAACAAATTATATCGTCAGCATACCATCGATAGTGTTACCTGTCAACTGGCCAGGCTGGAACCATTACCGGATCAGCCACTGCCGCTGCCGCAGGAAGCGCCGCATTTGCTGGATCTGTTCCGCAAAGAATACCAGCAACAAAAATCTGACGCGCCTACCCGGATTAAAACAACCGTTATTGCCGACCTCCAGCGCAATGCCACTGCTATTGCGGAGCGGTACCACAATGCGTATAAAGCCAATGGTATCAACAATGCGGCGGTACTGGTACTGGATGTTGAAACCGGTAATACCCTGGCATACGTAGGTAACATCTACAATCCGGCTGATCCTGAGCTGGAGAGTCATGTGGATATTGTGCAGGCCAGAAGAAGCCCGGGCAGCACGCTGAAACCTGTGCTGTACGCCGCCATGCTAAACGATGGCCTTATTCTTCCCAATACCCTGATCCCTGATGTGCCTACACAAATTGCGGGGTACTCTCCTCAAAACTTTGATCTGGGCTATGATGGCGCCGTACCCGCTTCCCGCGCACTGGCAAGATCGCTGAACATCCCGGCGGTACGCATGCTGCAACAATACCGGTACGAGCGGTTTCATAGTCTGTTACAGAAAATGGGCATCACTACCCTCGATAAACCGGCGGATCATTACGGCTTGTCGCTTATCCTTGGCGGCGGGGAAACCACCCTCTGGGAAATGTGTGGGATGTATGCCAGCATGTCTCGTACGCTGGTACATATGGAGCAGTACAAGGGAAAATATGATATGGATGATATTCATCCACCCAATTACCGGCTTAATATCCAGCGTCCATCAACACACGGATTGAGTAAAGACGGCTTACTGGATGCGGGTTCCATCTGGTATGCTTTCCAGGCCATGACAGAAGTAATGCGTCCGGGAGAAGAGTTGCTATGGCAGCAATTTTCCTCTTCCCAACGTATCGCCTGGAAAACCGGTACCAGCTTTGGCTTCCGTGATGGTTGGGCCATTGGCGTTACGCCGCAATATGTAGTCGGCGTTTGGGTGGGTAATGCCGACGGAGAAGGCCGGCCTGGTTTGATAGGAGTAGCCACCGCGGCGCCGATCCTGTTTGACGTATTTCGTTTATTGCATACCGGTAGCTGGTTTAATACCCCTTATGCACAGCTGCGGAAAATAGAAGTCTGCCGCAAAAGTGGCTTCCGTGCCAGTGAACTATGCGATGAAAAAGATTCGGTATACGTTCCGGTGGCAGGCATGCGGGCGGGTATCTGTCCTTATCACCAATTGATCCATCTCGACAGAACCGGGCAGTGGCGCGTTACAGAGAGCTGTGAATCACCGCAGTTCATGCAGCATAAATCCTGGTTTGTATTACCTCCTTCGCAGGAGTATTACTACCGCAGTAAAAACTATTACCAACAACTACCTCCCTACAAACCGGACTGCCTGGCCTCCCTGGGGCTGGATAAGGCGCCCATGGAACTTATCTATCCTAAACCCGGCGCACGTATATTCGTACCCGTAGAAATTGACGGAAAGCCCGGTCAAACGATCTTTACCGCTACACACCGGAACAGTGCTGCCAAAATTTTCTGGCACCTGGATAATAATTTCGTTGGTGCTACCACAGCGTTTCACCAGATGGCCCTTCATCCGGCAGCAGGAAAACATACCATCACACTGGTAGATGAGAACGGAGAAAGAATAGAACAAACATTTGAAATACTGGATAAGGAACGGGAGTAATCCCTGGCAGTGATTAATGTGATTATTACTGTCAGTAGTTATATTTTTCCTTCCACAAATTTTTCAGGTACCGCCGTAGCTCTTCTTCCCGCGGGTTATTTCCCGGTTCGTAGAACTTGGTTCCTTTAATGGCATCAGGCAAAAATTCCTGGTTTACGAAATTATTTTCATAGCTGTGTGCATAGGCATAGCCTTCACCATATCCCATTTGCTTCATCATTTTCGTAGGGGCGTTCCTGATATGCATGGGTACCGGCAGATCCCCTGTTTGCGCCACCACCGACTGCGCCGCGCTGATAGCCGCAACGGCTGCATTACTCTTGGCAGATGCCGCCAGGTAGGTTACACATTGCGACAAGATAATCCTGGATTCCGGGAAGCCGATGAGGTTGACCGCCTGGAAGCAGCTGGTGGCCAGCAGCTGGGCATTAGGATTGGCGTTACCAATATCTTCCGATGCCAGTATTACCAGCCTGCGGGCAATAAATTTCAGGTCTTCCCCACCGTCGATCATCCTCGCCAGGTAATACAATGCCGCGTTTGGATCACTACCCCGGATCGATTTTATAAAGGCTGAAATGATATCGTAATGTTGCTCTCCGCTTTTATCGTAAATGGCTACACGCTGTTGTGCAATATCCATTACTTTTTGATCTGTGATCACAATGGGATCTTCCTGTAGCGTGGTCACTACCAGCTCAAACAGGTTAAGCAGTTTGCGGGCATCGCCTCCGGAAATATTAAAGAGGGCAGTCGTTTCCTTTAGTTCAATATTCTTACTACGCAGCCATTCATCGCGCTCCATAGCCTGTTGCAGCAATGTCATGAGTTGCTCCTGGCTCAATGGCTTCAACACATAAACCTGGCTGCGTGATAATATCGCCGCATTTACTTCAAAGGAAGGATTTTCCGTGGTAGCGCCGATGAGGGTAATAATACCTTTTTCCACGGCCCCTAAAAGCGCATCCTGCTGTGATTTATTAAAGCGGTGAATTTCATCAATAAACAAAACAGCATGCCGCTGTCTTCTTGCCATTTCTATTACTTCCCTTACTTCCTTTACACCGGCAGAAATAGCACTGAGCGTGTAAAAGGGCACCTGTAATGTATGTGCAATGATATTGGCAATAGTAGTTTTGCCCACACCTGGAGGACCCCACAAAATCATGGAAGGGATCATGCCCTGCGCGATCGCTTTTCTTAAAATACTGTCCTTGCCGGTAAGATGTTCCTGCCCCACCAGTTCATCCAACGTTACCGGTCTTAACCGCTCCGCTAATGGTTGCATACTACACTTGTATTTTTATTGGTTATTGCCCGGGTTAACGAGCGGGATACTTTTATCGGTATCCGGATGATTGATCTGGTTCATTTTAAACGCCATGATCCCCTTGATGGATCGGGCACGGGTAAGCGCCAGGGCGGCCTTTTCTCCCGTAAAAAGTTCCGCTACAGTGGCTTCAAATAATTGCAGCCAGCGGTCAAAATACTCGGGCTGCAAGGGAACCAGCTTATTCAGCTTAAAATGTGGCTCCATGGCATTCCGGCCATAGCTTCCGCTGTCCAGCAACAAACTTTCCCAGAAATCGTACATAATGGGTAGATGATGTGCCCAGTCTACCTTTGCCACATCGCGGAAAATAAAACTGATCAGCTCATCGGCGTTTACCTTATCGTAGAAGCTGTTTACCAGCTCTTTTATATCATCTCTGTTGGTTATCTCTCTCTTTTCCATAACCCTTTATTTTATTCCTCTTCTCTACTCTGCCCGTTCTCGTCCTGCCGGCTTTGCCACTGGCGCAGGAAGCGGAATGACAGGTTGATGTTTACAGTAAACAAGGCTCCCATTAACAAGCATACAAACCCAATTGGTTTCAGCATATTTAGCTTGATGGCAGCCTGTTGCTCTTCGGGCAGTTGCGATACTGCTTCTTTCATCTGCTCGGGTGTAACCAATACCAGCGTTAATCCGCAAAAGATCAGGATCAGGGCAAATATTAGTCCGATGGCGCCCATTATACGCATTCCCCCCGGAGTACTTTCCTTCAGTGGTACTTCCGGCATCAACAGGCTACGCTGAAGATATAAAGATAAAACGCTATGAATAAAACAGGCCCCTATCGATAAAAGAAAGATTACAGCTCCAAGGTTCATTCCCAGAAAGAGCACACTGGACAATACCATAAAAGTGAAAAATCCGGAAATCATCAACGCAATGGCCGTTGTTACCCTGTACAATTTAAACCTGAAAGTCATCAATATCTTATTTTACGTAACACAAACCTACCTAATTATTTAGAGATTCCGGGAAATGATCCTTCCGGCCACCACGGCGGAGATTGCCGTTCATAAAAAACCTTTGCCGCAACATGCCCCGTTTTCCATAACTTTAAATACTAAACCTGTTTTATATATGAACAAAACCAATGCGGTAAAACTACCGTTGTTGGCTGCCATGGTTACAATCGCAGCCTGCAATTCAAACAGTTCCTCGCAACAAACCGAAACAGCAGACTCCACCAAGGTGCCGGCCTTTGCCCTTGCCGACATCGACTCCTCCCACAAAGCCTGTGACGATTTTGACAACTATGTAAATGGAAACTGGAAGAAAAACAATCCTATTCCTTCTACGGAAAGTCGCTGGGGAGCATTTAATATCCTGGACAAAGAAAACAAGGAAGTTCGCCTCAAAGGAATCATTGCTGATATCACCAGCAAAACAGATCTGAAAAAAGGTACTGAAGAACAACAGATCGCCGACTACTACTCCTCCTTCCTGGACACCGCCACCATCGAACAACGCGGCATTACACCATTACAACCTTACCTGGATAAGATTAACGGCATTAAAACATTGACCGACTGGGCCAGCATAACCGGCGAACTGCAAAAGATCGGCGTATCCTCCTTCACCGGCTTCGGCGCCGATGCAGATGCGAAAGACAGTAAAATGAACGTGCTGTACCAGGGCCAGGGCGGACTGACACTGGGTGAAAAAAGCTATTACGAAAGGCAGGATTCCGCTACCAAAAATGTACGCAGCGAATTTGTGACACACGTAGACAAGATGTTTAAACTGGCAGGGTTCCCCGAAGCCAATCCAGGTAAAACCATCCTCGATTTCGAAACCAAACTGGCTAGTATCCAGCTGACCAACGTGGAACTGCGTGATCCGGTAAAAACCTATAACAGATCCGCGTTTGCTGAGCTGAAAAAACTGGCCCCGGATTTCGACTGGGATAACTTTGCCGCCAAACAGGACATCAAAGCAGACACCATCGTTATCCAGAACAAGGCTTACCTGGCCAAAGCTGGTAGCCTGCTGAAGGTTATTCCTATCGATGTGCTGAAAACATACAGCAAATGGCAATTATTAACCCAGTTTGCCGGTTATTTGCCTGCTACTTTCGATAACGAAAACTTCCATTTCTTCGGTATGGTTATGACAGGCAAAAAAGCACAGAAAACCCGTGCTGAACGTGCTATCCGCTCTACCGATGCCAAAATGGGCATGCCACTGGGCAAACTGTTCGCTAAAAAATACTTCCCGGAAAGCAGCAAACAGAAAGTATCTGAGATGATCGAAAATGTGCGTAAAGTATATGGGGAAAGAATCGACAAACTCACCTGGATGGGCGATTCTACCAAACTGATGGCACATAAAAAGCTGTCGTCCTTTACCTATAAGATCGGATATCCTGATAAATGGAAAGACTATTCTTCTATCAATATTGAAAAAGGTAAGCTGCTGGAAAACGTAGTAGCAGCAAGTTTGTACGAGCACAATGAAAATATTAAGAAGATTGGCAAACCGGTAGACAAAAGCGAATGGGGTATGACACCTCAAACTGTGAACGCCTACTACAATCCTTTGAACAACGAAGTCGTATTCCCGGCAGGTATCCTCCAGCCTCCTTTCTACAATCCTAATGCTGACGACGCTATCAACTACGGTGGTATCATCGCGGTAATAGGTCACGAATTTACCCATGGATTCGACGATCAGGGTTCCCAGTTCGATGCGGAAGGTAACCTGAAAAACTGGTGGACAGCAGCGGATCGTCAAAACTTCGACAAGCTGACCAAACGTTATATTGATTACTTCAGTACCCTGGAAGCCTTACCAGGCTTCAAAATAAACGGCGCTTTAACCATCGGTGAAAACGTGGCAGACCTGGGTGGTTTAACCCTGGCTTACCATGCCCTGGTGAAATCTTTCGAAGGCAAAGGCGAACCTAAACCCATCGACGGATTTACCTGGCAGCAACGTTTCTTCCTGGGCTGGGGACAAGTATGGCACGGTAATATCACCGATGCAGCCCTCCGCAATCAGATCCAGACAGATCCGCATTCACCGGCAAGATTCCGTATAAACGGTCCGTTGCCTCACCTGGCCGAATTCCAGGCTGCCTGGGGTTGTGCTCCGGGTAATAAAATGGTGTTGCCGGAAGCTGAACGTGTGGTGATCTGGTAATAACATATTGAGATAATACCTTGACGGATTTGCAGAGAGATCAGACTTCGGCAAATCCGTCATTTTTTTATTAATACCTTCGTAAAAAAAAACATGAAATATATATTCATTACCTGTAGCGCATTATTCCTCTTTGCCTGTGCTCAGCAAAATAAACCAGCGGAAAACAACGCTATGCCGGCTACTCCTGCTGTCGCTACCGAGAAACTCACCGTAGATGCCAGCGGTAAATTACCGGACCCTGTTTGTGAAATGCCTTATGATACGGCTTACAAAGAATGGGCTGTTTATAAAGGGGATACAGTGCATTTCTGCTCCAACACGTGCAAAGGAGTATTTGAAAAAGCACCGGAAAAGTATATGGCTAAACTGGGTAAATAACAGTTGGGCAAAAAAAAGCCGTCCGGGTAAAAACCCGGACGGTATATATTTCAGTTTATGAAATCTATTTTGTACAATACAAATATAGAGAACTAGTTTCCAAATCTTGTCCAGCCAATTGTCCAGTCATTGGTAGCATCCATTGCTCCCACAAAAGACGTCTTATCAAAGAAGGTATTATCAAGTCCACCGGTAAACTTACCAGTAGTGGTTAATGCAACAGAAGTGGCTTGTGGTTTTACGTTTGGTGCTCCTACGTTAAATGGATCGGTTAACTTAATATCGTTAGGATTTGTAAACAATTTGCTCATATTTGTTCCTTCTACCATCGCTTTTAAATCAGCAGCAGTCCAAACTTCAGTACCCACGATATCCAGTTTATATGGTTCGTTCACAGCATGCAGGAAGCTGTTTTCAAACTTGCTGACACCGGTTTTATAGAAGCCGATTGTCAACGCATCATCCAGGTCCAGACCCGCTTTCTGACCACCAATTACGATAGAATTGGCGAGTTCAAATTGTGCGCCTCTTCTCCAGCGCATGCCATAACCATAGGTGTCTTTAGTACCAGTTGCATTGTTAGGACCAATAGCAGTGAAGTTAGACATTATAGGGTGAGTAACCGGAGTGATCGCCTGATTGGTACCACTGGCATTATCTACTTCAAAATTGTTAGATACATCACCCTTGGTTTTGTCATCAGTAAAAGTTGGGTTCTTTATTGAGATAGCGTATTGAATTTTACCGCGATAACCATCATCAAAATCAAAATCATCATCTGCGCACTGGTAAGCAATCAGATGCTTTGCATTAGCGGTGCCGCCAAAAAATTCAAACGCATCATCGAGGCCACGGATAACTTGGATATAATCCAGTTCAGTACCATCTCCTACGCAATATAAAGACAAACCATTGATCTCGTCATTCGGGCCTGTAGCTTTACCCGCGTACTCAATTCTTACGTATTTCAGAATACCTGAGTTATCATGGTCGTCAGTACCGCCAAAATCTTTGTGATTGGCATCCACATCACCTTCCAGCTTGGTATGGTTCTTATTTCCCTGTGCCTTACCTACCAATACCAGACCACCCATATCACCAGCAATTTTATCAGACTGGGCAGAAGTAAATACTATTGGAGCATCTTTGGTACCTACTGCTTGTATCTTAGCTCCTTTGTAAATTACCAGTACACCTGCGGAATCCCGGTTGCTGATAATTTTCGTACCTGCTTCAATGGTCAGGGTAGCAGGGGCATCTACATAAACATAACCACGTAGGCGATAAACTTTGTTTTTTGACCAGGTTGCGTTGGCACTAATAGTTCCTCTTACAGTAATGGTATCGCTGCCTGTAGCGGGAGGCGGCGTTGTAGGGCCATTATCGTCATTTTTGCTGCAGGCAGCAAATAAAGACGCTGTTGCAAATAACAAAAACAGGTGCTTGTTTGTCATAATAAATGAATTACAAATTTGGTTTACTATATTAACTGGTTACGATTCAGATGCTATTTGGAGCGACTCAGGAAATTATACCTGAAGGCAATCGAAAAGGTAGTTCCCGGCCTTAAGGAATTAATAACTTTATCGTTTGATGGGCTATAAGATGTTTTATCTGTTCCTGGATATTTATAATAGAGGGCAATAGGCTGTGCAAAAATATCGGCTATACTTAGCTTCAGTTCCGCCGCATTACCCAGCAGGCGTTTCCCAATCTGAAAGTCAACCACATCTCTTGGCTTCTCATAGGTATCTAAGCCTTCCAATTCTCCTCTGAAACGCAGACGCTGCCCAATCCTGTTATAGAGCAGGTTAACAGAAAAACCGTTGCTGGATGAAACATAGGTAAGACCGCTGTTGATGAGGTAAGGAGATTGTCCCTGTAACGGCGTTTTTCTCTTTGTCCCCTGCAATGCCACTTCAGAGTGTATCCATGCTGCATTGGTATAAAAGGTCAATCCATTCAACAACCGGCTATTTCCAAGGAAGCCAAGGTTTTTCCTGACTTCAATTTCAGCTCCGAAATCAGTGGCGCTTTCGGCATTGTTGAATGACAATACATCATTACCCTGGTTAATCTGTTCTATCGGATCTTTAAATTTTTTGTAGAAGGCAGAGGCCGAAAAAATCTCACCTGATCCCGGGAAAAACTCATAACGGAGATCAGCGTTACTTGTCAGACTTCGTTGTAGGTCGGGGTTACCCGAAATATAAAATTCGTTCTCATAATCGTAGTATCTGAAAAATGCCAGCTCTCTGAACTCCGGCCGGTTTACCGAATTGGAATATGAAGCACGCAGGTTCATTTTCTCATTCAGCTGGTAAGTAAGGTTAGCAGAAGGTAATACATCCGTATTCTTATAATCCTGCGCTTTTTGATTTACCGCCTTTAATTGCTGATGATAATTCTCAATCCTCGCACCCCATACTAAACGGAAATTAGCAGGCAGTTGGTTATCAAACATCAGGTATCCCGCAGTAAGATCTCCAATACCCTGGTAATCTTTTGTATTCATATCAATCCTCGCCAGGAATGCACGGTTGGCGTCCAGGCTGGCATTGCTGAGGATATTATTGGGTGTCACTCCTTTTTCCAATGGGATATCAATACCATTACCACCATCCGCGTTACTTGCGTATCCCAGTGCTACCACCGAAAAATCTCTGTCGCGGTATACTTTGCCTGCACCAAATTTAAATTTCTGTGAAGCATCGAACATCTTAAACGGAACAGTAAAGTTCAGATTTCCAGTATAGATGTTTTCTTTCAGTGTTGAAAATACTCGTCCCGCGCTGTTAACAGCGGGGCTGTTTTCATTTGACAGGTGCAATGAAAAAGGTTTAGCCGGATCCCGTTGAAAAAAAGCGAGGATACGCTGATCAGGCTGATTTCTATAGGAGCGTGCATAGCCTGCGTTCCAGTCTATATTTAATTTTCCGGACCTGATCTTATGTTGCCCTTCCAATACAGAATTAAACAACCCGTTCTGTGTGGTTTCATTATTTAAACTGAATACACCGGTTGTCATATCAGTGCCGTCAAACTGATAGCCATTTCTACGGGTAAAATTTATATTGAAATCATTGTTAAAAAAGCTCTTCCAGGATAATTTACTCCTGCCATAAGTATACGCCAGGTTTAATACGCCTCCCAGGTTGCGATTCTTTCCATAAATTTCATCGCGATACGCGTAAGTATGCTGGCGGGAATACAGGTAACCATCCCGCTCCTTAAACCGTAAGGTTTGACCTGCACCATAGTTAACCGCGAAAATATAACCGAATCTGCTATTATTTTTCCTGTTGTAACTATTTCCCGTGGTGAATTGAAAGCTCAGCGGCGGCATTGCTTTACCTTCTTTATTCTCACCAAATGTATTCGGGAAATCTTTTGAAATCGTAATTTTCTGATCTGTTTCCAGGTTGGTATAATTGTTTTTTACACGGGTATAGGAAGATGGCAACTTACGGGAACCATCATCAAAACCGAGGAAGTCAAGATTGCCTTTAGGCGGGCCGGAATAAAATTCCTTTAAGGTGGCCTGTGTATTATAACCGGTACCCAGCGATATCTCCAGGAACCGCTGATCAGGAAAATCCCTGGTATTCACTTTAATGGCGCCACCGGAAAAATCACCCGGCAAGTCGGGAGTAGCCGTTTTATAAATAGTGATATTATCGATAAGGTTAGCAGGTATGATGTCAAAAGAGAAAGCTTTCTTATCCGGCTCTGTACTTGGCATCACTGAATTATTCATCAGTGTGGTGTTGTATCTTTCCCCAAGGCCGCGTACCACTACAAATTTGTTATCCTGGATACTGGTGCCACTTACCCTTTTTAATACTTCCCCGGTGTTTTTATCGGGCGACTTTTTGATGAGGTCCGCAGAAATACCATCGGATATAACTGCATTATTTTTTTGCGCCGCGTATAAGGCGTTAATAGTTTCCTGTTTGAATGATCCCCTGATTACTACTTCGCTGAGTTCTTTAGACTTAGGCTCATCCATTATAACATCAAGGTTCAGCGCTTTGCCTCCAATAACTCTTACATCTGTAACAGACTTTGTCTGATAGCCCATGTACTTAAAGTCTACCGTATAGGTGCCTTCGCTTACGCTAATAACATAACGTCCTTCCACATCGGTAACAGCGCCCTTATCACTTCCCATTACCACTACCGTAACGCCAATTAATGCTTCACCTGTTTTTTTATCGGTTACTTTTCCCGTGATTCTGGACGGATCGCTGGCATATAGCGCATGGCTGAACAAGAGAGAAAATAATAGTACTAAGAGAGATACAGAGGAGGTTTGCTTCACGATGCTACTTAATTAAATTTTAAGTTGATTTTAAGCCAGTTTTAATTTCGTGAGCAAAAGTATCCGCGCAACATTACCGAAGCGTTAAGGGGGCATTACCAGAATGTTAATTGATAAAATACTTTGTGAAAGGGGGCTAACGGGAATACCTACACGAAAAGAAGAAGAGCAGGATAAGGTTAAAAAACGAACCGGCAAACACATAGTCCCGGGTGGTATTGAAAAACGATCACTACCACAAATTCTGTTGCGGCGACTGGCGATTATTATTCATCAGCATATCCAGGGAAATATCGAGCTGATAGTTACACGCTTCTTTTTTATCGGTTGCGCCCGCAATCTGGAACAAATGTTGGCTCTTGTTCATGAAAGGCTTGTTGTCCTTGTTACATAACTCCAGCGAAAAATTAAACCGCTCTTCTACCTCTTCCTCAAATTCCCGCAAGCTGAGCGTTTCATCGATCGGAAATTCTATGAGCACCTCCTCTTCAAATCCAGCCTCTTTTAACGTATCAAAAGCGTTGGCAAGTGAACTACGAATGTATACCGCCACATTACAAAAAAGCAAACGCTGGATCTGCATCTGCAATAGGGAGATGGTCATCAGAGGATGTAACTTCAATACTTTCATCTAGCTGTTTTTCTGCTTTTTAAATGTACACTATCGTCACACTTAATTATTTCTCTGGCAAACTTAGGAGTCTACCTTTAATTTAATATTAAGCGCTTGTTATGATTTTGTGAAAATAATATTAAAATTTAAATATATAATAAAATATTAAATGTAATATTTTCAGAAATTTATAACAATACCTATCTAACAGCAAAAAGCTGTCTGGATTAGTCACTAACAGCTAAAAAGCTGGATCATCAGCTCCCAGGGAAGGTAATAATCCGGGTAGCATCCCAATCCGCAGCGGCATCATCATCGTCTTCTGCCAGTACAATTTTTGTTTTGGTAACGGGGTGCTGGTACAGGCTCCATTGCTGGTTTATATATTCGAGAGAAGTGAGACTTTCTACCCAATCACCTGAATTCAGGTAAGTCACCGTTTTATCGCCCACCTGCATTTCTTTGATCAGGGGCTGGTGGATATGCCCGCAGCACACTACATCAAAATCCTTATCCGCCGCTATCTCGGCAACTGTTTGCTCAAAATCTGAAATAAATTTAACGGCCGACTTCACACCCTGCTTCACTTTTTTGGAAAAAGACATCTTTTCCCTTCCCAGGCTTTCCAGCACATTATTTACCAACCGGTTCAGGATAATTAACAGGTCGTACCCTTTTCCGCCGAGCTTGGCCAGCCATTTTGAGTTCTTCATGGTCACATCGTATACATCGCCATGAAAAAACCAGTGCTTTTTCCCATCCAGGTCCAGCACCAGCTTATTATCAATCACGAAATTGCTCAGCTCAAAACCGGCATATTTGCGCAGGGCCTCGTCGTGATTGCCGGTAAGGTAGTATACCTCTGTGCCTTTCCCTATCATCTTTAATATCTTCCTGATTACTTTGGTATGGGCTTTTGGGAAATAGCGTTTGCTAAACTGCCAGATATCAATAATATCCCCGTTCAGTACCAGTATCCGCGGATCAATACTGTCTAGGTACTGGATCAGCTCTTTAGCGTGACACCCGTAGATTCCCAGATGTACATCGGAGATCACGGCAATATCTAATGGGCGTTTGTCTGACATCTATAGGTGTTATGTACAGCTTGTAGGCAACCTGTTTATGAGTATAATTTTCAACACAAAGGAAAAATCGCTATATTACTTTTATATTAATCCAGTGTTAAGGAATTATTAATTCGTGTTTTTCACTGGTAGGGATAGATCGAGAAAGCTAATTTTGCGGCAAATTATAAACTCAAACGTATGGGAGGCTTCAATTCTTTTGTTAAACTATTCATGCCGAAAGACCGGGTATTTTATTCTTTGTTTGAAGACGTGGCTTCCAATCTTGTGGAAATGGCAACTGTGCTCAATGAGCTGGTAGCTACTACCGACCTGGCCGTAAGAAAAGATAAGGTGCATCTGATAGAGCGCCTGGAGCACAAAAACGACGACTACACACACCGCATATTTGTTGAACTCGGACAAAACTTTATCACCCCGTTCGACCGTGAGGATATCCACTACCTGGCCGCTACTCTGGACGACGTGGCAGATTATATTCACGGTTCTGCCAAGAGAATGGACCTCTACAAGGTTCATTATATCAACGATAGCATCCGGAAACTGGCTGAACTGATCCACCTGGGTGTACTGGAACTCGCCAAAGCCATCCCTGAATTGCGCAGCATGCAAAATATGCGCGTCATTACAGATGCCTGTGTAAAAATCAACAGCCTGGAAAACCATGCTGATGACATCTACGACATGGCCATCGCCGATTTGTTCGATACTGAGCAAAATGCGGCAGAACTGATTAAAATGCGTGAAATCTACCAGGCCCTGGAAATCGCTACCGACAAATGCGAGGACTGCGCCAACGTAATAGAAACCATTATTATCAAGTACTCCTGATAAGGGGATTACAGTTCTGAACGCATAATTCTCCCTAAGTCATGACTTTATTAGTAATAATTATCATACTGGCCTTCATTTTTGACTATATCAACGGTTTTCATGATGCTGCCAACTCTATCGCCACAATTGTGTCGACCAAGGTGCTGACACCTTTTCAGGCAGTACTCTGGGCCGCAGTTTTCAACTTTGCGGCTTTTTTTATTGCCAAATATATAATCGGTGAATTCAAAGTGGCCAATTCCGTTGCCAGCTCGGTATTTGAACAGTTCATTACCCTCAAGGTAATTCTTTGCGGACTGGTGGCAGCCATTACCTGGAACCTCTTTACCTGGTGGCTGGGTATTCCTTCCAGCTCCTCCCATACACTGATCGGTGGCTTCATTGGCGCCGCAGTAACCGCTTCAGGTGGCAATGTTGAGGTAATCAATTTTCATAAAGTATTACCTACCGTATATTTCATTGTGCTGGCACCACTCATAGGTATGGTTGTGGCCTTTATTATTACCCTGATCATCGTAAACATCTGCCGCAAGGCAAATCCATATCGCGCTGAGAGCTGGTTTAAACGCCTGCAGCTGGCTTCTTCCGCTGCGCTCAGTCTTGGACACGGTAGTAACGATGCCCAGAAAGTAATGGGTATTATCTCCGCAGCCATGGTATCTGCCGGATATATCACCAATATCAAAGCAATGCCGGACTGGGTACCGCTTGCCTGCTTTACCTGTATCGCATTGGGTACCATGAGCGGTGGCTGGAAAATCGTTAAAACAATGGGAACCCGCATCACCAAAGTAACCCCATTGGAAGGGGTAGCCGCGGAAACCTCCGGCGCTATTACCCTGTTCCTGACAGAACACCTGGGCATCCCCGCCAGTACCACCCACGTTATCACGGGTGCTATCATGGGGGTAGGCGCTACCAAAAGATTATCAGCTGTTCGCTGGGGTGTTACCGTTTCCCTCCTCTGGGCATGGGTTTTAACCATCCCCATCAGTGGACTGCTGGCAGCTTTCACCTATTTTATCGTTAATCTGTTCATTTAACAGATGACCATATCATATTCAAAAAAGCTCTCCGTAAACATCGGAGGGCTTTTTTTGTAAAAAAAAAGCCCTCCATTTAAAAGAGAGCCGCTATTTTTGTGCGGTTTTCTGATAGTTTTGAAAGCCATCAATGAGTGACCATCAAAAATTGATCTTATAAATGAAAGGAATTATCCTGGCCGGCGGTTCCGGCACCCGGTTGCACCCCATTACGTATGCCATCAGCAAACAAATAATGCCGGTGTATGATAAACCAATGATCTATTACCCGCTCTCTACTTTAATGCTGGCGGGAATTAAAGATATCCTGATCATTTCAACACCGCATGATCTGCCCGCTTTTCAACGTCTTTTTGGAGATGGACAACAACTGGGACTGAAACTCAGCTACGCGGAGCAACCAAATCCCAATGGACTGGCACAGGCCTTTGTTATAGGCGAAAAATTTATTGGTAATGATAGCGTAGCCCTGGTTTTGGGAGACAACATCTTCTACGGTGCCGGTCTTGGCACCCAACTGTCGCACAATGCCAATCCCGACGGCGGTATCGTATATGCTTACCAGGTATCCGACCCGGAAAGATATGGCGTGGTTGAATTCGGAGACGATATGAAAGTATTATCCATCGAAGAAAAACCAACCCAACCCAAATCAAACTACGCTGTACCCGGCCTCTATTTCTATGACAACGATGTTGTGGAAATTGCTAAACAACTGCAGCCAAGCCCACGTGGTGAATACGAAATCACAGACGTAAACAAAGAATATTTACAGCGCGGAAAATTAAAAGTTTCTATCTTACCCCGCGGTACCGCCTGGCTGGATACTGGTACCTTCGATTCACTGATGCAAGCCTCACAGTTTGTACAGGTGATTGAACAAAGACAGGGAATAAAAATTGCCTGTATCGAAGAAATTGCCTACCGTAAAGGGTTTATCGACGCCGGCCAATTGAAAGAACTGGCTAAACCCCTGCTGAAAAGCGGCTACGGTACATACCTCGAAACAGTACTGAAACAAAAAATGTTCTGAAATAACTAATAAACGTAAATCTGAAATATCATGAAGGTTCTTGTTACGGGTGGGTGTGGCTATATCGGCGCACATACTATTGTAGATCTGATCAATAATGGATTTGATGTAGTGTCTGTAGACAGTAATATCAGGAGCAGCACCCAATTATTAGATGGTATAGAAAAAATTACCGGAAAAAAGGTACGCAATTACAAAGTAGACCTTTGTAACCTGGAAGATACCAATGCAGTATTTCATGAAAACAGGGATATTGTTGGCGTCATCCATTTTGCTGCGCTGAAAGCAGTGGGCGAATCAGTAACAGAGCCCCTGATGTATTTTCAGAACAATCTCACTTCGCTTATTAACGTGCTGAAATGCGTAAAAGAGTATAATGTTCCCAACCTGGTATTCTCTTCCTCCTGCTCTGTATACGGCAATACAAAAGCCTTACCGGTAGTGGAAGAAACCCCACTTGGCGAAGCGCAATCACCCTATGCCCGCACCAAACAGATCGGTGAACAGATCATAGAAGACTATAGCCGCGTAAATGATACCCAGTCCATCCTCCTGCGTTATTTCAACCCGGTAGGTGCGCATCCTTCTGCACTGATCGGTGAACTGCCACTCGGGAAACCAGACAACCTGGTACCGGTGATCACGCAAACGGCCATTGGAAAAATTCCTAAAATGACCGTATTTGGCACCGATTACGATACACGCGACGGATCCTGCGTACGCGACTATATCCATGTAATGGATATCGCCAATGCACATACCAAAGCACTACAATACCTCATCGAACACCGCAACCAAAGCAACTGCGAAGTGTTCAACCTGGGCACTGGCAATGGCGTAACCGTACTGGAAGCCATCAAAGCCTTTGAGAAAATATCTGGTATTAAACTGAACTATACCACCGGCCCACGCAGGGAAGGTGATGTGATCTCTATTTATGCCAACAATTCCAAGGCAAAAGAAAAACTGCACTGGTCTCCGGAAATCGGTATTGAAGACAGTATGCGCACTGCATGGCAATGGGAAGTAAGCCTGCGCAATAAAGTCCTCAGTAACTAGGATCTCCGTTTTTTAATGTTTACTTTTACGCTTCAATTTTTAAAAAGACCACAATGGTAAAAGATATTCAACCACTAAATGAAAAAGAAACCCGCGGTGGGTTTGGCGAAGGCATACTGGAAGTGGGACGCAAAAATCCCAACGTAGTTGCACTGACAGCAGATTTGCTCGGCTCCATGAAACTGAACGCTTTTATTAAGGAATTTCCCGATCGTTTTGTACAGGTAGGTATTGCTGAAGCTAATATGATCGGTATCGCCGCCGGCTTAACCATTGGCGGTAAAATCCCATACACAACCACTTTTGCCAACTTCTCTACTGGCAGGGTATATGACCAGATCCGTCAGTCAGTAGCCTACTCCAACAAAAACGTAAAAATATGCGCTTCCCACGCAGGCCTTACCCTGGGTGAAGATGGCGCTACCCACCAGATCCTGGAAGATATCGGCATGATGAAAATGCTGCCCGGAATGACTGTTATCGTACCATGCGATTTCAATCAAACCAAAGCTGCTACCATCGCTATCGCTGATTACGAAGGTCCGGTATATCTCCGTTTCGGTCGTCCGAAATGGCCTAATTTTACCCCGGAAGACCAAAAGTTTGAAGTAGGTAAAGCACAGATCCTCCACGAAGGAACAGACATTACCTTATTCGCCTGCGGCCACCTGGTATGGATCGCCATCGAAGCCGGTAAAATCCTGGAAGAAAAAGGGTACAGTGTTGAAATCATCAACATCCACACCATTAAACCACTGGACGAAGCAGCCGTGATCGCTTCCCTGAAAAAAACCGGTTGTGCAGTAACCGCTGAAGAACATAACGTACTGGGCGGTCTGGGCGATAGCATCGCACAGGTAGCCTCCCGTCATATTCCCGTTCCAATCGAATATGTAGGTACCAACGATACTTTCGGTGAAAGCGGTAAACCATTGGACCTGCTGAAAAAATATGGCCTCGATGCAGATCATATCGTTGCAGCAGCGGAAAAAGCCATGGCAAGAAAGAAAAAATAAAGCGATTTTTATCTTACCCGGGATTAATCTGATTTTTAAGATTAACCTGATGATATATTTTGGATTTAAAAGATTAGCGAAGACAGAAGCGGGTAACCGCCAATGTCTTCGCTAATCTTTTTTAAATCAAAGAATAAAAATCCTGATAATCATCAAAATCAGTCTAATCCTGGGTAAGACAACATCCACGTTAAACTTTCCCGGAAACTTATCGTCTCATGAGTGGGTTTTTATTTATATTCATCTATCTAAAACCTGTCAAGAACCATTTAACCTATGGCCGTTTCACAGGACGATAAAACATTACTGGCATTATACCGCATTCCTGATACAAAGGAGAAAGGGTTTACCCTGATCATCCAGAAGTACCAGGAAAGGCTCTACTGGCACATTCGAAGGATGGTAATGGATCATGATGATGCCAATGACGTATTGCAAAACGTATTCATAAAAGTGTGGAAAAACCTGGAAAACTTCCGGGAAGACGCGCAATTATATACCTGGCTATATAAAATAGCTACCAACGAAAGTCTCACTTTCCTTGAACAGCAGAAACGCAAAACATCCGTTTCCCTGTCGGAAGTAGAAACCGGCTTAAGCAATAAGCTTAGGGCCGACCCGCAATTTGATCCGAATAAACTGGAATGGAAACTGCAAAAGGCCATCCTCAGTTTACCCGATAAACAAAGAATCGTTTTTAACCTGCGGTATTATGATGAAATGCCTTATGAAGAAATGAGCAAGGTGCTCGAAACCTCAGAAGGCGCACTAAAAGCCTCCTATCACCATGCTGTCAAAAAAATAGAAGAATACATCCGAAAAGGCACCGACATATAATTTTACAAATATTTATTTTAACTAATTTTTAAAGAAATTTAGCAAAAGATTAAAATCACATTAAACTATTAAATCCCTTTGCTGTCTAAAAAACAGTAGTTATGAACAAGCAAACCACCATAGCGGACGAATTAATGCAGATAGCACCAGGCATCAACTGGCCGGCCAAAGCACCCTTTACGGTGCCGGCGGGCTACTTTGAACAACTGCCGGCTGCCATCCTGCTACAGATTCAGCTGGATGAACTCCGCTCCGGTATCCCTGCTGTTCGGCAAAACCCCGGCGTCCCCGCAGGCTATTTTGACGCACTGCCCCAAACCATCCTGCAGCGGATTAAAACGGAAGAGATCAACCCTGTACAAACAGAACTGGCCTCTATTTCCCCTTTCCTGGCTGCTATACCAAAACAAGCCACGTTAACGGTACCAGATGGCTATTTCGAATCCCTTCAGGTAAATCACCTGCTCCCTGTTACACCGTTGAAGGTCGTACACCGGAACAAGGTAAGTACCTGGCTGAAATGGACAGTAGCCGCCTGCCTGACGGCCTTCATCGGCAGCAACGCCGTACTATTCATTACCAATAGTAACAACCATAACAAAACAATTATAGAAAAACAACTGGAAGACCTTAACGACCAGGATATCGTTGAATACCTTCAAACCCACACGGATCCTTTTGAAAATGATGCTATTTTTGCGTCCTCTGCTGTGGAAACCACGCCGGTGCAGAACCAGCTTAATGAAGCAGTGCCGCTGGATGCCATTGAAAAATACCTGCAACAGACAGATTTCTCTAAGGAAGCGTTACCCGATAAGAAATAATGATGAAACGTTTTAGCTTTATATGGATTGCAATGTTTGTGCTACTCTCCGTCTCCGGTGTAAGCAGCGCACAACAACCGCCATCTGATGACCCCGCCGAAAAAATAAAAGCCATCCAGATACAATACCTGACCAAAAAGCTCGATCTCACCACAGAAGAGGCACAAAAGTTCCTTCCTGTGTATAATAACTATACCAGCGAAGTAGAACAGCTGATCGCAGAACGTCGCCAGAAAAGAGAACTGGAAAGATTATCCACCGACAATGCAGACGATGCTGCCCGCAAAAACATGGATAAGGAACTAAAATATGAAAAGAGATTGCTGGACATCAGATCCCGCTACAGTACAGAGTTCCAACGGGTATTACCCGGAAGAAAAGCAGGCATGGTTTTCAAAAGCGAAAGAGAATTCCGTAACATCATGATCAATCACCTGAACTCCCAGCGAATGAACAGGATGGGACAAGGTGGAGGTCTTAGGAGAAGACCGTAAACAGCATTACGAATTACGAACAGGAAATTGTTCGCTATTATCTGTCTCCATATCCGTAATTCGTAATTTGAAATTCGTAATCCCTACTTGTAATGTGCCCTTACTTCAGCGATCAGCCCCTTTTCATTCAATACCATTAACTCCGCACTAAGCATATCTTTCACACTCTTATAGTACAATACTACCGAATTCACCCCCTCCAGGATATGATACAATTCAAAATGTAAATCGGGATAGGCTACCAAGGCCTTGCTGAAATATGCACGCAGGTTTTCCTTCCCTCTTAAACAGCCTGCAGGATCATTATTGATCTTTTTGATAATGGGTGAAAAGAAAAGAATGTCTTCATCGTAATGTGACAGGATTTCTTCCAGGTCGTGCGAGTTCCAGGCCCGTACCCATGCTTCTCCAAAGTTGGTCAGATTTTCCATAGCTCTTTTTTTGATGACAAAATAGCACTTTGGGGAACAGGTCTATTTGCTGAAAAGATCACTTTCCATATTTCTCCACTGCAACGGCGTCATTTTAAAACAACGCCGGAACTGCCGGTAAAAATGAGTAACATCCTCAAAGCCGGTACTATAGGCTATTTCAGGAATAGACCGGTTGGTGGTTCGCAGTAGAAATCCCGCCATCTGCAGCCGTTTTTCCATGAGCCACGCCATCGGACTGCAATGATATACTTCCCGGAAACGCCGTTTCAATGTAGCAGTACTCATATGTCCTATGGCGGCCATTTCAGCCAGCAACCGTACTTCCGGCAAATCGGTACATAGCTTTTCCATCATTTCCGGTAGCGGGTATTTCACAGCCCTCGCCAACATTGCACCGATAGCGCCTTCCTTATTGATCAGATGCAGTGTATGGGAAAGAATATTATAGTAGTCAGGCGATTCCCCATCATTTGCAAAATGTTCCAGCAGTGATTGTGTAAAATATTGCCATTGCGCGTTTGCCGGCAAGGTCGTCAACGCTTTGGCACAGGAGGTATGCCTCTTCTCTTTACCCCGCAGCTCCGTCCGTATCAACTGATCCGGAATAACCAGGTTAATGCTGCTGTATTGCTGCTGAGGCCGTAATATTTCGGAACAAAGCAATGTGCCTGCCGGTATCAGCAACATATCCCCGGCACGCAGATGATGCACCCGCCTGCCATCGTACATTCTTTTTTCGCCCTGTACCACCAGGTTTAATACCGTATGCGGTATATATAACTCATGCGCCACCCGGTCACGGTAAAGACTATACGATGCCCAGCTCTGTCCCTGCTGTTGCCATGTTTTAACTTTATACTGCCCACGGAGGGTCAGTTCATCAAACAAGGAGTACAATGATATAGCTTTTAGCGGTTAGCTGTTAGCGTCTGGCACAAATTAAAAACTAACTGTCTAAAGCCAACAACTAAACGAACTTATAGAATGGTTCTTTGGTATCATGATAGAAGAGGAATGTCCAGCCTTCCTGTTTGCCGCGCTCGAGGAACTCCTGTCTTAACTCCATACTGCGCTTGCCATCATAATCATACTTGGCGGCGAAACGACTTCTCATCTGGGATATCTGCGGCGCAACATCTCCTCCAAAAAATACTTTGTCTTCTCCATCATCTACCAAAAATACCTGGTGATAAGGACAATGCCCACCTGTTACTTCATAATGAATATAGTCGTCGATTGTACCATTGCCAGTAGTAAACACCACATTATCGCGTTGCTGCAATAAAATAATGTCCTCAGCCAGGTACGACTTACCGGAGTGCTCCAGCGCGTATACCATCTCTTCATTATTCACATAATAGGTAGCACCGGGAAAAGTAAGCGTGCGTTCACCAGTAATAGGATCAGCGGAAGATACGCCACCAGAATGATCTTTATGCAAATGACTCATCAGCACTTTCGTGATTTCCATTGGATTAACGCCATGATCGATCAAATGCTGATGGATCTGCAATACGCCATCCGGATTGCGGAAACCCAGACCAGTATCAAATAAAATATAATCCCGGTCTGTAATCAGCAGGAAAGGCTGTATTTCTACCAGCAACGACCCATGCGGGCGATCCTGCATACGGTCTGTTCCCGGGTTAAAAGGAAGGAATTTCTTGGTCCCGTCTACGGTAAATGACCCTTCTGATAATGGAATAATACGTGACATTGCGTAAAGATACTAGCTTTTTGCTAACAGCTAAAAGCTAATGGCTGAAGGCTATCTCAATACCATCTGCCGGTCGGCATCCAAACGAAGCAGGATAAAGATCAGCATGGTAAATGTCATCAGGGATGATCCCCCATAACTCACCAATGGCAGCGGGATCCCGATTACTGGGGCCAAACCGATCGTCATCGCAATATTAATGGCCAGGTGGAAAAAGATGATACTGGCTACCCCATAGGCGTAGACTCGCGTAAAGGTCGATCGTTGTCGCTCGGCTACAAATATGATCCGGAAAAGCAATGCTACAAAAATGGCCAGGAAAATGACGCTCCCGAAAAAGCCGAAATCTTCCCCTATTGTACAAAAAATGAAGTCGGTACTCTGTTCCGGTACAAAATCGTAACGGGTTTGGGTGCCTTTCAGATACCCTTTACCCCAGAAGCCACCGGAACCAATGGCAATCATACTCTGCCGGGTATTGTAGGTGGCTTTGGGGTCATTCTCTTTACCCAGCATTACTTCAATACGACGCACCTGGTAATCCTTGAGTACTTTGGTGAATACAAAAGGAACAATGAACATCACAAACAGGCCACAGAAGGCATATACGCCCAATATCAATGCAAGCTTCGATCGCTTTCGCTTTATTTCACGCCGGCTGAAATAGATGACCAGCGCGGTGATGACGGTAAATATGATAAAAAGCACCGTTCGGTCTACTAACAGCGCCGATAATACCAATACGATTCCTGAAAACGCGATCACGAGTAACACGCCTGGCAATCCTTCACGGAACATTACAAGGAAGAAGGAAAAATATACCAGGGCCAATCCCGTTTCATCCTGTAAAATGATGATACCGGCCGGGATCAGGGCCAATGCCGCCGCAATTAACCGGGATCGTAGTTTTGTAAAATCAGTTTCCTGCGAGGAGAGATATTTGGCCAAAGCCAGGTTAGTACATAGTTTGGTCAGCTCCGCAGGTTGAAACTGGAATCCACCGATCACCAGCCATGAGTGCGACCCTTTTACATCCTTACCGATGCCCAGTACAAGTAATAATAGCAGTAGCCCCCCCGCATACATCAGGTTGGCCGTGGCCGTAAAAAATTTACTGTCCGTAAGCCAGATCACAGCAGCCAGCACCAATGATATCCCCAACCAGATCAATTGGCGGGAATAGTTCTTGCCAGGATGGATAATATCCTGCCATACATTGTCGTCACCCCGGTATTCCGCAGCAAAAATGGACATGATGCCGATGATCACCAATGCGAGGTACAGGCCAACTATTGGCCAGTCTATCCCTTGTGTCAGTTTGGCTTGCGAGCGGTTCATTATTAGTTAATCGGTTTATTCGATGATCGGTTAAGGCGTTTTCTTCTTAATAACAGCATTGCTGTTTAATGAATCCAGGTGCGATTTTGCCAGCATGGCGGCATCTATTGTTACTGTTTCCATTACTGTTTTCAGCAGCGGCTGACGTTTGGTGGAGATACTGTCTTTCAGGTATTTCTCCATCATCAAACTGGCGATAGGCGCCGCATACTTCGCACCAAAGCCGGAGTTTTCCACGATAACGGCTATGGCTATACGGGCTTTTTCTGCCGGGGCAAAGGCCACAAACACCGCGTGGTTCTTCAGTTTGGTTCTTACGCCGTTTACAATACCATAGTTCTCTGCTGTACCGGTTTTACCACCGATGGTAATTCCTTCGATCTGGGCTATACGCCCGGTACCGCTTTCCACCACATCTGTCATACCATGAATTACAGCGCTGTAGGCCGTATCAGAGATATGCGCTACATCGTGTTTCTCCTTGTATTTATCTAACAGGTGGGTATTATCATTGTCGATGCTTGCCACGAAGTGAGGAATATAGAAGGATCCGCGGTTAGCAACAATACACATGGCGTTGGCCATCTGCAACGGTGTTAACAGCAACTCGCCCTGTCCGATTCCCAGGAACACTGATGTACAGGAGTTCCAGCTGCCTTTATACCGTGCATCGTAGTATTTTTTGTCTGGCACCAGTCCCCGGCCTTCACTGGGGATGTCGATACCGATCTTATGTCCGAAACCAAAGCTGTTCATATAATCGGCCCATTTCTGCATACCGCCTACTTTTATACCTCCAAATTTCCCCGCATCCACACTCAGGCGGTATACGTGCGAGAAATAGGAGTTGCAGGAATGCGATAAAGCCAGTCGCAGGTTGGCGGCGTGGCCGGCATCATGGTGCTCACACTTGATAGGACGGGAACAGCCATAGTAGGCGCCACCACAGGGGTACCCAAAGCTGGGCGTAATCACTCCTTCATCCAGTCCTACCAGGGCAATCATCGGCTTAAAAGTAGAGCCGGGAGGATAAGTAGCCTGGATGGCGCGGTTAAAGAGAGGCTTGGTAGTATCTGTATAAAGTTTGCTGAAGTTGGCGCTGCGGTAAGGACCTGTTAACAGGTTGGGGTCAAAACTGGGACCGCTCACCATTGCCAGGATACCGCCGGTTTGCGGATCTATGGCTACGATGCTGCCCGATTTCCCCTTCATTAATTTTTCTCCCAGTACCTGTAATTCTACGTCCAGCGAAAGCCGCAGGTTTTTACCGGCAATAGCCGCACTGTCGAATTCCCCGTTTTCATACGCTCCCTGTGGTCTGTTGAGGTTATCCTTAATCAGGTATTGTATCCCTCTCTGGCCCATCAGTACTGACTCATATGTTTTCTCCAGACCGGTAAATCCGAGATAATCACCGGAGTTATAAGAGCTGTAGTTGGCCGTATCTTTCAACATAGCAGGAGAGATCTCCGCAATATACCCCAGGATATTGGCTGCCGCCGCGTAAGGGTAGGAGCGGATCTGCCGGGGTACCAATTCGAAGCCGGGCGAAAACAGGTACATACTTTCCTGTAGCTGCCCGAATACTTCCGGCGCCAGCAAGGGAGCAAAAACGGATTGTCGGACACGCCCGTTTTTTACAATGGCGGTGATAATACGTTTTTTGAATTCTTCCTTATCTATTTTCAGGATATTACAGAGATAGGCGGTATCAATATTCTTTACACTGGCAGGCGTTACTACCAGGTCATACAAAACATCATTACCAAGGATACTGCGGTTCTGCCGGTCGTATATAATACCACGACTCGGGTATATCACCTTACGCAACACGGCGTTGGCATCCGCCAGCTTGGCGTATTTCTTCTCCACGATCTGCAGAAAGAATAACCTGGTGATGATCAGAATTACCATCCCAAGTATAATCATCTGTATTACTCTCTTCCTGGGCTGATTGAATACTGACATGCGATTAAAGGACGGGTATATTTTAAGTTACAAACCTACGTTAAAAAGCAGAAACTATTTCTTCGAGAAGAACAGCAATTCATACAGTACAATCAGGAAAAGACTGGCCAGTGCTGAAAAGACGATCTTCATGATGAGGTATAATACATTGCCGGTGCCAAATACTTCCAGCATAAAAAACACTGCGTGATGTAACAGTACCAGGATAGCGGCATAGATAAGAAACTGCGACACGCCCATGCTGGTCATAGACGGCGTTTTCTGGGTAGTTTCAAAACCTCCCTGTGGCGATAGGATATTGATAATAAACGGGCGTAGATAGGCAATGAACACACAGGCTGCAGCATGCATACCCGGGGTGTTCATAAACATATCCAAAGACAACCCCATCAGCAGGCCCATGAGCATTAGTGCCGGGCGAGGCAGATTAAAGGGTAACGCCAGTATAAAAAGCATATACAGATAGGGGCTCACCAGCTGATGCAGCAATATTTCATTGAGCACAAACACCTGTATCAGCAACAGGAGCGCAAAGCGGATTATATTTCTTAACAGTATACTCATTTAATCAACTTATACGTTGAATCTTCCAATCGTTGTTGTTCATCTCTCAACAGGTTTTCTATCACATACACATATTGCAGGTTAAAGAAATTGGTTGCCAATTTCAACCGGATAGTAAACGAGGTGCTGGCTTTATCTCCTACAGCAATGTTTTCAACATAGCCGATAGGAATATTTTCCGGGAACAGCGCAGAGAAGCCGCTGGTTACCACGGTATCGCCTTTGTGAATCTTAGCACTTTTAGGCACATCTTTCAACAGGGCATAGCCGGCATCTTCACCATCCCAGTGTACAGATCCCATTTCCTTACCCTGACCCAGGCGGGCGCTGATGGATACGGAATTGGATTTCGACAGCATAGACAGTACTACGGAGTAATTATCGCTCACGCTTCTTACCACCCCTACCACGCCACTGCTGCTGATCACGCCCATGTTAGGACGGATGCCCTGCAGGGCACCGCGGTGAATAGTAATATAGTTAACAGGCTTATTGATAGAGTTATTGATCACCTTGGCAGAGAAGTATTCGTAGCGGCGGATCTGGGTACCGATTACCTTGTGAGCGGTATCATCGCTGTACTGACGCACGGTATCGATCTTGATCCCATTGGTGGTGACCATGCTGTCGTAACTGCTGCGAAGGGCATTATGCAGACGCATATTTTCATTCACCAGGCTGTCGTTGGTCGACTTCAGGTGAAAGTAATACTGTACGTTATTATACTTGTCATATAATTTGCCGCTGATATCGTTAGCGGAGCTGAGGTAGGCAGTGCGCTGAAAGTTGTTATGCTGGAACACCAATACCATGCAAATCACTTCCAGTAGCAGAAATAAGAAGAAGTTAAAATATCGCCTAAAGAAAATGATTAGATTTCGCACAAGCGCGCACTGATTTTGAGATTCAGAGATTTACGGATTTTTCGATGCCGGTTGTATCAACATCTCAAAATCCGTAAATATCAAAATAGTTTTATTGCATCAGGAACGGATACTTACCAACATGCTTTAAGGCAATACCGGTACCTCTTACCACCGCACGTAACGGATCGTCCGCTACATGTACCGGCAGTTTGATTTTTTGGGTAAGACGTTTATCCAGTCCGCGCAGTAAAGCACCGCCGCCGGTCAGGTATAAACCTCTGCGATAAATATCTGATGCCAGCTCAGGAGGCGTTGTTTCCAGCGCTTTCAGGATGGCTTCTTCGATCTTAAAGATAGATTTGTCAAGGGCTTCCGCAATTTCCTGGTAGGATACCATGATTTGCTTCGGAATACCGGTAACCAGATCTCGTCCGTTAACAGGGATGTCATCTGGTGGGTTGTCCAGTTCTTTCAGGGCAGATCCGATATGGATCTTGATTTGTTCTGCGGTTCTTTCACCGATCAACAGGCTATGATAGCGGCGCAGGGCTTCCATGATATCTGCGGTGAATTCATCACCGGCGATACGGATACTCTGGTCACAAACAATACCTGCCAGGGCGATCACCGAAATACCGGTGGTACCACCGCCTATGTCAATGATCATGTTACCTACCGGTTCTTCCACATCGATACCAATACCCAGGGCAGCAGCCATTGGTTCATGGATCAGGTATACCTCTTTAGCGCCTGCCTGCTCAGCGGAGTCACGTACGGCTCTCTTTTCCACTTCCGTGATACTGGAAGGAATGCAGATCACCATGCGCCAGCTGGGTGCAAACAGTGGTTTCTTGGGGTAAATCATTTTTATGAGTTCCCTGATCATTCCTTCAGCGGCATTAAAATCCGCTATCACGCCATCTTTCAGGGGACGTATAGTACGAAGATATTCGTGTGTTTTTTCGTGCATCATCATGGCCTTTTTACCAACTGCCACAATTTTGCCACTAGCCCGTTCTATCGCTACAATGGAAGGCTCGTCCACTACCACCTGGTCATTATGAATTATCAGCGTGTTCGCTGTACCAAGATCAATCGCGATTTCCTGCGTTAAAAAATTAAAAAATCCCATTGTTGATACGGTCAAAAATTAGAATGCAAAAATGAATAATTCCAACGAATATACGATGCAAAAAATGGATATTCTTGCAATAATACAGCTAAATATTAAAAAAAGTTATTTGTTGTGCAAACGGCATAGTAACTGCGTTCTTTATGCTCCGACCAGATGAACGGGATATCCCCGTTTTAATTGTTCCTGCTGCCTAAAATTGTGCCCTTACAAGTCCCGCTTTCTTTCAATTGTACCAGCCCTCCCTACTGGGGTTCTCCTATCAACAGTTGCTGGTTAACCATAAGCTGTCAGCTGTTGACTCGGGCAGGATCTTATCCGCTTAAATCCCTAACACCTAACAGCTAATGGATAACCGCTATACAAACTCGTATCCTATATCACGACGGTATGTCTTGCCATCAAATGTAATCTGCTCCGCTGTTTGCACAGAATGAGCCAATGCCATCGACAGGTTGGCCGCCAATGAAGTGATAGCCAGCACACGGCCGCCATTGGTCAGTACCTCGTTGCCATCCTGCCGGGTACCGGCATGAAAAACAACCTGGTCGTGGGCAGGAGCCGGTATCCCATTTATCACCTTATTCTTTTCATATGCTTCCGGGTATCCTTTTGATACCAGCATCACTGTAGCGGCTGCACGCTCATCGGCATAAATAGTTTGCTCACTCAGCTTACCCGATGCTACTGCGTTAAACAGTTCCAGTAAATCATTTTTTAAACGGGGCATTACAACTTCCGTTTCCGGATCCCCCATGCGACAGTTATATTCAATCACGAAAGGCTCCCCTCCTACATTAATCAGGCCAAAAAACACGAATCCGTTATATACGATTCCCTCTTTTGATAAGCCTTCAATAGTAGGCCGGATCACCTGGTCTTCTACTTTTTTCATGAAGATGTGATCGGCAAAAGGTACCGGAGATACCGCGCCCATACCACCGGTGTTCAGCCCCTGATCACCTTCACCAATGCGTTTGTAGTCTTTCGCTTCCGGCAATATTTTATAGGAGTGACCATCGGTGATCGCAAACACTGACAGCTCAATACCGGTCAGAAACTCCTCTATTACCACGGTTTTGCTGGCATCGCCGAACTTGGCCGACTTGATCATTTGCTCAAATTCCGCGATAGCTTCCTCACTGGAGTTAACAATCACCACCCCTTTACCGGCAGCCAAACCATCCGCTTTCAATACAATTGGTAAGGAATGCTGTTGAATATAAGCAACCCCTTCTTCATAATTATCCGCATTAAATTCACGGTAAGCCGCAGTAGGAATATTATTGCGCTCCATGAACAGCTTGGCGTATGCCTTGCTTCCCTCCAGCTGCGCACCTTCCTGTGAAGGCCCCATCACCGGGATATGCTGCAGCGCAGCATCCTTTTTAAAGAAATCATAGATACCGTTTACCAGCGCCTCTTCAGACCCCGGAATCACAATATCTATGGCATTATCCAGGCAAAAGGTCTTTATCTTCTCAAAATCACTTACACCCATGTTTACATTCTTACCGCATTGGGCGGTACCGGCGTTTCCCGGCGCAATAAACAATTGACCGCACAGTGTGCTTTGTGACATTTTAAGGGCCAGTGCGTGTTCCCGGCCACCACTTCCAAGTAATAGTATGTTCATATGAATTGCCTAATAAATGCAGATGCGAAGAAAGTGCAAAGAAAGATCAAAAAAGTCCAAAAAATGTGCATTTATACCATTTTTTTACGCAGATAACCGAATTTATTTAACTTGCCATATTTAAAGGTTCTCGAAATCTAAACAACTATTGCTAAAACTAACCAATTTATGATGCAAACTGCTGTTGCACAAGAGTCCCCTATTGCCTCGCAGAAGGGCCACCCTAAAGGGCTCTCAGTATTATTTGCCACGGAAATGTGGGAACGGTTTAACTTTTATGGCATGCGGGCGTTGCTGACGCTCTTCCTGGTAAATGCACTGGCTTTCTCTGAAGCAGATTCCTCTATCATCTATGGCGGCTTTCTTGGTCTTTGCTACCTGACCCCTATGCTGGGCGGGTACATCTCCGACCGGTATCTCGGTAACAGAAACTGTATCATATTAGGCGGGTTTATCATGGGGGTAGGACAACTACTCATGGTACTGAGCGCCGTTCTTTATGCCACTAACGTAGAAACAGCCAAAATGATCGTATGGCTGGCCCTCTTCGTGATCATCTTCGGTAACGGCTTTTTCAAGCCCAACATCTCTTCCATGGTAGGCCAGCTGTATCCGAAAGGCGATGGCCGCCTCGACTCTGCTTTTACCATCTTTTATATGGGTATCAACATGGGCGCCTTCCTGGGTATGCTCATCTGCCCTATCCTGGGTGACGTAAAAATAGATGGTGTAAGAATGGTCAGCGCTTTCAAATGGGGCTTCCTCGCCGCCAGTATCGCGATGTTCACAGGAACCATCCTGTTCTTCTTCCTGAAAGATAAATATGTGGTAAAACCAAACGGTGAAGCCATCGGCGGTAAACCGGATTTCTCCAAATCTACCGGCACTACCGCTACCGGTGAAGCCGATAAGGCCAAGTTCACCACCGGCGCCATCGCTGGAGTAGTAGTATTATTGGTGGTATTATTCTTTGGTATCCACTACCTTTCTCTCGATCCTAACCCAATCAAATCCTGGGTATATCCCTTTATATATGCTTCAGGTATCAGCCTGGCTGTATTGATCCTGACCGATAAATCCATTACCAAAGTAGAAAGACAACAGATCACCGTTATCTACTTTGTTGCGTTTTTCGTGATCTTCTTTTGGGCCTGCTTCGAACAAGCCGGTTCTTCCCTGACCTTTGTAGCTGACTATCAAACAGATCGCCGCCTGCTGGGCTGGGATATGCCTCCTTCCTTTGTACAAAACGCCAACTCCATCTTCATCATCGTATTTGCACTGCCTTTCAGCTGGTTATGGCTGAAATTGCAAAAACGCAACCTGGAGCCTATTTCCCCGATGAAGCAGTCGATCGGACTGGCATTACTGGCCTTTGGCTTCTTTATCATCGCTTTGCAGATGAAAAACCTCGGCCCTAACGAAAAGCTGGGTGTAAGCTGGCTGATCCTGATGTACCTGTTCCATACCCTGGGCGAATTATGCTTATCACCAATAGGATTGTCGCTCGTATCTAAATTGGCACCTCACCGTTTTTCTTCTTTGCTGATGGGTGTATGGTTCCTGGCCAACGCCGCCGGTTACGCACTGGCCGGTACGCTCGGTGCATTATTGCCACCTACCCTGGATAAATACAAACTGGCTACCGACAATGGTATCGACCTGAAATCTATCCTCGATGGTACCATTACCGCTACTGCCCAGCAACTGGAGAAATTACAGGAACTTAAACTGGCCACGCATTATCCTACTTTCGCAGGTTTCACTATTCACAACCTCTATGAATTCTTCATGGTGTTTGTTATCCTGCCAGGTGCCGCTGCCGTACTGCTGTTCCTGTCTACCACCTTCCTGAAAAAATGGATGCACGGTGTCAGATAAACCGGACACGATATATTATAAAAAGAGGAAAGCGGGCTTGAACCCGCTTTCCTCTTTTTATGAACGGTCATTCCGTAATGACGACTATTTAGTATCATCGCAGCTTCGTCGCATTATTTTCGTTATATTAAATGATACAACATTATTCTACCTGTAATCTATAAACACGTTTATGTCTGATAACAATTTCAAGCCTTTTGTTCCACCTGGCGTACAAATGAAGGAATTTACCCTCAAATCCATTATACTGGGTTGCATCTTTGGTATCATCTTCGGCGCAGCCACCGTATACCTCGCGCTGAAAGCGGGTCTTACCGTATCCGCTTCCATTCCTATTGCCGTTATTGCTATTACTTTAGGGAGAAAATTTTTTAATACCACCATTCTTGAAAACAATATCATCCAGACTACCGGTTCCGCCGGCGAGTCGATAGCAGCGGGTGTGGTGTTTACCCTTCCGGGCTTCCTGTTCCTGAGCGACGGGGGCGGCGCACAATTTTTCAATTACTTCACCATCCTCATCCTCGCCATCTTCGGTGGCATACTGGGTACGCTGATGATGATCCCGTTGCGGAAATCACTGATCGTAAAAGAACATAAAACCCTGCCTTACCCGGAAGGCACCGCCTGTGGCGATGTGCTGATAGCGGGAGAGAAGGGCGGAGATTTTGCAAAAACTGCTTTCTACGGACTGGGCTTCGCTTTCGCCTATGCCATTCTGCAAAAGATTTTTCATGTCATTGCGGAAACACCGGAATATATGACCAAACAGGCCAGCAAATTTTTCCCCTCTGCTAAAATCAGCGGCGATATTACACCGGAGTATATGGGTGTGGGTTATATTATTGGTCCCCGTATTGCCGGGGTATTGGTAGCCGGCGGCGTGCTGTCGTGGCTGGCCCTTATTCCTTTACTGGCCTCACTATTACCCGCCGATACCATTGCCACACAACTGGTAAAAATAGGCTACCTGGCCAACCTGCAAACACCCGGTGGACAGGGCGACTGGAACCCGCTTACCCATACTTTTGCGGACTATTCCGCCGCAGTATATTATGCATACGTAAGACAAATCGGTGCGGGCGCGGTAGCAGCCGGCGGATTCATCACGCTGCTGAAAACCATCCCCACTATTATCTCATCTTTCAAAGGCAGCATAGGGGCTATAAAAGAAGGCCCTGATAACACCGGCGCCAAAGGAAGCGTACCAAGAACAGAAAGGGATCTGAGCCTCAAAGTGGTGGCGTTTGGCAGCCTTGCGCTCATCCTGCTGATGGCTTTTCTGCCACAGCTCCCCGGCGATTCTATCGGTAAAAAATTACTGGTAGGTTTACTGGTAGTGGTATTCGGCGCCTTCTTCGTTACGGTATCCAGCCGTATTGTAGGCCTGATCGGCTCTTCCAACAATCCTATTTCCGGTATGACCATCGCCACGCTGATGGGTACCTGCCTGGTATTTATAGCCGTAGGCTGGACGGGTAAACTCTATGAGCCCATGGCGCTGGTGGTAGGAGGCATGATCTGTATAGCCGCCGCTAATGCCGGCGGTACATCACAGGATCTGAAGTCAGGCTATATTGTTGGCGCCACGCCCATGTATCAGCAAATTGCATTGTTTATCGGCGCCATTGTGTCTTCCGTGGTAATTGGGTTAACTGTAAAATTCTTAGATAAGCCTACGGCAGACATGATCTCGCACGGCGTTACCGAACATGCGATCGGCAGCGCATACTATCCTGCCCCGCAGGGTACGCTCATGGCTACACTGGCAAAAGGTATCCTGTCGTTTAACCTCGACTGGCAATTTGTGCTGGTAGGTGTATTTCTCGCCATTACTATGGAGCTGTGCGGCGTAAACTCCCTCTCCTTCGCCGTGGGCGCTTATCTGCCATTATCCACCACCTTGCCCATCTTTGTTGGTGGCGCCATCCGTGGTATAGTGGATCATAAACAAAAGAAAGCCAATCAAAAAATTTCTCCGGAAGAAGAAGAACTGGGTAAGGGCAATCTCTTCGCTACGGGACTGGTGGCCGGTGGGGCGGTAGCTGGTGTAATCATCGCTATCCTCGCAGGTTTCGACTGGTCCGCTGTTATTCTCGCTAAACTAAATAACCAGGAATTGCTCACAAATATCTTCGGACAAATTGGTTACTATATAATAGGTTGTGGCTTTTTCGCGTTTATGGGCTGGTACTTATACCGCACCGCACGCAAAGCATAATACTAACTTTTCAAGATAAAGCGGATGCCGGTAACTGGGTGTAACAATCCAATACCGGCATCCGTTTTTGTATTTAAATTGATTAATTTAGTCGCCGAATAATTAAAACTATATATAATATAACCTATGCGTATATTAGTTACCGCCTTGCTCGGCGCCATTACACTGCTGGGTATTTCCTGCGAAAAAAGTAAAGACGATAGCCGAAAACGCACCTTTATATCGATGAAGCTCGACAACAAGGTCTATCTTTCTGAAAGCCCCAAGGGTACTATTTATGTACCCGACCTTACTGATACCAATCCGAATAACGACTATCCCAAAATGGAGATCACCGGTCAGAGCTATAACGGCGACCAGATATCTCTTAGATTAGTTGCGCCCGCCCGGCCCTTCACACCGGGCGTATATGCTGCTACCAAAACAGGCAACGGTATGCTCATAATGCTTGCCAGCACTTATACCACCCTTACCTCCGAAGGCAGTGCCGACTTTTTTATTACTATCACCAGCATAGATAATGTTAAAGTAGAGGGTACCTTTTCCGGTTCGCTCAAGGACACAAACGGTTCCGGCGGTCCCAGAGGCACCAGGGATGGCGCTTTCAGGGCAATAGTAACACAGGTTAGCCAATAGCGGATTTTGTCTTGCCCAGGATTAACAGTGATTATGATGATTTTCAGGATTTATTTTTGGGATTTTACCAGATAAAAAGATTAGCGGAGATAAAAGGGAGTATTATATACCCGCTTTTATCTCCGCTAATCTTTTTAATCACTATAATTTAATCATTATAAATAAATCCTGAAAATCATCATAATCACTGTTAATCCTGGGCAAGACAAAACCCGCATTAAACAAACTCCATATGCGGATACTGCTGCCGCAGGATTTCGCGGTCGTCGGCACCCAGCCACTTACTTAACAGGGTGGCATACACGCTTTTAAAGTCTACTTTATATTGCAGATCTCCATCTTTCAGATTCATGAGATCCGGTCCTTCGTTGATAAGTCCGGGTTGTTTCAAACCCCCTCCAACTAAAAACATGTTGTTGGCAGTGCCATGATCGGTGCCACCGCTGGCATTCTGGCTCACCCGGCGGCCAAATTCGGAAAAGGTCATCACCACTACATCCTGGAAACGGTTATTCTTTTTCAAGTCACCGGTAAACACCGTGAGGGCATCACTTAACTGGCTAAACAGTTTTGCCTGCTGATCCTGCTGATTCACATGGGTATCAAAGCTGCCATGCGACACATAATATACTTTGGTGTTGATATCAGACATCACCAGGTTAGCGATGGTACGCAGGTTGCGTCCCAGTTCCGTATTCGGATAGGGCTCCGAAGATTTATATGTTTTGTATTGCTGCTGGATATAGGCGGCCGATGAAATGGTTTCGCCCATCGTTTTGTAGAGATAATCCACATTGCTGTGATGATCATCGCCACCAGGGTGCTGGGTTAACAGGTCTTTAAAATATTTATCGTTGCTGGTACCAAACAACCTCGCCGGATCCGTTACCGCGAGCCCCTTATCATTATTGCCTTTCAATGCAAGACTCAGTGTATCGTCTATTTCAAGCGCCTGTGTAGGCCGGTCGCAGCCCTTGCACTGCGCATCGAGATAACGGCCTATCCACCCATCCGACCAGTATTGATCGGCCTGACTCGCCGAATGCCAGATATCCATAGAGCGAAAATGCGAACGGTCCGGGTTCGGATACCCTACATTATTAAGGATACCAAGCGCCCCGTCATCGTACAGGGATTTCAATCCTTTTAATGCCGGATGTATGCCCAGGTCATCGTTGAGCGATAACGCATCTTCTCTTTTTATACCCAACGCCGGCCTCGATTTATAATAAATATCATTACGATACGGTATAATGGTATTCAATCCATCGTTGCCACCCGACAGTTGTATGATCACCAACACCTTGTTGCCGGGAGGCACCAGCCCCCCCCTTTCCAGCGCTTTCAGGAATTTTGGCATCATCATCGCTGCCGATGCCAGCGAACCTACCTGTAAAAAACGACGTCTGTTGAGAATCAGCATAAAGATTGCATTAGCGGTTAGCTGTTAGCAAATTTGAGATAACAGCGAATGATAAATAGAGCAAAAATTCCATTTAGCCTTTTAAGTATACCAGCATTCGAACACTTAAAAGCCCAATAGCTAAAAGCTAGGCCAGTTGATATTCCGGCGTGCTCATCACATCGATGGTAACCGTTTTAATATAATTTTCCCGGGTGCTGCTATCCGCGTATTTTTCGAGCAGCTGCCGGTTGATATTATTATTGGATTGCTGCAGCAATATTCCTGCGATTTCGTTGGCCAGATTTTCTCTTGGCACCTCGCTAAACCCTTTTATATAAGGGTCCCAGTCGATGGTAGCATTTACTTTTTTTGCGAATTGCCGTTTGAGAAAATCATTAATCTGCAAAGTCATTTTGTAATTACTGCCTTCTCCCATTTCCGGTGTCAGCTCTTTCGGCATTACATTAAATGCCTGGGAATACAGGATGACCTGTGGTACGCGCAGGCGGAACATCAGGCTGGAGCTATCTATCCAGCTGCGACCACCGGGCCACCCGGCTACATTGGGCGGATAAAAAAGTAACTGACCCAGTACACGCTGAAACAACAACATTGTTTCTTCTTTTTCAAAACTCATGGGGATGGTCCTGCGGATACCTACCAACAGCTCTACCGGCGACTTGATGCGATTGCCAACAATACTGCTGTCGTAGAACCAGTCGGCCATAAAGATTTCCCGCATCAGCGACTTTATTTCATAGCCGGAGTGATAAAATTTATCAGCTAATACGTTTATTCTCGCTTCATCCGGGATATCGCTCACAAAGTATTTATAGATTTTCGCAGTGATAAACCTCGCCGTCTGCTTTTGCTCCAACAGGATTTCTATAACATCGTCTCCATCGAAATTCCCTTGCTTGCCCAGCAATGATTTAACGCCGTCGTCGTGTTGCTTATCGCGAAACACAAAAGCGCCCGCTTCATCAAATCCCCATCCCGTAAAGGCCCTGGCGGCTTCTTTCACATCTGTTTCAGAATAATTTCCCCTGCCCATGGTGAACAGTTCCATCACTTCCCGCGCAAAATTTTCGTTGGGATGCTGCTTACGGTTCTGCTGATTATTCAGGAATTGCAGCATCGCAGGAGATTTGGAGATCCCGCTGAGCAGCTGACGAAAACTCCCCAACGCATTATTGCGGATAACAGAAAGCAGTTGCTGGTTAAATAATACATTTTGAGTGCGACAGGCAAAATGTCCATGCCAGAACAGGCTCATTTTTTCCCGCAGCGGATGCTCGCTGCTGATCATCGCATTTACCCAGGAAACATTAAGGTCTTTAATACCCTCGGTATTCATTTTCCGCACGTTTTTCCTTTCCTCCGGCGTCATTGTTTTAAGCTTCCGGTAGTCCGGAAGATCAGTTTCAGCTACTACATCTACCGATGCAGCCGGTTTTTTGGTGGGCCCTATAAGCACTTTATTCACGATTTCTTTTCGCCTTCTGCTTTCCCAGTCTGAGATAACTGGGAGGGTTTCTCCGAAGCCAGCGCGCCAGGCCAGATGTTGCAGCGCTATTTTGCGGGCAACTTCAGCCATAGTGTTTTATTTATGGTAAGACTGCCAAATGAATGGCGGGTTTAACGAACGGGTGATATTCCTCCGGGCTACATGATCAATTTCGGGTATTTTCCTAGCGAAAACGCCATACCTCGTAGCAACTTCCTTTCTCAAAAACATTTTCTTCCAGCGGTAGCGTTAAAAAGGCGTCTGCTTTTAGCAGGCTCCCCAGGTCGCCGGAGCCCTGATAGGGCTGAGGAGTGGCAATAACCCTGCCATCGGGTTGTGAATGTAATTTTACAGGCAAATAATATTCGAGTGCCGCATCAAAAATAACTTTCTGCCCCAGTTCCGCATACTCCGGTTCCTTTACAACGGCGGCTGTGGCGGCTTGTATCCATGGTTGCACGTAGCGGTAAAAACACATAAAACCGGATACCGGATTACCGGGTAATGCAAACACTACCGGCCCGTTTTCAAAAGTGCCAAATAAAAAGGGCTTTCCCGGCCGTTGTTGTACTTTATGAAACACCTGTTGCATACCCAGTTGCTGTAATACTTCCGGGAGATAGTCAAAGCGGCCTGCGCTCACTGCTCCGGAACTGATCCATATGTCAGTATCCTTCAGCATTGCCTGCAATTGTGCGCGCATTTCTTCTTCCTCATCTTTCAGATGCACATAGCTGGCTTTAATACCCATCTGTTCCAGGGAGGCCAGCATACTGTATACATTCGACATGCGTACCTGGTGCACCTCCGGGGTGGCATGTACGGGAACCAGTTCATCGCCGGTGGCAATCAATACTACCCGGGGTTGCTTACTCACCTGCACCCTGGTTTTACCTACAGTGGCCAATACGCCCGCTTCTGCGGGTCCGATCTGTGTTCCGGGCTTTATCAGTTCGGAGCCAATATCTGTATCTGAGCCTTTTCTATGAATATTTTGCCCGTATTTAACGGCCTTATGTACTGTAAAGCGCCGGAAACCCTCGTGTTCAGAAGGGGTAATGTGCTCATAAGGGATCACCGTATCGGTCATTTCAGGGAGAATGGCGCCTGTCATTACCTCAATACAATTAGCCGTATTGGAGAGCTGCAGCTGTGGTGTTCCTGCAGCCTGTATATCTTCCACGCCGAAAATATGCTGTCCGCGGGCAAAGCTGTCGTAGCTAACCGCAATACCATCCATGGTTACACGGTCAAATGGCGGGAATGGCCTGTCGGCCAGTACGGGCTCCCGCAAAATACGGCCGGTAGCGGTTTCAAAAGGCACCGTTTCGGTACCCAGGTCCCGCACAGTTTGCATAACGGCCTTAAATGCAGCAGCTACAGTCAACATCATTTGAATTACTTTTGTAAAAGGTGAACTTGTTTAAATTTATGCTTTTATGTCCAATGAATCAAGTGGTGGTTTTTCTCACCTGAACGAAAGTGGTCAACCAGCGATGGTCGACATCAGTGGCAAACTGGATACTTATCGTATAGCCGTTGCCGAGAGTCGTGTATATTTACCGCAACCGGTGCGTGCCCAGTTCCAGGGAAAGGATATCCAAACCCGCAAGGGTGGCGTATTTCAAACCGCCATCATTGCCGGGATCATGGCGGCAAAAAAAACGCCCGAACTCATTCCGCTTTGTCATACCTTACTGTTGGATGGCTGCGATGTGCAGATACAACTGGATGGAGAAGAAGCCGTGATCCGTTGTACCGTTAAAACAACCGGTAAAACGGGCGTGGAAATGGAAGCGCTCACCGGCGCCAGCGTGGCAGCATTAACCATTTATGATATGTGTAAAGCACTTACACAGGAGATGGTTATCAGGGAAACCAAACTGATCAGCAAAACAGGTGGCAAACATGACTACACAAGATAATACTGCACCATTAAAGGGATTGGTGCTCTGCGGCGGCTACAGCACCAGGATGCAGGAAGATAAAAGTAATATTGCCTATCATGGTATGCCCCAATGGCAATACCTGGTAAGCCTGCTGCAGTCCTTCCTGCCGGAAGTATATATTTCCTGTCGCCAGGAACAGGTTCCCGGCTTCCTGGCTTACCCTCACCTGGTGCCGGATAATGTACCCTTCGGCGGCCCATCTGCCGGATTGCTCAGCGCACACGCACTGCAACCGGCAACCGCCTGGCTGGTACTGGCCTGCGATCTACCATTACTTAGTAAACAAAGTCTTGAGTTGCTCATTCGCTCACGAAACGCAACTACCGCCGCTACAAGCTTTCTAAGCCCGGTCAACAACCTGCCCGAACCACTGATTGCTATCTGGGAACCAGCGGGCCTGGCCATGCTGCAGGAAAACGTAACAGCCGGGAAAAACTGCCCGCGCAAAACGATGCTGAGCACTACCATCACGTTGCTGGAAAACCCTTATGCAACGGAACAATTCAATGCAAATACACCGGAAGAAAAAGCGGAGGTATTATCAAATCTGGGATTATAAACGCTGTATGCCGGAACAACGGGCCAGCACCACGATTCATAGGGGGACTCAAACAATTTCTCCGTCTGCAAAAAATTCTTTTTTCCAGATAGGTACTGTTTCTTTGAGGATATCGATCGCATATTCACAGGCATCAAATGCAATACCACGATGGGCGGAAGCCACCGCTATCACCACTGCCAGATCGCCAGGATATTTATCACCAACGGCATGCAGCATCACCAGTTTCTGTATCGCCCACTTCTCCTGCACCTGTGCCGCTATTTTCTGCATTTCGGAAATCGCCATCGCTTCATAACATTCGTAAAATAACTTCAATACTTCCCGCTGCTTTGTATGATTACGTACCGTACCGGCAAAAATAACTTCACCGCCGCATTCCGGCGACTGTATAAAGTCAAGTGCTTCCTGCACAGTAATGGTTTCTTTAATATCTATTAATATTTCCATCTTCTTATTACTATAACCTCCTGATATTAAACTTTTATGTGTTCTATTAACCACCACTTACCGGTGGTATCACCGCAATTTCGTCCTGTGCGCTAATTGTTTGCTCATCTGTAGCATAAGCCCTGTTTACCGCTATCATCATGGATTTCAGCTGTTGCAACGAAGGATAAACTTCATACAGCCATGCCTTTAATGCAGCCACATCATCTATATGCGCAGGTTTTTCCAACACCGGCACACCTGCAATATCCTTTGCCACACCAAACAATAATATTCCCATACCCATTAAATTGTTGGTTAAAACTACAATATAGCCCCGATAAAGTAGTAATTTTAATGTGGCAGAAAAATCATTTTTTATGAAAATACGGCTAAGAGGCAACAGCATAAGATACCGCCTGGACAAAACAGACCTGGAACTCCTGGAAAATACCGGCAAGGTGGAATCTATTACCCACATAGGTACGGGTACCCTTCATTTCTGTCTTCGGGGAAAAGAAATTACCGATCCAATAATTAAACTGGAGCATGACGGCGTACATCTGTTACTCCCGCAGCCCCTCCTCAATACCTGGTATGCACCGGACCAGGTAGGATTTGAACTGAACCTTCCCAATGCCGACGGATCAACGCTGCATGTTCTGGTTGAAAAGGATTTTAAATGCCTTACGGAAAGAAACGAGGACGATAGCCAGGCATTCGATAATCCTATGGCTGGCCAAAACTGTTGATAAATGTTCACGGATGCTCATCATCGTATCATAGATTACGTCAGACTGTCGGTTACGGACCGGTGCAATCTGCGATGCACTTACTGCATGCCGGAAAATATGCACTTTGTACATCGGAAAGAACTGCTGACCGACCATGAAATACTAACACTGCTACAGGTACTCGGCGCGGCAGGCATTTCCAAAGTGAGAATCACCGGTGGAGAACCCTTTCTCCGCCCCGGTTTAATGACACTCCTGGAAAAAATAAAAGCCATACCCGGTATCAGCGAAATTGCCATTACCACCAACGGCGTACTTACAAAATCTTATATCCCTGCATTGCAACAGCTCGGCATCAACAACATTAATCTGAGTCTCGACACCTTGCAGGCCGACCGCTTTTTCCAGATCACCCGGCGCAACAAATTCGCTACGGTAATGGATACACTCCAAAGCCTGTTGCAACACAACATGCAGGTAAAGATCAATGCGGTAGTGATGGAAAATGTGAATACAGATGAACTCACCGCGTTCACCGAACTTACCCGCGACAACGCCCTTTCAGTAAGGTTTATAGAAGAAATGCCGTTTAATGGCCAGGGACACGCATTTTCAGGCATCACGTGGAACTACCACAAAATACTGGATACTATCAGCGACGTATATACGCTGGAAAAAATAGCAGACGCCCCGCACTCCACTTCTCTCAATTACCATATTCCCGGCCACCAGGGCAACATAGGCGTTATTCCCGCCTATAGCCGCACTTTTTGTGGCACCTGTAACCGGCTTCGTATATCCGCTACCGGTAGTATGAAAACATGCCTGTACGGCAACGATGTGCTGAATGTAAAAGCAATGCTGCAACAGGAATCCCAACAACATTTATTGTTGCCGGCTATACAAACCGCTATACACGGCCGCTTTGCCAATGGCTTTGAAGCAGAGCAACATCATACCGAAAAAAATATGGAGAGTATGTCGGTAATAGGGGGTTAACATTGCTCCGCGAAAATTATTCCTCTTTTCTATTTCAACAGCATTCTCACACCCGCATATAAAATCAACGCTGCTGTAGCGCCTGCCACCCATCTTGGTTTCAATACCTTTGCGCTCAAACGTGCGCCTATCTGGCCGCCAATAATTACCGACAGCAATAACGGCCCGGTAAACTTCCAATCAAATATAATTGCCTGCTTGGCTGCCTGTCCGCATAAGCCGGCAATAGAATTCACCAGGATAAAAAAGCTGCTCAGCCCGGCGATGTTTTTGGCCGTATCGTATTTGCCCAAACGCAATACGGGCGACAAATAAATACCACCGCCTATGCCCGTCATACCAGACAATAAGCCAATGGCCCCGCCAATCACACCATATGCCGCCCCATTGCCTTTATGGGCCGGAATGATCGGCTCTTCTTTTTCAAAAAACAGGCGGTAACACATCACCAACGCAGCCAGCGTCAGCGCAATACCCAATACCAGGAAAAAAGTGGCTTGTTTCAATGGCAGGTAACTGCCCAGGAAAGCCAGTGGCACACTGACCAACGATAACTGCCATGCTTTTTTCATTGGCAGATGCCCGCTTTTGTAAAAATGATAAACGCCTCCAATCACAACAGCCACATTACATAATAGTGCAGTGGATTTCATCAGTTGAAAATCCACGCTCCAAAGCGCCAGGATGGCCAGGTAGCTGGAACCACCGCCAAAGCCGGCAGCAGAATAGGCCAACGCTACCAGGAAAAAAAGTAAACAGAGTTCTGTGATCACGGTTAGTAAGTTTGCATCTGGTCATCAATGGCACTAGCCCATGCGTGGATACCCCCTTCTATATTATAAACCTTTTTAAAACCAAGTGTCGTTAAACGCTGGGCTACAGCCCTGCTGCGCATACCATGATGACAAAGCACGGCCACAGGTGCATCGGCCGGCAATGTATCTACCTGTTGTAATACACGCCCCATCGGGATATGCACGGATTTCGGAATATGGCAGATTTCCCATTCATCCTCTTCTCTCACATCCAATAGCGTAAAACGGTTACCATTTTTCAACCACTCCTCCAACTGCTGTACTGATAAGGATTGTACACCTTGTACTTCACAAACGGTTTGTTCATAGTCGGCTTGAAGCGCGGTCAGCTGCAGGTTGGCAGCTACGGGAGTAATGTTAAATACCAATTGGGTATTATGCAGGGTGTCAATCGTCATTAACTGGTTGCGCAGCGGCGTGCCTATGCCTGTAATTACTTTCACGGTTTCATTGGCCTGGTAGCAGCCAATAATACCCGGCAATACGCCCAACACGCCAATATCGTTGCAGTTAAGCATTTCCCCGCTTTCCGGTGGCTCCGGGAAAATACACCGGTAGGTAGCGCCGTTCTGGTAGTTAAATACGCTTACCTGTCCTTCGTATTTGTAAATAGCGCCGTACACCAATGGTTTACCGGTAATCACGCATGCGTCGTTTACCAGGTAGCGGGTACCAAAATTATCAGAACAGTCTACTATTACATCGTAGCTGCGAAACAATTCCAGCGCATTATCGGTGGTAAGCCAGGTATCGTGTTTAATATGTTGGACTTCCGGATTCAGTTGTTGCAAACGGCTTGTTGCCAGCTTTACTTTGGACATTCCCTGATCCGCGGTGGTATAAAGTACCTGTCGTTGCAGGTTGGTAATACTTACGGTATCATGCTCCACAATACCGATGGTGCCCACGCCCATGGCAGTGAGGTATTGCAATACGGGAACGCCAAGTCCGCCGGCGCCTATTACCAGCACCTTCGCCTGTTGCAGCAAAGCCTGTTTTTCCGGTCCAAATCCTTCCAGCCGGGTCTGACGGTCATATCGGTCCATGCGGTGTTGTTTAAAGCTTAAAATTAAAAGTATTTGAGAGAAATTAAGGCTGCGGTTTTACCCGTCGGTACATTGTTACCAGGTCGGCATAGGACCCGTTTTTTTGCCGGATGCTCTGTGGCAGCCGTCCGCATTCCATAAATCCAAAGTTACGGTATAGCTGCATGGCCTTTTCATTGGGCGAAAAAACGTGCAGATAGATCAGATGAAGCCATGGCTTTTCGTCTGCCCAGCGCAGCATAGCGGTGATAAGCCGGCGGCCTATGCCCATGTTATTCCACTCGCTTTCCACGGCGATACCCATTTCAACGGTATGTCCTTTTTTTTGAAGACCACTATGATTCAAGTTCACGGATCCGATAATACGGTCGTTCACAACGGCTACCAGCAGAAGCTGGTAAGGGTTATCGATATAAGATTGAATATAATCTTCTTCAGAAGGCACATCCAGTTCCAACGACTCTTGCGGCGTAAACAGCAGGTAGTCCGTTTCCCTTGTCAGGCGCTGGAAACAGGCAAGCAACGCTGCGGCATCATTGATTTCGGGAGGGCGAATGATGAGTTCGTCGCCGTTGGGCAAAAAGTGTTTCATGAGAGCGGGCGCTTTGAGAAAAAGTACGAATTACGAATGATGAATTACGGATTTGTGAGGAGATGAAACAGTATTCGCTGTTGCCATCACACAAATCCGTAATTCATCATTCGTAATTCGTAATTCCTTTATATCATATGGCTGCCGAAATAGCTCTGCAACACTGTAGGTATCTGTATACCTTCAATGGTCTGGTTGTTTTCCAGGAGGCAGGCCAGGATACGCGGCAATGCCAGGGAGCTGCCATTCAGGGAATGCAGCAGCTGTGGTTTACCATTATTTTCCTTGAAACGTATTTTCATACGGTTGGTCTGGTAGGCTTCAAAGTTGCTGACAGAGCTCACCTCCAGCCATTTTTGCTGGGCGGCGCTGTATACTTCAAAATCGTAAGTGATCGCAGAAGTAAAGCCCATATCACCTGCGCATAAACGAAGAATGCGATAAGGCAGTTCCAGCTGGTTCAACAGTGCTTCTACGTGCGCCACCATTTCATCCAGTGCTTCAAAAGATTTATCAGGATGTACCAGTTGCACCACTTCTACTTTATCAAACTGGTGTACCCGGTTTAATCCGCGCACATCTTTACCATAAGAACCCGCTTCCCTGCGGAAACAAGGCGTATAAGCCGTCATTTTCACCGGCAGGTCGGTATCTTTCAAAATCTCATCCCGGTAAATATTGGTCACCGGTACTTCGGCGGTAGGAATGAGGTAGTAGTTATCTTCAGTGGCATGATACATCTGTCCTTCTTTATCGGGCAGCTGACCGGTACCATAAGCAGATGCTTCGTTTACCAGGTATGGCGGTGCATACTCGGTATAACCATTGCTGGTATTATAGTCCAGGAAGTATTGGATCAGTGCACGTTGCAAACGGGCGCCCCTGTTTTTAAAAACGGGGAAACCGCTGCCGGTAATTTTATTACCTAATTCAAAGTCAATCAGGTCATATTGTTTGGCCAGGTCCCAGTGAGGCACTGCGCCTTCGTACAGGTCCGGAATTTTACCGCCTTTCCGCACTTCCACGTTTTCTTCCGGCGTTTTACCGGCAGGCACCATGGCGGCAGGCAGGTTGGGCAGTTTTACCAGCGCATCGTGTAATGCTTTTTCAGTGGCATTCAGTTCGTCGTTCACAGGTCCCAGGCGTTCTTTCAGCGCGGCTACTGCGGCGCGTTGTGCTTCTCCTTCCTCTTTCTTACCTTGAGCCATCAGCTTACCTATTTCTTTGGATAAGCTGTTTACCTGTGCCTGTGTATCATCGTATTCAAGGGTTAATTTCTTACGCTTGTCGTCCAGCGCCAGCACTTCTTCCACTACATCCAACTCCTTAAAGTTCTTGAAAGCCAGGCGCTCTAATACTAATTCTTTATTTTGACGTATAAACGGTACTTGTAACATGTTGTTTGATCAAATTTTAGCAAAGATAGAAAAATAGCTTTTAGCCATTAACTCAAATATTTCCCTACAATCGGCACTCTCCGCCCTACACCAAAGGCTTTAGACGATACCCGGATAATAGGGCAAAATTGATTTCGCTTGTATTCATTGGTGTTAACCATCTTTAAGGTCCGCGAAACCAAAGCGGAGTCGAAACCCTTTGCTACTATTTCACGAGGGCCCTGGCGGCGCTCAATGTACTGGTAAAGGATTTTGTCAAGGATGGCGTAATCCGGTAAACTGTCGCTGTCTTTCTGATCAGGGCGAAGCTCCGCAGAAGGCGCCTTATCAATAATATTGACCGGTATAATTTCCTGTTGCCGGTTGATATAACGGGCCAGTGAGTATACCTGCATTTTATACACATCTCCCAAAACAGACAATCCTCCGGCCATATCTCCATATAAGGTACCATAACCGGTAGACAACTCGCTTTTGTTGGAAGTGTTCAGCAGAATGTATCCAAATTTATTAGACAATCCCATCAACAGGTTACCGCGTATCCTGGACTGGGTATTTTCTTCCGCCACGTTAAAGGGCAATCCTTTGAAATAGGGATCCAGCGCGGCCAGGAAGGTGTCGTAAATATCATTGATCCGGATAATATCGTAGGGATTACCCAGGTTTTTCGATAACGCCACTGCATCATCCACAGAGTGACTGGTAGAGTAGGGAGATGGCATCAGTATAGCCCTTACATTATCTTTACCCAGCGCATCGCAGGCGATGGCCAAAGTAACTGCGCTGTCGATACCGCCGGAAGACCCCAGGATGGCTTTGGTAAAGCCCATTTTCCCAAAGTAGTCGCGGATTCCCATCACCAGTGCATCGTAAATGCGGTCAATATTATGATCAAATACCAGCTCCGTTAATGGCGTAAAATCTGTTGGCGCCACCTGCTGTAAATGACTACCGGTCAATGTTTCCAGCGCAACGCCGCCCATGGCTTCCTCAAAGTAAGGAAGCTCCTTTACGATATTGCCCTTCGCATCATAAATGAGTGACCCGCCGTCAAACACAATCTCTGTCTGGGATCCCACGGTATTACAGTAATACATCGGGATCTTGTATTTTAATACATTGGCGAGAATAATCTCTTTTCTGTCTTCATCATGATCATAATCAAACGGAGACGCAGATATATTGATCATCACATCCGGCTCCTGGGCAATCAGCTGATCCATCGGGCAAATGCGGTACAAGGGGTTATCTCCCAGGTTCCAGATATCTTCACAAATGGTTACTGCCAGCTTTTTTCCTTTAAAGGGAATGATATTCCATTCGTAGGCGGGTTCGAAATAACGATACTCATCAAACACATCGTAGGTAGGTAGTAGTGTTTTATGTACCACCTGCTTTACTTCGCCCTCATATAAAAACCAGGCGGCATTAAATAAGTCTTTACCCTCCCGCTGCGGGTTGCGGGCCGGAGCGCCTACCAATACCGCAATATCTTTTGTATGCGCTTTTATCGTATCAATGGCATGATAGCTCTGCGCAATAAAGTCTTCAAACTCCAGGAAGTCGCGGGGAGGATATCCGCAAACACATAACTCGGAAAACACCACGAGGTCTGCCCCCTGGGCTTTTGCAGCGTTGATTCCTTCAATGATCTTGGCGATATTTTTCTCAAAATTGCCAATATGATAATTCTGCTGTGCCAGTATAATATTCATAAAAAAAATAATCCTGTTTTGATAAAGCCGCAGACTGAAAGCTAAAAGCAATAAGCCACTGCCTGATATTACAAACCTTCGCTGTTACCCTCTTCGCTCTTAGTTAACAGCTAAAAGCCAATACCTGAAAGCTAGAAAAATACTCCCAGCCTCAGCGCAAAGCTATTCATATTTACCCTTCCGTCGTTCCATTTACCATTACGGGTTACGTCTACAAATCCGTTCTGGTAAGTGATGCCGGCAAGACCGGTAAGATTTCCGCCCAGCGGGTATTCTACACCTGCTCCCAGCAGCATGCCGATGTTGATACGGTTCATTTCCGGCAGGATGTTTACCCGGTCAAAGGTTTGGTTCACCGATCCGTTAGTGGTTACTACGTTTGCACGACCGCTTACCGGGAAGTCCAGGTAAGTACCAAATTGCCCCCAGAAACCGATACCGCCTTCATCCGGCGAGGTTTTCAGCTTCAGCGCCACCGGTATTTCAATATAAGTGAGTTTCATATTATATTCAGCCGGATTGGCGCTGTAGTCGCTTAGCCCTTTACCCGCATCATATTTCAGCTTGCTGCCCGCCAGCAACACCTGGAATCCAGACGACAGGGCATAAGTACCTCTTTCATTCAGGTTAAAGTCTGCCATCAATCCAAAATTCAGCCCTAACCTGGAGCCGTTGCGGTTTACACCCGATTCCTGCGGTTTAAGTACAGATACCAGCGGATTAATGGTAAATCCCAGTTTCACCTTACTTCTGAACGCCTGATAGCCTTCCTGTGCCATGCTAACCTTCGCCATTCCAATGATAGTCAGCAAAATGATGATCTTCTTCATAGATGATGCTAGTTCATAATTTTTTATAATACAAGGTAAATAATAATTTTACCTTAGATGAGTTTTAAGAGCGATGCAAAGTTACATTAATAAATATACCCTGCTGATAAGTTGTCTTGCTGCCCTGTTGGGCGCTGCAGCCTGCAATTCCGGCACCAAAACGCCTGATGTGAGTCATATACCCATGACCGTTAGTTTATCGCGTTTTGACTCCGCCCTTTTCACCATAGACACCAATAATATCCAGCCGGGGCTGACAAAGCTGCATACGGATTATCCTGTATTCCTGCCGCTCTATATTACGGATATTATGAACCTGGGCGCGTATTCCGACAGTAGTGCGGCGGTGCAACAGCAGCTCCGCCAGTTTTTGACCACGCCTGATTTCAGGCAGCTGGAAAAATCGGTATCTGCGAAATACGGCAGCGGCGAACAGGTAAAAACCGAGCTGGCACAGTGTTTCCGGTATATTAAATACTATATCCCTTCATTTCATCCGCCTAAAGTGGTCACCTTTATTTCCGGGATAGCCAATTATGGTGCCATTACCGTCGATTCTATACTGGGCATCGGGCTGGATATGTATATGGGAGAAGATTTTCCACCCTATGCACTGATCCCCGACTACCCCGATTACATGATTCACCGCTTTGCGCCGGAGTATATTGTCGTTAACTGTATGCAGGTGATCCAGCAGCAACTGTATCCGCCGGCGCGGAAAAGTGGTAACCTGCTGGAACAGATGATGGAAGCCGGTAAGCAGCAGTATTTCCTGGATAAGGTATTACCCGGAACGCCGGATACTATCAAGCTGGGCTATACGAAAGATCAGCTGGATTGGTGCCGGGCAAACGAGCAGATGGTCTGGCAGTTTTTTGTACAGAACAACCTGGTGTATTCCAGCGACTGGCAGGAGATCAATCATTTTATTGGTGACGGCCCTTCTACACAGGGCATGCCCGAGGGAGCTCCCGGTAAAATTGCCAATTTTGTTGGATGGCAGATCATAAAAAAATATATGGATGAGCACAAGGAAATGACCTTGCAACAACTGATGGAATCGAAAAACGTGACGGAAATTTTCAAAGCCTCTAAGTATAGGCCCCGATAAGGATTACAGGTTAAACGAAGACGGAATTAATTCAATTTAAAAGGAACCACCATTTGAAACTCCGGGATCTTAACTTCCAGGATCTTCTTATCCAGTTGGTTCTCCATTTGATAAGTACCATACATCTTACCTATCTCCGTACGAAGATTGGATCCCGAGACGTATTGGTATGTTTCACCGGGGGCCAGCAATGGTTGAACACCTACCACACCTTCTCCCTCCACCTCACGGTGTGTTCCGTTGGAATCGATAATATACCAATGCCGGCGGAGCAGTTTAATGGGGAATGTGTTATTGTTCTCAATGGTAATACGGTAAGCAAACATGAATTCGCTTCCAATTGGATTTGAATAATCCGGCTGGTAGAATGTTTCCACGCTGATGGTGATGCCCTCTGTTACCTTCTTAACCATAAAATCAACCTTTAACGTAAAAATAAGAAAAATAAAACCAGTGGCTGGAAAAAATCTGATATCAGCCCTACTTTAACGATTCTTTAGATTATTTCGATATTGTCCAGGATGGCAGGGTCCCCTTCTGATGCCCTTGCCGCCACCTCCAGTGCGTTGTTATAATAGCCTTTGCGCAGGTATTCTGCAAAATATCTCCATAAAAAACCAAAAAAACCAAATTCCTGGTATTGTTTCACATGGCAAGCCTCGTGCCGCATCCACGGGATATCCGATAAAAAGCGTTCCCGGGACGCTCCATACAGGTGTATAGTGCGTCCCAGGACCATGGCTACAGATTGTACCCGCATAAAGCGGGCAGCGACTTTGGCCAACCATGAATTTTCACGTATGCGGCATCTTATTTTTTCCAATCTTTCTTCCCGAATAACGTAAATCTACGGGAAATATTGAATCCCCAGCGGAATTGTCCCTGCAGCCAGGAAGTAGTGGTTTCAGGAATAAACTGGTTTTCCAGTATGGAAGTGGAGTTGGTAAAGGTGATGCTGAATACATGGCCACCGGTTTCTATTTCCAGGCCCAGCCCCAGCGGATTATAGAAAGTAATGCCTTTAGTAGCCTTGAAGTAATCCTTGCTTTCCTGGCTACGAAACGGATAATAGTATTCTGCCAGTAGTCCCAGCCGCTTGCTCAGTTTGAGCCTGGCCGCGGCGCCAAGTGCAAACAAGTTGTTTACATCCATATACGCCACGTGATTGCGGTGTACATAGGTAGGCGCCAGGGTCAGGGACAACCTGTTGGCAAATTTTCTTGATACCAGCGCCTGCGTTACATACATTAACCGGTCTGACCCGTCTTCAAAATGCGAAGCAGCTGTTTTATCTGTGCCGGACGTCATACCACTAATGACCGCGTTGCCAAATACGGCCAGCGATACCGGTACATGATCGTCGGTGGTTTGCTGGAGGAAGCGATACTTGATCAGGCCCTCATACAACTGCTGCAAATCCCCGCCCCCCTTACTTCTGCTGATACCCACCATCAGGTTATCGCTGATACCATATTCAAAAGCAATACGGATATCGGTAGAATTATCAGTACCGAAGAAGGTTTTGCTCCCGCCGAATTCGCCGCCAACATCACCGAAACGGTGTGCCACACGGAAATCCAGCTCATGTTTGCGGAGCATCTCGGTGGACTGCCCCTGTACGATGCGGGTAGACTTATAGGTATCCCGCACACGCGTATGCGTGGCAGTTGTAGAGTCAAAAAGCTTATCGAGGCCCTGAGCCTGTGCGTACGTGCTGATGATACAGCACAACAGTATGGTTGATACGATCTTCATGAATATGCTATTATTTACTGTAAGGAGTATAGATGCCATTCACCGTTACGGCTACTACTTCGGCTACATTTTGTACTACCAGCGAAGGAATTTTTATACCGTGATCGGCTACACGAACATTGAAGGTGGAATTCACCGTAATGGTACTTCCCTGCGTGCTAATGGTTCCTTTCGCCGTATAGGTTTTATCGATACCATGGATATTCAGTGTACCCGTTACCGTAACCGGGTAGGTACCATTTTTACTGAACTCCGGCGAGTCATTGATCTTACCTTTAAATTCCGCGAAGGGATATTTATCACTTTCCAGGTAGTTTTCGTTAAAATGTTCCTGCATCAGCTTTTTCTTAAACTGAAAGGAGTTGATGGGCACTTTAAAGAAAATATCTTTTGTTTTTGTGTTGATGGCAGATGCCCCCTTATCTGTTTTTGCTTCAATATCTTCCAGGGGAGACGAAGAAAAAAAGGATAAACGGGTATTCTTACAGGAATACAGTTCCTGCGCATCAGCAGTAGACACAGCCAGCCATGCGGTCATAAAAAGCAGCCAGTATTTCATGTTTATCGCTTTTAAAATTATTGATCAGGAAGTCCGTGCGCGATCCAGCAGGCAATAGAATCCTTTGTTCCCTGCGAAAGCGCGGGATATCCCTGCGACTGCGGCATATCGGCCTGTGGGCCGGTAACACGCAGTTCGAAGATTGACCGGTGCGTATTGATATAAGCCTTGAGTTTTTCAGCTGT